>Ga0315900_10002114_pt1 | contig 31038 bp, 53 predicted proteins | sample LakEriMetagenome_FD_203521 | JGI IMG/M metagenome (GOLD analysis project Ga0315900, IMG submission 203521) | Freshwater fungal communities from buoy surface, Lake Erie, Ohio, United States - Buoy 12 MA114 | ecosystem: Environmental > Aquatic > Freshwater > Lake > Lake biofilm | place: USA: Lake...
CTGATCATATGAAAATGCAGTTAGAAGCATCAAACATATTGCAGGAATTTTCCACCGATCAACTGAAAATAGAAAGTAAGAAGTAGCTGCGTTAGTGAATATGAATAAAGGACGAACATCAGTTATCCAATACTGTGAATATGAAGGTAATTCCCCTTCAATTAATAGACAAATAAAAGGAGATGCCATAGCCACAATAACTACGAAAAATCTTAATACGATATCCAATCGTTCTTTCATTATTTATAGCTTTTTTGAATCGACCCATCATCATATAAAATCAGATAAAATCCGGAATGTCCGTATAAGTTAATTTCTTGTCCCATTGTGTTGTAGTATCGAATAGGTTTTTTATTTATCATACTTGGATTGTTTATAGCTATAGGTCCGTAAATTTTGTAATTACCGTTAAAATCAACTTGTTTTAATCGATAATAGTGTATCGCATATTCGTCAAAATAAGCCAAATATGAATAGTTTATTAGTTGACTAGAAAATCCAGCAGCCGATCGTGTACCAATAGGTTCCCATGTAATACCATCTAAACTTTCTTGTATTTCAAAATAATCTGATATATGTTCTGATGCAGTTGCCCAAATAAGTTTATTAAAAGTTGGATATGGTTCTCCTTCAAAATATAGAAGTTCTACCGGTAAAGCTATTACCGCATTTACTGTTGCTTTGAATCCGCCCCATGATCCTACGTTAGATACATCAGTCGTCCATCTTAAAGTTAATTGTCCGGTAGAATTTGTGGCAGTTATATCAGATGGAGTTGCTACTCCAGTTAAAGTTGCTAATAAAGGGGCTGATGTGTTTGCGCCGTCATGAACGTATAGGTAATCATAATCGATTTCAAGGTCTAGATGTTCAAATATCAAATTAAGCTTTTTTGAGGCATCTGAAGGAGTTAGAGTTACTGTTCGATCTAGGCTATTTGGATAATTTCCATTTATAGGACCTTGAGGTCCTATGTTATCTGTTATTGTATAGGTATAAGCTATATCTAGAGTTTGAGAACATGCTGACAAAAATGGAATTAAAGTATTTTCTGAAGCAGAAGTAGAAGTAAGTCCCAAATCATCAATATATCTTTCAGCCGAACCAGAAGCTCTTTGATCGATTACTCGTATAAAAACGTTGGTTAAACCAAGTGCACCCAAATCTACACTAGCTAATTGATAAGTGGTTGTAAATACCGTAACCGAAAGTCTATCTGTCCATGTAGTTCCGTTTGGTGAAGTTTGAACGGTGAATTTTGGAGTTCCTGTAGAAGTTGAACTTCGTCTATACCAAAAGGTAAAAACTCCTGGATTTGCTATTTGAGGTAATCTAATTGCATCGTTAAGTCCATTGAAAACCAAGTAGTTGGATCCTGTTCTTGCAGTGGACGATGTAGTTCCGGCAAGCAATGATGTTGATACCCATGTACCTTGTTGAGTAGGTAGTACTGTGGAAAAACTTTCGTATATGAAGTATTGACTACATTGGGAATAACCTACACTTGTACATATTACGAGTAGTATAGAAAAGATAAAATTTTTCATCATTTTAAAGATTCCATCTCCCTTGAAGAATCTCGATAGAGAAACCCCCATTTAGCCATGGGCAGGCAGAGACTGTTTGGTTATTTATTGTATCTATCTAATAATATGTACAATTTTTGGAACAGTTTCTTAATCTACTTATACTTTTTAACGTGGATATATCCTCGGTTAATAAAGGTTAATTCTAGATTATTATTGATCTATTTCCTTCTGCTTTCTTTCCAATTTAGCATATGACCAAACTTTGTTAGATGAATAATCAAGAGGTTGCCATTCTTTCATATTGAATCGGATCCAATCTTCTTCACCTTTCTTATTATTGAAAACGTAAAGATGCATTTCGTCAACATACTCAGCTAATTGTTCATAAAGGGATTTTCCTCCTAAAACGTAAATTTTATTATCTTCAACAAAAAGATGTAGATCGTCTATTGAATGGATCGTTCCTATTCCAGATCTTCGCCAATTTATATTTCGAGTAAGTACCCAACTTCTTGGACCTTTCCAATTAGTCATTTCAAAAGTTTTTCTCCCTACTAAACATGTTTTGTTTTTTAATAAACCTCTTACATGTTTTTCATGTTCCCATATACGTTCAGTAAGATCTTTACGATAACGATTGTTATTGTCGACTATAGCTATGAACGATATCTTAATTCCGTCTAACATTCTAGATTTTTAATTTCTGATATGATATAATCATTTGACCATCCTCTGAAATTCGAGGATCTTTCTATTTCCTCTAACCTCGGAACGGTATTTGGATCCCCTATAATAAAAAGTTCAGATTTCATTTCTGTTCCGTCTTCAACCATTCTCTTTTGCTTTTCAGCTTCATTCCATCCTCTTTGAATTACAGTTTGAATATCACCTATTGCTTTACTAGGTTCATACATATGATTCATCAAGGTAGCATTAAGAGTATTAGATATGTTCCTTTGTCGAAGCTTTTCTATTTCCTTCTCATCCATTTCATATGAAGTTTTTTCATACCAATAGATAAGACCTATTGCTCCATTTTCAATTTCGCTTAGTGGGTGCATAAAGTAACATTATAGAGGTTCCAGCAAAACAAGCAGAGGACAACCATGCGGCCCACTCAGAAAAGGAATTTGCCATTAACATATTTACGATTCCCATAAGGATCCCAATTGAGAATGTTACGACTAGAAATTTTTTGTTTATCATATTAAAAGGGTAAATCGTCGTCTTCGACGGGTTTATGATTAGATTGATTAGCAGCAATTGGTAGAGAATCTTCTTTTGCTTCTATAACAGGAGGTGTATCAAGAAGATGATTTTTTCTCGTTACCTGAAAGGTAGCTGTACCATCCTTATTTTCCCATATAGCAACTCTGACATCTTCTTTTTCATCGATCCAAAATGAGATATGTGGTTTTTCACCACCCATTTTTCCAATGATTCCCTTTTGAAATGGGACTTTACCGCTGTTGATAACTAACCAAGGTTTTGACATATAGATTTTTAATTTTTATGATAAAAGTAAGTCGTAGGTTTCTACATAATCAGATTGTTTGATTCCTTCTTTTAGGTAAGATTGAATTGCTAATTCCTTACCTTTACATTCACACATTATCCAAGCACCAGTTCCATAATCAGTTACTTCATCATAAATCCATTCTGCATGAGCACGAGCCATTTGATCAGGAGATTCGTGATTGATGGTAGAAGCAAAGTGAAAACCTGCAGGTATATTACCCCAAGTGGAAGCAGCTAGTTTTGCAGCTTCTTCGTGAGATAAATTACCTGAACAGTATTTGTGGTGATGTGAATCGAATGTAATAGGAATTCCAATTTCTGTATAAAGCAAATCGTAAAGATCTTTAACAGAGTATTGAGAAGCTTTATCATCGTTTTCTACAACTAAACGTGCTTTTGTGTTAGGTTGAAGTTTATTGAATGCTTCGATAAATCGTTTAGCGCAATCTTCTTTTCCTCCTTGTGTTGTGTTTACGTGAATGTTGATTTGATTCCAATGAGAAGGTTCGAGACCCATTTCATCGAATATCTGAGAATGTTGATCTAGTTCTTTGATTGTTTTCTTAACAACCCATTTGTTTTGAGAAGCAAGAACATTGAAAGGACCTGGATGGAATTCCAAACGTTGACCATATTCAGTAGCAAGTTTTCCAGCAAGTTTGAGATTTGCTTGAATCATTTTCCAATCTTTCAAATCAGATAGTTCGTATTCAGACATCCAAGGAAACATATTGGAAGAAATTCTGAAGAACTTAATTCCGTTACGTTCATTCCATTGAATGATTTTTACGAGATCCTTTACATTGAGTAAAGCTAGATTTGAACAGTGTTCCAATGTATCTTTCTGTGCATCGAAAGTACGTTTGATCATTGATCGATTAGTATAAATACCTTCAGATGTTTGAAGAGTAATGTTGATGCAAGGATACCCTATGCGTTGACTAATTGGTGTATTCATATTTTTAATTTTAAGTAAATATAATCAAAAAGTTCTAACTAGAGAAATTCTAGTCCAAAAACTTATTAACAATTTACAATCTAAAAAAGTCTATTGTTTTATGGATTCCTTGATTCTTCCACCATCCTAAAACGTGGAGATGTGATCTTCTATGAATTTTTGCCGTCATTTCATGTTCAGTAGAATTGAAATCTTCTGTTAGTTTCGATGAGGATCCAAAATTTGTATTTTCTACAAATAGAGGTAAGCTATAAACCTTACCAATTCCTTCATATATGACAGCTTCTACTCCAGGGATAAAATCAGTAAATTCAATTACAAACTTTCCATCTTTAACTCGTTTTTGGAGTAGCTTTTCTGCATAACTTCTACTAATAAGATAACAACAAACACTCCAATCAAATCTTCCCCTTTCATGAAGTTTAATTTCTCTAAATGCAACTTCTTGTATTTGTACTAATTGAACACATTCCCAATCAGAAGGAAGTATATCGAACATATCATTCCAATCAAAATTCCAATAAGGAACTGTTTCAATACTAAAATCATCTTCACAAATTAGAGTATAAGGTTCGTCTGTTTCCCTTAGCCACTTATGGATTGTTGTCAGATGAGAAGAAATAGCCCCTTTATGAATGTTAGGAGTTTCGTGTATTCTCGGTCCTTCGAAACAGTGTATGGTATTCTCAAATAAGTCGAATTGGTTTCTTTTTATTCTTTCTATCCCTGCAAATTTAAGAGTACCTTCAATCACCTCTGCCCTATACGTATTTTGCATAAGACTAACATAGTTTATCGAAGGTAAATTCTCTAGCTTTTCTTTTACTGTTTTCATTTACTAAATGTCATTTTCTCTGAAGCATTTACTAATTCAAGAAATTTCTTAGTTGCTGATCTAATAGATCTTACATTTGATCCTTTATCTGTAGTCAGCTTAGTACAACCCATTCTCCAATCATCGGGAGTATTACCCCACAAAGCATAGTAATGAGGATTTTTCATTCTTCTGTCTCTTCTGATATGAGTCCAAACTGTTTTTGTTGACCAACCATATTTACTGACATTTACTTCCTGTGGAAATTTCATTGCTTCAACAAACTTAAAGCATTTACCGTTGTTTAGAGTTACTTCTAAATGAACTTTACAAGTTCCTAGATTTTCGTGTTCTATTGTCATCTGAATCCAATTTTAGTTTCTTTCTTTTTAATATCACTGAGTTTGTCTTCTTGATTGTAAATTTCTGCAAGAGTCATTGGATTTTCAATAACAGTTTTGAATCCAAGTTTATCAGAAAGTTTTTGTGCTGATTCTACAGAAAGTTTATCGAATTCATGTTTCAAAATTAATCTACCTTTACGAAGAAGTGCTTCATCGATAGTGGAAAGATCATTATTGAATGTACAAATGATTTGCATTCCTAAGAAATCAGAAAGTATACCATCTGCTAGATTAAGAAGTTTATCTACTGTTCCACCACCATTCTTTCTTGATTTAATAGCTTCATCAGCGTCTTCGATAACAAGAATAGATCCAGAGTATTCAGCCATAAGTGGAATAAATCCAGGATCGGTTATACAAGAAATCAACTGATTAGGTAGATAGATTACTGTTTTCCTTTCTGATAGAGTGGAAATCAGATGTCGAATATACATTGATTTTCCTGTTCCAGGAAGTCCATGAAGCAAAGCAATTCCTTTTTTCTTTTTGAAAGACAAGACTTCCATTAAATCTTCATGTTTACTTGCCCATTCTGATCCGTAATTCATTTCAATATCCATAGTTGGAATGTCTATTTCAAAGTCTTGAAGATCTAGACCTCCATGACGTTGAACAACCATAAAGACTTGAGATTTTTTCTCCTCATCTAGCTTAATCAAATTGATTTCTTCTTCAAAACGATCTAAATGGAAGCTTGGAGAAATTTCTTTAGAGAAGTAAACGTTTATTCCATTGACACTATATTGATTCTTAGGTAATTCATGTTGACTCCAACTGATAATTACATTTTCATCAGATTTCAAATGGGTAACCACTTGTTCTATAGCAAGCTTTTGAACATTTGCACGCATTTTACTTTTGGTACGAACAATAGTCAAATTTTCTTCGACCCATTTATTCCAAATTTCTCTATTAACATAGATAGTTCTGAATTTAGCCGAAGAAGGAAATGTGTTATTTTTTATCCACCAAAGAGCTTCTCCTTCATCGTAAATAGAAGCAAAGTCTAGTATGTTATTGACTTTTTGTATATTCAAATCTTTCATATCTTAACCGATTGAGTAAGTTTATTGGAAACTGAACGGAGAGTTCTTCCAAATTCCATGTCATTTGGATGCTTAACTGAATACGACTTAACGTTAGTGTCTTCAATAACGATGAAACCTAATTCCTCTTTGATTTGTTCAGCAGACATAAGTCCTTTGTAAGTTGTATCACTATAATCACCAAATTCTACAAGAACATGGAACATAGGAGGTTTTGACCAACCAGATCGTACGATTCGATAGGCAATTGGTTCTTCCTTAGCATAAGCTGACATGCTTATTTCTGCAAATGAGTTGAATTCTAATTTTGAAGATTCAACTTTAGTTTCTTTAATTTCCATATTTACGATTTAGTTTTTCATCAAATAATCTTTCGTCCAATCGAGACCATAGGTCATTTAGACTATAAAGATAGGAATACCATCGGTATTCGTCCCATTTTTTTCTGAAGTTAGTAATCAACTGTTTTAGAGGAGCTAAATGTTCCTCTTTGTTTTCTGGATTTTCTATAGATCGCTTAACGAATTCATAATCACGCATTAAGCTTGATAGTTGTAAGTTTTTCATGTATTTGCTTAGAAAATGTTTTTACTTCAGTACTCATATCGGATTTATCAGAAATCCATGTAAAATAATCTGGATCTGATGCAAATATCTCTTGTACTGTTTTGTCTTTATGTTTACCGAATGAAATGATGATTTGATTCTTATCGTTGATTCGGAATTTTCCACTTAAATCAAGTTTATTCTTCAATTCAGAAGTCTTTTCGGCAAGATCAGATAAGTCTTCGTATTGCATTCCGAATTCTTCAACTTGTTTTTCAAAAATTCTTGCTGTTGCGATAACATCATTTTTTGCTCTGTGTGCATCTTCAAGTTTTTCATTTAAGAATCTTTTAACAGCACCAGTCAAATTACGAGGTTCTGATTGTACCCAAATCTTATACGAATCAAAAATACGATGACCGTTCATATGGGGTCTAGCAAATGAATAGGTAATACCTGAACGTAGTAATTCTTCAGTAAGGAAGGGTAAATCAAATGAGATGATGTTATACCCACCGATATCACAACCTTTAATGAATTCAATAATCTCGTAAGCTCGTTCATGAAACTTAGGTTCATCTTTCAACATTTCATTAGACAGTCCATGAAGTTCTTCAGCTTCTTTACCGACTGCTATAGGAAATGGATTGAACTTGGAATAGAATTCTTCCTCTGTTCCATCAACATTTTTCTTTAACATGTATAGTTCAACTATACGATCATTTGCTGTGCTTAGACCCGTAGTTTCAAGGTCAAAAAACACAATCGGTTTAGATAGTTCCATTCTTTATTTTTTTATGTAGTTCTTTACGTTCCTTTTGATTTGCTTCACCGAATTGATGATAGATTTTATCTGCCCATCCAGTATTGACGATGTAAGCATCAGCATGTGTCATATAAACTTCGAAAGATTGAAAATCTGAATTAGCGAAAGAACGAATTGATTCTTCACTAAGAAAACGTTTATTGAATCCCATATTGATTTTGTTTTAGATATTATGACAAAAAAAGGTGATGTTATTCAACATCACCTAAAATCTTATTAACATCTTTTACATTTTCTTTCAGTAGTAAGATTACCTCATCGATATGGTAAGGTCTGAAATCTGGATTGCCGCATATACCAACATCCATTCGACCGTTTTGTGTGAATCGATCACTGTTTTTCAAGTGCTGATGTCCGTGAAGCATTTTAACTCCTTTATGCATTCCATTCCAACTGATTATTGGATAGTGACAAAGAACAAATTGATTCATAGGATTTTTACCTTGTGTTACTCTCAGTTCCTCATAGTGTGCAACATGAGTAAAAAGCTTTCGGATATTGTCTTTATTCTTTTCGATATGATGATCGTGATTTCCAATAAGGAGAACGATGTTTTTGCAATTGATTTGTTCTCTGAATTCTTGAATTTTTTCGAATCCACCAAATGACCAATCTCCTAAGTGAATTAACCAATCATTTGGATCAACTACTCCGTTGATTCCTTCGACTAAAGCATCATTCATATGTTCGACGTTAGCAAAATCTCTTGTCATGCATTCGTCGTAATTAGGACTAGTTATCCAATTAGTTACTCCTCGACATATGTTATTATGTGCATAATGAGTATCGGAAGTAAACCAAAGGTTATTTGCTTGAAGTTTCATCTTTTATTTATCTAATCGTTCTAATATGTAAACACTGTTCCTGGTTGTAAATCGGATATAACCATCTCTTTCTTCGAGAATTTCTTTAATGTCAGTAGTTTGCCAAGTAAAGAAATCATTGAAAGGCGACATAATCAGAGATCTTCCAATTGCAGGCTTATCATGCTTTTCTTTGAATGTTCCATTTTCGTTCCATTCTAACCAAAGAACTTCTTTGGATTTGCATGTTTTACCATCACCTTCTCTTCGAAGTTTCCAATTGAATTCGTTTTCAATTGCACCTTGTTCTACAGCAATCTTTAAGATGTTGTCTTCTGTTAGAACTACCGGAATTTTGTTTTGTTTAAGCTTGCTCATAATCTATTACTATTGGTGGGTTTGTGTATTCATATCTAAAACTCAATGAAGATGCATTAATGAAAATGGTATCATCTACTTTCTCTATTCCATCAGCTTCGTGTATGTGACCGAATGCGTGAATTTTTGGTTTAATTTGTTTTATTTTATCAAGTAGAAATTGACAACCGACGTTTTCATTTCCTCTGATTACTTGATCTTTTATTCCATATGGAGGACCGTGAGTAATTAGAATATCTGTTCCTTCAGGTATCATATTCCAATGATCTTCTATTTCATTTCCGAAACGATTGTAAGCCCAATCATGGAACCATGGAGTTATAGGTGAACCCCAAAAACGGATCCCTTCGATTGTAACTCCTGAATCGTTTAGGATATGAATGTTAGGAAATTGATTAATCAATTCATCAACTTCTTCTTTTTGAATTTTTGAATTTCCAAATCGGATTTGTCCTTGAGGGGTTCTTGCTTTTCTATCCCAATCAAAGAAGAAATCATGATTTCCTGGAATCATAATCTTATGCATATATGGTAGAGAATCAAACCATTCCAAGAAATCTTTAACTTCCCATTTAGCTCCTCTACTTGAAACATCTCCACAATGAACTAAGATAGGACCTCCTTGAAGATCATTAGTCATCTCATGATGTTTGGTGTGTGTATCAGATATAAAGGTTATTTTCATGATTGCATATAAGTTTCTTTGAAGTATTCCGGATTCTTTACTGATTTTTCTAATTCTTCTTTCAGAATGTATTCAATAATCGATGCATAATACTTAGGATTGTCACCTTTCATAGAAATTGGATATTCATTTAAGAAATATGCCTTTCCTTTGTTTGTATCGACTATAGCTTTGTTATTCCAAATAGCATTTAGAATCTCTTTCGGTGTTGTTATGGTATGACCTTGAGATCCATGGAATTTGTAATGCCAAAATCCACCGATCTTTTCAATTTTAATTATCGGCCCTTCTGAATTCAGAAGTTCAAATGATTTTTCTATCTTCATATTAATTATTTTTAGGTACTATTTCGAAATGAAAAGATGCAGGCCAGGATCTGTCGTTATCCCATTCAACTTCGTAGTCTTGATAATCTTTAACATACATTGTACATGTTTCAGCTTTTTCGTTGAATTGTTTTACTAATTCTTCGATTTTGTTTACTTCTTTTTCGTCCCAATATCTGAATTCACGAACTCGTAAGTAGTTATATTCAATTGGCTTTCCGTTCCAAGAACTGAATGCCCCTCTTACTTCATCGTAATCAAATAGGCTTTCGAAAAGTTTTCTATCAGATCCGAGATTAGATACAGTGTGATTGATATGATTCATATTATTTAATTATAGTATAAAATTAATCAAAAGTTTCCAAAGAAAAAAATTCTAGATCAAAAAGTTATTAACAAAATTTCTAAAAATTTGCATCCAATTTCCCTCCTCGGGATTTAATCTCTAACGAAATCCAATGCTTATATCCATCATTCATTGAATACCAAAAGTCATTCACAATCCTTTTTAATATGGATCTACATTCGTTGCCTCTTCCGACTTGGAAAGCAGCTTTTGATTTAATAAAGAGTATCGAATACGGTCCAGGATAATCTGAAAATTCTAAAGGGTTCATAGTAAAATCACAAAGTCGTTCTGCATTTGTAGCGAAAGTATAACACTCTTGCCATTCAGATTTTCCTTCTAAAATTCTTAAATAAAGAAACCATGCTTCAGGTCTTTGAGGTAAAAGTGCCATTGCTTGCAAAATAAATCCCGTACAAGAATGAACTCTATTTCCTTGACGATATAAACAATTCGAACATAAAATAAGAGACTGGTATGCAAGATTATCATCGTCAGTTAATTCAGCCGAACGTAAAAAGAAGTTAAGGGCTGAAGCCAAATGATTCTCTTTGTAATATGATAAAGCTAATTCGAAGTTGAGAATAGGATTTTCTGGATCGTTAATATATTCTCTTAGTTTTTCTTTTATCCCCATTTTGTTTTAAGCATTTTTTCAATTAGTGTTTTTCTCATTTTTACAATATAAGCTCCACAATCACAGAATCCAAAAGTAATTAGAACGAAGTCTTCATCTAAATGATCCATTCCGGCAACAAATTCTATTCTTCCGTCGAGGAAAGAAAAATTATCTGATGTTGCAACGATGTTCCAATCTGAATCCCATTGAACAAATCGACTAAAATAAAAAGCATCTTTATATCCTAGTTCGTTGTTGTAATGTACAGGAGTATATTCATGAGTTAGACATAACCACCCATCTCCCCATTTAATCACTTGAGATCCACCTCTTAAATCATTTCCCATTGGAATAGTTTTATTTCCCATGTGAATCTGATCCGATTTGTTTGTTTCTAAATTGGCTTTTACTATTTCGGTAGGATTTGTCCATTTGACAAAATGATGAGGATTCTCTAGGATCGGCATCCAATTCTTTTCACAATAGGTTTGTGCATCAAAAGGAGGTTCAATTCTATTACGACTTATCTCTTTTGCATACGGATCTCCTTCAAATGAATAATCAATTTCTTGATATTGCATTCTTCCTTCACCGTTAGGTTTAACATCTCTTCTTACTCCAATACCATAAAGCTTTCCTTCCCAATGAGCCAATCTACAATCTTCCAAACCATGAAATGTCCATATGGGAGGAGTATCAAAAGTCGAAGTGTCTATTCTTGCTTGTTTTTCTACAAGAAGAGTTTCCGGATTCATTTTGCAGAGAACATTAAACGTTCTCAATGCCATGATATTTTCAGAATGTGAATAGGTTAAAGGTCCCCAACGACTCCAGAATTTTTGTCCTTTATCAGAGTGTATTAATGAGTATTCGACACATCGAAGATTTACTATAATATCTCCATTTATGACTATTACTGAAGGATTTGTTTGAGACCATCCATCAGATTCTTGACTAGTTATATTAATCGGTGAAACGTCTCCACCATCTTCAACAATTTGTTTTGCTAGATTTCGTATATTATTCGGCTTATACATCAATAGATTGATTTCTTTATTTTATGTATAAGGGGTCAATAAGTTTCTAGTGATTCTGAATGGATTCGAACCATTGACCTACTGCTTAGAAGGCAGTTGCTCTATCCAGCTGAGCTACAGAACCTAATTTAGTCGGAATAACAAGACTCGAACTTGTAACCTTTCGCGTATCAGGCGAATGCTCTAACCAATTGAGCTATATTCCGTAGCACACCTACCAGGATTCGAACCTAGAACAACGGTTTTGGAGACCGCGATGATACCATTTCACCATAGATGTGTGGGGTGTTCGATGGGAGTTGAACCCACGATCTTCTGAACCACAATCAGACGCTTTAACCAACTAAGCTACGAACACAGTTGTCCCACAAGGGCTCGAACCTCGACTCTTCTGAACCAAAATCAGACGTGTTGCCAATTACACCATAGGACAATGTCAATAAAAAAAGGCTCAGATTTTCATCTGAGCCTCAAAACCAATATACCAATCAATCAATTTAGGAGCTCAGAATACTTTCCATCTGCCATCTTTGAATAGATGTAATTCGATGAATTGTATTTGTTCCTAAAAGTGTCATTTCTTTATTAACTTATATACTTATTATATGCTCGAAATTTTATCGAGTTTCATCTTTTTTGCAATTAATTAATTTAATCATTCTCCTGATCAGTCTACGGAATTTGATCTTTGCAATAATTTCTTCCATATCCTTTTCGTTTCTGAAATGCGGATGTTTATCCATTTCACTTTTTCCTGACTTATACGTCACACTAATAATTTCTTTACTCATCTCCACTTTTCTCTATTTATATTTAGTGACCCGTAAGGGAATCGAACCCTTCCTCTTCCTTTTGATCGGTTGCGTCACCCAGAACGCCTATGGGTCATTAAGCGAGGACGCAGTGGAACTGGTTGTTCTCTTTTAATATGCTCTGTATCTAGAATAACAGAGACTGCCTCGCAGTAACTTGAACATGTTGAACAGAGGTTTACTGTACACTAAATTTTAACAGTTGAATATGTAGGACCTTGACCCATACCAATATGACATTCGTCATCAGGTATATCGTATCGTATAATTACAAATAGTCCGGTACCCTCTATTCTTCCATCGTCGTTTATCAAAGAAACGATTTTTTGTCTCGTTACTAAATTACATTTCAAATAATCAGCAACAAAGAATGTGTTTTGTTGGAATTCGTTAATTCCTTCTTGTATTTTACTCTTGAATTCCATCGGATTCTTTCTTTTCGATGGCATCTAAAAGAGTTCTTGCCATATCACCAACTATAAATTCTAGAGTTTGACCGTGCATATTTACCAACATATCAATGTCTGATTTTTTAATTGAGATAGCTCCAGCAGATTGATCTCCCTTCTGAAATTCAAGAACCAAAACGTCATATGAATTGTTTTCCATTTTTTTTATTTTTTAATTTTATGTAACTCTTATATTTCGGATTCAATAAAGAAACAATCTTCAAGATCGTAGAAAACTCCTTTAGTCGATTTGATTTGAAATTTGGGTTGAAATGCCATATACTTTTCTTCACCATTCAATACCGGCTTTTCCATATCTCCTCTTCCTTTAGCATGATTCGCAAAATAAGCAAGAGACTTTTCGGAATCTTCGTCAAGAATAAAACTCTCTTGTAGAATAATCTCTTCAACAATTCCTCGAGTTCTACCATACTTACTTTTGTAAACAAATTCCTTGCCTGCAAAAGTGTTGTTCATTGCAATTCTTATTCTTTCCATAGTTAAAAGTAAAAAGCTCCTTATTCTCTTACCCTTTTATTTCGGAGCTGACCTGCTTATCTTTAAATACGAGTTTCTCAAGGGTACAGGTCGTATTTATTAATTATATGTTTGTGGTCGAGGTGGGATTCGAACCCACGACGATGCAACCATTAAGGATGTGATAAACCTCTTTCACATTACGCATTACTCGACTTACCTATTAACCTTGAGCTTCTTCAGAATCTACTATTCCAGTATCTTTTACAATACCTTCAAGAACTTTGAATTCGAAAGATTTGAACTTAGAAGTTTTGTTATTCAAACCGCTTTCAATTCTTACACAAACCCCTTCTTTGATGTGTCGATTGTCTAACCAAGAAGGACCTGAACCCCATGCTTCAACCAAACGTACAAAGCTATCCGTTACATCTCTTGAATCAGAATGATTTGTACCTAATTCATTTAGCATCATAGTTCGGATATGTGGTACATGTTTAACACCAATCTCATTACAACGTTTAACGACATCATCAAATGAGTAATCAACTGAATGTCCATCTTCATCGGTTAGAGTCATTCGGTAAACATAAACTTCGGATTGGGTAGGTTCACAACCATAAGAGTAAGTCATGATTTCACCATATTTCTTAGTGAATTCTTTATCACCCATTTTTCTTGTATCAACCGAAGGCATGATAGTAGCACCAGTAGATTCGTAACCCACAATTTCAAAGAATACAGTTTCACCTTTTCGTAGATTACCTTTGAAAAGATTAAGAGCTTTGTCTCTGATAGTAGGATCATGAAACTGAGTACCGGAAGTTTCTTCAAGTACAACTCTTCGACTACCGTTCATGTATTTCCATTCTGTTTCTTCGACTTTGACACCGAAACGTTTTGCAAGTTTTTCCAACCAAGATATGTCCCTTTCGACTTTGACATGTCCAATTCTACCTGAAGTTCCATGAAGCTTTTCAGTAATAACAATAGTTTGATTTTTTGAATGATCAAATTCATGTAGACATTTACCGAAGTGAGCAGTATCAAAATGTTCTTTGAACATAATAGAAGTTTTTGCTGTTCGAGTTTTCTTTCCTTGATTTTCTCTTACAGCTTTTAGAGTAGCTTGATTGATGTACTTATTACAGATTGGAATTCCTTGCCATTCATCAAATTCAAAACCTTCAACGTCTAGTCCTGTTACTTGAATAAAACCAAAGTAGTGTAAAGGAACCCAAAATCCATCAGATATTTCACCTCTGAACTTTTGAGCTCGTACCCTTCGATTAGTATCGAACATACCAGTTTTCTCGTGGTCAGCATTCAAATCTGAATCTCGATAAAGATTATTGGCTTTACAAAATTCTGGTGATAACTGTCCATCGGAAGGAAAGTAAACTCCTAAGTGACCTTCAAGAGAATCCAATCCAATAACAACTTGATTACCTAAACAGGTTGCTAGTTGAACTCGGTCCGCATTTGGATGTGGCCGAACGTTCGTAAGTTTAATTACGATTGCTTTGTAAGACATGTTTTATTTATTAAAGGTTTTTGAAATATGTTCTAGCTGCGTTTCTTGCAATTTTCTGAGCGGTAACGTTATCCATTCCCATTTTCATAAGAACGCATTTAGTTTTTGTAACGAGTAATTCTGGTTTGTCTTGGTAAAGTTCCATTAACATGATTTTAATAGCGTTTTTACCGATTTGGTTTTCTTTTTGTGTAAGTAGATTGCTCATGATATTGAATTGTTTATTAAATTATTAGTAAATATAATCACAATTCTCCAAAGAAAAAAATTCTTGATCAAAAACTTATTAACAATTGTAAAACTTTTTTTCTATCTCTAGATTGAGACCATAATCAACAATGACCAGTTCTCCACATATCCAACCCCAATTGTCCGGATTGTGAATGTCCCCATATTCAAATTTCAATTCAGGATATTCGATTTCTAACTGATCAACATACAGATCGAAGAAAGGAAATTCTTCTCTTGTAACTTTTGAACATCTATCAGAAATGATAATCGGACCAAAGGTCTTTCTTATACGATTGAATGGACGAGACTTGTATTTTTCCCAAGTCTTGATTTCTTGTTTTGATTGTTCAATTCCACATCGATTAAAAGGTAACTTAATAGCTACAGAACCGATAAGCAGAACTAAACGAGAGGAACCTATTCTAATCATTGATTGATTGAAGTTTGTCTATTCCTTTTTTCAGAATTGAACATTTCTCATATTCTTCTCGTTGAACATGCCAATCTAACATATTGTCGAGAATTCTGAGTTTACGTTCTTTATTGAAGGGTATAGAGGTTGCCCATCTATCAACTCCCATTTCTTCAATCATTGAGAATGCAAATCTCATGCTTTTTTCTAATTCGGCTTCCCAAATTTCTCTAAGCATTGCTGAATCTACAGGATCAACTGAATTCATATCATTGAAGAAATCATCTTCGTTTTCGTCGTCATTCCACATATTAGTTGTTATTTAATTGTTCATAAAGTTCTTCTTTCCAATAGAAAAGTTGCATTGCAGTTTGTTCGCTGTATTGCTTTAACCAAGATGCATGGAAATCTATGCAATCTTCGGGATTAGGTCCGAATTCAGCGTAGATTTCGGCATTTACTTTCTTTAGATTTTCTTCGTTCGTTTTTACTGTACGTAAGATAGCAAAAAACGTTTCCGGAGATTTGAATTCGACTATTGACATATTTATTGTTTTTAATTTATATAGTAAATATAATCAAAAGTTCTCAAATAAAAAAATCTTGATTCAAAAACTTATTAACAATTTATCTATCCAACTTGGATTTAATATCAGATTCCAATCTCTGTATTTCGTCCTGTTGATCTAACAAGCTTTGCAGATATCTGCCATATTTACGTTCATTCACAACGAAAGGTCCAAGTTTATAGTCCAACCAATAACAGACTTTCAAATAAGCAAGTTTAATCTTCTTCATCTTTCAATCGTTTTAATTTATCAAAATCTCCATGCATAAGAGCATCAACATACGTTATAGTGTTTAGTTTTTCGGGATTGGATTCAACTCCAAGTAGAGGACAGACTTCATAAACAGCAGATTGAGGAGTGTGTCCAACTTTCTGATCATATCCCTCTAAGTAGAAATCGTTTAGGATATGAGGTCTTACCCAAAGAGGTCCTGCCCAAACGTCAATTCCACCTGAAGCATTGTCAACCTGAAAGAGATTAGAAACTCTGAGATCCCAAGCCAAATTAAGGACTTTGTCTATCTTCCAACTTTCCGATCCCATAAAGAATTCATTGAATCTGTATCGAGGAGAATTGATGTCTCGCATAAACTCTTTCCACCAACCATGAGTTACTCCTGCATGAGTCCAAAGAGTTTTTATCACATGCTTACCTGTATCGAATTCGTCTAAATAAGCGATTTTGAATAGATCTTTATTTTCTTCGAATAATCGATTTAGATCTGGACGCATTTCACCTCGATAACCTGAACAACATTCATTCTGTACGATATAATGAACATCATGATTTCCTAGAAGTAGAACAACTAAGTCCGGATATGTTCTTGCAAAAAGAACAATATCTTCCAAATTTTCTAGAATGTCTTTGCTGTTTATATTAAACGAATCACAGTAATCACCTACAAACACGATTTTATCCCAATCTAGTTCAAATTTGTATTTTCCTTCATGTTCAAGATAACCTTCGGTTACTGCTTGCTTCCAAAAGAAGAATTCGGTTTCTCCACCGAAGATGATCTGTTTCCAGATAGAGCGTCCGTGGATATCACCTAGAGTCAATATATTGTAATTATTTTTCATTTATTAGTGTTCCCTTATTAAAAGTATTAAAGTTCCCTAGAGGTCAAAAGATTGATGCTAGTGGCATCAGTTAAGATTCCAATTTATTTTATGATTAAAGACTGAATTAGCATATCCATTTACCAGAGGTTTACCTGTATTGTAGCATCCAAATACAATCTTCCAATCTCTGTATTTGTCATAAAGCTTTCTAAGAAGCTTCATTGATGTATGTACATTGAAGTCTATGTTATTCTTCAAATCTTCCTTAGTGAATGTACTGTCTTTCCACATGAGTTTACCGGTTGATGGCATAATCTGCATAGGACCAATTGCTCCAGCAGATGAGGTTTTCATATGATTGTAATTCCAATCGAAAGGTCCGGAATATCGAGTTTCAGCATAAGCTATACCGAAAGCAAATCTTTTTGGTATGTTATACATTTCAGCGTATTTCATAATTGCATCATACATCTGAATGCAATATGGTTGTTCGATTTCCTTTACTTTACCTGTTGTAGTAGGAATTGAACTTGCCTTAATCTTATTGGATCTGATTACAATCAGAGAGCTTAAGATTAAAAATGCAGAAGCTGAATAGAAAAGGGTTTTTAGGTTCATAGCTTTATTTATTCGTTTGAAAATCTGCTACGATATTTTCCAAATCGTGAATTTCACAATCTGCTAAATAAAGAGCACCGGCAATTTTTGCCATTTGTTCAGAAGTCAGAGTGTATGACGGTAGATCGTAACCTACCGTCATTGCTGGTGATGGATCGAAGCTTTCCATTATATCTCTAGCTTCAGAAATTGCTTCTTTTGTTTTGTCTATTGAAAACATATTATTGTGCATTTGATACCATTTGTGAAGCATACAATCTGAAGATCACTTTACCAATCGAATCTTCATAGATATCGTATGTTCCAGAGGTACGATTAATAATCATCAATTCATTTCTTTCATTGATAGCAACAGAAGTTTCTTTCATTTTATGAATTGCTTTAACGTCGAGTGGAGCTTTCTCTACATTTGATTCATGTATACGGTGATACATTTCTCCAAGAATAAAACCAACAGTGATTGCAATTAGTACAATTGTCACTTTACCTACATGAGTCATAGCTTTCTTAGCTTTTGCCATGATTTCTGTCATTTTTTCGTTTTTCATCTTATTTGTTTTTAGAGGTTACATATTTAGTTCGTAGTACTTCGACTACATCGATTGCATCTTCCAATGCATTATGAGTTACAATACCATTTACTCCGGCACGTTCTTTACATAGACCTAAACCCGGTAGAGCTTCATCGTTTGTCCAATCAACAAAGAGAATTGCAGGATCAAGTATTCGATTTCTACAATCAATTAGCTGTTTCCAACGAGGAAGTTGTTCTAAGAATACCTTATCAAAGGTTGCAAAGTTTTTACCGGCAACGTTGAGATAAACTTTCTTAGTCGGAATTGAACGGTTAAAAGTAAATTCATTTACTCCATCAATCATTCCATTTTGAGCTAACCAATTGTAAAACTCGATTACGATGTTTTCTTCTTTGTAGAATTTTGTTCTGGTTATAGTTTCAATATCAAGTCGTTCTTCATCTGAATTTGCAGTTTGATATCGAACAATAGTTTCGATAAGATCTTTGTTCATGTTAAGAGCTACAGGTTCTCCATAAAGCCCTTCACGTCCGATGATGGCAGCATGAAACTTAGGTAGATCCTTGATAGGAAGAGGATTGTTAGTGTCCTCGATTACAGCACCAATAGAGAGTACTTGACATTTTTCTCTATTGATGCCGGTGGTTTCGATATCTATGCTTACGTATTTCATTAGAATAAATCTGTTTCGTTTTCTTGTTGTTCATCGACTAATTCATCTTCATAGTCTTCAATTTGTTCGAATTCATTTACCGGTTCTTCTGTTTCTTCAACAGTTGCTTTCTTTCTAGAAACTTTTAATGGAGCAAGTAACAATTCAGTTTCAGAATAAGGTAGATCTCGAAGAATTGTTTTTGTGGTTCCAGCAACAGAAACGAATTCTTTATTGAATAAACCGAATTTCGATTGTACGAATTGTCTTGTGCATTCCCAATAGAATGTTCCCTCAGTACGAGTTTCACGAAGCATTAGTGTTCGGCCTTCTCCCATTCCGATTAATTCGAATGTTCTTCCTTGATGTTCGAATGTTTGATTAAGATGTTCCTTTTCAAGGGGAATTTGGTGAATTACGTGACGTATATCAAACAGATAATTTTCTTTCCATTTGTTGATTAATACTTCAGATACATTTACTCGTTGACGCATTAAAGGTCTGTCATTTGCTTTTCTTTTCATGATATTGATTTTTTATTTTTATGAATTTATTTGCTTGAAAGTTTTGTATTCTTGACTAATGTTTCCATCGAAGTCTTGAATGAAGTTCATTAGAACTCGTAGTTCAGTGAAGTTATCATAGTCCATTGAACGTTTTATCTTTTCCGTAAACTTGATTCCGTTTCCATGATCTGTTGCAGAAAGGATATGTTCACCTCTTGTGTGAGATGACCAAATTGGAGAATTCGAATATCTCATTTCATATGAGGTTGATTCGTCGGTTTGATGGACGGTAATATCATATTCATGATTTCCGTCGGCTAAGATTGCGTAGTTTTCAGTTTTCATATTAGTCAATTGTTTCAGTTTCTAATTCGTTAGCAGAAGGTGTAAGACCGAAGATTTGATTGAATTTTTCTTCTTCGTTGAGAAGTAATTCTTTTTCTCGTTCAAGTCTTTGTTTGATTTCTTCATCTCGTTGTAAACGTTTTTCGTCATATTGAACAGTTTCTGTTTTATCGAGTGAGAAGTAGATTTTTTCGTATTTGAAACCCCTTCGGTTTTTAGTTACTTTGGCATAGCGATCACCGGAGAATTCAGATGAATATCTGAGTTCGATCATTCCCGTTGTATTGTGTTTTAGTTTATTGGAACCCACGAAGTTACCCCCTTTCGTAACTTGTTGAATTGCAAGGAAGGTGGTGTATTTCTTTTCGTTGTTATTTCCTTTGTTGTTTTTAATCATAAGGTCAATCATCCATTTTTCAGCTTGTGTTCTTGTCATTCCACAAGAGGCTTGAACGGCTTCTTGAACTTCGATGAAGGAGTCGATGAGGATAATGTCCCATCCTTGTTCGTAGGTTTGTTCGATAACTTCTTGAGGGTTTTCATCAAGGTAATCACAAAGGAAGAGAGTAGGTATTTTACCGAATGAAGGATAACGTTTAACGTAGCCGAACATATCGATTTGATTCATTTCGCCGGAGATGAATAAGACTTTTCTTGTTGGATCGTTTTCTTTGATTTTGGCAAGTAAATCTAGTGTTTGTGTGGATTTACCAATTCCTGGGTCACCGATAACCATGTAATTTGTTGCAGGGTAGATTCCACCGTCGGATGAAAACATATAATCGATTGCATGACCGGTTTTCATTGGTTTGAAGATTGCTTCATCGTAATGTAAGTCGGCAATTTGTATTAGTTCGATTTTTACAGGTTGTTTAGGTTCCATTGGATTGGATTGAGTTTTGATTGATTGAGTTTGAATAGGAACTTCGAAGTATTCACCATTCTTTGATATTACCCAATCTTTGTAAGAACGGAAGAGTCCTTCGAAGGTGTAATCAGTATCGTTGAAAGGTTTACCGAGTTGATGTTGATTTGCATATTCCGATTTAAGGAATCGTTTTTGGCATTTGATTAGGATTGCATTGGTTATGAAATCGATACGTTGCATATATTGGTTGTTTTTAATTTATATAGTAAAAATAATCATAATTCCCGAAAGAAAAAAATTCTTGAGCAAAAAGTTATTAACAATTTGATGTTAATTCTTTTTCGATTTTGTTTATTGCTTGTTGATATGTGAGATTTTCTTGGAAAACATAATAACCGGTACTTCCGGGATTTGACCAATCGAGGAAACCGAGAGTTAGAAGAGAGTGGTAAGTGTCCATTACCCCTTTCCAATAGATTTTACTGTTGTTGTCGTTTGAACCGTTTACGTTTTCTCTGGCTTCAGAGTATTTTTGAATGAGGTATTCTACGTTAGTGATTGCCATATTGAAATTGTTTAATTAATTATATAGTAAAAATAATCAAAGTTTTCCAAAGAAAAAAATTCTTGATCAAAAAGTTATTAACAATTTATTGTAACCAAGTTGTAAGTTCATATCTTCCTGAATCCATTCGATAGAGAGAAATATGAAGACATTTACGAGCAGGATTTCCTTTTGAAGTTAGCATAGGAATACAATACTTTACGTTGGTTCCGTAAGCTACATGTTCAGTCCATAAATAATCAGGGTATTGAGGTAGATATCCTCTTGAGGTTGCCATTTTATCAGAATAATTCAAGGCTTCTGATTGAGTTTCGAAGTAAGTGTCAGATTCGTAGTTTCTCATAATTATTTAGAGCTAATTGTAAATGTTGTACGAGTTCTATTTTCTGTTTCGAAGAATTTAGTGATGATTGATCTGGAACCGAAACGTTCTTTTACGAGTTGGATTGCCGTTCTTGTTTTAGGAGTGTTATCAACAATGATATGTAAACCGAGAGTATTGTAAGGAATACCGTTGTTTTTAAGATCGGTTAAGAATGATTTTTTTGCGGCTTCGTAGAGAAGGATTTGAATCTTTTGCATTTATGAATTGTTTAATTAATTATATAGTAAATATAATCACAATTCTCTAAAGAAAAAAATCTAGACTGTTAAAAAATGTTAAAAGTTATTAACATTATTTGCTGTACTTCAAGTCATTTAAGAATTTGAAAACGACCTCTTTTGTTTTTTGGTCGAATGCTGAGGTGTTATTGATCAGTATATAGAGTCTTCCGTCAGTGGAATCTTTAATCTTTATTTCTGCTTCTTGCATTAGTCCGGGTTTAGATTCGGACATTTTCTTAAAAAGCAAAAGAGCTTTCTCTCTACGAGAAGGCTCTATGTTTGCTTCATATTGATTATGAAAATTGAGGTTGGGCTTCATACTGTAATAATTCTTGTACTCTGTTTCGATTAAGCAACATGACTTTACCGTATTGTAAATTCATAGTTGAACATGATTGCATGTAATTAGTAGGACATTGACCGTCGAGTAGAAGCAAATCGAAGGTATTGATTAACCATTGAAGAGCTTCGATACCAGTAGGTGCATTGTAAAATAACCAACCGGCATAGAACATTCGAGCACGATTAGGCATTACACCGATTTTGTAAGATTCGGAAAGTATTTGGTCGACTAATTCATCGCCGGTATTTGCATTTCTGATTTGTTCGAATGTAAGTGTGCTTTCGGTATTTGTTTTGGTTACGAGATTTTCATAAGACTTTTCAGTGATAATTGCTTTTGCCCAATCGATTGAATTGTCTTCCATTGTAAGACCTGTTCGACGAGATTGAATAATACTTATTTCACGAAAAGCAAATTGTCTAAGCATTGAGGCATGAGCACCTTCGTTTACAGAGAAGTCGGCACCGATGATTTGGAATTCCTTGACAATTTGATAAAACATATTATGTGGATCGACTGTACCGTTTTGAAATGCAGTTGATAGACGAGTTTGACCGTTATGCTTATCTCGAGTTTCACCGTATTTAGGAGCCATTGCAATTGCACGATACTTAGCAACATGAGGCATAATCAGAGAATTACGATTGTATTGAGGATATGTATCGGTTACTTCGTTTATTGAATGAGGTAAGATTGCTGGATTCCATTTGTGGAATTTTATGTTTTCTAAATTTCTAGTGTGTGCCATCCATCGGGATTTGGCAGTCATTCGTGGACATTCATCATCGATAAGATCTGAATCGACTAATTCGAAAGGAACTTTAATTTCCATTGGATCTGTAGATTTCCACATACCAAAAAGAGGTAAGTCGATTATGACTTTAGTAAATCCATAAGTATCGATTAGACTGTTGATGTGTTCGATGGGATTTGTTTGCTTAAAGACATATAAATCATGGCCTATCGCGCGAAGGGACTTTTTCATCATGTCCAATGATTCGTAGAAAGCTTCGAGATTTTGTTTTGAGCAATGTTTAAGTATTTGCTTTTCACGTTCACCAGCAAAATAATAAGGTGAGTAGTAAACAAAAGTACAAGGTCCTTCGAGTTTCGTAGTTAGACGGCTGTCAGTTCGAAACGAGTGTGTTAACCAAACTAGAGTTTTCATATTATTTCTGATTTTTGTAGTATTTAAGATTCCATTCATGTTTCCACATTTTCATATCGAGTGCCATAGGCATTGCTGAGAAAGCACCAGTACACATAGCATAATAATGACTTTGATCAGATTCTTTCATAGGAAGAATATCTTCTCGTTTAGGTAATTCTTCAAGTTCGGTTTTGAATTTCCTTACATCTTCGAGTAAGGATTCGTAATCTTTAAGTAATTCGTCGTAGAGCTTTGCTTTTTCGTGTATTTTCATTGTTTATTAAATTATAGGTAAATATAATCATAATTCTCCAAAGAAAAAAATCCTAGACAAAAAACTTATTAACAATTAGAATAAATTATTTCGGTCGGATATACGCTTAAGTAATTCCTTAGCTCTTTTCAGTTTATACCAAACTTCATTCTCCTTACAACCAACAGCTTCAGCGATTTCTCGATGAGAACAGTCTTTGAAGTATTTCATTGTAATTACCGTAGCCAAGTCAGAAGGTAACTTATCGATTAGTAGTCTGACGAGTTTTGTCAGTTGTTCTCTATCGATATTCATGTCGAAATCGTCTTCGGATGGAATAGGATATTCGACTGTATCTTCAGAATCAGCATTTGATGGATAGAGATCTTCCAAAGACTCAGCATAAACTCGTTTCTTTTGTTTAGGAATTCCGTTAATGTAGTTATGAATGCATGCTACCATCCAAGTATAGAACTTAGATTTTTCTGGATCGTATTGAGCAATCTTAATAAATGCTTGACCTAAAACTATCATTACGATATCTTCCAATTCCTCAACTCCTTTGTTAGGTAATCTACGCTTAGCAGCGGTATAGAGGATAGGTTTATATTTCCTAAGTAAATCGTTATATGCTTTTTGATTTCCTTCTAAAGCCAAACGAACAAGATCTTTGTCTTGTTCGTGTGTTGTCATTTTGACTGGTTTGTAACCCTTACGTTCTCTCATTATACTGTATGATCAATTGATACTCTTACGCATGTTTGCTTTTGTCTTGTGTTCATTCGATAGTTATTGATATAACCCATGATATTTGCTGATCCGATAGGATTTGCAGAGTGAGTGTAGGTTAAGGGCATCATTTGATTGGAATCAAGACAATAATCGATTAACCATTTTGCACAATCAAGACCTGTTTTCTCCTTTATGTTGTTGTAATCAAGTGTGTAGTTCGGGGAAACATTGGTGAAGTATTCTTTCATTGCCGTATCACCTAAGTCGTGATCTAAACTGATTACGTCAATTAGAGACAAATCACCGATTTCAGAAATTTTATCTACGAATTCTTGATAGTTTCTAACAACGGTCCAAGATGAATCCTTAGGAGATCGGACGTCATCTAAATAAATTTTGTGCATGTTATGAATTTTTAAGATATTGTTTTATATGATCGTGTTGATCGGAAAGTTTTTGATTAGAACGGATATCCCAACTGATTGCGTTACATGCATTGATTACCGTACCGTGTTGATCACGTTTGTGAATGGCAGAGATTTGTTGGAGGGAAAGATTAGTATTCCATCGATGGAAATACATTGATAAGTGTCGAGCTTGAACAATTTCCATTTTTCTAGAAGGAGAAAGGATTTGTTCGATTGTAATTCCGGTGGTTTCGGATACGATGTTTAAGATTTCTTTTGAAGTGTTCATATTGTATATTGATTATTAATTATATAGTAAAAATAATCAAAATTCTTCAAAAGTAAAAATCTAGTATGTTAAATTTTTGTTAAATGTTTGTTAAAAAATGTTAAAAGATTAGCCATTTGAATTGATAACACAGAATCTTCCTTCTTTGGTATCTAAGCCAAATAGAGCCATAACTCCAAATCGTCTTACCAAGTCTCGGACTTTATCGTATTCTTTATTGTCTTTTTCTCTTATGACACAAATATCCTTATGTGGAGTTTTACCGAAATGGTCTAGCATTTTTACTATACCTTCTGATACATCAGACATTTCATCCAACCAATAGTACTCTATCTTCTCTTTTCCGAGAGCAACTTGGAAATTACCGAAACGTCTTGTATAGCTCTCGTTCAAGAATTCTTCGAATGTGTGTAGATTTTTCATAGTTTATTTATTCCACATTTCTTTTGCAATCATTTCTCCTGCTTTAACATCCGTAGGGAAATGAACTCCGGCATGTACTCGAGATTCACCAATCTTTCTAGCTATAGTTTCTAAAGCATCTTTCAAATGAGGATATTTTCTTCCTAATTCTATAGCTATTTTCCAGGACATTCCTGCATGTGCAGAAGGAAATGAATAAGATGGTGACATTACTCCTGGAAAAGTCTTTATGTCGTTAGATATCCAATAAGGACGAGGTCTCTTTACCGTTTCTTTTATCTTGTCAAATATCATTACCGAGTTTTGGTCCATCCAAATATCCTCTATCTCAGATCTCCTAACGAAATAACCTCTCTTTACGAGGTATTCATAGAAAACATCGACAGGAGAATTATGAGCTTTAGAAAGGAAAGTAACTTCTCCGTCAGATAGAGATTCTTGAACCATCATTACATCTCCACATTCCTTTAAGTTCTCAACTGCAAGAAATCCACCTTGAAATGGACGAGAAGCTAGAAAATTAGCAGACAATCCTGAGGCAAGTGCTTCAGGTAAAATAGAAATAGAAGCTCCTACTCCCGGAGATTCTGTACTCCATTCTTCGTTTATAGCTGATTCTACGTATTTTTGCATTATTGGTAAAGGTGTTCGATGAGAGTTATTTTCCATATGTATAGTGAATTCTCCTATTCCATTCTTTCGAATCCAAGCTTTAGTTTTGGTAGGATCTATGACATCGTCATTTTTTCCTAGAATAACAGTATGATGTGCCGGTGTATGTCCTAAAGTTATTTTAGGTTCCATTGAACGACTATGCATTGCAGGATTCATAAGAAGAGTTCTGATACCAGTCAATGTAGACATACAATAAGCAAACCATCCGCCCATTGAAGAACCTATCAAGATTCTTGGATTTATTCTCAAGACTTCGTTATACATGTCTTCGAATATACGAGGACTGCTGTAATCCATGTCAGGACAATAAGCATTGTAGTTTTTAATCAACCAATCTGCTTTATCGGACTTGGAACTTGACTCTAGTCCATGAAAAAATATAGCTCTGTGTTCCGTACTCATATTCCTTTAGGTCTTCCTAACATAATTTTTGCATGTGGATGTCCACCAATCTTCCTTACATACCATCCTTCTCCTGGTAGAGATGGATCATCAGGACATCGACCTTTCCATTCAACCGGTTTACCTAAAACCTTTTCTACGTCCTTTTGTTCAGAAACTTGAGGGCAGTTATATTGACTTATTAGAATCTCAGCAAGCTTACCTGAAACTTCAATGTAGTATCCAGGTCTCATCAGATCCTCTGCTCTTGATTGTATATAAGCTCTTTTAGCTGGACGACTTCCGTCATGTCCAACTCCTGCAAACTTAACTCCAAATTTAGATTTAGATCCAAACATAATCAAATCGAAATCATCTGTATTATGGATATCCACACCTTCCCACCAATTCCAATCCGGATCAGCAAATACGTCATCGGGAGTTTTGATTTTGGCATGTCCTCCAATTTCAGCATAGGCTACATTAATCAAATCAAAGAATTCATCTTTCAATTCAGGGTATTTGTAAGGATCAAACTCTACAGGTTTTCCTCTTTTTGGTTTGAAGATTTCTCCTGACTTTTCGTTTAGGTAGTCTTCGTATGTTGGTAAATTTTTCATCCTTTAATTATCATCTTTAATTCAGGTATATAGCTACTTGCCATTTTCAAAAACTCATCTGTTATCTGTTGTATTACTAGACCAGTTGCTGTCGCAAAAGCTTCTTCGTCTATGACTATAAGCTTAGGAGTTTTATCGTTAGGATCTCCTACAGCAGGCCAACAGTATTCTCCACAACCAAAGTCAAAAGTTATCCATTCACCTTTTGGAATGTTTGCTCCTCTTTTCTTTGCAATTGCTCTAGTAAGAATTTGTCTTGTCAAGTGAATACATTCATGAGAGATTTGTTCGATTATAGCAGGCCAAAGACCTGATTTAACTGCGGCACCAGAAAGACGAGTTCCATTTGTCCAAAAGTAAATATCAGCTCCACCATTCATTGTATTAGACATTCCATAAATGATAGCATCTTCCGGACTTTCCTTTCCAGCTTTAACGTCTCTGATTACATCCTTTTCTGGTATCCCACAGAATTTTTCTACGTCTTCTCCTATTGAATACATTCCTGTAGAATCCGGTGACATAGCTAATACTATTTCATCTTCCACTTTTCCTATAGATTCATTCCAATCTATGTCGAATTTGATTTTAATTCTCTTTGATATGGTTACGTTTCCTTTCCCAGAAACTGACTCATTTACAAAGTCTTTATATGTCAGTAAGGTTTTCACGATATAGCGATTTTTATATTTCTAGGTAAATTCTCGAAGTCTTTTTTCTTAATCTGTAACTGAGACTGAGCAAAATGTTTAGATCCACCGACTTCATTGAATATAGTATCTAAAGCTTTATCAGATAAAGCATCGTTTTGATTAGGATTTCCGGTCTTCGTTATTTGAGTTCTATATTCAGTAGGCATTTCCAATTTAAGATCCATATCGTAATAGTCATCGTCTATTAGAGTAATGGTTCCTTCGTTGCTTACAATTTCTGTTGTACCTGAGAATTGATTGAATTTCATTTCGTCATAATACTTCTTGTAAGTTTCTTTTACTAGTGGATCAGATGAATAATCTAAATTCTGAAGACGTAATTCTATTCGGAATTTAACTTCTCCACCTTTTACTGAAGTAACTCTAACTCCTGACATGAATCGATGAATACAATTGAATATAGGCATTGGCATATCTTGCCAATCCGGTTCATCGGTTATTCTATTTTGAGGAAAAGCTTTCTTATATTCTGCAACAGTCATTTTAGCTACTTGCTTAAATTCGATTCTATCTCCCGGAGAAAGTGTTTCATAAGGTGTATTCATGAAATCCATAGCAAAATCTGCTTTAGTTTTTCCCCAAGCTCCTTGTCCTCCTTTATTTGAAGAGACAAATTCTTTATATGCATCCCTACCTTCTGAACCAGGAATCATAACATCAACTTCATAATCTGTAGCTTCAGGAGAAACAATTAGCTCTTGTTGATTCCAAAATGTGTGATCTACCGGTAGATTTCTCAAGTCTGCTATAACAAACTTTGGATCAACCTTCCATTTGAGTAGCATGTAATATCCATTTTCGCTATCTTTAATGAAGTCCTGATTTTGCATAAAGTCAGCAGCAGTTCCTCTATCAATAGTCCATGAAGTAGCTTTACCTTGAGAAGCTCCTGGTTTTGCTCCGGGAAACCATTTCTTTTTCCACTTTTCTGCATCCTTGATTTTAGCCCCATCATAGAAAATTCCTCTGTATATGTATTGAGGAAGTTTAGTATCATCGACGGATATTTTCTGTAGAAGAGGCCAAACCGAGGGATCTAGTTTTTTACGACTCATACTCGTCCATTCTTTAACATAAGTCATTGCAACTTCAACGTCTTTCATGGACAAGCCAAGTTTCATAAATTCCTTTTGAGCTCTTTTTGAAGCTATATTTTTTGCTCCTTCTCTAGCTTTTTGTAACCACTTACATATGTCTTGTAATTGATTCCAATACTTACCTATCCAATCGTAAAAAGGTTTAATAGGTTCTTCTTCGATATTCCAATCTTTACTGTAATCTTCAGAAGGAAATCTCCATTGTCTACTGTATTTAGTTTTTGTTTGTTCAGCTTTCCAATCCTCAAAAGACTTAGCATCTACTATAGCTTTTCTCAGATAATCAGAATCATACCATCCTGACCAGCCTTCAAGTTGTCCAATTATTAGATCTCCGTATTTCCAAACTGCCTGATTGAATTTCATTTCTCCTACTTCTCCACCGATTTTCATCAGTTTCATTTTAGCAGCTTTATTAATTTTGGTGTAAGCTACAGCATCAGCTGATCCAGAAGGATCGACTGCTCTAGAAGGTTTGAATTCATGTTTGTGATGAGGTTGAATACCTAAATCTCTGGCTATAGAAGACAAAGCTTCCGGATGTTTCTCAAAGTATTCTACAGTCTTATTCTTTTCAAGAAGAAGCCAAGTTTCGTATGTTCTAAGATTTTTCATTTATCCAGTCTTTGAAGCTTTCGTTTAACTTATTTATCAATCCAAAAAATCGTTTGAAAGATCCTCTTTCAGCTTTGTAACCTTCTTGAGATTCGTCTGTAGGATCAGAGGTCCATTGCCAATTAAAGCTCAACTCTTCAGGAACTTGAAATCCATAGAATTGAAGAACTTGTTTTTGTAGTTCAACTACATTTCCACCGTTCCAATTATGTCCTATTGCGATTATTCCTGCTTCTTTGTTCTTAATGATATTGTCTTCACCGAGAGTCGTATGTCGATTTTCTAACCAATTCAATCTTTCGATTACCTTTTGATAAACAGCATTAGCTGAACCCCAACGAACAGAAACAAAGAATAGAATAACATCTGAATCCAGAAGAGGTTTACTCACTTTCCAAAGTTCGTCATCTGAATGATTTATACTTGCCCAACAACGATGTTGTCCCGAAGGATTTTTCATTCCGTCTTTTAGAACCGATTCTTTAACTCCACATGAATTACCTTTTCCTGAACTAACATTACCTTCACATTGGTAAATGTGTAATTTAGAAGCATCAACTATTTCTACTCGACCTTCAATTCTCTTTGCAAATTCTTCGGCTAGAAGAGTTGATTTTGGTTTTTCATTTTCACCTTCCCATCGAGTAGAAGTCGTAATAATTAAAACACGTTTCCCTTTAAGATGAGAAACGGCACGATCAAGTTGGTCTATGTTAAATTTAGGTCTCATTAAAAAACTACTGATCCAGGTTGTGTTGCGAGTAACATTGTACTCAATGGCATTGTTGTTGGTCCTAAAGAACCTTCAAATTCATTTATATGTTGTGTGGCTAATTGCATAACCTCTTTATTTCCTCTGTAAGCATGTAGTATATTACTCATTACTTCACGGTATGTAGTGTAAGGATCAATGACCATCATATTGATTTGTCCTTTGATGTCATTAACAACCTTATTGTCTTTTACTTTACGAGTCAATTCTTTCAAGAAATTCTCGATTTTTTTCATGTCAGTCTTAAGAAACTCATTCAATTCAGCTTCAGCTAACCATTCGTTGTATGTAGGTATGTTCTTCATTTTATACTTTACCGAACATATCGCATTCGATAGCTCTCTTTGTTTTTCCTGCTTGAATGATAGATTCAAGTTCATCGAATAAGTCTTCAGCTTTCTTAACGTCTTTCTCTTCTACTCGAAAAGTTCCTTTGTTGGTCATTAAGAAGTAGTAGTCATTAGCCTCTCTCTTATTGACAAAGAAAGTACT
>Ga0315900_10002115_pt1 | contig 31032 bp, 17 predicted proteins | sample LakEriMetagenome_FD_203521 | JGI IMG/M metagenome (GOLD analysis project Ga0315900, IMG submission 203521) | Freshwater fungal communities from buoy surface, Lake Erie, Ohio, United States - Buoy 12 MA114 | ecosystem: Environmental > Aquatic > Freshwater > Lake > Lake biofilm | place: USA: Lake...
TCTATTTCATCAATATCAGTGTCAATAAGTTCATCCTCATATCTAAACAGTTCGCACTTAAGTTGATATGTATAAAGACCTTGAAGTTGATAAAATGGTTTTTCGTGCTCTACAAATTTAATTTCAAATAATCTATTACCCAATGGAAAATAAATTAAATCACCTTCTTTTGGTCTTGATGATAATTTGATATTTGTTTGGTTTTGAATAAGTGGTGAAATATAGTTTTTAAATCTTTCTCTTGAAATTATCAAATTGACTTCATTTAAAGCCTGAATTCCAAACTTTGAAAGGATTGTTGTGTTGTCACCATATCCTTCATAGTTGTCTATGTAAGCTTCTATTGGATATGCATTATTAAATTCAGATTCAATAACTTCTCTAATAACTGTTTTTTCTGTAATAAAACTTCTTGGAATATAATGCACGTCAATGCCATACATCCTAAGTTGTTCGTTAATCAAGTCCTGGATAAGCCCTTGTTCTGATTTTGAACCTTGCTGAAAAAATGGATTTAACATATCTTACCCAATCATGTCGAATGGTGGAAGTTCGTATGTATTCGACATCTTTTCCATCAAAATATCAATTTCTTTCTGGGCGTCTTCATACATTTGTCTTCCATTTAATTCAACTCCACCTGGAAGTTTAACACCAGTAAATTTCATCATATTTTGCCCCCACTGTCTCTTAATTAGTGAGGTTAGATATGGTTTTAAGAAAGAATCGTTCCAGACCCTTGAATAATCATTTGGGTCTAAAGTTGAGTAACAATCAATGATGATAAACTCACCTTCTCTAACCGAAGACCAATCAATATCCAAATATAGTCTATCTTGTCTTTTGTTGAATCTGATTTGCTTCTGAGTGTTTAGTAAAAAATCCAAGTCTTCCAAGTAAGTTTTAACCATTGCATAACTTAATAACTCAACTGCACCCCAATAGTAAACATCATTCAAAAATAGTTGATATTTTACACTAAACATATTATGTGTTATAGTGTTTGCTCCATCAAAAGTAAAAATTTTATTAATTCCAATTATATTAGGTGGAACTTGAAGATAGTTACTATTCTCATAGTAATTGAAAGTCGTTGAAGTTCCTGAAATATTTGTTGTTACGCTAGTGCTTGCTATACCAACACCATTTTCTATTCCACCAGAGTGCCCTGCTCTTCCTCTATCAATATCACTCTGAGTTAGTTTGTACTTATAGAATGTTGGATATACCCCATCAAAATGCCTTTCTTGAAAAAACTGAATAGCATCATCTACCAAATCTTCAATTTGCTCGTCAGCAACGTTTATTTCTAAAACTGGCGCTCCCAGTTTTCTTTTACAATAATCTATTAATTCTTGTCTAGTAGATGGTTGCGCCATTATTCAGTCTTTTTAAATATTTATGAATATGCTAAACCCATTTTGAAACAACTTCTTGTTGCTTCAAATATAACTTTATGTACGATTTTGAATATTCTTTAAGAGTTTCTAAATCATTAATACTATCAATATCTCTAGCAAGTTTTTCATATTCAAACATTTTATTGATGTCCTCTAAGACTATTTTATTTGGATCCATCAATTAAACTCCTTAGTAAATTTTTAATGTCAGTTAAATCATCTTTCATATCACTCACATCAGATTCTAACTTTTTTACGCGATTTGCCTCATTTTCTTTTATCTGTTTCAATTTCATATAATTATTGTATTCTTTCATATCAATGTTTAAAATTGCTTGTGTATTTTGATCTCTAACCAAATTATTATAATCTTTTACTTTAAGGTAGTCCATATCATGCTAAACAAATAACTCTCAAATCTTTTACTCTTGGGGGGAAAGCTTGATTTGTGCCAGCACCTATTAATTTAATGCTAACATATTTAAAAGAAGGTAATTTTGAAATACTGAATTCATGATCTTTAAAAACAAGTTCATGACTTTCATATCCAAGAACATCTGTTTTTTGAACTTTTTCATCTGAAGTTCCATCACTGGATGCTCTAAAAAGATCGATATCAGAGGCAAATCTGTTAGAATAACCTGGGAAAGGATAATAAATCAATTCTTCATTAGGATTATTTTTGATAGCATATAAACATCTTAAATCACTGTACTCATTAATATATGCAGAAACTAGAACTTTTATAGAAGTTGCTGGAATTTCTAGTTGAATAGGATTTGTAGCATATACAAATGATGATGGGTCATCATTTAGATTTGAAACTCTATCATCAGCTGCGTAGTTTTGGATAGGGTTATTAATTCTATTAGTCACAAAAATCATTGAAGTTCTATCTAAGTCAATAACAGGAGAAATAAATCTATTTGTTGTTTCTAAAAATAAATTAACTGTTAATGATTTATTTCCGAAAAAGTCGCTACTCGTTTCTAGGAACTGAGTTTCATTTTCTTTAGAACAAATTAATCTTGGTGAATCGAAATAATTATTTTTATTCAAGTCAATTTCTTCAAATCCCTGGTCTAAGAATGAAGATTCTAAACCATCCACACTTGTTCCGGATACTGTTCTAACTCTAGCAGAAACATCAGTTCCATTTAAAGTAAGTGCCTGAATTAGTGGTCTTGCAACTTCAAATTGAATATTTTGAGTTGCTGTTATTTTATTTCCACCAGTTAGTTTTGTATCATTAATGAATAATTTTGGAAATGAAACTCCTACGCTTCTATCGACTTGTCCTTGTGGTAACGCTGCCGTTTTTCCTGATGAAGATGTGTCAATCTTTATTGTATAATAATCAAAATCTATAGAATCTGTAATCGTAGAATCCTGAAGTGTATGTGTTTTATTGATTCTTCGCAGAGAGATTCCATTTAATTCATATTTAAATACTTGAGTTCCTGCAGTATAACTAAAAGCATTAGTTTGATCTATTTCTCTTGTTATTCCTGTTAATCTATTTCCAACTATTCCTTGATATGCAAGAATTTCCCTACCGATCATCAAATATCCAGGATTTGTGCTACTAATACCAACATTCTCAAATATTCCAAAGTTAGTGGTTGAATCTACAATAAGATCTGCTGTAGAAGTTTTATCATAATTTCCTTGCAACTTGACTGGTTTAATGTCTGGCAAAACGTCCCTTATTACTACGTTATTTTCTTCAGCGTGCATTCCATGATTTCTGTGATTTACTTTTATATGTAAACCATCAGATTCGATTTCAATTCCATCAGTTTGAATAAAGACTCCTCCACTATTTAAGAAGGTCGTTATTCCTGAACTATTAATATACTGGACCGTATTTCCCACACCAGTTACAAAGTCGCCTTGAACGTTATCTAGGATTAATTCGTTTATTCCCGATAACGTTTGAACTGACAAGAGCATATTTACACCAATATCATTTTGTCCGAGTTGTGATATTGTAAGTACATCTCCGTCACTATATCCAGTTCCTCCGTTAGATATTGTCGCAGCAACTGCTACTCCATCAGTTATTGTTATATCTACAGTTGCATTTTTTCCTTGTCCGGTGATGCTTGTCAAAGCAATGCCAGTATAAACTAAACTACCTGCAGATGGAGTGTATCCAATTCCTGGATTAATGATCGTTAAGTTTCCAGAAGCAATACCGGCAGAATCTACATAATTGCCTGACGCATTACTCCCCAACTGAATAATAGTATTTCCTAATTTTAAATTATTATCTTGAACTGTGCTTCCCAAACCAACTCTAATTCTTTTTGAGTTGAATTCGAGTGGATTTGGAATCAAAGTTGCAATTTGACCGTTTGCTCTACTTAAATCTGGATTATAAAAATTAAAATCTCCGAAAGCAGTTGTAAAATTAGCTCTATAAAGAGTAAATTTTAAATCCTCATATCCACTTTCTGTCCAAGTAGATCCATTTTGAGATTTAAACAATCCGCCGGATAATGGTTGTTTAGTAACTAAAACTTGCTTGGATTCTAGACCATTTAAACTAGTAACATCAACTTCATTTAATCTAGAAACCCAAAGACTATAAGTTGGTAGATTCGCTAAAACAACTAGTGCATGAAATTTTTTTCCAGGCAAATATACTGGAGATGGAAAAGTGACTCTAGTTGGTATAGATGCATCGGCGGAAACTTGAATATTTTTGGGGTTAAGTACAACCTCACTAAAAGGAAAAACTTTTTGTGTTGGTAGACCAAGTTCCATTGGTCTAAGTTGAACTGTAACTGGAAGTTTTTTATCTTTCTCTGCAAAATACAAGTCTACTGAAGTAACAAAAACTCCGGCATCGTTATCAACATAAAATGATTGAGCTAATGGATCTACAACTTTCATTTTCTTGTGATTTTTTTTTATTATTTATTTTGCTTAAGCAAATCTATTTCCATTTTCAATTCTTTAACCGCCTCTATCAAAACAGGAATCAATTGTTTATAGTCAACTGACAAATATCCACTCTCTTCTACATTTACCATCTCAGGAAATTCTTTTTGAAGTTCCTGAGCTATGACACCATATTCAAAACCAGTTTTTCCTGTCAAATCTTTCATTTTGTCGTTCCATTCATAATATTTGCCATTGATATTGGATAATTTATTTAAATACTTCATTTTAAAAAATAAGATTCATCAACTTACTTAATGCACTATTTATAGAAACAATATTCTGCTTAAGACGAACATCACTCATACCACCCATTCCACCACCACCACCGCCGCCACCGCCCATTCCACCACCGCCACCGCCACCGCCGCCGCCACCGCCGCCACCACCGCCGCCACCGCCCATTCCACCACCGCCACCACCACCGCCGCCGCCACCACCGCCACCGCCGCCGCCACCGCCGCCACCACCGCCGCCACCGCCCATTCCACCACCGCCACCACCGCCGCCGCCGCCACCACCGCCGCCGCCACCGCCCATTCCACCACCGCCACCACCGCCGCCGCCACCGCCCATTCCACCACCGCCACCACCTCCAGATGGTGCTGGACCACCCATCGCACCACCGCCGCCGCCACCGCCCATTCCACCACCGCCAGACGGTGCTCCTCCCATTTGACCAGCAGTGCCAGTACTGACTCTGCTATCACTATCCCGCACTGCCACTTTATTATCCTTACCTATTACTGTTTTTTCACCATGTTTGATATTGCCGGTACTGACTTGAATATTTGCATTCTTTGCATACTCACTTTTGTTAATTTGATTAACAACTTTCTGTTGTTGTTTTGCAGTCATATCTGCATCAATTATTTTTCTCAGGTCTTTGGAAAGACCAGCATCTTTTGCAATTTCTTTTAGTCTGTTTGCACCACCATCATATAGTTGCTTAGTATTATAATTATAATAAACTGTAGTAGGTGGTGGTGGTGGTGATGGTTGGTTTGGAGAACTTACTGGTGGAGCTGGTGGTTGAGGAATAAACGATCCACCGCCACCACCGCCACCGCCACCACCGCCACCGCCACCACCGCCGCCATCATCAGATGGTGGAAACCCTGGGTTAAATGGATAATCTGGTTCGTTACCAGGTCCACCTATAACATTAATTACCTGAGTAATATTAGTTTCAACTCTTACTGGTCTTGTAACAATAACATTCTCCTGAACCATATTAACTTTACCTTCGGCATAATAATTCTCTTCTGCCGCCGTTGTATATGTACCAACAACTAGAGAATTATTTCTGCTACTTGTTAATCTAAAAGGTCTAGTTCCTGCTTGGAAAACGGGATTAACATCAACGTTTGGGTTTGGAATAAAAAATGAACCAATAACAACACCTTCATCATTAGTTACCAACTTAACATCAGTAACAACAGCCTCTGCTTTACTGGTAGAACCTCTTAATTTCATACCATTGGCAATGTATCCAAGAAAATCTGATGTTCTGTCGGATAAACTAAAAGTATCTACATTTAAAATAGTTGAGGTTGATGAATAATTTTCGGGAATTATTAAATTGGAATTATATGGATTTACATCAAAAATATCTTGGGGATTTGTATAATCCCCATACTTATGATTTTGTTTTGCCACTCTAAATCTAATAGTTGGCAAACTTGGGGAATCAAAAGAACCAATAACAGTTTCTGAAACTTGAAAGACTCCACTCGTCATTCTAATTTCAATTAGTTTTGGGACAACAAATGAATTAACATCAACTCCATTAAAAAATGCAAAAACCCTTGTCAAAGGTTTCATTCTTTTTGAAATAAATTCAATATTCCTGGACCTCATATAAGGTAGGATTTTAGTATCTAAAACCCTATCTCCAAAAGATACTGTTTTAGATACTGGTTCTTTATTAGGTGTTGGTGGTTTTACTATCGACATATTTTTTATTACCTACAATTTTACTATTAAGTAAATCGTTTATCTAAGATATTTTATTTATGATGGATGAACCTCTCAACGAATAGTACCCATTCTTGGACCCTTTATACCAAGTCCCATACCAGCACCCATGACTGAACCAGTATTGTTTGTTGGTTTACTGAGAATATTTGGATCCTTAATTTGTGGTTTTCCTCTTTCATCCCGTTTATTTCTGCCAGTTAATGGATCTTTTGTTCTATCAACCAAACCTTTTTTACCTTTTTCTATTTGTGTCCCAACTGTATTTCTAACTTTAATACCTTTTGCATATTCATATTCAAGAACTTGTCTATCTTCCTCAGTAAATACCGCTGGTCTCATTACTCCTGGTTTATACTTGCCCTTTAATTCTGCATATTTTGCGTCAGATATTATCGCACTACCCATGCTGCCACCGCCACCGAAGCCACCGCCCATTCCACCACCCATATTTCCACCAGTCTTGTCCTTAGATGGCAATATTACTGGGCCAGCTGGTAGAATTCTTTCTTTGGGAAATGGTTTTGCTGCAAGAGGTGGTGCTGCGGGTTGCTTAACTGGTCTTGGATTCACTGGTGAAGATATCGAATTTGCAGGGGATTGTGTCGCAGGTGTTGTTTTTGGTGGAGCCCAAGTCTCATGAGAATTCCAAGTAACTGGAGCAAGACCTGTTTGTTGGTCTGACTGTGTACTTTGTGTCTGCAGACTAGTTTCTGTATATGCGTCACCAATCTCCACAGTGTTTGCTTTCACCCTAACTTGATCTACCCATACGTCAGAAGATGGATATAAATCAATTGTTCCCGTATAAAAATCTTCGGCAAAGGGATTTACGCTAACTGCCCTAGTTGCATATGGTTGATTTAATAGTCTAACTTCTGTATAATCCAGAGTTACAAGTTGTCCTGTTTTTCTTACACCGGAGCCTATGATATTATTATCAACTCTAGCGTCAGCATTTGGTCTTAATGCTGGACTATTTCTATTTAATTTTATTCTAGATGTTGTTCCTAATTGCAAATCAAGTGAAGTCGTATAGTGAGTTGGTCTTAATTCCAAATTCTTAGTGTCTATGGAATTTTTAACAATTGTTGATTTATTTTGAGCGATTGTAGTTGAAAAATTATCAACAAAAAATCCAGATTTAAATCTATTTAAACCATTCTCATCAGTCACTGTAAAATTAGAAGCCTCAATTTCCAAAGCAGAAAGAGAAGTATAATACTCTAAATTTTCTATCCTACTTTCAAGTCTTCCAATATCTGCCATAGTATATCTTCTATGTTCTTTCAACTCAACTTCTGCAGTTTCGGCATTGCAAAGATAAGGTGGAAGATATACCGTCGCTAATTCTAGGGCATCGTCATTTGAAGTTGGAACCTGTGGAATTTCTGCAGGAATTCCATATTTTACATAAAATAAACCATTTTTATCCAAAAGTATCTTATCAATTCTTGGTAGGTAAAACGAATAAGTTAATAATATTGATTCGTCTGAAGCCAAAACATCTGATGCGGAACTACCTAAAGCGGTAATGTCTCTTCCCAAAAACTCAAATGGCGATCTTGTACCTTCTGTTGCTACTATTGATGACACTCTAGGTCTTATGTCAATAGTATCTGTACTTCTTATTTCACCATCTACTAGTTCAACCTCACAAAAATCAAACTGATCGTAAGAATTTGCTGTTGTTATATCTCCAGTATCTGAGAAAGAAAAACTTGCAGACTCAAAGACTACTTTTAATTTTCTTGTCAGTGTTTTTGTTGTATTTTCCCTGACCAATTTGGAATAATCATAAATCGTTGGTTTTTGATTACTATCAAGACGGAACAGAGTAGTTACATTTCTATCACCAACATCAACTGAAGAAACAGTCGCAGTAATTCCACTTTCTCTGAAAGTTATAGTTTCTCCCTCAATAAAAGTGTTTGAGTTTATATAAACAAACCCTAATTTCAAATCATTTATTTTTTCTACATAAATTCCAATTGCTTTGCTTGTACTACCTATAAACTCTTCCCCTACTAGTAGATCTCCAACTTTATTTGTTGGGCCATTTAGAGCAGTTAGTACTACGGAAGGTAAATCCGGAGTGTTTGTGTCATTTGACTCAAAAATTCCATATACTTTTGTAACATCTGGTTCAAGTAAACAAATTTCATTATCTTGCACTCTAGTTCCATATGGATAATTTCCATACACTAGTCCATCATTTAAGGTGGTTGATCCAATTCCAGAAGCAGATGAACTTGATTTGTCTATTACTAGAACTTTAGCTCTATTTTTATTTTTAATTTTAGACTTTACATTAATTTTTCTAAGGGTTGCAATTAGTTTAGCATTTCCATTTTCAGTAAGTCCTGTTACAACTAAAGACTTTGACCCATTTGAATAAACAAAATTTTCCTGTCTTAATGATTGTGTAGTACCATTCTCTGTTATTAAAACATATCTTTCCTCATCAAATGGTAAAAATGTTTCGTCCGTGTCTGCAGTTAAAGTCTGTGTTGACCCCTGGGTTATAAGAACATTAAATTGTTTTCTTATAGTTAAGTTTGTTTCGCTTAAATCGACACTTTCTACATTTTTTTTAGGAAGAACAGTGTATAAAGTATTATCAATAGAATTTTGAACGTTTGATGATAATACTTTAAAGTCTGATGGATTTATAGCAGTTGTTGGGAGAGCACCATCACATATTCCAATAACTGTTGTTACACCAACAATGGTTAGTGTTTTTCCAGAAACCGATTGAACTACAGCTAAAGTAGTTGTAGTTAATCCTGGGTTTGAAAATGCAACTAGATTTCCGGTAGTGACTATTCCAGTAAAAAAGTTTTCTGTGGAAGTTACTATTGAAGTTCCTCCGGATCTTGCTGATATGTTTACCTGATCTAGCTGCAGTGATACGACGGGAAGAGTGTCGCCTGAGAAAGTATATGCACTTCCTACAGTTCCATATACTGACTGAACCTCATTTATGTTATAACTTCTTGTTTTTTTAATTATTCTGTTGTTGTTTTCTCCATTAAAAATTAATTTTTCTCCAATAGAAAAAGTTCCTTTCGTATCATAAACCGTTAAACCCACACCAGCGGCAACAGAATATCGCAAAAATCCTGATGCACCACTTTGTCTACCTTTTACATGAACCGGTGCAGTTAGTGTTATGGGCTCATTCAAAGTTAACTCAGTATACATCTGAGTATCGTATAAAGATATATCCCACCTATTTTCTTGTGGTCTTGATGTAGAATATGAACCAGATTCTAGTGCGAAATCATAGACCCTAGATATGCCAATTTCTTTTCCTGCAGCGGTTGTTGGTGATACCCCCACCCTAGAATCTCTAAGTGTTATATAATAACTTGTACCAAGACCTATAGAAGGAGATCCATGCACCCTATTTAAGGTAAATGTTGCTCCAGTGGTATAATTTATACTCTGATCAGCTAATGTTTTTGTAGTTCTTGGTTTTTCTATATCAAAAAACCCAGGACTTATTGATTCAATTTCAAATCCTTTAACATAGGCTTTTGTTGGAGAAATTACATATGTCGCAAGACTTTCGCTTGGTTGATTATTTTCATAAGTTAGTTGATTTTCATTGAAAATACCATCATTACCCTTTAAATTATTTAAACTTTCTTGTAACGTAATTACTGGCGTATTAATATAATAATCGCCAGATTCATCATAAGTTCTTCTTGCAATTTCTTGTGCTAAGATATTATATTCTGGTTTACGGTTTAATTTGAGAAGTTTTCCATCTTCAATTTCCATTAAAACAATAAAATTACTTAAATCGGTACTGTCTGATGGAATTTGCTCTAATTTTACAAAAATTGATAATCTGTCAGCGCCTGGGGCGGCAAAATTGGAAAATCCTTGAGAGTTATCATTTAAAGTCTCATCATCATACGAATCTAGTATTCTTTCGTATATTCTAAGTCCAACTTTGCAAGTTGGTGTCGTCGTGTAAGGAGATACATATAATATACTCGTAGGAACTGATACAAAAAATCCTCTAATAAAGTAAATACCTTCTTCTAGGTATACAGCAGATCCCTTAAAAGTGCTTCCACCGGATAATGTTGTTGCAAATCCTTGTCCTCTTAATAGATTTAATTCTTCAATATCTTCTTCGTCATCATTTTCTATTGTTTCTGGATTTATTACAATAGTATCATCATCATCTACTAATAAATTTTCTCCGTCTAGAAATCTAGCTTGACCTACGGTAGATCCTGAAGCAAGGTATTTTACAAATAGTGTAGTATTAACTACGCCGTTTCCTTTTGCAATAAATTCCTGAATTACTGCAGTTACTCCACTCGTTTGTCCCTTTATCTGAGTTCCTACAAGGGTATCGAGGTAATAAGTGGAAGGTTTTCCCTGAAAATCATCTTCTAAAATTACGGCATTTAAATCATTTTTATATGTTATATTTCCCGGAATAACTACAGAACCTTCTTTGAAAAAATGATTTCCAAATTGTTCGATTTGATTTTGTAGAATAGACTGTAGAGTAGTTAATTCTCTTGCTTGTACTGGATATCCTGGTTTAAATAATACTCTAAAGAAGTTTTTTTGACTATCATAGTCATCATAATATGGTGATATGTTTAAATTAAGCTCTTGTGCCATAATTTTTTAAAACTGCAAAACAACTTTAATGTCTTCTCTTTGATTAATCGACCTAGTTATTGATGGTCTATTATCAATATAAATTATATCTCCAGAGTATTTCTTTACGTCTGGTTTTGATACACCATTAGTAAATACTTGACCAAGATAATATGTCCTACTATTTATGACTGTAGATATACCACTAAAACTTGTATCTATTCCCAAAGTAACGGATCCACCATCTATAATTAGTGATCCACCAGATGCGGGTGAAGAAGTAAATTTATTTAACTTAAACCCATATGTTGAGGAGGAAGTTCGTGAACCATCTGTATTAAATCCAACCAAAGACTTATCTTGCCAATATTTTAATACTCCAGTGATCTTATCATATGAGACCACTCTTCCAACTGCAGTTGATCCAATACCAATTGTTTGTCTAACTTGAGTATCTGGAAGAAAAACTGCTGTACTATATCCTATTCCAGTTAATCTTAATGCATAAATACCACTTGCTTTATCTGCAGTAAGATTAGAATCCGAATCTATATTTTTTGGATTTCTAACCAAACCAATCCTAGCGATTTGATTTCCTGTGGTAAAAACCGTGTTCTGGTCGCTATTCTCTATTCTAGAATGTAACAATACCTGATATGCACCCAATTCTCTATATATATCTGCTCCATGACCGCCATCTGGAGGAATGATTACATCAAAAGATGGAGTAATAGTTGCAGTTGGAACACCCCCCGCTACTAAATCTACAGTGCCATAAGTATATCCAGAACCACCATCTGAAACTGTTACAGAAGAAACTTTGGAATCACCATCAACAACAATAGTTACCTTCGCATCTGAACCATCTCCGTTAATTGGAATATTTGTATAAACCGCATTAGCAGTTCCAACACCAACACCACGGTTTTTAATCGTTACGATTTTTATTTGCCCACTTGTTGCGGCATTATTTCTTATGGATGCATTTTCCGTATTTGTTAACCAGTTTCTTGGTACTGGTATAAAATTTGCAGAATCAAATTTTAATATCTCATTTGGTTTTATTGTAAAAAGATATTTCCATATGTACCCATCTCCACTATCGCCCGCTATTCTTGGTTCTAAGTCGGTAAATGTTGGTTGATCCAAAGAAGGCCTACCAAGAAGATTTTCTGGATCTGTCCCATTATGTAAACATATATAAACTTTATAATCTTCGTTGACAACATAATAATTTGCGCCGTATAGATGAGTTGCTTCAGATGGTTTTGATGTGTTAGTTCTACTTATATCATGTCTATACATATCATAAGTTGTTCCAGACGACCAGACATTCTTTTTTACCACCTGTCTAGCGTCTTCACTAAATATTCTCTTCAATGCAATTATAGTATCCCAACAATCATCCTCCTGCTCGAAACTATCTTTTGGCGCAGGGGGACTAAAATCCCAGTTTTCGTTATAATTTGTTGGATTTGGTAGTCCAACAAATGAATAATAACTATTTTCTCCAGAGTCTAAATCTGAGATAAAATTGTTTGCATTTAAAACTCTAAACTGATTTGTTATAATCGCAGCCATTTTTAAGTTTTTTATTTATTTATGAGTTATACTGCAACCGTACTTAAGGTGCCAGCATCATCTACAATTAAACGGTATTGCGTACCATTGGGCGATGTAAGAATAATACCCTGAGATGTATTAATACCAACCTTTACATCACCTATAACATCAAGTGTTTTGCTTGGCGATGTTGAATTAATTCCAACTAAACCATTTGATGTTGTAGTAATTACAGTTCCACCAGTTCCAACATTAAAAGTAGAAGTTGATGTAACTATACCAGAAACATTTAGATTCTGATAAATTTCTACACCTGCACTATTAAATGTGGAATAATTAATCAATCCAGTTTCATCAGTTATTCTTACTTGCTTAGCACCCACTATGACTGGAAAATTACCAGAAATATCTCTTACATGACTGCTTCTACCACCAACCCATTCATTAGAAGCGTGATAAACTTTAAATGAATTTGAATTACCTAAATTTAATTCTTTGTCATCTATGAAAAATGCGTGATCGGAAAAATTGACATCATTGTTGAGATATAATGGTTGACTAAAAGTAGAAACCCCAGATACGCTAAGTTGGTTTGCAAAAAATGTAGATCCACTTATCGTATTAACAGTAGATAAAGTTGAAACTCCAGAAACATTGAGTTGATCTGAAGATAAATTTGTTACGGTGCAAGCAACTCCAGTGAAATTCGTAATAATACCACTGATAATAGACGCATTTGTAATATTTGAATTGGTTAAAGTACTGATGCCACTTGAGTTTATATTGGAAATTGTTAATTGGTTTGAGGTTAATACTTCAGTATCACCTATCTTATACGATTTATTCGATGGAATATTTATATTTTCGCTAGATTTTAATGATTCACTGCTGTAGTTCCAAAGGAATGTTTTTCTAATGTTAGTTGAACCAATACCAATACCTGAACCATCTAAAAGTAGATCTGTTTCTACAATTGTAGCAATTCCAACTGTAAAATCTCCAATAGTAATCTCTCCAGTAGAAACACTAAATTGAGATCCATCAACATAAAGATCTCCCTTTATTCTTAGAGATCCTGTATTATTACCAACTCCAGATGGATCAATAATAATTTCAGAAGGTCCGCTAATTGTGTTTTGGTTTATATTAATTGCAGAACCTTCGGAACCAACTGAAAATTGGGTTGATGTTATAATACCAGAAGAGATAATATTTGTATTTGAAATTGTTACTAGTGTAGATATGCCACTATAATTTAGATTTGATCCATCTAGATTGGATATAGATGCGTTTGTACTAGTTAAACTAGTTACTACTCCACTTCCAACATTTAGTGTGGTTAAAGTAGCCGCTATTCCTATTATATTAGCGATATTTCCATTTGTTATCGTAGCAGCAGACCCTGTTACTGTTAAATTTCCAAGAGTGCAATTTATAATATTTGCATCGGTACTATTAAGGGTTGTTATTGTCGCTGCAGTTCCTGTTAAATTCGTTACTGTTCCACTAGAACTATTAAGCCTTGTTATAGTACCGGCAGCACTTACTAAATTAGTTACATTATTATTTGTACTGGTTGAATTTGTGACAGTTAAATCCGTTCCAAAATAAGTTGTAATAGTAGCTGCAGTTCCGGTTAAATTGGTAATGGTGCTATTTGTATTAATAATATTTGCAATTGTACCAAAACCAGAGTTAACTTGACCGTTAAAAGTTACTGATGTCACAACACCAGTAAAACTTCCATCACCAGATACAGTCAAAGAACTGCTTGCATTTGTAGTTCCAATACCAACACTTAGTGTGGTGTTAATTCCGGTGGAATTTTTATTCCAAATACCAACGTTTAAAGTTGCACCATTTCCAAGAAAACTATACAACTCATTAAAATTACTATTAATTTTAATAGCACCAACTAATAGTGTATCACCATCACCAACATTGGGAGCAGAACCAGTATTTATCCCTAATTTTGCCATTGATAGATATACCTTTTTTAGATATTTATGAGTTAATTGTAGTCATTATATTTCAATGGATTAAATCTAATAACAGATGCGGAAGTGCTAATTCCACCAATTCCATAAGAGTTAAATTCATTTGGCGATGTTCGATTAAGATTGGAAATTTTTCCCCATGTAAAATTACCACCATAGTAAACAGTATTGTATGGAATTAGTGAAGATGTGTCGAAATAATCAAAAGTATAACTAGTAGAGTCAAAAGTGATTGCAGGAGATCCGAATCCAATAGTGCTAAGTCCGACAGATGAATCGTCATCAGATTTTGTAACTACTCTTTTAACAGAAGTTGTTCCAATTCCAACTATTTCAGAAGTAATAGTTTGTATATTACTTACTTGATATATTCCATCAATGTATTGTGTAGAAACTCCAATTACTGAGTCATCATTTCTATAATTTGTATAAGTTTCTGTTGTTAGACTTACATTTGAATTTTGTATGACAAAATAATCTCCAATTTCTATCTGACTAATTGTGACGGCAGTTCCAACAATATCCTCATCTCTTAGTATAGAATTATTTGGAATATGGAAATCGAATATTTTATATTTACTAATACCAATCATAGTTTTTCCATATCCAACCACAGCTCCAAAATCACCAGAATAACTAATATTATCAATTACTTCAGACTTGGGTGTTGGTGGTTCAACTAAAACAACAGGAGAACTCAACGTTGTATATCCAGACCCTACAAAATCTATATTAATTGATGAGACTGTACCTGCAACAGAAACATTTGTTGTCGCTCTTGCTGCATACTCGCTTCCAAATCCTATTGGATTTTGAATGGTAATTGAAGGTGGGTTTATTGGATCATATCCAATACCACCATCAGTAATTAATATCGAAGAAACAATGCCCGCAGAAGAAATAATTGCTGTTACTGATGCCGAAACAATCACATCTTGAGATGCGACCAATATCTTATTTTGGGGTTCTTGTGCTACAAGATATTCTTTTTTGCTGTCAAAAAATGTCTTTACACTTTCAACGTATATTTCAGTAGAACCAACACTAACACTTTGAATTATATTTGTTGTTGGTTGAATAATTGGTTCATTTATAATTCTATCTTTTGTGAATAATTTATTGTCAATAAACAAATCATCTGTCTGTCGATATAAATTAATAGTTCTTAACAGCGATTGATTCTGTGATATTCCTGGACCTGGATAATTATTGGTATTAACTGAGTCAACAGAGTTTATTCTAGTTATTATTCTATCATTTTGACTTAAAGCGGGAGATTCATTCGTTATTCTTACAAAATCTCCAATCTTAATTTTTTGTTGTGGAGTTACATTTGCAATATCAACACTCGATGTTCCTTGATAGAAAATAATTCTGCAAGTATCTCCATACTTTGGAGCCTCAGTGAATAGTATTGTACTTCCTCCATCAAATATGTAACTTCTATTTGGAACTTGTAAGATGTCATTTAAAAATACTAACAATGTTGCCTGAACTTCAATCAACGATCCGAGTCTTGATTTTATGGAAACAGCAGATTCGTTATACGTTAATGGGAATAAAGTTCTAATTCCATCAAACAAATCATCTAGAGGATCGAAAATTTGTAAGTCACCAAAGAACAATCCTGAGAATGTGTCGGATGTTGTTCTATCAATTTCTAAAGAAAACTCTGAGAAAGTTAAACTATTATCTGTTGGTATACCGACAATTCCACCAATATCAACTGTCAATACTTCCCCTTGTCCGTATCCATATCCAAAGTTTTTAATATCAAAGTTAATTACACTTGATCCGTTGCCGACAACAATATCAACTTTTGCACCAGTTCCAAATCCAGTTGAAGATGATTGGCTATAAACTAATGGAATATTTGAATATGGTAGAGGATTATCAAAGACAACTTTTGGTGGATTTGATCTTGTATATCCAATACCAGGATTAGTGACAGCAACACTTACAATTCTTCCATTACTTACTGCAGCTGTTCCAATGAATTGAATATTCGGAGTACCAGTTGATGAAGTATAAACTCCAACATTGACAAAAGTTTGAATTCCTGCTCTATATCCAGAACCGCTATTTCCAATACTAATCGAAGATATTGTACCTGCAGCAGAAACTATCGCAGTTCCACCTGCAGCAACCAGAGGTTGATATCCAAATCCACCTGTTGAAGCAACCGATACAATTATTCCACCTTTAGGAACATTTGTTGAATTGATGTCATAAGATGAAGTTGGAGTAGATCCTGTAAATGTTATTGTTGTAATTCCCGCACTTTCTTCAAGTAAATAATCTCCAATAATTGTTTTAGGTATAGTTAATCTCTGTGGACTTTGTGCTACCTGATTGATTAATAAAATTCCATTGCTAGTAACAATTCCTGATAGATTATTTTTATTTGATTTTAAGATAAAATCTGTTTTAATACCATTGAAAGAATCTGAAATATCATCGAGAATGTAATTTGTAGAATATGCTTCACTTGCAGTATTTTTAAATCCGGATCTTAAAAAGATTCTTCCACTAAAAGTAGAATGAGTTGTTATTCCAGTCCAATCAGTTTCATTATTTGCTGATGTCGGAACTGGTGTTGGTCCATATGGTGGATTAATAAAGTTGATCTTGTTATTTGTTATGTTATAAGATCCAAAAAGTTTTGTAACCAAAGAGTTCTGGGAGTGTGTTGATATACCAGTACCCATCCAGGATCTATCAACCAAAATTGAGTTTGTTTGGCCGTATCCAACACTCCTAACCTTCATTATTTCGTCATCAATCTTCAGAAGATCACCACCAAAAATAGAAGTTATTCCGGATAGACGAACAACGTCGTCAGATATTAATAACGGTGCTGCAAGAGTTGAAGTGACCGCTGTAGAAACAATAGGAGATTGGATAACATTGTCAATTGTTATCAATGATTTTGAATTTTGATTTGTAGATGTTAATTTGTGTATAGAACCTATTCCAACTGATGTAATATTTAAAACTTGAGGGACTTCTTTTAGAGCATTCTGAGCCGTAGAAGCAAGTTTAATTGTCGAATCGTTTATTTTAACAACGTATAAATTAGAATGTAACTTATCAGTAACTCCAATTCCAGCAAAAGAAGTTTCTGCAATTCCTATTGGACGGGCAAGTTCCCCTTCATAACTATAGGTTACTCTTTCTCCAGTGACAAAGAAATGATTTGGTAGTCTGATGGTGCTATCTGTTATATTAACAATACTTGGATTGTTTCCATCAAATGTTCTTTGGAATATCGGAAGTTGTTTATATAGTAGATCAAATTCTCTCCTAACTTCGGATGAAGTAGAATTATAAATTGCATTCCCAGTTTCAACTGAACCACTAAGTAAATCTATTCTAGAAGCGCCTGGATCTGTTATTCCAACTCCTAAAATATTTTCAAATACTCTAACTTCCAATTCAGTATTTTGAATTGGAATAAAGCAAAGTTGAACATTATCTCCAGTAATTTTTGCACTAACTTCACCGAGATTTAAATCTGTATAAATTTTTCCAAACTCCAGTATGTTTGCATCCACATTTGTGCTTGCAACAACAACTTCAGACATTTGATGTCTATTGTTTACTTTATCGGAAATAGAAATAATATAATATGAAGAATTAAAGTCTCTCTTATCGTATTCGCAAATTACATTTTCTCCAGGAATTGCAGTTGCTCCTACTGATACATAATTAGACTTTAATCTATTTGTAGATACATTCAAATAACCGGAATTAATAGAGGTAGAGTCATTTGCTAATGAATATACGACAGAATTGACGGTGCATGAAGTGTTAAACCCTACATTTGGGGTAAAACTTATATTTAAGGTAGATCCAGAAAGATAAGCTCCATAAGTTCCAAAACCTGATGAAGATGATGTTATATTGTTATTAAAAGATCCATATTCTAAAAACACAACATCTGTTCCATCATGAATGACACTTATTTCATTATATTCATAGAATGTATTATTATCTGAAGAAATTTGTACTAAAATTTTTGATGCTCGATAAGATGATGCAATAGAAACTATATTAGTCGCATTTGTATCATTTTCTGAAATTGTATAATTTGAGGTTTTAATCTCAACAATATTACCTAAGAAAATAGTTGATATTCCAGATGCATCATTCTCTAAATCATATGAAATATAATTTATGTTGAAATTATTTGTTTTATATTGGTTTGGATAAAATAGGAGATTAGCTTCGTTTCCAATGAAAGATACATCAAATGACCCCAAATCTCCAACAGTTTCTACCCTAGCATATTGGTTTATATGAGCGTAATTGCCATCATGTAATATAGTTACCAAAGAGATTTGTTTCTCGCTAGAAAATCTTCTATCAAAAACATCAATAATATATTTTTTACTTCTATTAGTATTTCTCTTGAAACTATTAACTGCCACAGATCTTGAAGATCTCTCTTCACTATTAAATTGATTGCTTATATCATCAACAATTAATACTCTATTGTTTAAAACTTGTGTATAATTGGATACTTCAGTATTTTGGAATATAATTTCGTTAGATAAAATTTCGGAATCTATAGTTATTGTTTTTTCTTTTACAAAATCAAAATCATTAACACAATTGAATCCAACAACTTGGGGAGAAAATGACTCTACATCAATTTCGCCAAAGTCTTGTGTGGTAGATATTCCAGTGAAACTATCAATTCCGGACTCAACAACTAAATCGCCAAATTTTTTAAATCCTAAAGTATGATTTTGTGAAGTAACTACTTCATCCCATTTATTATACTCTACTTTCGATTTAATAGAGTACGAGAAGAACTGATAATAATCACTATCATGAATTTTTTGATAATCATTATTTAAAAATCCACTTTGAGTTTGAAATCCCTTTTTAACTATTGAATTTGATGATACTGAATAGTCTGCCTCATATTTTTCTACAGACAATATAATTGCATGAGTATTTGATGAAGAACCTCTTATTGTTTCTCCAACAATGAAAGTTTCATCGCTAAAAATTTTTAATGATTTTGAAATAGAATCCCACTCATCAACAATTCCTATAGAATTTTTAGATTTTACTTCTTCTTTGTTGAAAAAGTTATTATATAGTAGATCCGCTTCAAATATTGGGAAAAACTTTTTGGGAACTATTTTTGCCGATAAATTTTGATTTACAAAAACTCCTGGATTTTCATTGCCATTTAAATATTCTGATAAATTATAAGTTACGTATGGATATCCTCCAATATTAACATTTGCAGAGGTTAGGGAGAATAAACTATATCCGTAAGATGATGAATTGTATCCTCTAAGAGTAGTTCCAATCCCAACACTTGTTCCTTCAATTAAAACCTCATCTCCGACAGAAAATGGAAAATCTTCAGAATTTGAGTATGTACTAGCTAATGAAACGATTACATCTTTAGTTGCTGGATTAAAAGTGATTGAATTAATTCCTATTCCATTAGAATTATTAATTGGGAGAATTATTGGTTGTTGGTCGCTTAGTTTTGCAGTGTCTCTTATGACAGTAACTACCCTATCACCCAAATCGAAAGTTAAATCAACATCATCAATAACTTCATTTCTAGTGGAGTCTATTAGTATTAAGTCTGGTGCTATGTTATAATTCTTTCCTACAGATGTTATTCCAATTCTGTTGATAGAAAGTAAAGGATCTACTCTTACAATATACGGTAGTTTGATAGTTGGTCTTATAGTATTATCTGCAGAATACTCAAAACCAATGTCTTCAATCTCCGTTGCAACAATTTTACCAACACTTGATGATTTCGGAACTACTAAAGCAAATTTACCTTCGGATGATGCAATTGATGTGATCTTAGGTAAAAACTTATATTGATTTCCGCCCGAAATAAATTTAAAGTTATCAATCTCACCATCAGCGAAGAATGAATCTGTTGTGTATGATAATTTAGCTTCAGATGACAAATATGAAACTCTTTCTGGTTTATCCTTTGTATTATATGAGAAAGTTGTTGATGTAATTCCAGAAATTAAATGACTTCCAGAATAAACACTATCTTTGATCTCTATTTTATTATTTTCTATAATATCTTCAAAGTCTCTGATTATTTCATTATTTTCTGCATAGTTTGTATTTGTATTAATTGGTTCTAATCCATAATACAGAACTTTTGGTAAAGTATTGGAGACAGATAAAGTAACTTTAGCATCTGTAGTTATACCAACAGTTCCTGATTTTACAATCTCAAATGAATTTTGAACTCCAGATGATTCGATAGTGTTTTTTAATTTTTGATCTGTATATAATTTAAAATCAAAAGATGGATATGGAATGGAATTTATAAGATGACTCAAAGAACTATCTGATAAATCAAAAATAACACTTTGATTTCTGAATACTTCAATTTTTGGATTTATTAATGATAGAGTACCGTTTCCAGTACTAGTTAAATTTATGTAATTTGGTTCTGATAGTGTAGTTTCATGGTATGTCGTTGTTAGTTTAATTTTATTTTCATCGATAACTAAAATGAAATATATTTGGTTGTTTTCTAGCCCACCAACTGGAGAATTTGATGTGTAAATTGCCTTTTGCCCCGTTTTATATCCATGAGAAACTATGGTAATAGTATCCTTAATTGTGTCAACATCTGATGTAAGAAAATCTTTTGGATTGACTACCATCCTACGATGGTAACCATTATATTTGATAGCGTAATTTACACTCAATTGGGAAAGGGTCAGCATTGTAACTCTATCATTCACCTGAAGACCATGAGAAGATGCTGTAGATACAGTAACTAAGTTTTTGTCAACTTTTCCTACAATTATATCTTTATAATCGGTTTTAAAACTATGTACGACTCCGGTGCCAATACCAGTAAAGAATAAAGTATTTGTAAATATTTCGGTGTTTATTCCTACAAAATTTCCAGCAGAACCAATTCCAATAGGATTCGTTGCAATTCCGATTAAATTATTTTTTGTTACGGCTGCATAAACTATTTGGTTATTTAATAATTCAAAAGATGATTGTCCGTCAGTTGATACTGAAATTGATGTTCCACCATTATTTGAATAGATTAAAGAATCTCCTGTGAGTAAATTATGATCTGGTAAGAAAATTGATTTAGTTGGAATAAACAAAGTTGTTCTTCCGAATCCAGGATTGGAAAAAACTAAAGTGTGTCCTATACCAATTCCATTTATAGTTCCGAGACCAACAGAATCTGATGGATTAAAGTAAATTTCTTGATTTAAAGATCTACTGTATATTGATGTGATTACTCCTGAAGTAATTTCAAATTTTCTAGATCTTTGCGATAGCAGTGAAGATATTGAATGGGATGACCCAACAGTATTTTCATAACCTCTAACAACTCTTATTCTTTTTAGTTCTGGTTCAATATTTAAAACTTTTACTTTTTCCGTTTCAATTTCTAAAATATCATTTTCCCTTATATAAGGATATCCTAAAAATCCAGCAACTTCAAAATAAGTAACAATACCAGTTGATGTTATTGAATCTGCTGCAGAAACTAAAACTAAAGTATCAGTTCTTACACCAACTCTGTATGATCCATTTAAACCACTTCCAAATGTACTTATCCCACTGACATTTATTATGTCAAAATCTGAAAGATTGTGTGGAGAATAAGAAAAACCTATGAATGTATTGCCTCCAAAGTTACTTGGATAAAATTCTACATTTAAAATGGAGGTTGTGCTCGAAGAAACTTGATTTACGACTTTGCCCTTTAATTGAGAAACTTCAAATGATGCTTCTTGTCCTCCAGTTCCTTGATTATTGAAGATAATACGATCTCCAATTTTATAATTTTTTCCAGAAGAAGTTATTCCAACAGAGTCAATAAAACCAACACTAGTTTTTTTAACTATTGAATTTTGCGATTTTATTTTTTCTGGTTGAGTTAAGAAGTAATAACCACTTCTATTATTTTGTAATTTGTAAGGTTTTGTATTTCTAAAAAATTCCGTTTTATTTAAATCTACCTCATCTTGATTTGAGGTAAGTTTAAAATTATAATCTATAGGGATAGATTTAAATTTATTACCTATTAAATATGGAAATACTGGTTTTCTATAATTTCTAAATGATCCAGATTGTTCGTTATTATTTGTATCTATTGTTGCAAAGTATGCATAAGTTCCTTTTGGATATTCTGGAGTAACTCCAAATCTACCATTAAACTCATCAAGATCTCCAGAATTTGTATATTCGTAATCTTCAACAAAAAATCCTGCTGAATACGTAGATGTACTTGGTCTCTCAGATTTTAAAGATAATGTATATCCAGACTTTAAGAGTTTTATTGGTCCTCCACTAGAGGTTGAGTGTCCATATGGACCATAAATTGGATTACCATCATAAGCCCACCCAATTATTGGAGAATGTGTGTTTGAAAGTAATTCTACACCAGCATCTAATCTAAGATCTGGAGTGAAAATTTCGGTATCGTTAAGATTTGATATTCTACCCAGTATCCTTCTTAGATATCTTGGAGCATATGCATGAGTATATGCTAATCCATACTTAGAACCAATCTCTGGGTGAATAATACCATCATCATCGGAAATTATATTATCTGTAAGATTTTTTTGTACTAAATTAATTTTCCAAGTCTTTGGAACAGATTGGAATGCTGCCCCAGACCCAGATGGAATAACATTAATCGCAGTGGTTGCAGTTGTAAATCCTTGTCCCCCATTAATTACTTTAATTTCTGAGATAGAACCATTAGAAATAACAGGAGATAATATCGCACCAAAACCTTTACCAACAATTTCTAAAGATGGTGGAGAATTGTACTCAGAACCACCCTTAATGATTATTACTTGGGATATTTTATCTCCAGAAACAATTGGCAATAGTTGTGCATTTTTTCCAGTTTTTAATGTAAATGTTGCTTGTCTGTTGAAATTTAATATATCTTCAGAACCATACCCAAATCCTCCAGTTTCTATGAATACTGATTTAATTTCTCCACGCACAATTGGTTGAACAATTGCGTTAAAATTTTGATTTGTTCTTGAAGATACCCCTATTATTCCATCTAATTTTACTGTAATTGGTTCATAATTGAAATTGTGAATTCCAGATCCTTTTGTTTTGAAATTTACAAATTGTTTTGTTTTATAATAAAAATCTTGCGTAGTAGTTACACCGACAACAGCAGAACCAATACCAACTGTTAATGCAGTACCGACCCTAGATAATTTAAAATAATTTTCATCGATTGATGTTACGTAATAAGATTTTCCTGAAGATAAACCAACTATTTCTTGTCCCGTTGTTGAATATACTACAATTTCGCCTGTCTTATAATTATGATTTGGTGCAAAAACTGAATTAGAACTAGTGCTAATTCCTGATGGAAATACAGAAATTTTTCTATTTCGGTATCCTTTTCCAGGATTTGTAATTTTAATTGAACTTACTTTCTTTTTTATTATTTGTGAAGAAAAGTTGTGTATTCCCACACCATAAGAAGTTAAGTCCACGGTGTTAATACCAACAAGAGCATCTTCATATGTCTTATGAAGTGTTATTGTATTTGAATCAATTACATAAGTATAATAAGTAGAATCTGTTGATAATCCACCAATAGATTGCTGACCCTTTGTTTTATAAATAATGCCTTCAGCATCTCTAAATTTATGATACGTTGTGAACCCTATAGTATTATTTGCTAGATTTACAAGTCCAATCGATTCAGTAGAGTTAAAAGAAACTGTATGTTCGACTGGGAATAAATCTACTTCTGCTATTGCACCACTTCCACTTCCGCCTGTTATAGAAACAGTTGGAGGTTTTAAATAATCAAAACCGCCATCTATGACAACAATATTTTCAAATAAACCTTCAACTTCACAATATGCACTAGCGCCAGTGCCTACAGAATCTGATATTGAAAGAACTGGTGGTGTGATTACATCATAATCCTCCCCAGAAGCTAAAACATTTATCTTTTCTAATGGACCATAAAAAACAGTGTCATCTGATTTATAATTTAAAATTTCTACACCGTTTGCAAGTATGCCAATAGTTCCCGTTTTAGTTTCATTTACTTCAGATACTTCTTGTGGTTTTTTTAATTTTTTTACTAATTTTTGAGACTGCAAGTACTTATTTGCCTGATCTGACATAACAATCTCATTATCCGTTACAGTCCCTGTAAGAGATATGTAAATATTTTTATATAAATTTTCTCTACTTCTAGATAATTTTATAGTAGATGAGTCAACTTTTTTTACAAAATAAATTCCTTCTGATATATTCAGTGAATTTTCTGTGGATTTTGGTTTATAAAAGATGGAATCTCCCGTTAAAAAGTTGTGCTGCCCTACATTGATATTTTCAGAATAGTCAAAAGTTCCACTAAAAGTTACTGATCTTTTTTTAGTTTCTAGTTGAGAATTGAAATAATTAGGTATCGATGAAGATGTTACGAGATAATTTCCTAAATTATCAACGTAAACATTCTGAACATTTGCAGTATAAACACTTGCTTCGGGAAAATTTTGAAATTTTCCTTTTGATAAAACCCTATGAACCCAATCTTTCTTAGTCGTATCTATTTCGCCCTGACCACTTATATTAAATGATTTTGGATTCGAAATTGATATTATGGTAGACTCAATTTTTGTACCATCTGTCAAAAATACTGAGATCCTATCTCCAATATGAAAATCGTTAGCATCAAAGGTCTTTACTTGATACGTGAAATTCTGAGTATCAATCAAAACTAAAGAATCTATCTGATATCTTGTTGCAACGTTAAACATCCAATTGTTTGCAACAATATCTTCACTATATTTTCCTAGCGTCTTAATTTTTATATTATTTCCTTCAGAAAAAAGTTTTGTATCAGAACCTAGATTAATATCAGATAAAACACCAGTAACTCTAACTTTTACGATATTATTTGTTCCTATTCCAGAATATGCATAAGCATAAGAGTCAATTCTAATGTCTTGAGTCTGTGGAATAACTTGTGAAATTCCAGAGCATTCATAAAATTGAGTATATGATTTTGATTTATAACTTATGGAAATGGAAGTTCCGTTATTCAAATCTGCAATTAAAGTTCCTGAATTTGGAAATCCTAGTGTGGAATCAACATCTATAACACTAGAACCAATTGAAACTGGGGTAATAGTTTTTGTGATTGGATGTATAGAAAATTCTCCGGAATTACTATTACTTTCATTTGGATTATAATCTAGACTAAGAACATAATATTCTTTTTCTCCTCTAATAATTCTTTCAACATTGTTTATAGAACCAAATGCTTTTTGAAAAAAGTCAGTTTTGTCTTGGAATAAAGTTCTATTTACAATTTTTTCAGGATCTCCCTCAATAGCTTCAACGACTAAATCTTTTACAATCCGATATTGAGCATTTGATGGGATTAGTAAATAATCGCGAGGTTTAATTACCTCAATCTCATCTCCATATAATGCTTTGAATAAAATTTTAAAAGATTGATCTGTACCTTTAGATGAATAAAAATCCTTTGACTGCTTAATAAATATATCCTGATTTAAATCAGAATAGAGTTTTCTATCCTCAAAACCAGGAGCAAACTGTTTTTTTATTTTTATAAAAAATTCTTTTAAAAATAAAATGCTAAGGTTAGTAACTGTTGAGCCTTCAAGATGTTCGTTAATTTGCGATGTAGAAAATACTAAATGATCTTTGCGACTTGGATTTTCATACGAGGTTACTCCACTAAAGCCTCTTACACAACCATTAAAAGATGTATTTGTCTTTGATGTATATGTGATAATTTCATTATCAATCTGGATAAGTCCATAAGAATTGGGAAATCCTCCGGTAGATACTACATTAATAGTATCATCTGTTAAAGAAATACTAGATGTAGTTTTTGTCGAACTAGTTAATTTAGTTAAGTTATCTATTTTTACATACTCATCAATATTATTGAGAATATCTAAAGCACCACTTTGATATTCCAGTGATGAATAATATGTAGATAAAAATTCTTCAACTAATGGAAATTCTTCCTTTACAAAATCTGGAAGTTGATTTTCAATAACTGAACTAATTTTAACTCGTGTGTTTCCCATTTTTTACTTTCTTATAAGACTTCCGTTTGTGTAACTTGTAGTTGCCGTATAGAATGAAGCAGAACTGTCATAACCAGTTTCAATTTCATCCAACTTCATTTTTAAATCACTGCTATTAATATCTAGTTGCAAATAAAGATCCTGTTTTCCAATGACATCATTCGAAAGTGGTATTGCAGAAATTTCAATTATTGAATTTCCATTAGATTTTTTAACTGTTGAAGCTATATTGATAGGAGACAAATTAATTTCTCCCTTAACATAATCAATGACACCTACAGACTGTTTAACAATTATGGCATCACTGCCTGTTCTTGTTGCAAAAATAAAAAGAGTTCCTGTTTGCTTATCGGCGTTTGGTATATCTCCAAGATAAACGGTGTCTTGTATGCCGACAATATTAAATCCGGAAGATTTAATATTGTATCCACTGGCACTTTTTACATAAAAACTATTTCCATAGCAAATTTCGTATTCTGCTAACTGGTTTACCAAAACATTCAAATCCCTTCTTATATTGACTAATGTAATATTTGAAGTTATTGATTGATGACTATCATCAATAATTTTCTGAAATTTGCTATACTTAAATTTAGCTCCGTACTTATTAATCTCAGTGGAGTTTGCATAAGTATTAATATTATTGTAGATGATAGATCTTATAGAATCTGCATCTGGAGCTAAGTTTCCATTATAGTTTGCAGTAACATCAACTTCAACGTATATGTACTTCAGATCTATAAAGTCTACAACTATCCCAGCAACGCTATAATCTCTCAGTTTAACTTTTAGGTTTTCTTTTATAGTTTGTGGAATAAAAGTACCATTATATGGTTTTACGCTAACGAAGATTCTCCCAAATTCGGGTGGATCTAGAGTTTCTCCTCCATAAACAGAAACTGATTGAGCTTCTGGATAAATTCTGGGTATAATAACCTCATAGTCTGAGGCAGTAACTGCTCTGTTTTGGGTCGAATAAAATCTTGGAGCGTACTTTTTAATTGAATTGATTGATTCAATTTCTTGCCCGCCACTTGATGTAATATTAGTTGTCAGTAAAGAAATGCCAGAAGTTATTGATAACCCAGAATTATCTAATATTCTTCCATTAAAAACAAATGAATTAACGCCATTTGCTGATTCTCCATTTGTCACCAAATAAGATGCCTCAATATAATTCAGAGAATCTAATTTTTCTCCAAATACACCATCTCCAAAAATAAGTTCATATCTTTCATCTTCAACTTCTTGGAGGAAAAAAATCTTTGAAGATGATGTTATAGAAAATAAATTATTTGACTGTACGAACTTTCTTGATACTGAACTTGATTGATTATCTCTTACCGTAACAGTAATAAGTGAACTATCAATATTTGGGTTTGATAGAATAAATCTTTGATTTGCAATTTCTGAAGAAACTGTAAAATTGTCGGTTACATAGTTTCCTTCATAAATGGCAATATCTTCAAACAATGCAATTCCATTTACAACAGGAACTGTCACATCACTTAAAATAGCAAAAGAATATCCTTGATCTCCTATTGTTGGTGTCGTAGCCACTACACCTTTCTTTAATGTTAAAGTGAGGGGATTTGTTGCGAGATCTGTTGTGTCTACAAAGAATGAGATATTTGCTCTAGATGCGGTTCTAGACTTAGGAATATAACCAATATTTCTTGCAAGAGAAACCACATTTTCTCTTAGGGTTGCACTATCAATAAAAACCTCATTGCTAAGCATGTTAGCATTATATGAGGAAATATATGTGTTATACGCTAAGGTATCAATTAAAACTGATAGATTTGATCCTTCGAAGTCATAATCAGTAAAATTTGAATTCGATCTAAGGTACTCCTTAATCGAACTTTTTATTTGGTCGAAATCTAGATTTGTAAAATTAACTAATGGCATTATCGTGTTGGTTCTAATGCGAACGAGAGTTGTTGTGCGGGAACATCGATCCCAACAATGTTATAAATGACAGTAACGTTAAACTCATTACTGTCATAATTTGGTACTACATTTACTTCAATTAAATCAACTCTTGGTTCATAGTTTACAATTGTAAATTCAATCTCATCTTTAATAGCAATTGCAGTATTATCATCTAAGTTTTCAAATAAAAATCTAGAAATCCTTGATCCAATATTTTCATTAAAAAATCTTTCTCCAGGAGAAGTAAATACAAGATTTCTAATTGAACGAGATATAGCCGTTTCATTTTTAAGTGCGATTAAGTCATAATTTAAAGGGCTGACCAAAAAGGACATACTTAAGTCTTTAAATCCTATGCTTGTCCTTTCTAAAGGCATGAAATCGCACTTAAATCTATCTTATTTATTAGGGTTTTACCTCATATAGGGGTTCCGTACCATAACCCCAGTCATCATAATCCTCATCATTTCTGATTTTAGAGTGAATTTCATTTTGATGAAAAAAATCGTGTTTTTTGGGAGTTATTTCATCATTTGCAATCTCACGAAGCATCTTTTGCTTCTGAATTTGTTGCTCCCAACCATATTCTGAAGACAAATATTGGGTCCCCCACTGGTTTTTCATAAAATTTTGGTCTTTATCAACTTGTTTTGTCATTTTTTGCTCCTGATTCGTTAAAATCAGAACTTTTTACGGGGTTGCTATCCCGAATTTTTGTAATTTCGTACATAAAATCGTCAGATGTTTCAATTTTTCTACGATTTTCGACAGAATATTCGGTTAAATCAATTTCATACCCTGGATTTTTGGTAATTCTGTTCTTAGTCCATGCATCATCGTACCATAAAATCTTATTATTTGGGTATGCATAGAAATTTCCATTATCCATCTTAAAAAAGTGAGCACATTTATGCTCAGGAGTTTCACTAAAGTTAGTATTCAGTGTAGATTTTGATTCCCACGACCAATCAAGAGTAAAAAGATAAGTTCCTTCATTCTTTTCTCCGCGATAATTGATTAATTCGGCCCGTAAGTTAGCAAGTCTCGAACGAATTTGAATGTCAATATAGGGAGAAAAACAATCCCACCACATACACTCTTCTAATTCGGGTGCTGGTGCATTTGGTTTCCAACAAAATGCATGAATTGGTCTACGAGTCCAGTTGACTCCATTCTCTAGAAACGCCTCAAAGAGGGGTACATGCTTCTCTAAGGACGCTACGGAGTGTACGTCACATAAAGTTACCTCACCATGACCTTTTTTGTGATTGTAGAGGAACTCATTACGAATATAACAGGTAATCGTTGGAAGATTATGATTTAGATATGCCATATTATGATACAAAAAAAGCAGGAGTAAATCCTGCTCTATCTATAATATTAACCTCTACCTTGACCGCGATACCTTTTCTTACGCCCATTACGAGAGGTTGCACTGAGTAGTGTGCGAGCAGAACGTCCTTGACGAGTCTTCTTCGGTGCTCCGGGTTCGAACACAGTCTTATTACTTCCACCTTTAGCCATCGTTAATTTCCTCCAGTTCAATTAAATTAGGATCAACATCTTCATCCGAGTAAAAACGCTCAGCGAAGTCTTGAAGAACCTCACTACATTCTTCGGCAGTGAGGTTCATATAAATTTTACGTCCTTTATAAAGTACGTTATAACTCATTAGATTACGCGAGTTTTTTCATGTCCGACTCTAATACGAGGATCGCACCAGATTTCGAAGCCCTCTTCCTTTGCATCAAGACAGAATGAAACATCTTCTCCACACATATCTTGAACTGCTCCAGACTCAAAGACTTGCATCTTAGGCGCAAACCAAGGATATTCAAGTCTCTCAAAAACTCCATTCTTAATCATAACCCATCCAAAACCTGTATAATCTACAGTGAATGGCTTACGACGCTTTGAAATTGATTCCACAGTTTCATGATTCATCACTCCACCATTCTTACGGAAATCATCCTCTTCTAACCAGTGTGCGACAGAAGTTGTGTGACCGTCCTCAGTTGCATACCAACCTGCAACGATCTCTTTTTCCTCACCCTCTTCATTGAGAGCAACATCACAGAGTTGCCAGAACTTTTCACTTGTAAAAACAATATCACTATCAATCCATAGTTGATAATCATATTGTAGTTTTCCATCCCAAGGAACCTGCTTTGGTCCCCTTAGAACATTTGCTCCGAGTACTTTACAACGTGCAAAGTTAACCATTGATGAGTAATCTTGCGAAATCTGAATACTCATTCCATTCTGTACTAGATCAAAACAAAGTTGTACGAATGCTTTGAGAAAAATAAAAGAACATCCTCTACCAGGAAGACAGAAGACAATTGATTTACCTTTCATTCGTTCTTTAATTGCATCATAATCCCATTCTTGTTCTTTGGGTTTAGGTGCAGTAGCTTTAACAGTGAATCCTTTTGCCATAAGTTAAAATAACCTTCAACATCAATTTTAACAGTCTATATATGC
>Ga0315900_10002118_pt1 | contig 31010 bp, 25 predicted proteins | sample LakEriMetagenome_FD_203521 | JGI IMG/M metagenome (GOLD analysis project Ga0315900, IMG submission 203521) | Freshwater fungal communities from buoy surface, Lake Erie, Ohio, United States - Buoy 12 MA114 | ecosystem: Environmental > Aquatic > Freshwater > Lake > Lake biofilm | place: USA: Lake...
ACGCGATGAGCGTGATCGTGGCGCGCGCACTCCCCGACGTTCGCGACGGCTTGAAGCCAGTACACCGCCGCATCTTGTACACGATGGGCGAGATGGGCCTCTCTGGTGGTTCTGCCTATCGCAAGTGTGCCGCCATCGTCGGCGAGGTGATGGGTAAGTACCACCCACACGGCGACGGCGCTCTCTACGATGCGCTCGTGCGACTCGCACAAGACTTCTCCATGCGTCATCCGCTCGTTGATGGCCAAGGAAACTTCGGTTCCGTTGACGGCGACTCTGCCGCCGCGATGCGCTACACCGAGGCACGCCTCACCGCCATCGCCGGCGAGATGCTCGCCGACATCGATCACGAAACGGTCGACTTCACCCCGAACTACGACGGCACGCAGAAAGAGCCAAGCGTTCTTCCAGCGCGCCTGCCAAATCTTCTCGTCAACGGCTCCTCCGGCATCGCCGTCGGCATGGCCACCAACATTCCGCCGCACAACCTTGGCGAGATCGCCGATGCCGCCATCGCCCTGATCGCTGACCCAGAGCTCTCCGTTGATGATCTCTGCAAGTACGTCAACGCTCCAGACTTCCCAACCGGCGGCATTCTGTACCGCTACGACACCATCAAGAATCCACTCACCGGCGCAACAGAGCGCATTGACGCCGTTCGCCAGATGTACGCACACGGACGCGGTCGCGTTGTTGTGGATGGCGCAACACACTTCGAAGAGGCCTCGCGTGGTGACCGCACCGCGATCATCATCACCGAGCTTCCGTATCAAGTGAACAAATCATCACTCGTTGAGAAGATTGCCGACCTTGTGAAAGAGGAGCGCCTTGACGGTATTGCCGACCTGCGCGACGAGTCCGACCGCGACGGCATGCGCATCTACGTCGAAGTAAAGAAGGATGCAAACCCACACAAGGTGCTCAACAAACTGTTGAAGCTCACCCCGCTACGTTCGGCATTCAGCATGAACATGCTCGCCCTGGTTGATGGTCAGCCGCAGACCCTCTCACTGAAGTCGGTACTGCAGCATCACATCGATCACCGCCGCATCATCGTGCGCCGTCGTACCGAGTACGAGCTCAAGAAGGCACGTGAGCGCGCCCACATCCTCGAAGGGCTCAAGATCGCGCTCGACAATCTTGATGCGGTCATCAAGACCATTCGCGCCGCAGCCGACGTTGATGTTGCTCGCACACAGCTCATGGAGCGCTTCAAACTCAGTGAACTGCAGGCGCAGGCAATTCTTGACATGCGCCTTGCGCGCCTCGCCGCCCTCGAGCGAAAGAAGATCGAAGACGAGTATCTCGAAGTCATCAAGTTCATCGCCGAGCTGGAAGACATCTTGGCGCGCCCGGCCCGCATCTCCAAGATCATCTCGGATGAGTTCGCCAAGCTCAAGGAGAAGTTTGCCGACCGACGCCGCACCAAGATCGCACAAGATGCAACGCGCGAAATGTCGGATGAGGACCTCATCGCCGACGAAGATGTTGTGATCACCATCTCTGGCCGCGGCTACATCAAGCGTCAGCCACTCACCACTTACCGTCAGCAGCATCGCGGCGGCAAGGGCGTGATCGGCATGACCACGCGCGAAGAGGATGCGGTCGCAACGCTGCAGGTTGCCAACACCCACGACTACGCCCTCTTCTTCACCAACAAGGGGCGTGGCTTTAGCGCCAAGGTGCACGAGATCCCTGACGCCTCCCGACAGAACAAGGGGATTCCGATCGTCAATCTTCCTGGCGTACAGGTGGAGTCGGGCGAGACCCCAGTCGCCACCATCATCCTCAACGGGTTCACGCCGGGCAGTTACCTCGCCTTCTCTACGAAGAAGGGGATCATCAAGAAGACGGCGATCGAGCAGTTCGAGAAGGTTCGCTCCACCGGCATCATCGCCATCACCCTTGATAAGGGTGATGAGCTTGCCCAGGTGATTCAGACCTCCGGCGAAGATGACCTCGTCATGGCCACCCGCCAGGGGCGCATCTGCCGCTTCCACGAGCGAGAGGCGCGCGCCATGGGCCGCACCGCAGGTGGCGTCATCGGCATTCGCCTCGCCCGACAGGGAGACCTTGTGGTCGCCATGGCCGTGGCGGAGCCCGGCGCCGACCTCCTTGTCCTTACGGAGACCGGTCACGGCAAGCGCGTCCCTGTGGGCGCCTTCGCCCGCAAGCACCGCGGTACCCAGGGTGTCCGCCTGATCCCACTGGAAGGGCGCAAGACAGGCCCGGTTGTCGCCGTGCGCCAGGTGAGCGAGGCCGACGAAGAGGTGATCTTGATCAGCTCCGAGGGGCAGGTCGTGCGCACCAAGCTCGAGAGCATCGCCACCCGCAAGGACGGCAGCGCCCAGGGCGTGCGCGTGATGACGCTGCGCGAGGGCGACAAGGTCGCCGGGATCGCCGCCTTCCGTACGGGTCTGGCAAAGCGCAACGGCACAGGCGACAATGAAGAGGAAGCCGACGAGGCTCCAGAGGTTCCCAAGGTTGTGAAGGCGCCTCGCCCAGCCGCCAAGGGTGGCACCCCATCAAAGGGGAAGCCGGTCGCAAAGGGGAAGCCAGCAGCGAAGTCAAAGCCGGTCACAAAGGGGAAGCCAGCCCCGAAGAAGCGTTCGGGTCGCTAAGAGTGACCCGTCCAGAGAGATGAGGACGGCGATGAGGGCAGATTCGATCGACGTCTACACGGGGAACGCCAATCCCGAACTTGCGGCGAAGATTGCCCGCTACCTCGGACGCGATCTTGGTAAGGCAGAGGTCTTCGCCTTCGCCAACGAGAACATCTTCGTCAAGATTCTCGACAACGCTCGCGAGAAGGATGTCTTCATTGTGCAGCCGACCTCACGCCCAGTGAGCACCTCCATCATGGAGCTCCTGATCATGATCGACGCGTTCAAGCGCGCATCTGCCGGTCGCATCACCGCGGTCATTCCGTACTACGGCTACGGCCGCTCCGACAAGAAGGATCAGCCGCGCGTGCCGATCACCGCGCGCCTTGTTGCCGACATGCTGCAGGTTGCTGGTGCAAATCGCATCCTCACCCTCGACCTTCATCAGGGTCAGCTGCAGGGCTTCTTCAATATTCCGGTCGATGAGCTCACCGCCGTACACTTGCTCTCCAACTACATGCGCCAGCGCGGCACCGAGAACCTTGTCGTCGTGACCGACCTTGGATTCGCCAAGCGCGCACGCACCTTTGCCGAACTCCTGAATGCACCGCTCGCGATCGTTGAGAAGCGACGTGAGGGGAACAACGACCAGGCCGAAGTGTTGAACGTCATCGGTGACGTGAAGGGGAAGCGCGTCGTTATCGTTGACGACGAGATCGACACGGCTGGAACGCTGACTGAGATTGTCCGTGCGATCGAGAAGGCGGGAGCAATTGAAGTAACCGCGTGTGCAACACACGGCGTCTTCTCTGGCCCAGCAATTGAGCGCATCGAAAACTGCAACGTGCGCGAAGTGGTGGTGACCGACTCCATTCCGCTGCCAGTCGGCGCAAAGAGCACGAAGATCAAGCGCCTCTCCTCTGCCCCGCTCTTCGGCGAGGCGATCCGACGCATTCACCTCGGTGAATCAGTTGGTGCGCTCTTCGGTAAAGAGTCGGCAACTGCGGAAGAGATGCTCTTCTGGGACGAGCACCAAACCGGACCAGTCTCTACCGCTCCATCAAGCGAGAAGCGAACACGACGATGACGTTGAAACTGCACGGCCCAGATGAGCGTGGCGCAATTGTCGCGCGCGTTCCTGAAAAAGGCGCTGACTGGCGCGCATCACTGCGCAGCCCGCGATGGAACGTTGCGCCGATGAAGAATCCTGAAATGAATCCGACCAGCAGGCCGGTAAGTGCTCTCTTCTGGGTTGTGCTCGCCGCGCTTACCTTCGGCATCCTGGTGATCGGATACTCCGCCGGATTCTGGCGTTAGGCCTCCGCCGGCGATGGTCTTTGGCTTCCTCTCCCGACTTGTAGATTCAAACGACCGCGAGCTCGGTCGACTCAAGCCGATTCTTGACGCCGTCAACGCGCGCGCCAATGAGATGGAGGCGGCGAGCGATAGTGAGATTCGCGCACGCATTGATGCGATCTCCGCGGTGCTGCGTACCCTAGAGGGCGACGCACTCAAAGCGGCGCTCGACAAAGAGCTGCCAGAGATTCTCGCGGCCGCGCGTGAAGCATCGCGCCGCACCACTGGTATGCGCCCATACGACGAGCAAATTCTTGGCGCCATCGTGCTGCATCAAGGAAAGATCGCGGAGATGCGCACGGGTGAAGGGAAGACGCTCGTAGGGCCGCTCGGTGCCACCGTCAACGCTGTTGGTGGCCGCGGCGTACACGTGGTGACCGTCAACGACTACCTCGCCCGTCGCGACGCGCGCTGGATGGGTCCGATCTTCGCCTTCATGGGGCTCTCTATTGGCGTGATTGCGCACGATAGTTCGTACCTGTTCGATCCCGAATATCACAGCAGCGACGAGCAGACCGCCAAGCTTCGCCCCGTCACCCGACGCGAGGCGTACGCGGCGGATGTGACCTACGGCACGAATAATGAGTTCGGATTCGACTACTTGCGCGACAACATGGTCACCGAGCTGGAGCAGCGCGTACAGCGTGGACACGCCTTCGCCATCGTCGATGAGGTTGACAACATCTTGATCGACGAGGCTCGAACGCCGCTCATCATTAGTGGCCAGGCGGCAGAGTCACAGAATCTCTATGCCACCTTCTCTAAGCTCGTGCCACGCTTGCGCGCACGTGAGGCCGGCGCAGAGAGTGGCGGCGACTACTTCCTCGACGAGAAGGAGAAGGCGGTCTCGCCAACCGAAGAGGGTGTCGCTCGCGTTGAGCAGATGCTCGGCATCGAGAACCTCTACAGCGGCGATCCGCTCATGGCTCGACACTTTGAATCGGCGCTCCGCGCACATGCGCTCTTCAAGCGCGATCGCGACTACATCGTTGAGGGCGGCGAGATTGTCATCGTCGACGAGTTCACCGGCCGCAAGATGCCAGGGCGACGCTGGTCTGAGGGCCTTCATCAGGCCATCGAAGCGAAAGAGGGGCTCCACGTTCAGCGCGAATCCGTGACCCTCGCGACCATCACCTTCCAGAACTACTTCCGTCTCTACGGCAAGCTCGCCGGCATGACTGGTACCGCCATGACCGAGGCGGAAGAGTTCAGCAAGATCTACAACCTTGAAGTTACGGCGATTCCAACGCACCGACCAATGGTGCGCAAAGACGAGCCCGATCTTGTCTATCGCACGGAGCGCGCCAAGGATGGCGCCATCGTGGAACACATCAAAGAGCGACGTGCCGCAGGTCAGCCAGTGCTCGTCGGCACCACATCGGTGGAACGATCGGAACATCTCGCAACGCTTCTGAAGCGTGAAGGGATCCCCCACAACGTCTTGAACGCCAAGCAGCACGAGCGCGAAGCACCCGTTGTTGCACAGGCGGGTCGGAGCGGTGCAGTAACGATCGCCACCAACATGGCTGGTCGCGGTACCGACATCGTCCTCGGCGGCAATCCCGCTGGGCTTGCATCGGAAGCACTGCGCGTGCGCGGACTCAACCCCGCCGAAGTTGACGCCGCAACATATGCCGAGGCGCTCGCAGAGGCGGAGCGCTCTTGCGCCGCCGATCGTGAGATCGTTCTCGCCGCGGGCGGCCTGCGCATTATTGGTACCGAGCGACACGATTCACGTCGCATCGATAACCAGCTCCGTGGTCGCGCTGGTCGCCAGGGCGACCCTGGTTCGTCGCGCTTCTACCTCTCACTCGAAGACGATCTCATGAAGCGCTTCGCAGGCGAGCGCGTGATCGGCTTAATGGACCGCCTAGGGTTTGATGAGTCGCAGGCGCTTGAGTCATCAATGGTCAGTCGCACGATTGAAGGGGCGCAGACGCGAGTTGAGGGGTACAACTTCGACATCCGTAAGCGCGTCGTTGAGTTTGACGACGTCATCAACAAGCAGCGCGCAACTGTGTACGGCGAACGTAATCGCGTGTTGCATGGCGAAGATCTCAACCTCACCGTTGAGGACTCACTCCGCGCAGAGGCGCGCTCGATCGTGATGATGCACTGCCCTCCCGGTCTTCCGAATGACTGGAATCTGGAGGCGCTGAAAGGCGACTTAAAGCGTGCCGGCATTGAGCCACCCGAAGGCCTTGAGGACATTGTCGAAGATGCAATCTTGGTTGATGCGATTGAGGTTGCAGCACTGGAGGCACTCAACAAGAAGGCGGCAGAGTTTGGCCCAGAGATCTGGCCGCGCGTTTTGCGCGCCGTGATCTTGCGCAGCATCGATCAGCTCTGGGTGGAGCACCTCACTGAGGTTGATGATCTTCGTCGCGGCATTGGGCTGCGCGGGTATGCCCAAGAGGACCCACTCAATGCCTTCAAGCGCGAGGCGTTCAAGCTCTATGACGAGTTCCAGGGGCTCATCCGCGTCAGCATCGGTCGATCGATCTTGCGCGTCAGCGTGGTGCAGCAGGAGGCGCCACGTCCTAAGGTCGTCGCCACCAGCGCGGCAAGCACCACATCGGCACCAGCGCCGAGGGCGCCTGTTGCACCTGCTGCCAGCGTTGGCCGGAACGACCCGTGCCCTTGTGGCTCAGGGAAGAAGTACAAGAAGTGCCATGGCGCATAGCGCGAGCAGCGAGTCCCCCGTGGGTGCCGCGGTTCGGCTGAGAGGGCGTGCAGGGTGAGCGTCGACGCCACCTCCCTGCGGGACCTGCTCGGCCGCATCGAGGCAACCTCGGGGCGTCTTTGACCCAGTAGCGAAAGCTGCGCGGCTCGCCGAGATTGAGGCGGCCATGCTCGCCCCAGGCTTCTGGGAAGACCAGCGGGTCGCTCGGCGCCTCGCCCGTGAAGCGGAGGGACTACGCGAGGAGCTCGCCCTCTGGAAGGATCTCACCACAGCTGCCCGTGACCTTGGTGAACTCTTTGAGCTCGCTGAGTCCGAGGGCGACCAGGGGTTGCAAGACGAAGTCTCAGCGAAGGCAACCCTGTTGGAGGCCGACTTTGAGAAGGCCCGCACCTCACTCCTCTTTAGTGGCGAGTACGCCGACGCCGACGCCATCGTCACCATTCAGGCGGGGGCGGGCGGCACTGAAGCGTGTGACTGGACCGCCATTCTGCTGCGCGCCTACATGCGCTGGGCGGAGCGACATAGCTTCGCTACCGAGATCGTAGATTCCACCGAGGGTGATGGCGCCGGCTATCGAAGCGTTGTTCTCGAGATCCGCGGTCGCAATGCATTCGGATGGCTACGCGCCGAGCGCGGCGTGCACCGGCTTGTACGCATCTCACCGTTTGATGGGCAGAAGCGTCGGCAGACTACGTTTGCAATGTTTGAAGTGATTCCAGAGGTAGAGGACGATGCTGAGGTCACGCTCAACTGGGATGAGATTCGCGTTGATACCTACCGCTCGAGCGGTGCCGGTGGCCAACACGTGAACAAGACGGAGTCTGCAGTGCGGCTCACCCACCTTCCGACCAACTCTGTTGTCTCTAGCCAGAACCAGCGTTCACAGATGCAGAACCGTGAAACAGCGGAGCGGATGTTGCGCGGCAAGTTGATCGAACTAAAGATCCGTGCGCGTGAAGATGAGCTAGCGCGCGTCCGCGGCGAAACGATCTCCGCCGGTTGGGGGAACCAGATTCGCAGCTACGTGCTGCACCCATATCAAATGGTGAAGGACCACCGCACTGGCTACCAAACCTCCGACACCGTTGGGGTTCTTGACGGCGACTTTGATTCGTTCATCCTTGCCGAGCTGGAGCGTGTCTCTACTGGGGCTCCGCTCGCTGGCGGCAGCGTGGATGAAGAGTAGGATCAACCTATGAGTACTGAGGCGAGGCTCGGCGAAACGGAGGCGCCTGTCGTTGCGCTCAACGGCATCTCTGTGACGTACCCGAGTGGCCACATTGCCCTCGGTGATGTCAATCTCACGATCCAGCGCGGTGAGTTCGCCTTCCTGGTTGGCCCATCAGGCGCAGGCAAGTCAACCTTGATCGGGCTCTTAGTCCGCGACGTGCTCCCTACCGCTGGCGAAGTGCATGTTGCAGGGTTCCCCGTGCATCGCCTCTCTGGAGGTGATGTGCCGAAGCTTCGTCGACGGGTTGGTGTGATCTTTCAAGATTTCCGCCTCTTGCCGCGGCGAACGGTGCGCGAGAACGTCGCCTTCGCCCTTGAGGTGACTGGGGCGGCGCCTGAACTTGTCGCTACTGCCACAGAGCGTGCGTTGCGCATTGTTGGCCTGGCACGTCTTGCCGAACGCTACCCCTCTGAGCTCTCTGGTGGCGAGCAGCAGCGCACAGCAATTGCACGTGCCATTGTTGGTGAACCTGAACTGCTCATTGCAGACGAGCCGACGGGGAATCTTGACCCGCTGATTAGCTGGGAGATTATGGAACTCTTGATGGACATCAACCGGCTCGGCGTAACGGTGTTGGTCGCAACACACGACTCTGACATTGTCACCACGCTGCGACGCCGCGTGATTGGCCTCGAGGGCGGGCGCCTCATTCGCGACGAAGCGAACGCGACATATCACCGGGTAGGCTGATGAGCATGCAGCGAGAGAGCCAATCCAATCGCGTCCGCCTCATCCGGCTGAGCATCTCAGCGGCGGCGAATGGCCTCTCTCGTAATCGCCTGGCGACGATCGCTGCAACAACAACGATGACGCTCATGCTGATGGTGCTCGCTTCGGTGCTCGTTATACGCGCAGGGCTTGATGCGGCGCTCTCCTATGCCGATTCAAAGGTTGAGGTCATCGCCTACCTCAAGAGCTCCGTCACCGAGAGTGAGGCGCGCTCGATTCAAGTTCAGATTGAGGGAATCGACGGGGTGAAGGGGGCAACATATGTCAGCGCCGATGACGCCCTTGCGGCTTTCAAGGTGCGCCTAAAAGAGCGTGGTGAGCCCGACCTCACTGGAAACCTTGGCGTGAATCCGCTCCCCGCAAGCTATGAGATCTCCCTCGATAACCCTTCTGATACAGGGCGGGTTGCCGACGGCCTGGCTGCAATTCCGGACGCGGCGTCGATCAGCCGCGTTATTGATGGCCGTGCGCTCGCGGAGAGCCTCGCCGCGATCACTGGGGCTCTACGCATCGTTGGCCTGATCATCGTGATCGGCTTCTCACTCGCCGTGCTTGCGGTGGTTGTTAACGCGATTCGTCTTGCCATCCTCGCGCGCAGCGACGAGATCGCCATCATGCGCATCGTTGGCGCGAGCGCCACCTGGGTGCGTCTCCCGTTCATTCTCGAGGGACTGGCGATTGGTGCCGCTGGGGCGCTGATCACGCTCTTCATCTTTGGCATCTTGAGTGCCAGCATTGGCGCCGTCATGCTCAATCTCTTCCGAGTTCTTCCTGTTCAAACGTCGGCGATCCTCGCCGGACAGGTCTCACTCTCGGTGATCGCTGCCGGTCTCGGCCTTGGGGCGCTCGGCGCGCTACTCTCTCTGCGAGGGCGACTGAACTAGTCGCCACGCGCAGCGAAGGAGCACCACCATGAGCCTGACACCAACCGGAACCCCACTCTTCACGCGAGCGGGCCGCCTCCTTCTCGCAATCATCATTGCTGTTACCGCATACAGCGCTGGGCTGCGCTCTAGCGACGGCGGCACGCAAGAGAACGGCGCACTCGATCTTGCACGCTTCAATGAGGTGCTCACCCTTATTCAGGAGCAGCACGTTGGGCCGAAGACCGATGAAGACCTCATCAACGGTGCGATTAAGGGGCTCGTTGACTCGCTTGATGATCCGTACTCTCAGTACCTCACCGCCGAAGAGATGGCCGCGATGAAGGAGGGGCTCTCGGGGACCTTCACCGGCATCGGTGCGGTGATCGACCTACGCACATCAGCGGGCGAGCTCTGCACCGCAATCAGCAGCGATTGCCTCCTCACGGTTACCTCAACCATTGAGGGTGCTCCGGCGCGTGCCGCAGGAATCCTTGGTGGCGATGAGTTCCTCGCCGTTGATGGTGACGCGCTAACTGGGCTCTCTATTGATCAGGCGGTGCTGAAAGTTCGTGGCGCCGAAGGAACAACTGTCGTCATAACCGTGCGCACCGGCAACACAGCGCCGCGTGACGTTTCCATTGTGCGCGCCAAGATTGAGTTGCCAGCGGTTGCAACAGAGGTGCTGCAGAGCGCTGCTGGGGATCGCATTGACTACATCGCACTCAACGAGTTCACCGATATTGCCGCTGACCAGTTCCGTGTGGCACTACAGGAGATCATTGATGCGGGGGGTAACAAGATTGTTCTTGACCTTCGCGACGATCCAGGCGGGTATCTCTCTACAGCGCTCTCTATCGCCAGCGAGTTCATCGCCGACGGTGTCATCTATATCGAGGAGAACAGTAAGGGTGAGCAGAAGAGCACTTCGGCTCAAGCTGGTGGCATTGCGACGAACGCCTCGATTCAGCTTGTTGTGCTGATCAACAGCGGAAGTGCCTCAGCTAGCGAGATCCTTGCGGGCGCGCTGCAAGATCGCGGGCGAGCGGTTCTGATCGGCGAGCCGAGCTTCGGTAAGGGGGTCGTGCAGACCTTCATCGACTTGAGTGATGGGTCAGGCCTCAAGTTGACCATTGCCAAGTGGCTGACGCCAAACGGGCGCTGGATCCACAAGACTGGCCTGACGCCAGACATTGCCGTCGCCTCCGCCCCTGAGGGCTCGGAGGCCGATCCGGTGTTGGAGGCAGCGCTCAACGCCTTCAAGTAGGGCGGCTAGGGCTGGTACTTGCGCCCGCCTCTGCAGAGGCGTATCGTTCGCCGCAGACGAAAGGAGGTGGTGTGCAGTGTCTAATGACAGTTGTACCGCCGCCTCTCACGAGGTCAACGCCTAGTTGACCCGCGAGAGCGGTAATAGCTGAGCAGAGCCCTGGCCTTCGGGCCGGGGCTCTCTCGTATCCGCCCCAATAGCCCCAAAGTGCACCCGCCCACGGTTGGCGCGTACCCTACAGATGCGCCCAGGGGCCGCAATGCAGTTTGAGAGGAGGTAGCGCTATGGCAAAGACACCGGTCAAGACCGCGTCCTCCCCTGCCCCAAAAGAGAAGGCGCCCCCCTCGGGGACCACGCTCGCCTCAAACCGCAAGGCTTCGTACGAGTACGAGATCGTCGAGCGCTACGAGGCGGGAGTCGTTCTCTCGGGGACCGAGATCAAGTCGATTCGCGCCGGCAAGGCCGACATTGGCGATGCCTACGTGCGCCTGGAGGCGGGCGAGGGTCGCCTGATCGGCATGCATATCGCCGAGTGGCCTGGTGCCGCCAGTCAGAACCACGAACCGAAGCGGGTGCGGCGCCTCTTGCTCCATAAGTCCGAGATCATTGCCATCGGCACCAAGGTGAAGACGAAGGGCCTCACGTTGATCCCGCTGCGCCTCTACCTTTCGCGCGGGCGCTGCAAGGTAGAGATTGGCCTCGGGCGCGGCAAGAAAGCCTTCGATAAGCGTGCTGCAATCGCTGATCGCGAAGGGCGTCGCGAGGCGGAGCGCCAGCTCGGCGACTGGAAGCGCGGCGAGTAGTTCCGCTCGTACTAGTAATCGCGATCCACGCGCGGTATCATTGACCTCTTGGGGATGCGTGGTTTCGACGGAGATCCGCACCTTGGGAACGCGAGTCGAGGTTGCTATCAGGCCTCGTTAAACCGGTAGCAAAAAGAAGTAACTGGCAATCGCCAGCCTGCTCTCGCCCTCGCTGCCTAAGGCAGTAAGGTGAGCGTGGAAGCGGCCCCCGCTTCGCGGGTCGTGGAAGCGTCATAAAGCGAAGCTGCGGTGGTGACGAGCGACGCATAGTCATCACGTAAGCCCGATTTAGGGACATGTATCTCGGTTGAGGGTCGATCCGGCCTGTGGGAGCGCCTCAACTTAGACTAAACCGCAGGACACGCTCGTAGTGGTCTCAAGGAAGGCTTTTCGGACGAGGAGTTCGACTCTCCTCCATCTCCACCAAGACTTGCACGGTGCGCGGATCGCGCGCTACCCAATCTCCTTGATGCGCGCCTTGGCCATCGCCACAAGGAGCTTCTCATCAATCTCCCAGTCGTTCGGGATGGTGATGGTGTGCTTGAGTACACGGTACCCCTTCAGCTTCGGCGTGAATGCATCAATCACCGCCTTACTAAAGGGGTTGATCAGCAGGTATTTCGATGAGGCAGATGCGCCGAGCACATAGTCCTTCTCGGTGCGCAGGATTGGCTGATTCCAGGAGATCACAAGTTTCAGCTCTGGGTACGCTGTGCGCAGCACCTTAAACATCGCCTTCATGGTGCGCGCCTGCTGCGGATCAATGGTCTTGAAGTAGTCCGTCGGCGTTGCGTGTCGGTGTGCAGTGGTTGAGCCGCGGGTGAACATGACCAACGCATTGGCATGCGCTTGCGAGAATCCGTAGTTCTCGCGCAGGTGAGCGATCTGTTCCGGGTAGCGCTTCCCTGCAACGGCCTTCATTAATGCGAACCAGTGCTTCATCGGTTCGCCGTAGCGCTTCTCAATTGCAGGGAAGTGCGCTTCCCGTTTTGGATCCTTTGTCGGCATGTTTGCCGAGTTGCTCCTTACGCTGGGATTACGACGACGCGGCGCTCTGGCTCTTCACCAGCGGACTCGGTCGCAATGCCGTCCATCTCCTGGAGCTCAACGTGGATCCAGCGTCGCTCCAGCGCCGTCATTGGCTCAAGCTGAACAGCGCGGCCGGTCTCTTTAACGCGGTCTGCCGCCTTGCGCGCAAGTGCGCGAAGCTGTGCCTCACGTCGACCTCGATACTCTTCGATGTCTACGGTGACACGTGCCCACTCGCCCATCTTGCGGCTGAGCATCAGGTTCACGAGATGCTGGATCGCCTGCAGTCGCTCGCCGCGGCCGCCGATCAAGTTGTTCAACTCGTCGACCGCCTCTGGCGAGGTGCCAGCAACGTTTAGCACCGTGTCAGCGCCGGTTCCGGTGACGCGCACTTCCGCCTCAAAGCCGAGGTGCTTCACCAGCGTCTCAAGGATCTCCTTGCCGCCGCTGATCATCTCTGGCGTTGTCTCACTACGCTCGCGTCGCTCTCGTGGCGCGCGGTCCTCACGCGGCGCGCGCTCTGGGCGCGGTGCGCGTTCAGGTCGTGGGCCGCGATCACCGCGTGGCGCTGGGCGCGAAGCACCCTGTGGCGCAGCAACTCGCGCTACTGGTGCATCGTTCCGTGGCGCAGGACGTGGCGCACGCTCTTCGCGAACGGGCGCTGGTGCTGACGCTGGACGGCTTGGCTCTCCAGCACGCTTCGGTGCAGCACCGCCGAGCGCGCTGATTGGCGCAGCAACGATGCGGGCAGGCTCGGCGCCCATGCCGAGCACGCCGCGCGAGCCTGGGGCAATGATCTCGAAATCGAGATCGCCGATGCCAACCTTGAACGCCTCGCAGGCACCCTTCAGTGCCTCTTCAACGCTCTTACCGGTGAACTCCTGATATGCGCTCTCGTTCGCCATTACCTACTCCCTCGTCGACCATGTCGGTCGCGCTTCTTTGCCGAACGGATCGTGGCGGCCGCTGATGCGGCGCGGTCAAGCTCCGTTCGCTCGTGTGGAACCACCGCTTCCCCAGCAACATCCGGAGTCGATTCCGGCATCGCCACTGGGAAGCGCGGGGCATGGTTAACGGCGAAGGCGGGCGTCCAGCCAAAGAGCGGGAAGAGCCCACCGTAGCCGAGGATCAAGTACTGCTGAGCGATCGAGAACAGCGTGGACGAGATCCAGTAAATGAACAGGCCGGCAGGAAGAATCCCGCCGTACAGTACCGAGATAAGGGGCAGGAGCACCATAGTCTGACCCTGTGCGCCTGACATTGGGTCGTTCTTCGACGCATTTGGATTGATAACCATGCGTGTCTGAATGACCTGGAGAAGTGCGCTGATCACCGCAAGGATTGAGAGGCCAAACCCAGCGACGTTGATGACGGATGGCAGCGATGCATTGAGTCCGCCGAGCCAAGGGACTGTTGCCTCAATGCATGGCTTCATGTTGTCGTACGCAGCCGTGCCGAGCCCGTTTGCGCACACCAGCCCGACGGCTTCACCAACGTTGAATCCGAAGACGCTCAACATGGCCGTCGGATCTGGGTTTGTGAGGCCGTTAGAGATCACGGTGTACATCGGAATCAAGACGATGAACTGCAACAGTGTTGGAAGGCAGCCACCGAACGGACTGACGCCACGCGACTTGTAGAGCTCCATCTGCGCCTGTTGAATCTTGACCCTGTCACCCTTGTAGCGACGCTGAATCTCGGCCACCTCTGGCGCAAGGAGTTGCGTGCGCTTCTGTGAGACGAGCTGCTTGCGGTACGGCGAGATCAAGATGATTCGGATGATGATGGTCAGGATCAGAATTGAGATGCCGATGTCGCCAGTAAGGCGGTCGAGCAACACAAGTCCTACGAAGAGCGCTTGGAAGATTGGCGTGAAGAGCCAGGCGAGAAGGCTAAACGGATCAGCGCCTGGCGCGGCGGGAACGAGCGGTGGATGTGGCGTTGGGCTCACGCTCGCCGTTGCACCAGCGTCGCCGCAGGCAGCAACCAAGAGAAGTGCGAGGCCAAGCAGTGCGATGGCCTTAAGTTTGTGGCGGCTCATCGGACCGGGTCCAATCCGCCAGCGTTGAGTGGCGAGCAGCGCGCGATGCGCTTGGCTCCCATCCATGAACCCTTGAGTAGTCCGTACTTCACGATCGCCTCCTCTGTGTAGCGCGAGCAGCTCGGCTCGAAGCGGCAGCTCGACGGGAGCCAAAAGAACACCACGCGGTATGCCTTGATGAGCAGTGTTCCAGCAACCGTTGGGAGCTTTGCGATGCGACGCAACACGTTCATGCCGAGACCTCAACGAGTCGGGCGCGTCGTAGGCACTCGGTGAGCGCAGCGCGCAACTCAGCACTCGATGCGGTGCTCGCAGCGGCGCGCACGCCGATCAGAATCTCTGCGCCGGGTCGCACCTCTGGCGCAAGCTCACGGGCAATGCTCTTCAGTCGACGACGAATGCGATTGCGCACCACGGCGTTCCCCACCTTGCGGCTCGTAGCGATGCCGAGGCGAAGCGATGGTGTGGACTCGGTGGCCGCAACGGTGCGATGTCGAACGCCGAGTAGCGGCGTGGTAACGCCGGGTGCGGCGCTTAGCGCGGCGAAGTCAGAGGGTGTGCGCAACATGTCGATGCTCCTGGGGCGCGTACGCGCCGCCTTGATCAGACGGTGAGGCGCTTGCGACCGCGTGCGCGGCGTCGGGCAAGAACCCGGCGGCCGGACGTTGTCGACATGCGCTTACGGAATCCGTGCTCGCGGAACCGCTGGCGCTTCTTCGGCTGATACGTTCGCTTCATTGGTATCGCTCCGATCTGGTGGTCTCAAGCGCCACGGTTGCCTTCGTCGGCGGTGGCCCCCGAGGGGTTCTTCCTGGTTTTCACTCAGGCCGCGAAGGGGGCGGTTCTGAGAGGGGAAGTATCGTTCCTTGCAGGCGGCGGTGTCAATTGCCGCCCCTGTAACGGGGATTTACCCAGATACCCCTAGGGGGTATCCAAAATTGGGGTGAGGCTGGGCTTGCAGGAAGCGCCGCGGGTGCTATTCTCCGCCTCCCCACAAAGGGCCCGAACGACTTCACATCGTCGTCTGGCTCTCTTGAACGGGGCTGAGGAGGTTGGTAACCGCCGGCCGACGCAGATCTACACATGCACCAGGGTGGCCCCGCCGACTCTTCGGCAGCCGAACCCTTGTGCCGCTCCGTTGGTGGCGCTCACCAACGAAACGAGGGAGGCGCTGCGGGATGGATCGACGACAGGTCTGGCGCGCAGTCCTCGGAGAGCTGGAGATCAGTCTCTCGCAGGCCACCTTCGAGACCTGGTTCCGTCGCACCGCACTTCTTCGCGTTGACGAGTCCACTGCCACCTTTGTTCTCGGTGTGCAGTCCGGTTTCGCAAAAGATTGGGTTGATGAGCGATACCGCTCACTCATCGCACAAACGCTTGCAAAGGTTGTTGGCTACAGCGTCACCCTCTCTGTTGAGGTTGTAAGTGATGCAGAGCTTGACGCGCATGGCGCACTCGCCAGCAAGGGGAAGGGTGTCGCCTCTGTTGACACCGCACCGCGTGCAGCTGCACCACAAGAGAGCGTACGCATCGTTGATCGCGACGCGCCAGCACGTGCAACGAATCTCAATGCTCGCTACACATTTGCGGCGTATGTTGTTGGTGCAGCGAACCGACTTGCACATGCTGCATCGCTCTCTGTTTCTGAGCGACCTGGTGGCGCATACAACCCACTCTTCTTGTACGGCGGCACCGGCCTTGGCAAGACGCACCTGCTGCACGCGATTGGTAACGCAGTAGCTGAGCGCTCACCGAAGCGCCAGGTGCTCTACATCACCGGTGAAGCGTTTACGAACGAATTCATCACCAGTATTCAGCAGAGCGGCGCTGAGGCGTTCCGATCACGCTTCCGCAAGATTGATGTGTTGCTCATCGATGACATTCAGTTCCTCGCCGACAAGGAGCGCACGCAGGAAGAGTTCTTCCATACATTCAATGCGTTACACTCCGCCGGAAAGCAGATCGTGCTGACGTCGGATCGCACACCGAAAGAGATCTCGTTGCTTGAAGAGCGCCTCCGCTCGCGATTCGAGTGGGGCCTCATCGCCGACATCTCATCGCCGGATCTTGAAACCCGCATTGCGATCTTGCGCGCCAAGGTGGAAGAGAGTGGTGTCATCGTTGCGAACGATGTTGTTGAGCAGGTTGCGCGACGCGTGCAGAGCAATGTTCGCGAACTTGAGGGGGCGCTGACGCGACTGGTTGCTGTCGGTCGACTCAGCGGGATGCCGGTCACGATGGAGCTCGCGTCCCGCGTGTTGAACGAGGCTGTCTACCCGAACCCGAAGCGCATCCTTGAGCCAGAGCAGGTGGTCGCCACGGTCGCCGAGCACTTTAGCCTGACGGCTGAGCAGCTTCGTGGACCGAAGCGCGACCGAGAGATTGTGACCCCGCGGCAGATCGCGGCGTACCTCTCCCGGGAAGAGACCGACGCCTCACTGGTTCGCATCGGCGCCGCGCTAGGTGGGCGCGACCACTCCACCATCATCCACGCCTGCACCAAGATCGAGCGAGAGATGAGCTACGACGGTGAGCTGCGCCGAGAGGTTGCCTTGCTGCGCGAGGCACTCCTTCGACTTGGCCAAGGGGTCGCCGCCCGCCCATAGCCCCCTCCAGGGTGTGGAAATCTCGTGGACAACACCGTGTGCGGTGTGGTTTTGTGGGGGTTTTTTCTGCTGGGTGTGAAGAGGGGTGTGGGTAACCAGCCGGGGTTCTCCGCAAGGTCTCCCCAGTAGCGGGGGTGGTTTACGGAGGGGGGTGGGGGTTTTCCACGTCGGTGGGGGGCCTTCCCACGGGTGGTTTGTGCGAAGGTGAGCACGGCTCTCCACGCCGCCCACAGTACGAATACGGTGATGACGAGTTAAAACAACTAAGACACTATTACCCTAGAGGGGGAACCTATATGTGGAGGAACAGATGAAGCTCTCGGCAATTCAGGACCACCTCGCTCGCGGCCTTGCCATCGTTGGCCATGCTGTGGCGACCCGTAACACCCTGCCGATCCTGTCGAACGTCTACCTCGGTACTGAGGATGGCGGGCTGCGCCTGGTCGCAACCAACCTCGACATTGCGATCACCCACTGGGTTCCCGCAAAGGTTGAAGAGAAAGGCTCCACAACCATTCCAGCCCGGCTCCTCGCTGACGTGGTGAACGGCCTCCCAAACGAGAAGATCGACCTCTCGCTCCTCGCTGACGGCCGCGCGCAGATCAAGTGTGGCCGAAACGCCTCACACCTTCGTGCCACGCCCGCCGATGACTACCCGCCGGTGGGTGCGGCCAGCGAGCGACCGACCGCGCGAATCACACAGAAGGCGCTGAAGGCAGCCCTTGAGTCAACCGTCTTCGCCGCCGCTGGTGACGAGGCGCGGCCGATTCTCACAGGTGTGCTGACCAAGTTCACCGGCGAGAAGGCAACGTTTGCCGCCGCCGACAACTACCGCATCGCTGTTGCCGGCGCACCGCTCGCCGAAGCGGCACCTGAGACAAGCTTGATCGTGCCAGCCCGCTCGTACGCCGAGCTGCTGCGCCTTCTCTCCGATGTTGAGGATCTTGTCGAGATCACCTTCACACCAACAAAGAACCAGCTGCAGTTCAAGCTTGGCGACACCATGTTGGTGAGCCGGTTGATCGAGGGACAGTTCCCGAACTTCCAGCAGGTTGTTCCAACCAGCCACACCACCAAGGTCACACTTGACCGCGACAGTTTCCTCTCGGCAGTGAAGCTGGCGCAAGTTGTTGCTGACGCTTCGGCGCACATCGTGCGGTTCGCGATCTCAACCGATGGAGGCGGCGCGATTGACATCACTGCAGCAGCAGACGTGGGCGATCACGCGGCACACATCGAGGCGAAGGTTGAGGGCGAAGGAACAACAATCGCGTTCAACGCGAAGTACCTTGTTGACGTTCTCTCGCGCGTTGAAGCCGACCAGTTCTCACTCGAGCTCACCGGCCCTGTCGCACCCGGGTTGCTTCGCCCGCTTGACGGTCGCGACTACCTGCACGTTGTGATGCCGGTGCGCACACCGTCCTGATCCGCATCGCTCGCGAACGCGCGGCGCACCAATGATTGAGAGCGTGCGGCTTCACCAGATGCGCAGCTGGGCCGATGGCACCGTTGCGCTCACCCCGGGCGCGCACATCTTCTGGGGCGAGAACGGCGCGGGGAAGACCACCATTCTTGAGGCGTGCATCATTGCGGCGACAGGTCGCTCGCACCGCGCCGGCGCGTTGCGCGAGGTGATCGCGGGCGACGGCGATCAAGCCTCAATCATGGTGACAGTGCGCGACGACGGCGCTGAGCCGACCGACACACTCGCGCGATCGACGCTCGGTGTGGAGATCTCACGGGCCGGACGCGCGAAGCACCTACTGAACGGAACCCCGCGCACCACGGCGGCGCTCGGCCAGCGTCTGCGCGTTGCGGCATTTGTTCCAGAGGAGACCGGCCTCGTTGTTGGCGCACCATCAGTGCGCCGCGGGCTACTCGACCGCGTTGCGTCGCAGTGGCAGCGCGGGTATGAGGCAACCTTGACGCGCTACGAACGCGCGCTTCGTCAACGCAACCGGTTGCTAAAGGACGCGCTCGAAGTCGACGGCGCGGCGCGACGCGCCATCGCAGGCGAGATGCGCCCGTGGACCGAGATGCTGATCACCACCGGCTCAGAGGTGGTTGCTGGCCGCCTCGCTCTTCTTGCCGCACTCGCCCCGGTTCTCTCGGCAACGCACAGCGAGGTTGCGCCGAGTGAAGCCGCTCTCGAAACGCACTATTTGTCGCGTGAGGAGTACCGTGCTGACGAATCTGCAAGCGAATGTGCAGCACGACTCTCACAATCGTTTGATCAGACCGCTGAAACCGAGGGGTATCAGGGGTACACGCTCGTCGGCCCACACCGTGACGACATTGCCTTTCATGTTGGCGGGAGCGACATCGCTCCAACAGCGTCGCGCGGCCAGCAACGGAGCCTGCTCCTCGCGCTCCTCTTTGCCGAAATTACACTTCTCACCGACGAGCACGGCCACCCACCCGTTCTGCTCCTCGACGACGCGTTCTCCGAGCTTGACCCGCAACGGCGGGAGCATTTAGTGGCGCGCATCGCTGCGCTCCCGCAAAGCATCATCACAGCAACAGCACTCGAAGACCTGGCGCCTGGCCTTGTGGCGAAGGCGACCTCGCGCGCGATCCAGCGCGGCCCACACGGCAGCGCGGTGGCAGCGTGAGCACGAAGCGCACAAGGAAAGGGCGACCAGAGGGGCTCGCTGGGTTGCTCCCGGGAGCGGCACGCGCCCTTGGTTTTGAAGAAGAGTTGCGATTCGCGCGAACAATGGGCGCATTCGGTGACCTCCTGCGCGAGGTGGCACCACACCTCGCCCCCGTCGGCCACCTTGTCGCGATCGAGCGCGGGCGGCTGATCGTTGAGGCGAAGAACCCCGCGGCGGCACAAGAGCTACACCTTCGTGGGGCGGAGCTTGCCCGCGCCTTTAGTGAGCGGCCTGGCGGTGAGCGCTCCATCGGGCTAACCGTACGAATCGCCAACCAGGGCAACGAACAAGACTGAGCGTATTCTCAACGTATGGACCACACAGAGCAGACGGTTCACCCCGCAGTACTAACAGCAGCCGAGCCAGCGTTTGGCCCCGGCTGGCTTCTACTCGCGCGCAGCCCGAAAGGCCCATCTGAGGAGCGCCTGCTCGGCACGCGTACCGTACTGATCTCGCTTACTGGCGCAACAGCCGATCAACTCCAGCGAGCGGCAAACGAAACCCTGAACCTCTACGACCGAGACGCATCGGCGAGCCCAGCCGAACGAGCCCGCCGCGCGCTAACTGCCGCGCAAAAACTACTCGGCGAGAAAGTGGCAATCGGCCTTGTGGCGCTTTCGCGCAGTGAAGTTCTCGTTGCGCGCACCAGCGGCGTAGCGATTGCCGCACGCCGAACCACTGATGGGCGAACAACAACAATCATGCTTCCTGACGACGCGCCCGGCTCAACATCACGCACGCTCGAGCGCGGTGGCATCTCTGCAACACGACTCTCTATGTCGCCAGAAGACCGCGTCGCAATGGCGATCACAGCAGAAGAGGTGAAGCGCGCCGTAAAAACACACACGCCCGTGAGTGGCGTTCTCGCGCCACTCGCCTATCCGGCGGTGCTCCTCGAAGTGCTACCCCCTGTACGAAAAGTTGTTGAGCGCACCGCGCCAGACACCGACATGCTGATCAACGTTCCGACCGACCCAGTTGCAGTCGCAAAAATCAATGCGCGCACGCGGTGGGAGGAGGGGAACCTAGAGCGCGAAGCGCGCATCGCAGCTGCAAAGCCGGCTGCGCCAAAAGCCGACCCGAATCGACCAGATGCGCATACGCAACCATATGAGCCAATTGACACCGCGGCACAAGCGGTGATCGACGCTAGACGCCCAAGCACCCGCAGTGGTGTTGAGCCGCGCGCACGAGGGAAGAGCCAACCACCACCAGCGCGCGATCAACGAACCAGCGATGCCGTGCGGGCAGCACAAGAGGCGGCGCGAGCCGAGGCGCGACTACGAGCAGAGCATCGCAGCGTGGCAGAGCCGCTCGTTGAGCGATCGTGGCGGGAGCGCGCCGCGACCTCAACGTCGTTCTGGCAACGGGCCGCTGCGCGCGCTGCTAATGAAATTGAACGGCGAGCACCATGGCTCACGATCACCCCATCGGAGCCATCACTTCGCGCGGTGACAGGAGGCGAAGAGCAGACGGAGCGCGATGTGCAGCGCACGCGCCGTCGCCGGTCGGCTGCACTTCTCCTCGCCGCAGTGCTTGTCGCCGGACTAGGCGGCGCAACAGCACTGGTGCTGAATAGCTCAACACCTGAACTCAACGCCGCGGCGAGGGCCCGCGAGGCTCTACGCAACGCAGAGATCGGCATTGCAGAGGCACTCGACCCCCAGTCCAACCTTCTTGTTAATGACCCCGCGCGCGTAAAGAGCCTCCTACTTACCGCGGTGGCCGACCTCAACCTTGCGCAATCTGGTGGCGGCCCACTCGCGCAAATCGAAGCACTACGAGAACAAGCCACAGAGACGCTGAACAAAATTTTCCTTGTGAGCGAGACGTCTCCGATTGAGTTGTTTAACTTTGAGGCGGCGGGCGCCACCGTTGAGATCCAAGCGATCGTTCAGGGCCCCGACGGCCGACCCTACGTTATCGATAAGGTGACGGGCGCGGTCTACCGCATCGATGCAGAGCGTGGCCGCGCAACTGTGGTGTATCAACCAGGATTTGATCTCTACGGCACGCGTACCGGCCGTGCGCTTTTGCTCGCCGCATCAGGCCCAGACCTCGTGGTGTTTGACGCCTCTTCCAACCTTTGGCGTTGGCGCCCGTCCGACGGGGCGGGCAAGGGGACGCTCGTCAAACTTCGTGTCCGAGACGGGGAGCTGTGGGGGAGCGACGTTAAGGCGATCGTCGGGTTCGCGGCCGACCCAGGGACCGGGCTCTACCGCCTCTATGTTGTTGATCCGTCGGCGCGCCAGATCTTGCGATATCAGCCAGCACCAGACGGCACAGGCTACCCAGCAACACCAACGGCCTACCTGATCAACCCGCTGACGCTTAGCGCCATGACCAGCATCGCCATCGATGGCGACGTCTACATGACGATCGACGGCGCGCTGCGGCGATACTCTGGCGGGGCGCCCGATGATTGGGTTCCAGCGGTGATCGGTGATGAGCTGCTCCGCCCCACCCTCACCCCAGCGCTCGTGATGTCTGCAGGGGCGGCCCGCACAGGCGTCGTCTACGTGTGGGATAGCAGCGCACAGCGCGTCATTGCATACAGCAAGGCCACATCTGGCGCAGTGCTGGCGCAGTATGTGATTACCGATCAGGATGCGCCGATCGGAGAGGTCCTCGGTGGATACATCCTCCCCGCGTCTGACGGCGGCGCACCAACGTTTGTCTGGGCTGAAGCGGGTCGAGTTCGCAGCGCCGTGCTTGGAAAACCGGTGACGCAAGAGCCAGGTAGAAGCGCTGAACCAACGCCCGACCCCGTTATCGAGACCCCAATTCCTACGCCGTAAGCGTGCGATCATAGAGCGATGGAACTACGACGTGCGGTGGTTGAGGGAATTCGTATCCAGATGATCTCTGGGACGCATGTGCTGCTCCTGCGTGATGCCGAAGAGGCCCGCTATCTGCCGATCCCGATCGGACCAAACGAGGCCAGCGCGATCGCTTATCACCTTCAAGGCATCACACCAGAGCGTCCACTAACGCACGACACGGCACTTCGCACGATTCGCGCCCTCGGCGCTTCACTGCGAGAGGTGCGCATCACTGAAGTGCGCGAAGAGACGTTCCGCGCACAGATGCTCTTGGCGGCACCAAGTGGTGAAGAGGCGACGCTCGATGCGCGACCGAGCGATGCAGTCGCACTCGCGCTACGGGCTGATGCGCCGATATTTATCTCTGCGGAACTACTCTCAACCGAGGGCATTGTTCCCGAGGCCGCCGAAGAGGAGCGACTCTCACTCTTCCGCGATTTTGTTAACTCGCTTGATGGCGAGGAGCCGCCAACGACGCGATAGCGCTACTTGTTCAGTAGTGCCCGGCCTCTCGCAAGCGCCCGAGAGCGATTAACCCAGAGCCCAATACGTAGCGACCAGAAGTCGCGAACAGCGCGCGTAATGACAGCGAGGCGTGCCCCTGTGGGCGAACCGGCGGTGCGCGGGTAGTGCGGCACACCAACCTCAAGAATACGTACGCCTGCGAGTTGCAGACGAATGAGCAGCTCCGCAGAAAAGAACGCACCATCGGAGTGCACGCTGATGCCACGCAGGGCATCTCGTTGGAAGAGCTTCGCCGCGCAATCGACGTCGCGAACACTGAGCCCGAACCAGATGCGATTCGCAACACGATACAGAGTTGCGTAAATAAGGCGCAGCGGTGGATCGGCGCGCTTCAGTCGAAATCCAATAACCACTGGCGACCCCGTTTCTTGTGCGCCATCAACGAGGCGCGCAAGATCGGCGACACGGAACTGTCGGTCACCGTCAGTATAGGCGAGATGGCTATACCGCGCCGCAGCAAACCCTGAGCGAAGAGCCCCGCCATAACCGCGGTTTACCTCATGTCGCACCAAGCGAACGACGCCAGCATGCCGCTGCACCAAGCGCTCAGCTACAGCAGCGGTGTTATCGCGCGAGCCGTCGTCAACAAGAATGACCTCATACGTTGTGGCGAGGGCCGGGAGCGCCGCGAGCGCATCGTCAACGAGCGCCTCAAGGTTGTCGGCCTCGTTGTGACAGGGGAAGAAGAGCGAGAGCTCCTGCAGTGGCACCTTCCACAACCCCCTTCACGGCTACACTCGGCAAATGACTTCTCAGACGGCCCGTCGACCAACCGAGCAGGTCAGCCTTCGCACCATTGCGCTGATTGCTGCACTTGGGATTCTCTTGCGGCTGATCATCGCATACGTCGCACTCCCTCCAGACGCAGGATTTGCTGCCGACCTCAACTCATTCCGATCGTGGGCATCTGAGTTAGGGACCCGCGGGCCGTGGGGCTTTTACACCCGCGGAATCTTTGTCGACTATCTCCCCGGGTACATGTGGGTCCTCTGGGCGCTCGGATCGGTTGGCGCACTCTTTACCGGCAGCACGGATCCCGGGGCACTCGTGAAACTCCCCGCAATCCTCGCCGACGGCCTACTCGTGCTCGCAACGGCGCGACTCGCCGGCGATCTCGGCGCACCGCGCCGCGGCCAACTTCTTGCCGCCATCGCAATGGCCGTTGGCCCAATGATCTGGCTCGACTCGGCGGTGTGGGGGCAGGTTGACTCCATCGGTACGACTGCCCTCCTCTTCTCCCTCTCGGCGCTCATCCGCGGCAATACGGTGCGCGGTGCGATCCTCGCCGCGCTCGCGGCGGTGCTGAAGCCACAGTTCGGCATTCTGATCCCCATCGTCGGCATGCTCGCCTTTGTTCGAGCGCGCTCGGCACGCGACCCCTGGGCCTTCGTTGTGGCGGGTCTCGCCGGCGCCGCCACCATCGCACTCGCAGCGCTGCCGTTCGGGCTCACGCTGCCAGACGTCCTCGCCAAGGTTGCCGAAGCAGCTGGCGGCTACCCATACCTTTCGGTAAACGCCTGGAACCCATGGGCGCTCATTGAAGTAGGTGGGCGCGCGGTCGTTGATGCAACCGGATGGGCCTCAGACATCGATCCACTTCCACTGATCGGCATCCCAGGCGTTGCGATCGGTAGCGCATGGATCGCCACCGCCGTACTTGTTGCAATGCGCTACGTACAACGTGACACGGCGATCCGCACCGTCACCGCCGTCGCCATTCTCGCAATCGCCTTCTTTGTTCTGCCAACACGCGTGCACGAGCGATACCTCTTTCCTGCGATCCCACTAACAATTGCACTCGCTGCGGCGCGGCCAGCATGGCGCTGGATTGCAGTCGCAACCTCGGTCGCATTCTTTGCGAATAGCTGGGGCGTGCTGACGATCTCGTACTTCCAGAACCCTGGGCTGCCAAACCTTGGTGTCTTTACCAGCGCACTCCAAACACCAATTGCCATCACGGCCACCGCGATCGCGATCACCGCAACGCTCGTTGCAGCGATCTGGCTCGCATGGAGCTCCGAAAGAGCTGCGACAGGTGCGCGACCTACAGGAGCACTCCGAAAGCGTGTTGACGCGGTACCGAAACGCGCCGCAATCGCAAGGCCTGAACCCCGCCGACTCCTTACGCGGATAGACGTATGGCTACTTGTTCTTGTCGCGGTGAGCGCACTCTCGCTGAGAGGTTGGCGCGTAGGCGAGCCAACACACTTCCAGTTTGATGAGGTCTACCACGTACGAACCGCCACAGAGTTCATGCAAGATTGGAAGTACGGCGAGCCCCATGCGATTTACGAGTACACGCACCCACACCTTGCGAAGTACCTCATCGCACTCGGCCTTGAATCGTTTGGCGCCCCGCGTGTCGATGCGCGCACAACCTACGCAACAACAATCGGCGCTATTGCTGCACGACCAGAAGATGCGTTGAGCCCGGGAAGGCTGTGGATTGCAGGCCCCGACGAGATCAGTGTGATTGATGCATCAACACGCTCCATCGTTGGCTCACTTCCGCTACGCGGCACGACTCGCCTGTTTGCTGCCAGTGACGGCGCTCTCTGGGGCACCACCGCGAACGGCACACTGTTTTCGGTAGACCGCGCTACCGCAGATCAAGGTGGCAACAGTCGCGTGCGGACATGGTCAACCACCGGCGGTGAGGCTCTCGGCATCGCACCCCTCACCGATGGCGGCGTCGCGCTTGTGCAGCGCGACCAGGTGCTCATCATGCGCGACGGGGTGGTTGTGACGAGCGCGCCGCTGGTGCGCGGGACGTCGGTGCTTGCACTCACCGTTGACGGAGAAGAGCGAATCTTTGTGACGAGCGCGAGCGGCCTAACAAGCTACGCGGCAGCCGACTTGTTAAACCCACGATCGTCACCGATCGATGGAGGAGCGGTCACTGCTGCATCTGTTGACTGGTTTGATGGGCCACGACTCTACGTAGCGGGCCGTGATGGCGTGCGGGTGTACAACGCAAAAAACGAGAGCACAACACTGATGGCGCAGGTCACCATTCCAGGAGCTACAGCGATTGTGCCGAACAGTGCAAGCCGCATGGTGCACGTGGTGGCACCTGGTCCTGACGGCACTGGAGCATCACTGTGGACGATTGAACCGAACGGTAACGCTCGGTTTGCCGACGTCGCCGTTGGTGGTGATGCCCTCACACTCGGCGCGAGCGGCGTTGCCCTCGACGCCTCTGCAGAGCGCGCCGACGGCGGTAACGAGGAGCTGCTCATTGCGGCGCCCTCTGGCGCGATGACGCAGGTGAGTGTGGGCGAGCTCGCCGCCGGCTGGCGCTGGCCTGGGGTGATCGCCGGCGCACTCGCAGCAGCACTCTTGGTGCTTCTGGCCCGACTCCTGACCGAGCGACGCGACGTCGCCGCCCTGGTTGGCGTCCTCGCCCTCCTCGACGGGGCGGGATTCGTGCAGAGCCGTATCGGCATGAATGACGTTTACCTCCTCGCCCTTCTACTCGGCGGAGCGGTCACCTTTGTGGCGTGGCTGCAGGGCCGCGCGCGAGGCGCCCTCTCTGGCGGACTCCTTCTCGTTGTGGCCGGCCTTCTCCTTGGTGGAGCACTCGCAAGCAAGTGGGTTGCCCTGTACGGCATCTTCGGCCTCGGCATCATTTGGCTTGCGCGGACGGCGCCTGGGCGACTACTGGTCGCTGGTGGTCTCGCCCTCCTTGGCGCTGCACTTCTCCCGCCAGCACTCGCTGTGGCTGACGGTTCCACCCGTATTCCAAACCTGCCGTTCGCCGCCGTGCTGACGCTGCTCCTTGTGGCGACAGGCGCAGCGATCTATCGCGCCGGCGGCATTTCGCGGCGCGACGCAACCCCGCGATCTTTGCTCGGACTCCTCTCGCTGCCGGGAGAGGCAACGCTCGTCTTCTTCACGCTCGCCGCACTTCCACTCGGTGTGTACATCGCGAGTTACCTGCCGTGGGCAGCGCTTGGCAACCAGTTGATTACAGGCTGGCCACTCGGAAACACCGGACAGACGCTCACCGACCTTACGGCGTCGATGTACCGCTATCACGACACGCTGCGCGTCGCACATGCAGCGTCGTCGCCATGGTGGGCGTGGCCGTTTGACCTAAAACCTGTCTGGTTCTTCCAATCAAGTTTCACCGCCGGCGGTAGCGCATGGACCGCCGCGGTGTACGACGGCGGCAATGTGCTCTCACGCATCCTTAGCATCGGCGGCGCGCTCTGGCTCGCAGTAGAGGCGTGGCGTCGACGTAGCTGGGGCCTCGCATCGGTGCTTGTTCTTGGACTCTCGCTCTGGCTACCGTGGGCGCGCATCGATCGCGCCGCATTTCAGTATCACTACTACCCAACATCACAGATCGCCCTGATCGGACTCGCGTTGCTTCTCGCAGATCTCCGCGCCGGATCGCAACGCGCCGCGCAGATCGTGCGCATTGGCGGCGCATGCGCAGTGCTCGCTGCGCCTGTGCTCTGGATGGCCACTGGTGCACTTTGCGCACTTGCAGGCGTGAGCAGCGTCTACCCCGAAAGCCAAGTCTGCCTATCAGGCGGGTTCGGCACACCAGGCCCACTCGTTGGCGCGATCGCACTCGTTCCTGCAACCGTAGCCGCATGGTCAATTCTCGGAGCGACAGATCTGCGACGCATGTTCGCGATCACGGTCGGCAGCATCGCCGCAGTGGCACTTGTCTGGTATCCGAACTGGGCAGCGTTGCCGCTTCCGGCTGGACTACACAATTGGTACCAGGGAGTGATTCCAACATGGACTTGGCCGTTCCAGTTTGGCGTCACGCTTGAAAGCCCCGCCGAAACCGCGCTTGTCAGTAGCGCGACACTCGTTGCTGGCGTGCTACTCCTCTGCGCCGCCGCCGCTGGAGCTTATGGTGCGAGCAGATTCAGCGCCGCTGCCCGCCGAAAGCTCGACGAGGATCGCGCGTAGCGGCAACTCGCGCGCAGTAACGCTGTACGGAACCAGCCGCTCAAGGTGTAGTGACTCACCGGCGGCAAGTTGCAACTGGGCATCGTGGGCAACAACCCAACCGCCCCCCTCAATCACCACAAGAACAACATCACCAGCGCTACGCAGTGGCCCGTAGGTGCCGCCCGGCGCAACCGTAAACTCGGTGATCTGCGCGACGTCGTTTGAGAAGATGGCACTACTGAGAACACCCGTTGAGCCCGCCGCTCGATCGACACGCCGATGACCAGGGCCGAACGGGCGAATGTTCATGCTCTTTTGGCGTGCGCAACAGCGCACATCAAAGAACTACCCGCGACGGTTCGCTGGGCGAATGGTTGCCTCAACGCCGTCGGCAACTTGGCGGCGCGTGCGCAAGAGCTCAGCATGCTGCGCCTCAGCGGCGAGAAGTGGCGGGAAGCGCTTCGTGACGGTGTCGCGCAGTGCAAGAAGTCCAACCAGCGTAGTGGCGATCGGGAAGAGGCCGTACCACTGGAACGCGGCGTAGACCAGGTTCATGCCGAAGGTGCCGAGGCTGATCCACAGGATGTACTCCCACTCATCGCCGATCACCCCACGCCCGCGGTTGCCACGGGTCGCGAATGCGTAGACCAGGATCGTTGCAAGAAAGAGCACCAAATTGGCCATCCAGAACGGCGTGTAGAACGTTCCGAGATCGGCATTTAGTACGGTGAAGAGGTACTCCCACGGCCAACGAAACATCTTGTCCTCACTCGCTAGGTTTCGGTTCACCCAGCACAACAGCGTGCGGGTTTGTGTGAGCGAGTATGCCACCATCAGCAGCATGCGCGTCCTCCTGCTGATCTCTCCCGAGAGCCCCGCCCTCGCAGGGCTAACACCGATTCTTGCCACCCTGATCGCCCGCGGCGCCACGATCGAAGCGGGCTCCGCCACCCCACATCTACGGGCGGAAGAGATTCAGGTCACCGAGCACGCCGACGAAGCGGGGCTGGAGCAGGCGGCGGCTAGCCTCACCAGCGCCGACCTCCTCATCGCCCCCGGTGGAGCCGAGGCGCCACCCATCGCAATCGTCGCCATCACCCGAGCACTTCTTGCAGCCGAGAACGGACCACTCATCGTCGTGGACCCAACTGCGATCGGCGACCTCCTCTCCGACATGGGAACCACAGGAAACCTCGCCACGATTCGGAGCGAGCTCCAGCGCGCCGCAGCGCTCGCCATTGCGGCCCATGTGGCGCCGCTCGTGCGCGATAGCGAAAGTGCGATGCCGGCTCGCGACGTGATTGTGCTTGAGCGCATTCGAACATTTGGACACGGTGAGAACCAACATCAGGCCGCTGCAGCGTATCGACGCGTACACGCGAAAGACGCCGGAATTATGGGCACACGCGTGCTGCAGGGGCAAGAGCCGAGTCTCAACGACCTGCTCGACCTAGATGCAGGCGCCCGACTAGTCGCCGATCTACCAACACCAAGCGTTGCACTTATTCGTCACACGGACCCAATCGGTGTTGCAACTGCCGAGACCCCGCTCGGCGCACTCACGCGTGCAATGGAAACAGATGCAGCGGCGAGCTCTGGCTCAACAATTGTGCTGAACGTGCCAATTGATCGCGCTGTCGCCGCGGTGATCGCATCAGGAACATTTGAATCAGTGCTTGCACCAGGGATCGCCGACGATGGTGCCGCGGAGACGCTACGCACGCGACCAGAGCTGAGTGTGGTGATTGGCCTCACACATCGCGACACAGAGCTCGACATGATCGGCGTGAGCGGCGCGGTGCTCTTGCAAACTGCTGACACTGGCAACATTGAGCGCTCGCAACTTCGTGTGGTCACCGAACGTCGACCGACGCTTGATGAGCTCACCGACCTGCTCTTCTCGTGGCGCATCGTTCGGCACATTCGATCAAACGCCATCGTGGTGGCGCGCGGTGCTGCAACACTCGGAATCGGCGCCGCACAAGTGAATCGCCGCGTCGCTGTTGACATTGCGCTGAATCAAGCGGGCGAGCGCGCACGCGGTGCAGTAATGGCGAGCGATGCGTACTTCCCGTTCGCTGAAGGAATTGCTGCAGCGGCAGCAGCGGGAATCACGGCAATTGTTCAACCAGGTGGTTCACGCCGTGATGCAGCGGCAATCGAGATCGCTGATCGTCACGGTATCGCGATGGTCTTTACCGGACGACGACACTACCGCCGTTAGCGCGTTACACCCAGCGCAGCGCCGCCTCGTCCCACGCGCCGACACAGAGCGCCGCAGCGTCACCTTCAACGCGACGCTGCACATCACGGAGCTCGCGGGCAGTGCCCTGCCACCCTGGAGCCTTTAGCGCTGGAGAGATGTCGGCAAGTGGTGCCAGAACAAAGAGACGCGAGGCTGCTGCGGGATGTGGAACAACGAGTGGCCGATCTGCATCAGCGCCATCGGGCTCAGTGCCGTACGGTCGTGGATGCACGACCGCAATGTTCTCCATCGCAATGATGTCAATGTCGAGTCGGCGTGGACCGAACCGCACCGTCGTCACGCGTCCAAAGAGTCGCTCCAACTCCTTGACGCGCGTGAGCACTTCAACGGCTGCCGCGGCCGGCTCTTCGGGAAGTGTCGCGCGCACTTGAAGTGCTGCGTTGAAAAACTCCGGCTGGTCAACGAGTCCGACTGGTGTGGTGCGATAGAGCGGCGAGACCTGCTCCATCTTCCAGCCAGGAATGTGCGCGAGTGCGACAACCGCTTCGGCCAGTGTGGCGACAGGGTCGTCGAGATTGGCCCCGATTCCTAGGTGTACAACGAGCTGGCGCATGTGCCCGACGGTAGCGCCGCGTAGGATCTACTGCATGGAAGAGGTAGAGCGTCTCATTCGCGACGAGG
>Ga0315900_10002122_pt1 | contig 30988 bp, 32 predicted proteins | sample LakEriMetagenome_FD_203521 | JGI IMG/M metagenome (GOLD analysis project Ga0315900, IMG submission 203521) | Freshwater fungal communities from buoy surface, Lake Erie, Ohio, United States - Buoy 12 MA114 | ecosystem: Environmental > Aquatic > Freshwater > Lake > Lake biofilm | place: USA: Lake...
TTTGTGAAGTTGATAGAATTCAACCAATCTTTAAGTTCGTAAGTCATCGTATAATCTGAATATCGTCATCATCGGTCCAAAGTTCAACTTTTGTTCGGAACCTATTTTCTTCTTTTAGTTTTTCATACCTCTTTGCCGCTTTCTTCTTCCACCATGTAATGATGTTTTCAAGATAAAACTTGTCCCAATTTGGACCACGAAGAAGTTCAGTTTGTTCCCCAAGTATCACTTCACGAACATTTGAATACCCATAATCGGAAATATAAAATCTTTTCTTCTGAGTAAGATTAAATGCGACATCAATAACACGATTAAACTCACCAAGTTTTTCTTTATCTTGAAGAGAATTTCGAATAATAGAAATCATCTTTGTCTGACGCTTCATCTTTTTAGATGAAGCCTTATTGTCAGTCAATGGAGTATTATTGTTGAGGTATGTAAATCTATCGTGCAATTTATGAAACACATCGTCATGAAGAAGAGGTAAAAACTTACTTTCGGTCAAACCTTTATATCGCATGAATGGTTTTAGACCATCATACTGAGATGAATCGGTAGTTGAACCATACAGAGAAGTTGTTTCAAAAAGAGCAATATCTTTTTCAAACACTTTGTTTAGTGTTTCTCTTGCATAATGAGAACAGCAAAGTAGGGCAAGAAGTTTTCCGCCAAGATAATTGTACCCAAATGGTTGAGATGGAACAATTACAAAACCCATAGCTGCATGACGATTAAAAATAGAAAGGTCGGGAGTTTTACCCAACCATTCATTTCTTGGTTTTGAATTAATAGTCGGAGAACCAAAACGGATAAACCCAACTACCTTACCAGTATTCTTTTCATATATCATCCACCTCAATTCTCTACCTGGAATATTTGACTCATTATTATGAGAGGATACAACTTTCAGAAGAGTGTTGTAATGTTCTTGAGGTAATGCTTGCTGAAAACGATCGCCAACAAACTTGATATCAAACTCCATATCTTCAGGATGAATATCTTCATTGAAGAACTCATCATGAAGTGGAGCGAGTGTATTAGAACTCTTGATTACTTCTTTCTTCACAAAACGCAAGTAATCCTCAATATTTCCCATTTGAGAGAAATAATTAATAAACTCATCTGCAGCCCACTGAGCGTCTTGTTCCGAAATAATCATTTGAATTCACACTCGCACATAAGTTCAGTAAGAGCGGCAAGAAGATTTACTTCTTGGTCAGCCACGAACGCACATTGGTATTGATACTTAGCAATAATAAGAACGGCAGCAGGAATAGATTGGGGTGTAAGGCAATCAAAAGCGGAGTCATAAACCCTGCGAAGTAAACTATTAGCATCGTTATCCAGGTTGGAGACCACCCACTTTCGGACTTCAGTAAAGTTTTTATCCTTGAGATTTTTAATAAGTTCATTTACAGAGATGTCAGAGAAAGATGCAAGAATGCCCGAGTCGATTTTTCCCCCTGTAGAATACCTTTGGCATTCGTTGAGGACCCTACGAAAATCTGGGAAGTGTTTTGTAACAAGTTCAGCAACGACTTTTTGATCGTACTCAATCTTTTCCGCATCCAAGATCGTTTGGAGTCGTTGGAAGAAACTTCCTGCAAGTTGAACTCTTTGCTTCCCTTTGATTGTGAAGTCGATGACAGCACATCGGGAGTGAAGAGGTTCAATAATCTTGTTCTTGTAGTTACAGGTGAAGATGAATCGGCAGTTGTTATAAAATGCCTCAATATTCGCCCGTAGTAGGAGTTGTACGTCGTTTCCTGTGTTATCAGCCTCATCGATGATGACGACTTTGTGTTTAGAAGATCCCGTAAGTGAGACGGTCGAAGCGAAGTTCTTCGCTTGGTTCCGTACAGTATCCAAGAAACGTCCTTCGTCGGATCCGTTGATGACATAATAATCTGCCCCCAATTCATTACATAATGCTTTTGCGATTGTGGTTTTACCAATACCAGGAGGACCCGCAAGAAGAAGATTAGGGATCTCACCTTTTGCCACAAACTCTTTAAATGTTTTTTTAGTATCATCAGGAAGAATACAATCATCAATTACTTGAGGACGGTATTTTTCAGTAAGAAGAAATTCACTTGCCATAATCAAATCCAATCAGGTTTTCTTTCGGGCATACGTAGATAGTTTTCAGCAACCCAAGGTTTGGATGCGATATATTTCTTGTATGCTTCAAATGTATCAATAGTGTCGTCATATTTCCATTCCTCAGGCATAGCACGAGCAAATGGTGTCACTTCCGTAATCTTGCCCTTGGGAAACAAATAGTATGCATCCACAAGGGTCTTATAACAGGAGTGAGTTTTATTATACCGCAGGCAGTATTCATCAGACAAGTTCAATCCCCACTTGATTAACCAGTAGGCATTATGGATACTTTCCATAGCCCACTTGGTACAGGGATGATTGCGGAATGCTCCTTTCTCGGTCTTGTAAGGGGTTCCATCTGCCTTAGGGAGAGTGCCGTACCCATACCCCCACTTCTCAGAAGCGACGATAGAGAGCATCTGACAGCACTCTAGGGGCATCTTGACAATGTGCTTGTCGGGAAGGCAAACGGCACTTTCAGCAGGCCAGGGAGAAGTAACAAAGATGTTCATCAACCAAATGTAGAATCAGGCTCCAGAGCAATATGATAAGTCACATCAAACCCAGTATTCTTGAATCGTGACAAAAGTTTACGGGAAATAACTACTTCATAAGAACCAGGGAGGATCTTGATATTTTCTACTTTAAAGTTGAAAGAGAAAGTTTCATCAGTCTCACCAACAATCACCGAGAAGTCATTAGAAGTATCATTCTTCTTATCACGAACAACCAATTTCACCACACCTGCTTCACCAACCACAGACAGGTCAGGAAGTTGATAAACAGCAGCAGCTTTAAGCAGTTTATCAAGTTCTTTGGTATCAAGAAGGAAACAAACATCTTCACTCGGTAGAACAATATCTTTTTCAGGAGGAGTAATGATTACATTAGGATCCGCAAAGAAATACTTGGAACGAGACTTACCTTCTTTGATAACCACATAACCATCGTTCTGAAAATCCAGCTCAGCATTCTGATGGAGGTTAAGACCATTCAGGAACTGATTCAGATCATAGATACCAAAGTCTTTCGGTAGTTCTTCTTCAATTGTCGCCTCTGCAAGAATGTTCTTCATTACAGAAATAGTGCGAAGACTGCTTCCTTCCTTAAACAGGATAGACTGGTTAATAGAAGAAAAGTTCTTCAGTAGAGTCAGAGTTTTATCAGAGAGTTTCATAATAATCAGCGAAATTCAGTAAGACCGTTATCTTTGCGAGTATAGTGACCATCAAAATGAAGCAAGAGCATAGCATAATGAATCACTTTCATCAAGTCACGCTTATTGCGACCATCTTTATCGCCATAGCGACTTCCATACTTCAGAATGTTTGCCTGACAGAAACCCGGGGCAAGGTCTTTTGCTGCCATCAAGTCAATAGTTTGAATATCTTGATACTCATGGTTGTGGCCACAGTAATGACTACCATAAGTGCTAGTCACATAGTCTTCAACATCTTTGAGAATTTTATCTTCATTATATTTCCAAAGATGATTAGTTGGTTTGTTCATACTCACAGGTGTTTTTTTAATGTCAATAGTGTCATTAGAGTTTAGAGAAAAAGTAAACTCATTATAAGGATTCTCGTCCATAATAAAAAGAGGAGATAGTTTTATCTCCCCATATTCTATCAGAAAGGATGAGGAGAGTCAATTCCAGGATTGATATCTACCTTTTCAGTTGGCATCTTAAAGTCAGCATCCACTTTATCATAGAGCTCCAAGAATGCTTGCTTAGTTTCGTCATCAAAACGGTTCACACACACTTGGATTGCCTTTGCCTTATCTTGGAAGATGCTGTAGGCACGGATGATGTGGACCAGGCGTCGGGTGCTGATGATTTCCTCAATGCCACCATCATAGAAGGTCTTGCGGATGATGTCCGCCCAGTCTACCAGGCGCTTACAGAAGTCGCGATCCTCCACGCCAAGGTCCAGAGCGATGCCTTCAAGGATCTTCTGCTCGGTTGCAGGGGCAGGATAAGACTGCTCAAAGGTCACTGGGAAGCGTTCCAGGAACGCCTCGTTAAGGACGTTGGTGCCGATGAAGCGGCCATCATCAGAACCCTTACCTTTCGTGTTTGCGGTGGCAATCACGTTGAATCCAGCAGCAGGTTTTACCCAACGACCAATCTTTTTCAGGAAGACACCCTTTCCTTCAAGAATAGACTGGAGACACAGAATCTTGTTGGAAGCAAGGTCAATCTCATCAAGCAACAGAACAGCACCACGTTCAAGTGCTTCAATCACAGGACCATTGTGCCAAACGGTATCACCATTCACAAGACGGAAACCACCAATCAAATCATCCTCATCGGTTTCAATGGTGATGTTAACACGAATCATTTCACGTTTCAGTTGAGCGCAAGCTTGCTCCACTGAGAACGTTTTACCATTACCCGAAAGACCCGTAATAAACGTAGGATAGAAAAGACGGGACTGAATAATCTTTTTAACATCAGCAAAGTTACCAAACTTGACGAAGGTATCATCTTTATCGGGAATGAGATTTTGTTCGATAGGGGGAACCACAGAGGGTGCTTGATAAGTACGTTCGATTTCTTCTACCTTTTGTTGAGTGACTTCAAGATTCCATTTGCCACGACCGACTTTAAATTGGTCCAATTTCTTAGTAACAGTTTGATAGTTAGCATCATTCAGAGTACACCAGGCACGAATATCAGCACCTGTGATGATATTCCCATACAGGTTCTGGAGGGAAGTGCGGATGTAGTCGGAGGAGAGTGCCATTCGTTTGTTTCGTTTCAACATAGTCATTATAGACCAAAAAGGGGTCCTCCTGGGACCCCTATGGTCAGTTCGCCAACTGGTTCTTGAGTTCTCTCAAATACTCTTCACTTGCAATATGGCCAGTGTACCCTGGGTAATACTTATTAACTAAAGCAGGGATACCCATAGCAGTTATGCTGCTATTACACTTAATCCATACTTCTTTTGTATCGTATTTTACTACGTGGTCAAATGGAAATTTAGTCTTCATAAGTAAATGTTTTGTTCTTAACTTTTGTATCAAATTCCCCTGTTCTACCAGGTTTCATTTTACCAACTTTAACACGCTTACCTTCTCCAGGCCAAGATTTATTGGTTCCTACTAATTGTGCAGATCCTTTTGGTTTCTTTTGAATCAGCACAGAGTCCTGATTGTACTTTTTACCAAGTTTAGTAATTGCTTTTTTAAATGCCCTTTTCCCTTTTTTTCCAGAAGAAACTACATGCGATTTCTCACCAACTTTCTTCTCTTGAGGAGTTCCCGGATTTTCAGTATATCTACCAGATACTTTAGTGGGTCCTGGAAGACCAGCACCTCTAACATCTTTCTCTAGTTGTTTTGAACGTGCTTTATTCTCTTTCTTAGTTTTATCTCCTCTTTGGGCAGACATAATTGCCATACCACCTTTTTCCGATTTTGAGCGAACTCTATTCAGAGAAGTTTCTTGAATAGAGTAACACTCTACAATAAATTCTTGGAATGTCTTCATGCTACTAAAGAAATAAATTCTCCTAATACTTTTTTATTTAGTTTTTTGGTTTTAAGAGACTTTACAAAAGCAGATTTGATTTGAGACTTGGTTGCACATTCAGAAACTTCAAACTCCGTATCCTGTGAAAGTGCAGTTGCAGACATTCCAAAATATGCATCATAACCAGACTTTGTGATAGTAAAACTCTTCACCTTTTTCCAATCGCTTTGAATTTTTTCATACTGTTTGTCGAGTTGAGAATGATACATTTGAACAAACCGACTGAAGTTGCGACTTTCAAGAACACGAATACCGATAAAGTTCATAGAAGAGAACTTATCCTTCAGGTTCCTGAGGAGAACATCAGTGAACTCATGATAACCATATCCAATTTGATAGGTAGTTCCAAGTTTACGATCACGAAGAAATGTGCTCATAGGATTGATATATCCAGTTCCAATAAATGGTTTCTTTTCCCACTGACGTTTGACTTCTTTATGATGAACGAGTTGATTTGCTTCACCATCAGTAAGAACAATACACTGAACTTTTTGAAGTTTGTTTTCTTTTTGAAACTTAGGAAGGATTTGATGAAGAGTAATAAGTGCTTCATTCAAAGGAGTTCCAGAAAGTCCAAGACGATTGGAGTAAGTATAAGGAGAACTATAAGTCCTACCAAAACAATAAGCAAGACGCCAAATGTTAAGCATTTGATGTTCGAGAACACTACCAGAAACTTTACTGGTGAGAATATTCATCATAGCAAAGGTTTCGTCTACAACAAGGAGACCATCTTTCTTTTGATAATGAGGAGTGCGGTCAGCAGCTAGATAACGATCATTCTCATAATCATACTCACCTCGCCGCCATTCATTCGTGAAGGCATAAACTTCAAAAGGAATAGATACTTTCTTACAGAACCAAACAAGATTGAAAAGTTGCTTGCAAGTATCAAGCATTACATCACACATAGAACCACTCCAGTCCAGTACAAACACCAGACCGTGATTCTTTCCATCAGGAATGACAGAGACTTTCTTAAAGAGATCCTCATTGTATTTGTAAGTATGAAGACGCGAAGTATCAAGAATACCTGTACGAGCAGTTGAAGCACGAGCATACTGATCTGCTGCCTTACGACACTCAAACTCTTTCACAAGATAGTTTACTTCCTTTTGAGCGGAAGACTTGAACTTCTTAAAGTCAATATCAGATTCTTTGTAAAGGTTTACTGGTTGATACCCTTTATCCTTTGCGTGATCGTTGTGAATTTTTTGTTGATGAGAAAATGAATCATCAATATCTTTATGAACCTCAGAGTTCTTGCCAATGATGGTATCAAGATTTACTTGAGGAACTTCAATATAAACATTTTCATAAGAATTATTATCAACAAGATCACGAATCTTATCTTCAAGAGATTCTGCAGTACGAACTTCAGGTTCATCCTGAATCTCAGAAGAATTTACTGGAGTTTCATCACCTTTAGCCGTTCCACCATAAGATTCATTATCTGAAGAGTTATTGCCCTCACCTTCTTTTTCCGAAGAAGAGTCATTGGTTTCTACAGATTCTCCTTGGGGAGATTGGGAGTTTCCTTTCATCTCATGAGAATCAAAATCAGAAACTTTCTGCTGTTGTTCTTTTTCTTTTTTACAATACTTATAGAGTTCTTCAGCAGCAATCAGTGAATCTGCAAAACTTTCACAAGCACTAATCAGATTAATAATTTCTTGCTCTTCGGGTTTGAAATCAAGTGTAATGAAATTACCAATCTTAAAGTAAAGATTAGCACGATCTGCAAGATTGAAAGTAGAAATATCCTCATCTCCAAGTTGGAAGAAATCTTCTTCGTTCAGTTCTTTGTAACCATTGAAGAAAGTCTTGGCAAGACCAGCATACTTGCGCTTCATCAGTTTCTCAATGCGAGCATCCTCAACCACATTCACAAACTGCTGAGGAACCTTTGCAGTCTCAGTCCAATCCTCATCTGGGGTAAAAAGTGCGTGTCCTACCTCATGACCCACCAAAAGATCATACACAAGTCCACTTGCCTTTTCCCACAAAGGAAGTGTCAGAACACGAGTATGAACGTTAAAGCAGGCAGTAGATACTTTCTTGTGCTCCACCACAAGATCTTCAGTAGCAAGCAGTTTAGCAAGTTGGGACTTAATTTCGTAGGAGACTGCCATCGGTTTCGTTTCGTATGAGACCATCATAAAACGAAAGGTCGCCTTTTGGGCGACCCATGTGACGCTTTTTGAACTGGGCGAGTCGTGCTTTTGCTTGTCGAAGTGCTTGTGGTTTAAGTTTTCGTTTCTGTTCTTTCTTGGAATGATGTTTCCAGTTTGGGACTTGCATTGTTCTTAGGTGGTTTAGGCTACCATACGCGAAAAACCTTTGACTTTCTCAAACCTTATGACACTTTCAAATCTGTCCTCTAGTCCCGTCTTATGCGAAATGACAAAAATATTTGCATCCTTAATCACATAACGAATAATCTTAAGGAACTCTTCTGTACCAAATCCATCGAGTGAACTATCAAACACTTCATCCATAATTAATAGATTTGTGCTAACTGAATTCTTCATCCTTGCAACTTCTCTCCAAGTAAAGAGTAGTGCAAGGTCGATTCTCATTTTTTCACCTTCACTAAAAGAAGCATATGAGAAATCTTCGTGAATAGGTGACTGGACGGTTTCGTTAAACTCCTCATCAAGTGTGAAGTTAATATAGAAATCCATCATCTGAAGATAACGGTTAACTTGCTGATTTATCAGCGGTAGATACTTCTTAATGATTTTGGATTTTACTCCACCGTCTTTAAGCAAACTATACGAAAAATCGTAATAGTTGATTGTGTCTTTTTTAGAAGCGAGGTCGTCGTATGTAGTTTTTAAGTTGTCTTTGAAGGATTCTAACTTCTCATGTTCAGAATTTCGGTTTGCAAGGTTCTCGGTAAGAACTTGAATTTCTGATTCAAGATTTCGGATTTGTCTCCGCAATCCATTAATCTTAATATTGTTTTGAGAAATACCATTCGTTAATTTTGAAATCTCCTTCGACAGAGTATTAAATTGACGCTCTCGCTCCTCTTCCTCTTTAATTGCCTCCTCTAGTTCTTTATAACCAGATTGCAACTCCTTTGCTTTAGATTGAGCGTCGTTAATTCTATTTATTCTGAAGACCTCTTCGATAGACTGAGTGCAGGTGGGGCATACCGTATTTTCAGTAAAAAACTTATGTTCTTTAGTAATGGTAGATACTTTTTGAGAAATCTTACCTTTTAGATTTCCCAACTTACGAAGTTTTTCTGCATACCCAACCAGTTTATCTTGCTCTCTAATATACTCATAAAGAGGTTCTTCCAGAGAACAATTTTCATTCATATGTTGGTGAATTTCTTTATCTAAATCGGAAATTTTTCGATTATTAGTATCAATACTTTCTTTTCCGCGATTCTCAAGTTCCTCAATAAACTCTTGCTGCATCTTAACTTTATCAAGGAGAGATTCTTTTTTCAATTCAAGAACTTTAACTTCTTCTTTTGACTGACGAATCTTTTCCTTGATTACCATATTCATTGAAGAAAAAATCTTAATATCAAGAAGATCCTCAATCACTTCTCTACGATTAGCAGCAGAAAGTTGCATAAAAGGAACAAAGGTACTTGAACCAAGAATTACAATCTGAGTAAAAGATTTATAATTCATCTTAAGAACGTTTTGCTCCAACCACTTCTGCTGATCTAAAGCAGCCGCAGATTGATCGAGAGCAGTATCATTTCTCCAAATTTCAAAGAGTGCTGGTTTAATTCCTCTTACAACTTTCCACTCAGTATTTCCAATAGAAAACTCAACCTCTACTCTACAGTCTTTTTCATTAACTGAGTTGATAAGTTGTGGTTTATTAATCTTACGGAAAGGTTTACCAAACAAAGAAAAAGTTAGTGCATCAAGAACTGTACTTTTACCGGCTCCATTTGTACCAACAATTAGATTGGTTTTATTTTTGGTGAAATCAACTTCAGTATACTGATTACCAGTAGAAAGAAAATTCTTCCATTTAATAGTTTTAAATAAAATCATGACTAGAATTACTTGGAGGTATTACAATATCATCAGGTGTAATAAGAGTGTATTGATATCCGTGCATTTCGCATGTTTTTATCATCACCTCATCTTCAATTTCAATCACATGCATTTCAGGATATCCATCCTCTTCTAGCATCATAGCATATCTTACAGCATCATCCTCTTCTTCAAAAAGATACAGAATATGCTCCCCCTCGTCATCCAACACAGAGTAAGCACCTTCAGTTTCTCTACCATTGATTGTTAGAATAAACATCAAACCAGTTCACAAGCCTCTTGATAGATTTCTTGCATCATTTTTTGAATGATTGATTTATCAAGATTAATTTCTGCCTCCTGAATATATCTATTCAAAATAGATATAGTATCCTCACTTTCAAATGCTTCAAATTCTACTGGATCTTGAATATCGAAGTTTTCAATAATCTTGAGTTCTGCGATATTAGAGGAATAAAGTTTATCAATGAACTTTTCAAACTTTTTAGTGTCTGATTTCTTACGAACAACGACCTTTACAATTTTATTCTCATACTCGCGAGTATCAAATGTTTGATGATTGGTATCCTCATAGTAAATGTTATAGAACATTTTATAAGGATTATCAACTGGAGTATGTTCTAATGTTTCAGTATCGAAGATAGTAAATCCACGAGTGTCATTTACATCAGTCCAGTAAATTTCATATGGATTACCTAAGTAAAAGACTGTTCCGTTAGTCGATCGAGTGTGATAGTGTCCCGAGAAGACACGTTCGAACTTGTCAAATAACTTGCCTTCCAAACCATGCTCCATGACGATTTGGCGATTAACTCTAAATCCTTGGAGTTCAAGGTGCCCCATCGCACACGGGCAAGTTGTCTTTTGAATAAGTTTGAGAGTGCTTTCCTCATTTTCTTGATTAATCCAGGGTATAAAAAGTGTTCTGAGTTTATCCAGCATCACTTCAGTTGGTTCTGAATATACAGTCACATTATCGTATTCGCGCAAAAGTAAATCAACTGCATTTACATTATTAGTGTTCTTATAGTAAGCAGTGTGATTTCCTACAATTGTGTGAACCTTTACTCCCATTTCTTGGAGGCGATCGTAGTAATTATTTTTAGCCCACGATAGAGCAGAGAAATCAATTCCCTTACGACTATCAAAAGTATCTCCCATATCTACAACAGCAGTAATCCCGTACTGTTCCAGCGTCGGGAAAAATACATCATTATAGAACTTTAGAAAATAATCATGAAAGAGTTTAGAATTCTTTCGTGCTCCAAAGTGTTGGTCTGTAATAATTGCTACTTTCATTCAATAGCGAAGTTTAGAGTGAACGTTATCCTTAATACTATTGTAATCGCTATAGTTGCTTCCGTCAAGGCTATTGTCATCAAACACTTCAGAGAATCCAGAACGCTCAAGGATTTTGTTTTTGATTTCTAACTGACGCTTCTCTCTTTGGATACGACGAAGGAATGCGTAGTGAATGATTTGAGTAAAGTATGCAAAAGGATTTTGTGACTTCTCAGGATTAAAGTTATGAATATACTGAACGCAATTCTCGATACCGTCAGAAATCATGTCCTCTTTGAACATGTAGTTGACAAAATTTGGTTTAAATGATAGATGATTGGCAATCTTCAAGAAGCACTCCCCAATGTAGCGAGGAATGGGAGGCTTTGGTTTTCCTTGAATTAATGCAATCTCTTTATCTTCACGATACTTAATCAGTGCAGCAAGAAACTCTTTATTGTTAACATAATGCTCTGACCTCTTTCTTTTGGTCATGACTGCTGTGGTTATCATAAGTTTTTATCATTATTATGTAGAGATTATAACACTTTCGAATATAGTTGACAAGGTATCTAAAAGTTGGTACAATAACCCTTGTCCGGGTTGATAAGATAAGGCTTAGCTATTCTTATAAAGCTTCTCTAGAATCTCTTTAGCATCATTAACATTTGATATGTAACCCATTCTACGATTAATCTTTGATTGCTTCGAAGATTCTTTATTTGCCTGACGTATATAAGATTGATACATCATAATCATTTCAATATCAGAAGATTCGGAAAGAGTAAGCACATCTTCTAGATTGATTATAAACATATCTTCTTTGGTTGTTTTTAACCAGGGTTCTAATTTATATCCAACAACATTTGTCCTACTCTTTATTTCACAAATAGTAATTGGATTTGAAATAATTAGAATGGTTCTATCTTCTTCCTCAGAAGCTGCAACCTTGGCAAATATCTCTTCTCCACTTTTTAATTTTATAGTGGCATAAAAGTCTTCTTCAATTCCCATTTTTCTTAAGTTGTACGGTGATTATTTCATAGTTAAAATTTTCTTCATTATAGATTTTAATTCTTTCGATAAGATGATTTAGAGTATAATTTTTTTTAGAATTTGAAGTGCAGTCATCTGCAATATCATAAAGTGTTGCTTTTACTTTATTTTTTCCTTTTCTAAGAACTCGTCCAATGCTTTGGAGATTTCTGATTCTTGATTTGCTTGGTGAGGCGAAGATAACATTATGGAGATTTTTAATATTGATACCTGTAGAAAAAGTTCCATAGGAAGCAACAATAATTGCATTGTTTTCTCTTTCTGTTATTTCCCTAACCAATTCTCTTTCTTCAGTATCAACTCCACCGTGAATAAAAAATACTTTTCTATCACTTCGCTTATTGCTATTTATCTTCTCATAAAGAATAGCACCATGAGTTTCCACTCTTGAAAATAGAACAAGACTATTTCCTTTCATATCCAAAGAAAGATTTGTAATAAACTTATTTCTTTGTTCGTGAGAAATTAGATATTGAATTTCATCCTCATAAGTTTCGAATTTTTGAGGAGAATGTTTCAATACTATGCACTGAATATCTAATTGAGAAAGATGACCTTGTTTCATCAATTCATCAGTTCTTGTCACCTTATAAGAAGGGCCAAACAATCCCTCTAGAACCCATTTGTGAGTTTGAGTTCCGTCTAGAGTTCCTGTAAATCCAAATCTATATTTTGCATGATGAAGTTTAGTCATAATTTCAATAAGTGACTTACTCTTGAAAAGATGAGCTTCATCTCCTATAATTACTTCATACTCCTCAAAAAATGAACGTTCAAGTTTATAAACTGATTGCCATGTAGTAATTGTTACTGGATGCTCGTTTGTTTTTTCTCTACCCGAATAGATACGGTGACAATATGAATCAGCATCCCAACCATAGTCTTGGAAATCCTTGTACATCTGCTCTACAAGGGATGTCGTTGGAACAACTAGAAGAATTTTTTTCCCTTTATCTACATAATACCTTACAAGGGAATAAATCATTAAGGATTTACCTGAGGCTGTGGGTGATATCAATAATTTTCTATTATGCCTTAGAGCACCGTATACTCCCTCTATTTGATACTCTCTCGGAGAATGAGAACAAATAGATTTCATATAATCCTTTACTCCTTCGTATGAAATACCTTCATTGACTTCAAAAGGCATTCCATAGAATTTATTCTCTTTAAACTCATACGTATACTTATGGAGAGATAGTTTATCAACAATTTTATCCAACAGACCAGTATAGATCTCTCCAGTATGAGTGCTTAACAGACGAATCTTGCCGTCCCAATGTCTGCTTCTGTACTGGGACATAAATTTTGCAGATTCAACCTCAAAAGTAAAGTATGGTTGAAGTTCATATAAAATGTGAGGTTCGCAATTTAGTTTGATGCAAACCTCATTTTTCTTTTCGATAATTACGTCACTCATAGCATCATAATTGCTATGAGTATTTATTTACCCTAGTCCAGACTGAAAACGTATAAATTCTATTGCATTTTTAATCTGATAAGTTCTATTCTGAATCATTTTCAAAATACTTTCAATGTATGTAAGCATAGTATCGTAGTAGTCTATCTTTAAGCATACGGTAGAAAGACTTTCATCTGCATCAAGATATTTTTGCATCGTATCTTTATCGCGAATCTTTTTGGGAAAGGGATTTTCTACATATACCTCTGGGTCAGATTTTCCTGAATAATACTCATATCTTTCATGACGAATATTTCTTTTTTGTTGCTCTGCTTTTTTTCTTAAAAGAAATATTGTATTATAAAGTTCAAAGTATTTTGCATGAAGACCTGGGATGTTTGTTGATTCTGTATGAAGATTATCCATATCAATTTTGGAATCTTGCTCCCACATCTTTTGAATCATATCAAGATCAAAACTCATAATAGGTTTCCTTGCAAATCTCTTATATTGTAGATAGTATACTTGAAACTTACGTCAGCCGTAAAGTACTGAATATCGGTATTTGTTGCATCAAACATTATTGTCGATAATGAATATGGAAATAAATCTTGGAAAGTTACTTCAAAATTTGGAATTTGGCTGCTTGTTAGTATTTGTAGAGTTCCATCAGAATAGATATTCTGCCTGTCCTTCACATAGTTTCCTTGAATCAATCCAGATTCCTGAAGTTCTGCAAACTGTTCTAATCTTTCTGGAAATCCAAGACCACGGATCCAATTTTGTATTTCCATATAATTTTTGAGGTCTTCATCAACCAAAAACCTTAAACTCAAGTCTCCAAATTCTATAATATCGCCTGGAGTTGGCAGTGCCTTTAAGTACGATGGTTGATTTACCACACCAAGATTTAATTCTGGTATATTTGCCTGATTGCAGAAAAAAGCAACTTGTGGGGTTCTAGTTAGAGTGAATTTAAATCCAGTAGGAGATAAAAAATTCCTATTATCAATCTGAGCTCTAGTCATCTTTTTTTAAATATTTAGATAAAAAAAGAGGGTCCGAAGACCCTCTTGGAATTTATGTGAAATGGATCACATAAGGTTCTTAACAGCAACTCTACGATAGTAGCGGTTGGTGTTAACATTGAGTCTACCCTCACCTCTGGTGAGACCCTCAGAGAATGGGTTAGCAACAAGACCATAACGGGTCTTAAAGCCAATCTTAGGCTGGAAGGTGTCTTCGCCAACGGCACGTACCATCTGGAGAGGTACATAGGGGCAATAGAACAGACCTGCATCATAAGGTGAAGAACCCTTATAACCAACAACGTAGTACTGGTTACCAGGAGTTGCATTACCTGCAGTCAGGTTAGCCGAATATGGGTCAATGTATACGCGGAACTTGCCCATCAGAGTACCAGCAAAGGTGTTGCCAGTATCATCAACGTTCAGGTTAGCGTTCAGTGCAGGGGTGTAGTCGAGAACACCAGCCATGGTTAGTGCTGAAGCAACGTCAGCAGAACACATGATGATGTTGCCCTTTCCGCGACGAGTTCTTTGTGCGATTGCGTTAGCATCACGCTCGATTTGGAACAGAAGACCCTTGAACTTCTCAACAGACCAACGACCGTTTGAATCAACGTCGAGGTCGAATACGCCAGCGGTAGCAACGTTTTGTGCTGCACCCTTTTCAGCGGTCATGTAGATGGTACGAATAACTTCGCGGTTGATTTCAGCAAGAATCTCAGTTGAGAGAATGTTTGCTAATTCCGCTTCAGCATTCAGACCGTGGATTGCCTTAAGGTCTTGAGCGAGCTCGAGTGAGTACTCAGCCTTTAGAGCGCGTGACTTTGCAGTAACAGTGACTTTCTCAATCGAGAATGCCATCTGGTTGAACTGGTTGCCTGCAGCATCGCCAAGTGCTTCCGAATCGCCAGTTGGCATACCCTGACCGACGTTATAATCGGTAGCAGCAACTGAAGCAGCGTTCAGAAGAGCTGGGTTGCTACCAGACTGTGCGGTAGTACCAATACCAGAACCTACTTGCGAATGAGCGCCAGTAAGAGTGGTATCGAAACCTGAGTCTGTACCAGAGAAAGCAGTATCTACTTCATTATAGAATGCTTCTGTACCAGTTTGATTGGTGTAACGTGAACGCATTGCGAAGATGAGTCCAGTAGGACCGCTCATTGGTTGAACGCCAGCGAGGTCATATGCGACCAGGTTAGGCATTGAACGACGAATGAGTGAAATCAGAACTGGATCAAAACCAGCAACGCTTTGGCTACCACCACTACCAAAAGCGCCGCTAGCGCCAGCGGCATTGCCACTGTTGGTTGGTGATTCCATGAGCATACTCATGGAGCCATTGTCGAAAGCAGATTGCTCTCTAACAAATCTTTCTTGGTTTTCGAGCAGGACAGCGGTTACAGCTCTACGATGAGAATCTTTGATTGGATCAAGACCCTGATAGTCTAAGAGAGGAGCCCACTTTTCCTGCAGATGCTCGGAATGGAACATTTGCTTTTACCTTTTACTAAGTGTTTGTTTTTTGGGTTTGAATTATATTAAATTCAATTATTTGCTGAATGCTGAAAGAGTCTTCAGATATGCAGCCATTGGACCCGAAATTGATTCAGGTGCATTGTCTACACCTTCTGACAGAGATTCAGTTCTTGCCTTTGGAGAAACTGCTCTTGAGGGAAAATATGATTCTCTCAGAGTCTCCAGTTTTTCACGATATTCTTCTTCACTTTCAAACTCAACACTTTCGGCAAGTGAAGCGAGCTTGTCTTTCTGAGTGTCTGCAAGACCATCAGCGACCTGTTCAAAGATTCCATCAGCAACCGACTCTGCGAGACGCTTGTTAAGGGAAACATTCTTCTCAATTTGCTCGTTGAGTTTTGTCTCCATTTCATCAAGTTTTTCTACCATGCTCTCAAGCACATCATATTTATCTTCAGGGATTGATACATAATGTTCTTCAAAAAGACCTCTCATTCCTTGGAGGAATGATTCAGTCATTTCGGTCTTAAGACCTTGTTCGATAACGAGTGCATTTTCTTCCATCCACTCGCCAGCAACATACTCAAGGTATGCATCTACACGCTCAGAAAGTGATTCTTTAATTTCTTCAACTTCCTCTGCAAGTGCAACTGCATACTGCTCTTCAAGTGCTTCTTGAATAGAAGCAACTTTTGAACGAAGAGCAGCTTCGAAGATGGTGCGTGCTTTCTCTTGGAATTCCTCAGAAAGCTCTTCACCCTCTAGAAGAGCATTGACATCTTCATCGATATCAAACTCTTCTTTCATATCTTCTTCGTCATCTTCCTCTTCGTCATCTTCCTCTTCGTCCTCTTCTTCAGCAGCCTCTTCGATTACATCTTCATCAGCCTCTTCTTCAATCATATCCTCATCATCAAGTTCTTCTTCCTCTTTATGAAGACCTTTCATGGAATCAGCAGCACCGGCGCCTTTATTTACAACATCTCTAACTTGCTTGAGTGTTGCACCAGGAGTTTTCAGTTTTGCTGAATCATCCGTTGAACGATAATTTGAAGGATCAGGTCCACCAAGATCTTCCCAACCTGCAGTTTGACCGTCAGGAATACCTGTAGTTAGTTTTGGCATCGGATCCGCCGCTTTAGCATTTGCATTAACAGCGGTTCTGGATGGTTTAGTGCCTACTTCCATTTCTTGTAAATCTCCACGAGACATTTGAACTCTCCGTTTAACCTTTAGTTATAAACTATATTTATTTATAATTTAATAAATTACAATGAGTTTAAGAACTCATTGAATAATGATAACTTATAGTCTTCAAGAATACCTTGATCTACAAGGGTATTAATTTTATTCTTAGTATTTTCAGCCATTTTTTCTCTAAGGATGCCACCATCCCAAATCCACTCCTTTCCTTCCATAATTCCTTGAACGAATGCGTCTGGAGCTGAGGGATCGGCAACAATATCAGCAGCAGTTGCGAGCATGAAGTCTTCACCGACTTCTTTATAACCTTTATTGTTCTCTCTTAAAGAACCAATACCGCGAGAAGAAACGCCAAGACAAACTCCATCCTTTAAGAGAGACTCTGCAATCTTTCCCATTGGTGTGGATAGAATTTGCGCTTTCCCAATAAAATTATTTCCACTACGATAGAGTTCTGTGATTTTATGAGAAACTCTATCTAAGTTAACTGTAGGTCCATCTGGATGGCCTAGTTCTCCAAGAGCACGTCCTTTTTGAACGTATTGTTCGTTATAACGATTTACTTCACGCTCCATAATCTGCATTGGATACATTCTTCCATTGCGATTAACGCACTCTGCTTGTAAGAATGGTCCTTTAATATAAAGTTTTTGTTGCTTACCGGTTCCTTCTGTAATAACTTCAACTTTTTCGATTTCTTCTCTAATTAGTTTCATTAGGCATCTCCTGAAATTTGTACTTGTTGGTAATACAGAGTTCCTGCACCTACACCATATGCAGAAACTTTATTTGAATTAATTACAGTAGCATCTGTTGAAGAGAATGCTGTGACAATTCCACTTGAATTATAATTAACAGTCATTCGTGTCTGATAGTAACCACCTACCCCAGAAGAAATATCTACAGATAAAACTTGCTGGTGTGTGAAGTTGTAATATGATTGTCCTGTTGCAGTTAGTGTAACATAATCACCGACTCCAAATGGTACTTGTGTTCCTTCTGGAACTGTAACAATTGTTGTTGTGCCGGTAGTTACGCCTACAACTTTATTTGAAGCTTTTGTTAAACCCAGAGTGGCAGATTCTCCAGATGAAACATAGTAATCTGCAGAAGTTGCCGATGGATTTCCGCCTACAGAAATATGCGCTGCACCACCAACTGCAACCACTCTCAAAACACTAGATTGTACTGAAAAAGCAGATGAAGTTGATGCAGCACCTGCAGTAAATGTAAATGAGGAACCCGCCCCAACTGGTCTATGAGCCATTATTTTTAATAATACACTTTTAGTTATTTATTAATTTATCTTTGTTCAATCCAGTTCAGAACTGCAAGTGCCTTTTTGTTAGTATTAGGACTTGCACAAACAAGAGTGTAAGTATCACTGATTGTTCCAATACCACTTCTACCTAACTGAAGTGCTGCTCTAACATCAAGATCAACTAGAGTCCCACCACTACCACCAATCACAAAACCACTCAAAAGATCACTTCCACCAGATACTGCTGTTTGAGTAATATTATACTGCATAAAAGAGTTTGGATCGGGATGATCTACCCAAGTTCCTCCAGTCAATGTTGCATTTTGTAAAAGTTGCCAATAAACATTCGTATTATCATTAGTTGCTGCCTGTAATGATCTCAAAAGCATCACACCAGTTAGGTTATTAGACTTTAGACGAATGCTTATAATTGGATAGAATGTATCTGAAGATGGCATCGTTGTCCCTGTGATGGGATTTGATATACTCAAAAGAGTTCCAAGTTTCTCTGGTTCTCCTTCCTGAATCAGAGAATTAGAACCCTGATACATGTAATGAGTTCCTGCAACACCTGTTATATTTTCTATCTCAAGTCTAATCGGTAAGAATGGAGTAGAACACCACACTCCTGGATTTGTATTTGAGTTCTCAAAAGTATGGGATGCAATAGTCTCATTCTTCATCAACCAAGCAAATTCTATAATGCCAGCACCATACCATTCATAATTGATGGAAATCATTTGTTGTTTTGTTGGATCTGCAGTCACTCCAGTCCAACCATTTCCATCAAACTTTTCACCATTCCAATCATCCCTGTATACTCTAGTTTCTGTAACAATTCCAGTTACACTACTGCGAATTACATAAGAATATGTTCCTCCATCATCCTCAAAATAAACACCGTTGTTTTCATCAAACAATCCAAATCTTCTGCGAATACCTACCTGTGGAGTATCAAGACGAATTGCAAATGCAAGAGTTGCTCCTCTACCAGGAATGTATCTCATTACATTCTTGGTTTGACGAACAATTTTACTACCAGCAGTAGAACCAACTTGCATGATTACATTACTGGCATTTGCATTAAATGTTGCAGTTCCAACTCCAACTATTCTTTCATCCCATACATCAGTCTCTTTACCATACTGGAAGGTGTTAAAAAATACTGTTTGATATGGAGATATTTTAAATCTGTTGTTGTTAGTGAATTGAGGTCTCCAGTCCGTCTGGTTTCCCCAGTGATCTGCGATGTTGAAAACCTCAAAGAGACTTCTTTCTTGATTTAGAAAGTCTTGTGTATTCTTATTCCACTGAGCCATTATTAATCAATCCATTCCAACTTTGATGGGTGATATCTTTTTGCGTTTCTAATATTGAAATTCTTTTCAGTTACGGGATAAATCTGATGAACAACTGCTCCTGGATAATCTCCCTGAAGTTGTTCTCCTAAATCTCTTTTAGATGGAATTCCACTTTTAGTAACTAATTCCATTCTATATAAACTTCCTTGCCACAAAACATCTGCAACATACTCTTCTCCAACCTGTTGTGGTGTTTCTGATTGGGAGTTAATGTAAAGATTTCCGTTAAAGTCTCCGGAAATATTTACAGATTCTGAGATGAATTGTTTGAAGGATTTCATTCTTCTTCTATTTCCTCTTCTGGTTCGCTATTAAACATTGAGTTCGCCACTTCGGGTCTAAATTCATCAACCTTTTCTGCAGCTTTAGCGAATAGAAGGTCTTTGATTTTGTCACTAATTTGTGAAGGTGCCTCATCTGAGACAATCATATCCATTAAATCATCCATAGTTATAAATGTAATCAGTAATCGTTTTTATTTATATCTCCCCACCCTTAGGCATTTCTGCAATTTTTCCACTTGCTTCAGTTGCTTTTCCTTGGGCGTCCAAGTTTGGTTCCATTACTGGTTGACCCAAATCCATTCCCGATGCTTGTTGTCCCGAATCCAGTGGCATACCTGTCATTGGATCTACGGGAGCATTTGGATCTGGAATAACTCCATCCTTAATTTCTTTCTTGATGATTTTATCCTGCTCTAGAATTTCCTCATCGGTTTGGCGAAGAATTTTACGTCTTACATAATCTTGAGAGAAATATTTTCCAACGTATGGCTCAGCAATTTGTACCATACCAAGTCTTTCATTCAGCAACTCTGCATCCTTAAGTTCCGCAAAATGATTATCATACAAGAAGTCATATTGGATATGTTCGTCCATTCTATTCCAATCTTCTGGGGTAATGATATTTTTTAGGATTAATTGAGTCCTCAACATATCACTAAACATATAAGAAAATCTTTTTCTTAAACGAGAAACAAATTTGCTGAACTTAACTTCATCTCTTAGAATTTCTGAAGAACGACCAAGATTAAATCCACCCTCTCCATCCATTCTTGAAGGAGGAACATTTAGAGAACGATAAAGTTTCTTTTTAAAATATTCAATATCAGTAATCTCTCCAAGATTCTGACCTCCAGGAAGTGTAGAAATTTCTGTACCTCTACCCCCTTCCCTTCTTGGAAGCCAAAAATCTTCAAGCATTGCCATGAATTTCTTATCATCACGAATTTCTCCAGTGTTTGCATCATATACTTGTTTGTTACGATAACGCATCATTACATCACGGAGATATTGTTCTGCCTTAACTTTTGGAAGATTGCCTACATCAATATAGAAAATTCTACGTTCTGGAGCACGAGATAAACGATAAATTACCAAAGAGTCTTCAATCATTCTTAGTTGATTGAGTGACTTGATTGCCTTATGGAGATATGAAAGAGTTGATCCTTTATTTCTATCAACAAGACCAGAAGTGCAATATGTTACGGAATCTTTTGTCATTTTGATTCCAGCATTTGAACCACCAAGAGTTCCAGGTGCTGGAGTTCCTGTTGGATATGTCATCTTTGGTTGATAGACGAAATACTCATCAATTTCTGGAAAATCGAAATCCATTGGATTATCGATATTTCTATTTGAAATTCTTAATCTATCATCTTCCTTTTTCTTTGCCTGACGTACATAACGCATTTTCATTGCGTCAATGTATCTTAGTTCTTGAATTCCTTCGTGAGGATTTTTTAGATCTATTACTTTATGGTAGTATAATCTACCATCAACATACCAATTCCTATAGATTTCGTGGGATTTCTTATCAAAATCTAAAAGTTCTAAAATATACTTAAATTCTTCTCTAATTTTTTTCTTAATGCCATCGCTAGCATTGAGATTATCCAAGTCAATCTGAACTGGACTATCGTTAGTATCTGATACAATAGCCTCATTTACAATATCTTCAATGGCACTATCGCACTCTGGATGAAGTGCCATTTCGCGATACCTTTTAATAAGGTCAAACTCTGTTCTATATACTCCCTCAATATCTACATATGAACCAAAAAATCCACTAGTTAAATAGTGGTCAACCCCGTCCTCCTTATTGGGAGGAACGGGGGATACTGAAGTTGGCGATAATGGTTCATTATCTTCAATAGAAAAACCAAAAAGTTTTGCCATAATTTATTTGATACTTTTAACTTTAGACTATTTATTATGCTTCTTCAGTACTAGGAGTCCAGTATTGAACTTGGAAGTCAACGGTGAACTCTTCAATAGTATCGGAACTATCATAAGAAAGATCAATTGCAGAAACGCTAGTTGGGAAAATATCAAAGAATTTATAAGTTGCTGCAACTTGAAGACCACTTCCAAAAGGAGTATTCTTTCCAGTGGTGCTCTTAGATCTCTTAAATTGCTTTACGAATGCATCACACATGTAGTTTGCTGGGTTTGAAAAACCACTGGCGTCACCATACTGTCCGATAGACTGCATCCACTTTTCCATAGCATCACGGATTTCAAATTTCTCATCATTAATAATGGTAACAGTCCAAACATCAAATGTTCTATCACCTGCAACCTTAAAGATTCTTCCTCTAAAAGGTACATCAATTGAACCAATATTGGATGCTGGAAGTGCAGCAGCTTTACATAGAATTGGGAAGTTGTTAGTTAAATTGATTCCAGAAGGCGGAGTTGGAATAGTTACCTCAAATAGATTGGGCCTAGCGCCTCCGCCAATGAGTGCTGATTTGAAGTCCTGAATGTTGTGTGCCATTTTTTAGTTCCTCCTAGGTTTTGTTCTATTTAAATCAAACTGTACCAGCTACTTCTTCAAAACTTACTCCAGTTCTGGTTGCAACAAAAGTAAGAGTTACATAGTTAATTGATTTTGCAGGTTTCAGGAAAATATCTGCTCTAAATTCATTGTTATCAATAACGTCAGGAGTATTGTTAGAAGCATCACAGACAACTAGGAATCCATACAGACCTCTCTTTGCCTGAACATCGCGGAGATATGGTTCAACGATGTTTCTAAAGTTAGCTCTAGTGATCTCATCGTTCAGTTCAAAGAGTTGAGCCTCTGCACTTCTTTGGAGTGCTTGCTCGATCGTTAGGAATAGACGGCGAACATTGATTCTATCAAATGCTGATGCATACCCCAAGGCAGTCTTATCACCAAAGAGAAGAATGCCTAATCCAGGTTGATTAATAACAGCATTAATTCTTTGTGGATATAGTTGATCTCTTTGAGCTTTATTTGGATTGTATGCTAACTTAATCGCATTATTAAGAATACCACGTTGTTGTCCTGCGGGGGAGAACCAAGGATATGCAACAATACTAGTTCTAACCATCAATCCAGCAATATCTGGGTTACAGGGAATATAGCGGAACTTATTGTTGAATCTATCGTAAGTATACTTATATCCAGAATCAAACACTGCATAAGATGAAGAAGAAAGTGGGGAGAAGAACTCAAGAACGTTGTCTGTCTGAGTATCTGCATTTGTAATATCAACAACATCTGCACGATGTGGTGAAATTACGGCAACACAATCTTTTCTAGAATTTGCGATTGAAATCAGATGATTTGCTTTTGCTTGAGATTCAAACTTGTTAGGCATTCCAGGACCCATGATCAAGTAATCAACTTGAATCTCATCTCTGTTTGAGAACAGATTGTAAGCAGTAAACAGGTCTCCCAGAGTTGCTTGCATTCCAGTTCCATTATCACCATAGTCCTTACCACCGCTTAGATTGTAAGTAACATTTCCAAGAGCACTGAAAGTTATGTCTTGAGTTGGTTTGTTCCAAAGACCTTCAGAATTGGTGAATTCAGTGAATGCAGTAGAGAATCCTGTTGCAACAACTGGTTCGTTTACATTTAACTCATCGGATGGATTGTCTCCAACATAAACATAGTTTGAGTATGTTGCAAGATACTCTTTCCACCAAATTCTCTGTGGAGCACTGATTGCAGACACTGCATCAGATGCTTTAGAAAGTCCAACGTGCTTTTCTACTAGATTTCCTTGAATTCCAGTAACGGTTCCAGTGTCATCAACAATAACTACGTGAATTTCGTCACTCTTACCATTTCTGTTTGCTGCATACTGTGATGTACCTGGTTTTGGTGCAATTGAGCTCCAATAAATTGCAGTGTTTGTTAGAGATAGTGTTTGCTCGTTGTACCAGTCCTTAATTGGTGCGGTTCCGGTATTAATAGTAGCAAAAGTTGTTCCAACACCCGCATTAGTAATTAAGTTTACAACTAAATTTCCACCACCAGTTGCTGGCTTAAATGATCTCAGGCGTGAGTTTGGAGCGTATGTGATGGTGGTTGTTGTATTATTTGTTGAAACTAAGGAAATGACTTTTACATCAACCGTATCTGTTCCAATACCAGTAATAATTCCCTTCAGATATCCATTAAAGACTGAAGTTGTACCAACACCTGCTGATGGAACATCAACAAGCGTTGTTGTGATACCCATACCTACAGTTGCCAAACTTGCAAAAGTTGGACCAACTTTTAGGATTTGGTCTGCTTTGTCGTCAATAACACAAACTTTTAAATTATTAGCCCAACGACCTGGGTTTTTTGCTGCAAAGATATAATTAGCAATATCGTCTGCATAATTCGCCTCATAATCATCGAAGTTCTTGATTTTGAGGGTTGGTTCACCTGCAGTAGAAACTCCAGCAGCGTTACGGATTGCATTAGCATTTGCCAGATTTGCACCATCTACTCTTGCAACCTTTAGAACACCACCGTATGACAAGAAGGATGATGCACTCATCCAATACTCATATTGAGCGTCTGTTGAGATTGGCTTACCAAATGTCTTGATTAGTTCGTTCTCTGTTGTAATATCAATTGCATCCTCAACGGGACCAATTGCAAAAGGACCAGCAATCGCTCCAATATTATCTAATACATTATCAGCTCTTCCTACAGTTAGATCAACCTCCCTTACAAGTACACCGGGAGATAATTGAGGAGTCGCCATGTTTTTCTCCGTAATCTCAGTTAACTAAAAATTATTTATTAAAAACTTACTTTACGTGGGAGGAAACATGACGTGAATGCAATTTACCAGTCAGGATAATCAAACTCAGAGAAATTCTTTACTGTCTTTCTTCCTTCAGTGATTCTTTTTATCGTACATTCCTTACACTCATATGAATATGAAGATGCTACAGGACCTCTATCTTTGCGGGTTCTATAAAACTCTCCAATTAAGTTTTTAATCTCCCCACATACTCTGCATTTTCTATCAGCAAGTAAAAGATGACCTAACCTTATTTGTTTATCTAGTTCCATTAGGATAAGTATTCCCACATATAAGCACGATCTCCATATTCATCCACATACCATCTATCCCCATCACTATCAGTAAAACTTGTCTCATCTATACCATCATTAATAAAACCAAATGGAGACATATCCTGTTCTATTTGGTTTTTTTGTTCTTCGTATAATCTTTTTCTTACATCCTGATCGGTAAGTTCTTTAAAATAATCTTGCGCCACCAACCATGCATATATTACTAAACACATTGCAAGGTCGTCATTACATCCTTCTTCAGCCTCAAAGGAGTTATGTTTTTGAATGAATGTTGTAAGTTCTGAAATGATTTCATAATCATTGAGAAAGAGTTTACTTTCTTCAATCATTGTCTTGAGATTTAAGCATCCAACTTTTTTCACAGTCTTAGACATCTTAACGCCAAGTTGGGTTTTCTTTCCTGAAAATCCCTGACCGACAATCTGACCTGCTCTACCTCTCATAGAACACATGAGAAGATTATTATATTCCAAGTCATATTGAAGAATACTTGCTACTTGATCTCCAACATCATTTACCTCACATAAAATATAAGCATTATTGTATGCTGTTGCTGCCTCATGAATTATGCTTGGAAAAAGCATAGGTTTAATTTCATTGTTTCTATACTTCGCAACTACTCTATGTGGGAATTGTGTTATATCAATAATAGTAAATGCGGAGTAATCATTCCCAACACCTCTAGCAACGTCTACAGTGATGAGGTAATCATGATTCTCCTCAGGATCCACATAAACGTCCAAACCCGCGCTACGGGTCTTGGGGGCATCGTATACGAGGGTTCTGAGTTTAGATGGTGCAATAAGAGTATCAACAGAACCTAAGAATTCACATTCAAACTCAACCTTGAATTGTTGATCGGAAGTGTTTGCAATTGTTTGCTTTTTCCACTCCTCATCTCTTCCTGGTACTTCACTCCAATGAACGTCCGTGAAGACGTATTCATTTTTACCTTTTTCTGCATCGTGCCACATTCGGTAGAAATGATTCATACCGTGTGGAGTAGAAACAATTATAACTTTGGTTTGTTTACCTGAAGTAATTGTTGGATAAACTGATGCAAAGAATGAGTCTGCAATGTGATTGGGAACGAACGCAAATTCGTCCAAAAATAGAATATTGAATGACATACCACGAACTGCAGAAGCAGAAGTAGAAGCAGCCAAGATTTTACTTCCATTCTCCAATTCCAAGGAACCTTTGTTCCAGGATATGATTCCTTGTTGCATCCACTTCGGTAGATTTTCATAAGCAGTTTGCAGTCTGTCTAAGAGCTCTCTTGCTGTTGCTGCTTTGTTTGCAAGAATACCAATATTCACATTATCATTAAAAACTGCATAATGTAATAGAAAAGATACGACAGTTGTTGATTTGCCAGTCTGTCGTGGCATCTTGCAGATATTAAATCTATGATTGTGGAAATTATTAATTAACTTCTCTTGAAAATGATATGGTTTGAATGTTTGAAGACCATGATCCAAGGTTACAATTTTTACATAATTATTTGCAAAGTAAACTGGGTCGTCTTTACATCTTACAAATTCAAGAATCTGTTCTTGAGTAAATTCGATAGGTGTATTCGCTTTTTTTAAAAGCGGATTACCAAGATAAACATCATTTGACATAATAAAACCTACTTATTAATTACAGTTCCAACGACGAAGTGCTTTATTAATTCTTGAATCAGGATCTCTTGCAGTTTCTGCGGATGTGAGTCTTTTTTTCATTCCAGACATACGACTACAAAAAGACTTGCGGCGGTTTGCTCTTTTACCCTCTGGATTTTTTTCTGTTACTGCAGTTTGAAGTTTTGAACCTGGATTTTCCCTACGATATGCTTTAACTGCCGCTGGACTTAATCCATCAGTTTTATCTTTGCGATTTACTTTCTGCCAATCTTCATCAATTTCAACTTCTTCGCCCATTGGTCTTACATAATTTCTATTTGGTCCTAGTTTGGCGACACTGCCCCCCTGAGGTCCAAAAGTCTGAATAAGTGGTTGTCCTGGTTGAATTTCTGAAACAGCATGATGTACAACTATCGAACCTGGATAAACTTTTTGAATTTCATCATTGATTTCTTTTCTGGATGGGGTCTTCACTTGGGGGAAAAACATTTTAAGTGAATAATATTTTCCTCTCCAGGAAAGAGTTGCTGCAATGACATTCCCAGTTTGAGATTGGAGTCTTGTTGCCTCATTCATTTGAGATTTAAATCCTTTGATTGGATCTGGTTTAATTACATCCATAACTTCAATGAAAGTTTTCCCATTTAAGTCTTCTATTGTTTGTTCTGGTACACAATTTGGAACTGCTTTTTTACCCTTCTTTTTCATTCCAACTTGCTTATACCCAGACCAACAATCCTCATCAACTTCATGCTCTCCACTATCAAGGTAATCTGCTGCAGTGTCAATATAATCTGCTGCCTTTGTAATCTTTGATTGGACCCATGCCTCAATATTTCCCTCACCCTTTCCAACTTTTGCTTGCAATCTTTTCACAGCATTCGTAATAGTTTGGAGTTCTCCACGAGCCATAGAGTATTCTTCATCCTTAACAGAAACCTTGTCCCATGCCTTCTCTCCATATGAACACTGAGATCTTGACTCTCTTTTATCGCACAGTGGGCAATATCTTTCTTCTTCTTTCACGATTTCCTCCGATTTGGTTCCCCAGTTTGCAGCACCAACTTTGCGACATTTCACAAGTGCCCCAGATGCATATGCACTAGGCCAGACGGAGTATCTTGACTTTACTTTATTGTAGCAAGCATCCTTTTCGCCACTACCTTTACCTGGTTTGTCCTTTACTTCTTGTAAGTCCATTTCTTCAGTTCTAACATTTGTTGGTTTTGCCCCACTAGATTTCTGTGGTTGATTTGGGTCTTGAATATTCTTTCTACGTCTTGCTGCTTCTTCCTCACCTGCCGAAAGTGACCTTTTCATTTTAGAACTTCCGCACTTTGGAGTGGAAGTTTGTCCGGGTTGGCGAGCGCATGGTTTACCTGCCCATTTTCCGCCAAGTTGAACCCACCCCTTTTTATTGTCAGATGACTTTGACTTGCCAAACCAATCATGCAAACCTTCATCACCGGATTTAGTTTCTTCCTTTACATCTTTAAATTTTTTATGATGCTTTTTAGCATCTGCCTCCATTTTTTTCAGACGAGTGTAATAGTCTGGTATTTCATCTAGATGTTGAAGAGCAATATCCATTGCAAGTTCATGATCTCTTGTATGTTCATGCTCAATAGGTTCTCCCATATCAAGTTGCTTCTGTATGAAAGAAACATCAAGACGATGCTTCTTTGCAATTTGTTCAACCGTTTTATAGGACTTCAATTTTGGCATTTAACTGCAGAACATCTTTTTATATTTATTATTATAAATCTCCCTGAGTCTGCTGCTTCAATAGTTTCGCTAGTTCTGCAGTTGAACCTACAAAAAGAGCATTATTTACTGTAGTTGGACCTTTACCAATCTTTTCCTCTTCAATATCTTTAAGTTTCTTTTGAAGATCCATTAACTTATCGGTAGCATCTGCAACATTCTTAATCAACTGACCCGCAACTTCATATGCCCTTGGCATTTCACTTTCTTGTGCTAATTCTAAAATTCCGTTGATTGCCTCTTGACCTTTTTCTATGATTGAATATAAGTTTCCTCTCGTATATTCATAATCCTTTTTAACATCATCCATTGCTGAAGATATTTTTTCAAACTTCTCTACTTCGGATTTATTGTCAATAGGTACTATTTCACTATCAACATTGAAAGCATCGTTCAACTTGTCGAATTTTTTTGTCATTTTCATGCTACACTACCACTGAATCCAAAATCATCTCCTTCTTCTACTAGAGCATTATCTGCATCAGTAATTGATTTAATAGGAGCTCCTGCTAGATGTGAAGTTATAGTTGTATTATCTTTTCCTCTTTCCACCGTTATTGTATTGCCAGATTTTGCTTTGACATACAACTCTTCTCCTTCCAAGTCAATATAAGTATCGACCGAGATTGAAGATGCATTATTTACTTCAATTACAAAATCTCCAGTTCCAATATCATTAGTTAAGTTTGTTAAAATAGTTCCAGTATAATTTCTAATAGCTCTAGGTTCCGCAGAATATACAATATCTCTAGATGGAGTTGTTGTATAATCTCCAGCAATATATCCAACAGAAGACTTTTTGATAATATCCTTGGTTGCGGAGGAAAGTGGTCCAAATAGATATGTTTTTGCAGTAAATCTTAGTGTATAAATCAAAACCCTTCTTGTATTAAAATCACCCTCATAATCATCCTGCATCGTAATATTCTCAAGAATTACAGGAATATCTCTTTTTTCATTAATCGTATCAACCAGATTAACTGTCATAGTGTATGCTGGTTGAAAGTATGGTAAAATTTGCTCTACAATTTGAAGTGCATCGTCATTGAGTTTTGACATAATACTTAATTCAAATTGCATATTATATGGGACGGGTAAATATGCCTTTTTAATTTCAGTCCCATCTTGTGCTGATTTTTCAGTAAAATATTGAGTAGTTGTGGATTTTCTAGTCGAATCATATGTTAATCCAGTAAATTCAAATGACATTCTTGGTAATGTAATTTGAACTGGTTTATTGAGATTTGGTGATTGGTTTAATCTTGCAAGGAATTTTTGAGTTGGCCCATATGCCAAAGGAACTTTAATTACACTAACTACCTGGTCTGAATTATTTGTATGTCTAATTTCTATATTATTAAATAAAGAACCAAAAGAAATTACAGTCCTTCTTAATATTTCGTTGTAAAAATATTCAAACATGATACTGAGTTGTGGTATTACTATTTAACAATCTGTTGAAGACTATTTATCTCTTTATGGCATTCCAAATGGATTAACTTCACTGAAGTCTATAATTTGATCTGCCTCGTCCTCAATCTCATTATTTGCAGCATACCCATCATCTGCAATTCTAACATAATCATCAACTGTCTTTAAATAGTACGATGCACTAGATGCAGATCCTACTATGTTCTCTCCGACAGTGAACTTACCGGTAATTTGAGATACTTGAAGAACTCTGGTCGTAGAGTTCCAAGATTTTACTCTTGCAGTTGTACTACTTGATGAACCAACAACAACTTCATTTAAAACAAAGTTTCCTGTAGACGTTAGGATTGGATTTCCTATCGTGATTGTAGGAGCAATTGTATATCCTGCACCTGCGTTAGTGATGCGAATGGAAGTAATTGAGCCTCCTGTAGAAACAACTGCTGTCGCTGCCGCAGATACTGTAGAAACTCCAGTGAACGTAATCGTTGGTGGAGTTATATAACCAGAACCACCATTAGTTACTGTAATTATTCCAACAACACCACTTCCTATGGAAGCGATACCAGTAGCTCCTTTTCCACCACCACCTATAAATCTTACTCCAGGGGCAACTGTATATCCAAATCCGGGGTTTGTAATCTCTACACTTTGTACCGAAGATGCATTTGGTGAAACATTTTGGTTACATACAACAATATCATCAATCATTAATGCAACTGCAACTGCAGTTTTTCCTCCTGGCGGTGAGGATGATATTCCAACAGTTGGGGTAATAGTGTATCCCCCACCTCTATTAGTAACTTGAATATATCTAACTCCACCATTAACTACTGATGCCAATGCGGTTGCAGTGACTCCCGCACCAACCATTGTTAAATTAAACACATTTCCAATAGGATTTTTATCTCCATCAACTGAATCAGTACCACTAACAAGACCATCTATTTCATCAATATCAGTGTCAATAAGTTCATCCTCATATCTAAACAGTTCGCACTTAAGTTGATATGTATAAAGACCTTGAAGTTGATAAAATGGTTTTTCGTGCTCTACAAATTTAATTTCAA
>Ga0315900_10002123_pt1 | contig 30973 bp, 27 predicted proteins | sample LakEriMetagenome_FD_203521 | JGI IMG/M metagenome (GOLD analysis project Ga0315900, IMG submission 203521) | Freshwater fungal communities from buoy surface, Lake Erie, Ohio, United States - Buoy 12 MA114 | ecosystem: Environmental > Aquatic > Freshwater > Lake > Lake biofilm | place: USA: Lake...
TACTCCGGCAGTTCCTGCCCCTTTGTTTCGGGCAGGAACTTCAGCACCAGCAGGCCGATTACAAACAGCCCAGACAGCATCGTGATTGCCACGGGAAGATCGAAGGCGGCTTTGAGCTTGCCTGATGTGAAAAGAATCGGCGCGGCGAGAAGGCGGCCGGTGTTGAAGCAAAAGCTCGATGCTGTGGCCCGAAGGTGATCGGGGAAAAGCTCCGGAAAATAAACCGCGAAGCCGGCGTGGATGCTCAGCGTGACAAATCCCATCACCGGCAGCGCGACGAGCATCTGCCAGTGTGTTTGCGGCAGGAAGCAGACGATCGGGATCACGATGAGCGAGAGCATCTGCATCAGATAGAAGGTGCGCTTGCGACCGATGCGCTCGCAGATCGGTCCGAAGGCCAGCATGCCCAAACCGCCGCCGGTGGCTTGCACGATGCCGTAGGCGAATTTGGATTCCGCTTCGATGGCCTCCTTAGCCCAGCCGAGCTTGTCGAGCAGATGACTCATCAAATCCTGTCCGGCCACCGTGACGCCCCAGAACGTGCCGAGTCCGACGGCGGCAAGCGTCATGCCGCAGAGCGCACGCAATCGCCATGTCGGATGACTGAACAACTCGCGAAAACTGCCCACGCGATCTCCCATGGACTTCTGCGCGGCTTGCAGACGCTCCGGTTCTTTGATGGAAGCCCGAACCCAAAGAGTGAGCAGCGCCGGAATCACGCCGATGAGATAGCCATAGCGCCAGTTCGCGCCCACCCACATGCCTGTGATGCCCGCGAGCCAGGTGGCGAGCACGCTGGTCGAGTGGAAGATGCCCGAGGCGCGTGCCCGTGCTTCTTTCGGGAATACTTCCGCCACCAGAGCCGCTGCGACGGCCCATTCGCCGCCCACGCCCATCGCCACCAGGAAACGCAGCGTGCAGACATGCCATAAGTCCGTCGCGAAGTAGGTCAGGCCCGAGAAGATCGAGTAGAACAGGATCGTGACGATCATTGTCGGGCTGCGGCCCCAGCGATCCGCCAGCATGCCAAACAACCAGCCGCCGAGCGTGCCGCCGACGAGGAAGAAGCCGAGCACGATGTCGCCCCACTCCTTCACTCCCGCTGAATCCGGCGCCTGCTGCAAAATCTCCGCCAGCATCGCCTTCCGCGTGATGTTGAAGATCTGTCCTTCAAACGCATCGAAGACCCAGCCCAGCGAAGCGACGATGAGCACGAGCCACTGGTAGCGGCTGACGGAGGCGTGCCATTTGGCGGGAGCGGCGTTCATCGTGTGGTGGAAAAAAGAATGACGAAGGAGTAAATCCGAATGACGAGGAAATGCAGAAACCAGAACGTCGAAAAAGAGCCGCTTTCTCCTGATCATGCCATCGCCCGCCTATTTGCCTGAATCACATGTTCGCGTGGTTGGCAGTTTTGAGGAGCTCATCGCCACGCCCTTCAGCGATGGTGTGAACGCGTTGTGCTGGCCGCGCATGCTGGACGGCGATTTCGGCGAGGTCGCGGCCTTGCTCGGTCTGGAGCGGGGGATCACGATTTTGGATCCCGGAACGCTTCACGCATTGCCCTTGAGTCCTGCGGGCCAAAAAGCTGTCGAGATGATGCTCGCAGATCATCGTCTGCTCAGCGAGCACGGGCTCGAGCCTGTGTTGAACGGCATCAACGGCTATGTGCAGCCGGAGGAGACCGGCCCCGTGCGCACGGATGTCTGCTCCTGGCATGCCGACAGCGCCACCGCCGAGGTGGACACCTGGCTGTGCACCTATCATGGCGAATCTTCCGAGGGTTTGCCGAATGAGCAGGCGGTGCGGCGCATCGATGTGCCGGAGACACGGGCGCTGCTCCTGGAAAGTTACGGCGGAGTGGATGACGAAGGCTTTTGCGAATGGTTGAATGACCGATACTACGATCTGCACTACGTTCCGCTCCCACATGCGAAGCCGTATTCGTTCGGCGTCGGTAATTTATGGCGTGTCGCCACGCTGCATGACGGATGCGTGGTGCCGCCCTGTGTTCATCGCGCGCCAGATCCGGTTCCGGGGAAGACGCGGCTGCTTCTCATCAGTTGATCGAGCCATGCCTGTCGATTCTTCCATCTGCCAAAGCTGCGGAGCGTGCTGCGCGAATTACCGCGTTTCGTTTTACTGGCAGGAGGCGGAGCAGCGCGGCCTTGATGCGGCGACACTTGTGCAAGTGAGCCCGTTTCAGGTGTGTTTCAGCGGCACGGAGCGGAAACCGGCGCGCTGTGTGAATCTCGATGGCAAAATCGGCGGCTGTGTTTCCTGCCGCATCTACGCTCGAAGGCCCACGCCATGCCGCAGCGTGGAGATCGGCGATGAAAAGTGTCTCCAAGCCCGTGTAGCGCATGGTTTGGGACCGCTGAAGTAGCGTGTCTGTGCCGATGGCGGCAATGATGTCGCAAGCCGGAGGCATGCGCTACGCTGGCAGCGTCGTGCCCGGAACCGCCACGGGATACCAACCTTCTGCATCCGGTTTCACCGGAGGTTCGGTGTTCCAGGTGAGGTTGTCGGGAGCGAGAATTTCTTTGGAGTTCATAGCCTGTTGCCGCGGCAAGGGCATGTGTGGCGGCGGTCATAGACGCTGCCGAGGTCGTGGTGAGAAAATGGCGGCGTGTGTTCATGCCGGCAGTTTTCAAAACTTCAGCATCTCGCCCACGGGAAGCGGTTTGTTCTGGCGGATGGATTCCTCGGCCACGAGGCACAATCCGGCGCTCCAAAGGCCGTCGAGGCCGGTGGCGGCGGGCTTTTTGCCGGTGCGCACCATTTCGACGCATTGGGCGATCTCCTCGCGCAACTCAAAGACCTCGCCGCTGTGCTTGTCGAGTTTCACGGTTTCGAGTTTGTCGCCATCGAAGACCTTGAGGAAATATTCAGGCTCAAGCGTGCGATCCAGGGCGCCGCTCCAAGCGGCCCACAAGGCACCCTTGGTGCCGCTGACTTTGACAGTTTGATGATGCTCAAAAGCCGCGAGCGTTTGCGAGACCACGGCGTAGCTGCCGTTCGCGTATTTGAACATGGCGCTGAAGTTGTCGAAGAGCGTGGGACGCTGCGGGTCGCGTGAGTTGCCGTAGGCGTGCAACTCCACGGGATCACCACTGCTTTCGAGATACCAGCGGGCGAGGTCGAAGAAGTGTATGGGCTCCTCCAGCACCCAGCTCCCAACGCGGTTCTGATCATAGCGCCAGCCCGAGGCCCCGAGGCGGTAAGGTTTTCGTGAGAGTTCGACGAGGACGTATTGCGGATCGCCGATGGTGCCCGCGTCGATGATTTCCTTGATGCGGCCCCATTGGCTGGAGAGACGCAATTCATGTCCGACGGCGAGATGCATGCCGTATTGACGCGCTCCGGCAACGATGGCCTTGCAATCATCAAGTGTGATGGCCATGGGCTTCTCCAAAAGGACGTGTTTGCCCTTCTGCATCGCCGCGAGGGCGATTTCGCGATGCGTATGACTTGGCGTGACGATGTCGATGATGTCGAACTCTGCCTGCGCGATCATTTCGAGGCTGTCAGCGAAGATTTTAGCATCAGGATACAGCTTGCTAGCTTCTTCACGCGACGCATCTGAAGGCGCGGTGATGGCGGCGAGCTTGGCGTCCGGGTTTCCGGCGATGGATTGGGCATGGAATTTGCCCCAGGCGCCGAATCCGGCGAGAGCGAAGCGAACGGGTGATGACATATCAACGACGAGGAGCGGTGGTCAGCGGGGTGACAGGATTGGGAACGAGGCGGCCTTGGAGTTCGTTCAGGCGGCAAGTCGGCAGCCTGGGGAGCACATGTTTGGCGAAAAGATCGCACTCGTCGAGGTGCGGGTAGCCACTCAGAATGAAAGCGCGGATGCCCATGTCCATGTAGCGGTTGAGTTTTGCCAGCACTTGATCGGGGTCGCCGACGATGGCGCTGGCGCAGCCGCTGCGTGCGAGGCCGATGCCGCTCCAGAGATGATCCTCTATGTAGAGGTCTTTGCTTTGAGCACGGAGCTCGTCCTGGCGCCTCACTCCTGCGCTCTGGCTGTCCTGCGAGCGGGCCTTGATCTCCGCGCCTTTTTCAGCGGTGAGCTTTGAAATAAGGCGGTCGGCAGCAGCCCGGGCTTCGGCCTCTGTTTCACGCACGATGATGTGCCCGCGGAAGCCGAAGTCGATCTGGCGTCCGTAGCCGGCGGCTTTTTCCGACATGCCGCGCATGGTTTCAGCGATGCGGTCCTCAGTCTCGGGCCACATCAGGAACACATCGCAATGCTTCGCGCACAAATCCTGCGCGGCAGGCGAGATGCCGCCGAAGTACATGAGCGGGCCGCCGTTTTGCTGGTAGGGTTTTGCCGGTTCGGTCGTGGGCAGGCTGATTTGATAAAACTCGCCCTTCCATTCAAAGGGGCCGTCGGTGAGCCAGAGGGCCTGGAGGATCTGGATGATCTCGCTGGCACGGGCGTAGCGCGTTTCGTTGCTCTCCTTGATGCCCGGCATGTCGGAGGAGATGATGTTGATGCACAGGCGGCCTTTGGCGATGTGATCGACCGTGGCAAGGGCGCGCGCGAGCATTGGCGGCAAGACCTCACCCATGCGGAGCGCGACGAGCTGGTTGATCTGCTTTGTCTGAGGAGCCATGGCAGCGGCGAAGGCCAGCGCGTCCTGCCCGGCGATCCAGCCCGATGGGAGGAGGATGTTTTGATAGCCGAGTGCGTCGGCCTTTTTCACAATGTCGCCGCAGTGCTCGTAGTTGGAGCGCAGGGAGCCATCGGGAACCCCGAGAAATTCATAGTCATCGGAGCAGAGGGCGGAAAACCAGGCGACTTCACATTGTCTGGCGGGAGTGCGGATCGGGAGTGAAGTCATAAGAAATTTTTTTGATGACGATGCATTGATCCTGCTAGACAGAAGGTCAGGCAACAGGCTTTTTATTTGAATGCGAAAAAATCCGGTCTTCCAACATGAAATGCTTGGTTCCGCCATTCTGAAGGTGCGCAGCGGCCGTGCCACTTCCCGCACGCTGCTGGCGAAGGAACTGGGGATTTCCCCCTCCACGATCGGGCTTTATGTGGACCGTTTGATCGCGGAAGGCTTCCTTAACGAGTCAGGGCTCAATCAAGGCCCCATGGGAAGGCCGAGACGCCTGCTGACCACCTGCGCTGAGGCGGGCTGGTTCGCGGGGATTGAGTTCAATGCCGAGCGAATCCAAGCCGTCGGTGTGGATTTCTCCGGCCGTGCGAGCGCTGCCGAGTCACGACCGTTGCCAGCGGAAGTGAAGGCGGAACTGGTGATCGAGGAAATCCTCGAGTGCGTGCAGAGCCTCTCCCGTTCTATGCGCGGACCACTGCTTTCCTTGGGGCTGGGAATTCCAGGATTGGTGGATGCCCAAGCTGGTGTGGGGCTGCTTTATGCGTTTATTCCTGACTGGAAAGACATTCCGGTGTCCGAAAAGATCGGTTCGAAGCTCAAGGTGCCGGTTATCTTGCAGAACAATCTGCGGGCCATTGCGCTTGCGGAGCGCTGGTTCGGGCTGGGACATGATTTGAGTCATTATGTGATTCTCGGGCCGCGCAGCGGGTTTGGCATCGCCATGGTGCAGGGCGGCTTGTTGGTGGAAGGAGCGCACCGGGCTGCGGGCGAGATCGGGCGCTGGCCGTGGCCTTTGGACGGTGCTTCAGGAAAAAATCAAGAGCTGCATCACGCGCTCAGCGCTTCGGCGACCTGGCGGCGGCTCGCGGGCGTCGGTCCGCAGGAAAAGCTCCCGCCGGATCTGCGTGCCGCTCTGGCCTCGTGCGCGGACATCAAAGGCCAAGTTTGGGACGAGGTGTGCGCGGATTACGCCCGTGTGATCGGCTGTCTGCAAATGATCGCCGATTCCGGAGTTTTCATCCTGCACGGCCCGCTGACCATGCTGGGTAACCGCTTCTGCGATGACATCGTGTCCGCCGCTTACGAGATGATGCCCGCCCTATCGACGGTGCCGCTAAAGGTGGTGCCTTCGTCCCTGGGGGATGATGCGGGAGCACTCGGCGCGGCGAGTCTGGCGATGGAGGCATGGTCGCCGCCCTGAAGAGTGCGCGGACATGAAAAAAGCCGGACGCCTGCTGGGCAGGCATCCGGCTCGGAGGAAGGAGACGAGGAATTACTTCTCGAGAGCTTCTTTTGCGGCCTTCCAGCCGGAGATGCCGGCGGAGAGGTGCTTCACGTTGGTGTAGCCGAGCTGGCTGGCGGCGTTTGCGGCAGCTTTGTAGGCGCTGCAGGCAGGGCCGCCGCAGTAGGCGACGACGAGGGCTCCCTTGTCAGAGGGAAGCACGCTGGCGAGGCTGTCTTTCTGGGCGGCGAAGTTGATCGCGCCGGGGATGTGGCCGTTGGCGTAAGAGGCGGCTCCGTTCACGTCGATGACGGTGACCTTCTTGTCAGCGATGGCCTGCTTGAGGTCGGCGATGCTGATGTCCGGGAATTCGGCGGCGAATCCGACGGAGGCGACGAGCGCGAAGGCAAGGGCGATGAGTTTCTTCATGATGGAATAGGTGTTGGGTTGAGTTGGGTTTGCGCTGGTTGGCTGCGCGCGGCAGCGGCCCCGTCTTCCGGGGCAAAGGGTTCAGTTTCGGTCAGAGGTGGTCATTGGAGACGGGCTTGTGACGCGCAACACGGCCCGGTTATTCCGCAAAAAGAGGATTGTGGCACGTGGCGGGGCTGGTTTCACAAGCGTCATGGCTGGTTCAAACGTCCTTCAGATACGTTTTGTTTGGCGAAAAGCTGCAATGAATCAAAGCACGGGGATGAAAAGCCGCGCGAACCCGTTGCGCAGGCGGTGCGCCAGCGGCGCCGCATCCAGCAGTTCCCGTGTGATCTCGCGGCTCGCGGCCAGCTTGGCATCCATCTCCGCGCTCAGGCGGCGGCCTAGGTCCTCGTCATGGCAGGCGAGGTTGAACTCAAAGTTCAGTCGCAGGCTGCGCGGATCCCAGTTCGTGGAGCCAAGGAAAGACCAAACCCCGTCGATCAGGAAGAACTTCGAGTGATCGAAGGGCGGCGGTGACTCGAAAATGCGGCAGCCCACCGCCAGCAGTTCGGGATACAGCGTTTGCGCCGCCCAGGCCACGAAGGGGATGTTATTCACCGCCGGCGTGAGGATCGTCACCTTCACCCCGCGGATCGCGCACAGTCGCAGCGCTGCCATCAGCACCGGGTTCGGTAAAAAATAGGGCGTGATGATCCGCACCTCCTCCCGTGCGGAATTGAGCGCCGCGAAAAAGGCCGCCGGCATCACCTCCAGATCCTCGTCAGGGCCGTCCACGATGCCGATCGAGCTGATACGGCCCGTGGCGGGCAGGTCCGGGAACCAGGCGGGGCCTTCCAGTGCTTCTCCGGTGCAGAAGGCCCAGTCCTCGGCGAAAACGCGCTGGATTTGAGCCACAACGGGGCCGCTGACCTCAAAGTGCATGTCATGCACCGGATGCGCCGGATTGCGCGACAGCATGTTCCCCTCCCGGATGTTCATTCCGCCCGTGAAGGCCGACGTGCCGTCCACCACCATGATTTTGCGGTGATTCCGCAGGTTCATCGTGATCAGGCGCAGCACGAGACGGCTCGGCATGAAGCGCCGCGCCTTCACGCCCGCCTTTTCCAGCGCCTCGATCACCGGTGGCCATGAGTAGCGCGTGCCCGCGTCGTCCACCATCACCCGCACCTCCACGCCGCGCTTCACCGCGTTCGAGAGCTCGGTCACAAAATCCGAGCCGATGCCGATCGCCTCAAAAATGTAGCTCGCCAGCGACACGCTTTGTTTGGCTCCGCGAATCGCCTCCAGCATGCGCGGCATCGCCTCATCGCCGCCATGGAGCATCGTCACCGCGTTTCCGTTCGTGAAGCAGAAGCGCGAGATGCGGTCCAGCGTGCGCGCCAGTTGCTGGTGCTCCTGCGCGCCGCAACTGTCTCCCGCGAAGGGCAGGGGATGCTCCGGCACCGGATCATGCCACGGCTCATGGATCGAGCTGCGGTAGCTGCGCGCGCGACGGCGCAGGATGTTGATGCCAAGGAAAAGATACAGCAGCGGCCCGATCAACGGTGATAGCGTGATCAGCGCCGTCCAGAACGCCGCCGAGCGATAGTCCCGGTGCCTCAGCAGCAGATGCCCCAGCGCCACCACCGCTCCCACGATGGAAACCACCGTCAGCAATCCCGTCCAGAAAGTGAGTTCAATGCCGAACATGCCGCCAGCATGCGCCGGGTCACGCCAAAGTGCAAAGGGCGGCGCGTACGGTCTTGAGGAGCCGCGGACCAAGTCGCAATCGTCTGCTATTCCCGCAGCGGCGGCGGACGATGGCTGGGGATTTGCGCCTTGAAGTCACCGAGGCTGTTCCAGTGCGCAGGCACGTTGAGATCGACCTCGGCGATGGCGACAGTGCCCCACTCGACGGCCTTGGCAAGCACGTCGCCGTAGTGATCGAAGATGCCGGAGATCATCCACTGGTGCTGGCGCTCGTCCGTGTAGGTGCTGCTCACGACATAAACGTGGTTCTCGCACGCCCGCGCCTGGGCGAGCATCGGATTGCAGCCCCACACCGGCCACGCGATGACTTCGGCGCCGTTGATGGCAAGGGCGCGCGCCACTTCGGGGAAGAAGCCGTCGTAGCAGATCATCATGCCGAGCTTGCCAAAGCGCGTGTCGAACACGGGATAGTCATGGCCGGGAGTGATGCCGGCCTCGATCTCGCTGCGTGGGAGCGTGACCTTGCGATACTTGCCGATGAGGCGGCCGTCCGGGCCGAGCAGCGCGGCGGTGTTGTAGAGCGTTTTGCCGTCGCGTTCGACGAGGCCGGCGACGATGTGGAGGTCGTGTTTTTTGGCGAGTTCACCGAAGTACTCGGTGCTGGGGCCGGGCACGGGCTCGGCGCACTCTTCCATTTTCTTGCCGGTGCCGTAGTAGGTCAGTGTCTCCGGCAGCACGACGAGCTCGGCCTTCTGCTTTGCCGCCTCGGCGATGAGCGGGGCGAACTGCGGCGGCTTTTCGGCCGGATTCTTGCCGTCCTTCGGCTGGAGATGGATCGTGGCCAGCCGCACCTTGCGCGGGGCGGGTGCGGCGACCTGCGTGAGTGAAACATCGCTCCATTCCACTCGTGCGTTTGCGGCCCACTGGAGGTAAAGCTCGATCTTCGCCTGTCTGGCGTTCACGGGCGCGCGCAGGATGCTTTCGCAATGCGCCCACTGGTTCGTTTCGCCCTCAGGAACATGGGGATACTCAGGCTCGGCACGCGGCACGGTGCCTTTGGCGTAGCCTTGCTTCGCCGGTTCCTCCCAGGTGACGGGACCGCCCTTTTCATCCTGCCAGATGACACGCGCATACACACTGCGGCGTGCGACGGGCATGGCACCGGCTTTTTTCCATGCGCTGAACTGGTAATGCTTCCCCCCTTCCACCGGCAGCGTGCGCGTCCAGCAGCCGATCCAGTGCTCACCCGCGCCAGTTTCGAGGACGAGCGCGCCTTTGCCATCATGGCCGCCGGTTTTGCTGACAGCGGCGTCCGGTTTCGCCTCGTCACGCGGCGACCATACGGACCAGCCTTCGGTGAACGCGGCCTGCGAAATGGTGACAAGACAAAGTAGAAGTGCGAGCGGCTTCATGCCCAGATAAACGGCGCTGCCCGGGCCTGTCTTGTTTCAAGCCAGCAGCCATTGAGAAAGGAGTGCGGGCAGTCGTGCTCGAAAGTGAGCGGCGACGATGCGTCACAATCCGAGATGGATGAACCGAAAAGGATGAAAGTGGCATAAGGGCACCTCTGGACAGGGGGATATTTCGAGGCGGGCTAAAACAGCGATTTGCCGATTCTCCCCCGCTTCAAAAAGGGGGGCTTCAATCGAGTCGTTTTTGAGTTTTTTGACCAGGCGGGCGTAGTGGTTCATGTTGTAAGCTAGTTTGGTGAGGCGCTTGTCCTGTGGGGCCCGTTTCAGCCCAATGCGCCGACGCAACTCGGCTCCCATCTGAGCCATTGCGCCCGAAGATCTGCTCCACTCGCACCCGCATGTGGCTGATTCTGTAATGAGTCTGCGCCTGGTACCGGGCGCAGTCGGCTAGCACAGACTAGATGGTGGAAAGCAATCCGACGCCCGGTTCCGCTTGCGGCACCGCTTCATGCCCATCTGCATCGCTAGCCTTCGTGACCAATGAAAGTCATGCGTGGAGCTTAAATAATCAAGGCGACAATACAGCCAAGCCACTGGGTCATATGCCATGTTTGGCGATTTGATGCAAACGTCCGCTGTTTGCGATGTAAAGAGCATTTGATTCGCCTATGCAGCACAGTTCCATGACGTGTTACGTTCACTTTGCATGTCCTGAAAAACAAGGCGGCCATGGTTACACTCTCAACCAAACAAGCTTGTCAGCGGCTGGCCTTTGTCGGTGACGGTAAACGGACGCTTGGTGGATGAGTAGAGCACCATGTCGAGCGGGAGTCCGAGCGCGTAGGCGATGGTGGCGTTGAAGTCGGGGACGCTGACTTTGTTTTCGGTGACTTCGATGCCTTTGTCGGTCTTGCCATAGACCTGACCGCCGGCGACGCCGCCGCCCCAGAGGACGGAGCTGAACGCCTTCGGGTAGTGGTCGCGGCCGTCGTTTTGATTGATCTTCGGCGTGCGGCCGAATTCGGACGTGAGGACGACCAGCGTGTCGTCGAGAAGTCCGCGGCGGTCCAGATCGGTGAGCAGCGCGCCGAGGCCTTTGTCGAGCTCGGCGGCGCGTTCAGGCAGGCGGGCATAGATGTCCTGATGCATGTCCCAGCCGCCAAGGGTGACTTCGACAAATTTCACGCCGTGCTCGATGAGGCGGCGCGCGAGCAGGCACCCCTGGGAGAAGTTGCCTTCACCATAGGCCGCGTGCGTTTCGGCGGATTCTTTGCTGAGGTCAAAGGCGTCGAGATCCTCGCTCTTCATGACCTTGATGGCATCTTTATAGACCTCGGCGTAGGCTTTGACGCCGTTGTAGTTGTAAGTCTGGCGGAAATTTTGATCGAGCTTGGCGGAGAGGCCGAGGCGGTAGTCAAAGTCGCTCTCGCTCAGGCTGGCGGGACGATGGCTGTTTTGCAGGCCTTTGGCAGGATCGTTGAGGATGAGCGGTTGGAAGGCAGCCTCGAAGAAACCGCCGCCGGGGTGTTTGCTGTCGCCTGTGATGATGACGGAGCCGGGCAGGTCGGCGTTGCCCTTGCCCTGGAATTTTTGCAGCCACGCGCCCATGGACGGATGCCGGGTGGCGCCGCGCATGGTGTAGCTGGTGTGCTGGAAGTAGTTCCCCTGTGCATGCGCGCCTTGCGTGGAGGTGAGGGAGTTGATGATCGCGCCACGGTGCATCATCTTCGCGGTGTTCGGCAGGTATTCGCTGACCTGCACGCCATCGGCGCTGGTGGCGATGGCCTTGGTGTTGCCCATGGTGTCCGCGCCGGGCACGACGCCGAAGGTGTCGAGGTGCGTCATGCCACCGGACATGTACAAATAGATGACGCGCTTCGCGGTGGCGGCCTGTTTGGCCTTCGAGGCGCCTTCAAACGGCGCGGCGAAGCCGCGTGGCGCAAGCGCACTCATGACGGAGACGCCGAGACAGGTCTTGGCGATGCGCTCAGTGAAAGCACGACGAGAGATTGGATCAGCAGTGTGGAGAGGCGTTTTCATGGCGTTTACGGTGTTTGGTCAGACGGGTCAGACAGGTCCGACGATGAGGGGTGTTTACTGGACGAACAGGAACTGGCTGCCGGTGATGAGAGCGTGCGTGACATCCTCGACGGCCTTGTCACCGCGCTGGGAGGCCACCTCGGCGAGCACCTTCGCCTCGTCGGCGTTTGGCTGGCGGCCAAGGAGGGCGAGGTAGAGCGTTTCGAGCTTCGCAGGCGTGTTGGCGGCTTTGCCGAGGTCTTGATTGAGCTTCGAGGCCGGGCTGCTGAGGATGTCGGCCACGGGACCATTCAACAGCGTGAGCGCCTGCGGCACGGATGCGTCGTCGGAGGCGTTCTGGATAAGCTCGCGGTCGCTCTGGCCAAAGGTGCGCAGAAAGGTACCCGGGCGCGCAGGGCTGGGCTGCTCGCTGGCGCGAGTGGCGAGGTTCACGTCCTTGTTGTTCGCGCCTTTTTGGTAGTTCTTCATGAACTCCTTGCGCTGCTCCTTGGTCATGCTGGCGAGCTGCTTGGGATCAATCTGCGGACGCTTGGTTTTCTCCGGCTGCTTGGCGTTATAACCCTGGCGCAGCTCGGCGGCGCGCTCCTCGCCGACGAGGGCCACGAGGAAGTCACGTTCGGTCGATTTGCGGAGCTGCTGGGCCGCGCGGGCGAGTTCTTTGGACTGCGCGGTGACATCAATGCCCTTGGCTTTGTCAGCGTCGAGCTTCGCCTTCATTTCATCGATCTTCTTCTGGTTCTCGGCGAGCTTGCCGGCGTTTTGTTTGGCGATCTCGACAAGGCCAGCGGCTCCCTTCGCTTTGATGGTGTTCAGGAACATCGCCAGATCGTCGAGATATTGGTGCAGGCGGGTGTTTTCCTCATCGACAGCGTCATCGACGTTGCCTTTGCTCAGCGTGACGAGCGAGTCCCAGATCTGCTCGGCGCTCATGCGGCGCAGGATGGGGCCGGTGAAATGGTAGGTCTCGCCAAGAGGCACTTCCTGCGTGGTGGCGGCGCGCTGGTAGGTGTCGGTGTTGTAAAGCACGCGGAGGAACGATTTGAGCGAATATTGCTTCTCCACCATGAGCTGCGTGAGGTAGTCCATCAGCGCGGGATTACTGGCGACGGTGCTGTCGGTCATTTCATCGACCGGCTCGATCAAACCGATGCCGAAGGCCTTTTTCCACATGCGGTTGGCGATCACCGTGGTGAAGCGCGGATTCTGCGAATCGGTCATCCAGTCGGCAAATGCCTGAATGGTGGTCTGGCCGGGCTTCAACTCAGCCTCATGGCCAAACATGACCTTGGCGGTGACCTTCTCGCCCGGCTTGCCGTCCTTATATTGATAGTCGTGCGGCAGTGTGGGCAGCTTGCCCTCCTCCCAGTTCGCGCTGGTGTAACGCAGCGGCTTCATCACGTCCTGCATGGCCTGTTTCACCTGCTTCATGTCCTCACGGCTCACCGCGGCTTCCTCAGTCTTCGCGGCGGACTTTTGCTCCGCCTGCATCTTCTTGATGTACTCGCGGCGTTGCTTCGGGTCCATGGTGGCGAGCAGTTTTTTGTCGAACTGCTGCTTCGCCTTCTCGGGCTTGGCCTCAAAGCCGCGGCTCTTCGTGTCCATGCCGCTGGTGAAGGCGGCCATGTGGTAGTAGTCCATCTGGGTCCATTTATCGAAGGGATGGTTGTGGCACTGCGCACAGACGATGCTGGTGCCGAGGAAGACCTGCACGGTGTAGGCCAGGTGGTCGAGCTTGTTCTCGTCCCGCTGCCAGAAGCCGATGCTGCCGCTGTCCCAGACGCCGCCGTCGGTGGTGAGGAGGTTGCGCACCAGTTGGTCGTAGGGCGTGTTGTTTTTGATCTGCTTTTTGAGCCACTCCTCGTAGGCCTCGGCGGTGAGACGGCCTTTGACGTTGTCGGACAGGCGCAGGATGTCGGCCCAGTAGTTGAACATGTGGCTGGTGTGGCCGTCGGAGGCCAGCAGCGTGTCGATGAGCTTCGCACGCTTCCCCGGATCGCTCGACTTCACATATGCCTGAACCTCCTCCAGCGTCGGGATGCGGCCCGCGATGTCGAGATAGAGGCGACGGACGAGCACCTCGTCGCTGGCGGGCGGATTCGGCTTCACACCGGCCTTTTCCCAGCCTTGGGCGAGGAGTTCGTCGATTTTGCGGCTTTCCGGCAACGGCGCGGCCTGAAGGGCGGCGAAACCGAGGGAGAAGACCAGCGCGGAGCTGAATCGGAGCGTGTTCATAGTCGAGAGGGCTTTCAGCCGCGGAAACGCAAGGGATGGTTAATTCTTACCATCAAATGCATGCACATGGCTCCGGTGCCGTTATGCTGATCGGCAACATCCTGCCGCCGCCATGCTTCCACGCCTTGTTCTGCTCAGCCTTTTCGCCATCTCCACCCTCCAGGCCGCCAACGAGCCGCCGAAGCCTGATCCGGCCAAACCCGAGCCCAAACCCAATCCCACCAAGCCCGAGCCGAAGCCTGAGCCCGCAAAACCGGAGCCAAAACCCGAGCCAAAACCGGAACCGAAGCCGAATCCCGGCCAGCCACAGCCCTCCCCGGCCCCGGCTCCGTCGAATCCTCCCGCACAGCCTGCCGCGCCAGCACCTCAAGTGTCCGTCCAGGCTCCCGCCGCGCAACAGAGCACCGCGAAGCCGGCCGAGGACAACAAGCCAAAGCGCAAATCGGTGGCCGACTTCACCAAAGGCTTCCAGCGCGTCGAAGGCCTGTTCCGCATGTATCTGGATGCGGAAAAAGGCGTGCCGTGGCTCTTCATCGCCAAAAATCAAATCGGCCCCGAGTTCATTTACTTCAATCACAGCGTGGACGGCCCGGTGGGCGCCGGACACAACCGTGGCCGCTACGGCGAAGAGACGATCTTCGCCCTGCGCAAGGTCTTCGACCGGGTCGAGTTCGTCGGAAAGAACACCTCGCTCCACTTTGATCCGCAAAATCCCCTCTCCAAGGCCCGCAACGCCAACATCAGCCAGGCCATCCTCGCCAGTGAAAGCATCGTGGCCGAGGACGCGGACGGCGTGCTCATCCCCGCCACGAATCTCTTCCTCCGCGAGACGCTGACGATGGTGAAGTTCGGCGGCGGCGAGCGCTCGCTGCTCGGCCGCCTCTCCGAGCCGAAGACCAAGATCATGCGCATCAACGGCTACCCGAAGAACACCGCCGTGATCGCCGAGTATGTCTTTGAAAATCCCACGCCCTCCGGCAGGCACGACAAAGACATCACCGACGCGCGCTACATCACCGTGCAGGTTCAGCACACGCTCATCGCCATGCCGGAGAACGATTTCAAGCCGCGCATGGACGACCCGCGCGTCGGTTACTTCACGCATCAGATCACCGACATGACCAGCCTCGACGCCGCGCCCTACCGCGATGTGATTCACCGCTGGAATCTCGTGAAGCAAAAGCCCGGCACACCGCTGAGCGAACCGGTGGAGCCCATCGTCTTCTGGATCGAAAACACCACGCCCATCGAGTTCCGCGACACCATCCGCGCCGCCGTCCTGAAATGGAACGAGGCGTTTGAAACCGCCGGCTTCAAGGACGCCGTCGTCGTCAAGCAGCAGCCCGATGACGCGAAGTGGGACGCGGGCGACATCGAGCACAACGTGCTGCGCTGGACCAGCAGCGTGAACCCGCCCTTCGGCGGCTACGGCCCCAGCTTTGCCAATCCGCGCACCGGCCAGATCCTCGGTGCTGACATCATGCTGGAATACAGCTACATCACGAAGCGCCTGCTCACGAAAAAGCTCTTCGACGACCTCGGCCTCGCCACGGAGCAAGCCGAGGGCGCCACCGCGTCGAACCCGCACGCCTGCATCGCCTGCAACTGCGCCCGCCAGGGCATCCAGTTCGGCCAGACGATGCTGCGCCTGCAAAAGAGCGACCGCATCGAGGTGGACCGCCTCGTCAAAGAATCGCTCTACTATCTCTGCCTCCACGAGGTCGGCCACACGCTCGGCCTGAACCACAATTTCCGCTCCAGTCACCTCCACAGCCCGGAAAACATCCACAACGCCGAGATCACGGAGAAAACCGGCCTCACCGGCTCTGTCATGGATTACCCGCCGGTGAACATCGCGCCCAAAGGCGTGAAGCAGGGCCAGTATTTCACCACGAAGCCCGGCCCCTACGACCACTGGGCCATCAACTACGGCTATAGCGAAGCTCTGGAAGATCCTATCGAGGAACAGAAGCGCCTCGAAGCCATAGCCGGCCAGTCGCACAAGCCCGAGCTCGCCTTCGCGAACGACGCCGACGACATGCGCGCCACCGGAAAGGCCATCGACCCGCGCGCCATGCTCTTCGACATGAGCAGTGATCCCATCGCCTACGGCGAGCAGCGCTGCGAGATGGTGAAGGCCGAGCTCAAGAACGTGCTCAAGGACGTCGCCGATCCCGGCAAGAGCTGGCAGGAGGTCGGGCAGGCCTACATGACGCTCACCAAGGACGCGACCAACGCCCTCACTGCGATCTCGCGTTACGTCGGCGGCGTGTATGTCGAGCGCGCCGTGCAGGGCCAGGCGGCGGACACCCTGCCCTTCAAGCCCGTCGAGGCCGACAAGCAGCGCCGCGCCTTGCTCGCGCTGGCGAAATACGCCTTCGCGCCTGACACCTTCGCCGCTCCACCGGAGCTCTACGCCCACCTCCAGCAGCAGCGCCGCGGCTTCGACCATGGCGACGAGACCGAGGATCCAAAGCTCCACGACATGACCTTCCGCATGCAGACCTCGCTCCTCTCGCATGTCCTGCATCCGCTCACGCTCCAGCGCCTACAGGACAGCGCTCTCTACGGCAACGAAGTCTCCGTCGATGAAGTGCTCAGCACCCTGACCACCGCCATCTGCACCGGCGACGATCCCGCGAAGCCCGTCAGCACCATGCGGCAGAACTTGCAACTCGATTACATCACCCGCCTGCTGAACATCGCCCACACCGGCAGCTACTACCACGCCACGCAGAGCAGCGCGCTGCTGCAGATCGAGCGCATCCGCAACCTCACCTTTGCCAACACCCCCGCGCACCAGCTCGCCATCAAATACCGCATCCGCCGGGCCTTGGACGAGAAGTAATTCTTGCCACGGCCGGGGAGGAGCGCGGCTTAAAGGCCCCGCGTGAATCTGGCCTCGGTGCGGCGGATGCAGGCATGACAGCCCCAGGCTGCTGCGCTGAAAACGAGTGCCACGGGCAGCATGCCCGCCAGGAGCGCGGCCAGCGCCGCCAGAAAATTGCCAGCGCCCAGCACCCACAGCGGCGTGAGGCCCGGGAAACGGGGCGCAGTGAAGCCCCGGCCGAAGCGGCGGACCACGCGGTGATGCCAGGAGCGGCGGCGGTTGCCATTCATACCGCCCATCCCTCCTTCCCGACCTTCATGTCCCCCACGGGCTGGCCTGCGCGCACACCCCAGTGAATGCCAGCACGTCCCGGCCCTTTCAGCAGGCGTAAATGGAAATGTAATCGGTCAGAATTCGGCATTGATAGTCGGCACGGTTAGCAATGCTGTTCATTTAAACAGTTATTAAGGTTTTTCAAGCAACTTCCCTTTGGCTTTTTTGGCCGGGTGGTTTCGGAACGTTCGGGCTAGGTATTGATGCGACCCCGGCTGCTTGTGCATGTGACGGCTTGATGGCATGAATCGCGCGACATCATGAGGTGGGTCGCATGCCTAAAAGTTGTTTCCGAAACTCGCCCGGCACTCGCTTTGGTTGGTGACTCGGAAGAGTGATCAGGGAGAAGCGCAGTGGTGGTGGCCGTTCCGCTGGCACGTTCATTTCGAAGTAGGGTCGCTTTTTCCGTCAAATGCGTTGAGCGGGCATGAGTGAGGGGCCGCTATAAGTGTGAAAACGTTGGCTGCCAGATCGCATGCTGAAGCATCGCCAAGGTAGGTTCGGAACTGAGGAGCTATTCTGATTTTACCTTTTTCAAAATAGGCTGGCATGTCCCTCACTATTGGTTGGCGCGTGGTTTCATATCCTGTCACGCAAGGCTGTTTACATGCTCCGGTTCAGTTCGTTGAACATCGCCCCTTTCAACTTCAGTTCCTCCTCAGACCTTGTCAGGAATCATTCCATTTGCGAAAACAACGCCTAACTCAAAACACCGTTTTCATAGACCTTCAGCGCCTCTGCCACCGATGACGGACGTTCCGCCGGATGCCGGCTGGTCAGCCACTCGATCCAGCGGACGGTATGCGCGGGCAGATCGGGGCGTAGCTTGCCGAGAGGGTTCACACGATGATACAAATGCGCCACCATCACCTGCGGCTTCGTGTCACCATCAAAGGGATGAAGGTGGGTCAGCGCATAATAAAAGAGGCAGCCCAGCGCATAGATGTCAGTTCGCTCATCCACATCCGCTCGTTCAAACTGCTCCGGGGCCATGAAATGGATCGATCCATGCAAAGAGTTCCGCTTGATGTCCGCCTCGCCATCGGGCGGTGCAACGGGGCGGGCCAGGCCGAAATCGAGAATCTTCACATGGATGCCGCCACCAAGCCGCGGTGTGAGCATGATGTTTTCCGGCTTCAAATCGAGATGAATGATGCCTGCCGCGTGCGCGGCGCTCATGCCTGCAAGCACCTGCCGCACCAGTTGATCGAACTCATCGCCGCTCAAAGGAGCACGACCGAGCCGGTCCTCCAGCGTCTCGCCCTGGACCAGTTCCATGACAAGGTACCCTCCTTCTTCATCCACACCGGCTTCGAGCACCGCCACGATGTTCGGATGCTGGATCGCCGACTGCTGCCGCGCGTCGCGGATCAGCGCCTCCACCGCCGAGCCGACGTTCTGCGCCTTGTCCGCCCGGATGCGCTTCACGGCCACCTCACGGCCGAGTTGCCTGTCCCGCGCCCGGAAGACGGTGCCCAGCCCGCCCTCGGCGATCGGGGCCAGCAGTTCGTAGCGGTCGTTCATTGGGGGCGGATGCTGGCACTTTCAGGCTTTGCCGCAATGAAACTTTCGCTCGTGACGCCGGGTGTGCTAAATTCAACTCCTCCTCATGCCACTTCTCAGCGTTCAAGACCTCAAGATTCACTTTCCCGTGCGCGGGGGCTGGCTGGGCCGTGCCACCGATGTCATCAAGGCCGTGGACAAGGTCAGCTTTGAGGTCGAGGAGGGCAGCACCGTCGGTCTCGTCGGCGAAAGCGGCAGCGGGAAGTCCACCGTGGCCCGTGCCTTGCTGAAGCTCATTCCCGCGACCGAAGGAACCGTCACTTACGCGGGTCGTGACATTCTCGCGATGAGCGAGAAGGAGTTCCGTCCGCTGCGCAAAGAGATGCAGATGGTCTTCCAGGACCCCATCGGCTCGCTCAATCCGCGCATGACCGTCGAGTCCATCCTCGCCGAGCCGCAGGAGATTCACTTCAAGGAGAAAACGCGTGAGGAACGCCGCGACGTCTCCGTCGCGCTTCTGAAAAAAGTCGGCCTGCCGGAGGATGCGCTGCAACGCTACCCGCATGAGTTCAGCGGCGGTCAGCGCCAGCGCATCGGCATCGCCCGCGCCCTCGCCGTGCGGCCGAAATTTCTCATCTGTGACGAGCCCGTCAGCGCGCTCGACGTGAGCGTGCAGGCGCAGATCCTGAATCTGCTCAAGGACATCCAGCAGGAATTCAATCTCACGCTGCTCTTCATCGCGCATGATCTCGCTGTTGTCCGCCACATGAGCGACCGCATTGTTGTCATGCATCATGGCAAAATCGTCGAGCAGGGACCCGCTGACCAGGTCTGCGAGCATCCGCGCCACGACTACACTCAGAGGCTGCTCGATGCGGTGCCGGTGCTCATGTAGCGGCGCGAAGCGTGCTGCGGCACTGGCAAATGACGAATTTCAAAGAACGAATGACGAATCAAATCCCAAATCCGAACTCCAAATCCCGAATGCTCCTCATTCGTCATTCCGCATTCTGATTTCGTCATTCGGACGCTCTCATATACCGCTCTGACTCCCTTCCGCTGCCTCCATGACACCGCTTTTCAAAAAATTCCTCGGCATGAACTGGTTCATCGTGCTGAACATCGCCGGGCTCGTCGTCTTCGGCGTTTATGCCATCTTCAATGCCTCCGCGCACAAGGAGGAGGCCGAGTTCGCCCTCAAATGGCGCGACCAGATCCGCTGGGTCATGCTCGGCCTGCCGTTCTTCTTCGCCGCATCGCTCATCGACTACAAATGGGTGCGCTGGGCCTGCCTGCCCATGTATCTCGGCGGCATCGGCGGCCTGGTGGCCGTGCTGCTCATCGGCGTCGAGATTGGCGGGAACAAGGCATGGATTCGCGTCGGCGGCCAGATGGTTCAGCCTTCGCAGTTCGCCATCATGTCCGGCATCTTGATCCTCGCCGTCATCTTTGGCGAGCTGCCGCGTCTGCATCCCATGTTCCGCCGTCCGTGGCTTCGCATCATGCTCGCCGGCATGCTCGCCGGTGTGCCCGCCATCATGGTCATCAAGGAGGACTTGGGCTCCGGCCTCGTGTGGGGGCCGGTCTTCCTCTCCATGATGCTCGTCGGCAGCATTCCGTTCCGCTATTTGATCACGCTGTTGCTCGGCGTCATCAGCGTCGTGCCGCTGGTGTATGTCTTCGCCCTCAAGCCCTACCAGCAGGCCCGCATAAACTCCACTTGGTACATGGTCACCAACCAGATGGACAAGGTGGACCTGCAAAACGAGGGCTGGGTGGCCAAGCACCTCCAGATCGCCGTCTCCACCGGCGGATTGGAAGGGAAGGGGCCCGAATCGAAGAAGGTGCCCGACCAGGCGTCCATCCACCGCACCTTCTTCCCGCACGAGTCCATCAATGACTTCATCTTCGGCGTCATCGCCGAGGAGTTCGGCTTCCGCGGCTCCGTCCTCGTGCTCTCCGGCATGCTGCTGCTGCTCCTGCAGAGCGTCTTCGTCGCCTTCTGCGCGCGAGACCAGCTCGGGCGGCTCATCGTCGTCGGCGTCATCGCCATGTTCTTCGTCCACACCTTTCAGAATGCCGGCATGAACCTCGTCATGCTCCCCGTCATCGGCCTGCCCATGCCCTTTGTGAGTTACGGCGGCACCTTCGTCATCGTCACCCTCTTCCTCATGGGCATGGTCCAGAGCGTCTGGGTCCACCGCAACATCTCCGCCGTGAAGAAAAAGCGCCCGGTGAACTCCGTGCGGGATGACGACGATGACGAATAGAAAAGGAGCAGGCCGTCACGCCTGCTCCTTCGAGCTTGTTTGAAATCGTTTCCTTCAAACGATCTCCCAGCCCTTGCGGTAGTCGCGGCGCACGAATTTGTCGGCGGCGGCGCTGTTCGGGATCTTCAGCGCGGGGGCGTCCCACTGCAGCGTCTCGTTCGGGAAGGCGCTGGCCAGGCAGCCGAGCAGCACGGCCTCGGTGAGCGGGCCGGCGTAGTCGAAGTTCGCGCTGGGCTTTTTGTCGCCCTTGAGGCAGCAGTCGATGAAGTCGGCCCAGTGGTTGCGGGGTTCGAGCTTGGGATACTTGAAGCCGGTGAACTTGTCGCGCGGGTAAAGCATGGGCGTGGAGCCGTGCGGATGGAGCAGGACGCCTTCGGTGCCGAGGTAGATGGTGCCCTGGCCGGGGAATTTCTTCACGTCATCGCCGGTGAGCGCCATGACCTCGGCGGGCGGGCGTGCGTCGCCGTCGGTCCAGGTGACCTTGATGCTGTCGCCGTAGGTGAACTTGGTGCCGAGGAAGGTGTATTCGACGACGGCGTTGATGGCCCAGTTGTCCTTGTTCGGCGCGGGGCCGCGGGAGGTGACGGAGATGGGCGCGGCGAGGTCGAGCGAGCGGAACCAGCCGCTGAACATGTGGCAGCCCATGTCACCGAGCGTGCCGGTGCCGAAGTCGCGGCGTTTGCGCCAGTTTCCGGGATGATCGTAGCCCTGGATGTAGCTGCGCTCCTGCGCCACGCCGAGCCACTTGTCCCAGTCGAAGCCCTCGGGGATGGGGTCGCTCTTGGCCGGACGCGGCTCCATGTCGCCCCATTTCTTGTTCGAGAAGGTGTGGGCCTCCTTCACCTTGCCGATGGCGCCCATCTGGATGAGCTCGACGGCGAGGCGCTCGGAGAAGTCGGAGGAAACTTGGATGCCCATCTGCGTCATGACGCCGCGCTCACGGGCGCGCTCGACCATCTGGCGGCATTCCCACAGGTTGTGGGCGAGGGGCTTCTGGCCATAGACATGCTTGCCCTTCGCGATCGCCGCGATGCCGATGCTGCCGTGCATGTGGTCGGGCGTGGAGACGTTCACGCTGTCGATGTTGTCGGCCTCCTTCACCAGCAGCTCGCGCCAGTCCTGATAGACCTTGATGTCCGGCCAGCGCTCCTGCGCCTTTTTGAAATTGCGCGTGTCCACATCGCAGACGGCCACCAGCTCCCACATCGGATGATTGGACATGCTGCTCATGTCCGCCCAGCTCATGCCGCTGGCGCCGAAGGCCGCGTGGCGCAGCTTCCCGTTCGGAGAGGCGGCGCGCATGCCGGTGGTGACCCACGGGGCGGCGAACAGGGTGGCGGCGGACTGGCGGATGAAATGGCGGCGTGATTGCATGGGCGGAGGTGGGATGGAGCGCGAAAATACGTTGCGCATGCGGCGCATCTTCCGTTTCTCTGCATTCATCGCATGAACGACATCCACGACCGCCTGCAATCCATCCGCGAACGCATCGCCGCCGCAGCAGCACGCGGCGGGCGAGATCCGGCCTCGGTCGAGCTGCTCGCCGTGTCGAAGACCTTTCCTGTCGAGACGATCCGCGAGGCGGTGGAGGCCGGACAGCTTCTCTTTGGTGAAAACAAGGTGCAGGAGATCCTGGCCAAGGCGCCGCAACTGCCCGCGAAGCTGCAATGGCACCTCATCGGCCATCTCCAGTCGAACAAGGTCCGCAAAATCCTCCCGGCGGTGAAATGCATCCACAGCATCGACTCGCTCGATCTCGCGCGCGATGTGGACCGCATCGCTGGAGAGCTGGGGTTGTATCCCAAGGTTTATCTGGAGGTGAATCTCGCCGCCGAGGGCAGCAAGCACGGCTTCAGCACTGAAAAGCTGCGCTCCAGCCTCGAAGACCTCTACGCCCTGCGCCGGCTCGAAATCCAAGGCCTGATGTGCATCCCGCCTTTCGATCCGGACGCCGCGAAAAGCCGCCCGTATTTCGTGCAACTGCGCGAACTGCGGGATGAACTCGAAAAACAAGGCGGCAGCCCGCTTCCGCTCCTCAGCATGGGCATGAGCCACGACTTTGAAATCGCCATCGAGGAGGGCGCGACCATCGTGCGCGTCGGCAGCGCGATCTTCGGCGATCGAAAGCCCAAAGGCATCGCTGCTTGACCGATGAACCAGTCGTTGACACTCCTAACCACCATGAACTGCCGCCTGCTTCCGATCCTGCTCGCCACCACCGCCTCTTTCGCCGCTGACCTGCCGAAAGTTCCCTCGAAACCCATCGCGGTGAAGAAGGAGGAACTGTTTTCCGATGATTTTCAAGGTGCCGAGCCCGCCAAGGTCTGGCACAAGGTCGTCCCCACTTTTACGGTGGAGAATGGAGCGCTCAAGGGCACGCAGACACGCGATGTGACGATCCCTGCGGCTGACGGAAAGCCCGAGATTCGCGCGCACGCCGCGGTTCACGGGCTGGAAATCCCCACGAAAGACAGCGTCGTCGAATGCCGGATCAAATTCGAAGGTGCCTCGATGATCGATGTCGAGTTCGACGACCGCAAATACACCGGCTGCCATTACGGCCACATCTGCCGCGCCCAGGTCCGGCTCAACGGCGTGACCATCATCGACGAGAAGGACGGCAACATGCGCAATGACATCTATGCGATGAAGAAAGACCCGGCGAAAAAGGCCGAGGTCGCCAAACTGCTCGTCGGGCGCCAGGTGACCTATCCAATGAAACTGGAGGCAGGCAAATGGTACACCCTCGTCGTCGAAACCGTCGGTGATGAGATGCGCGTGACCATCGACGGCAAACCTGCGGCTTATCTGAAATCCTCCGGCATCGCTCATGCGACGAAGTCGAAGATTGAGCTCGGTGTCGCGGGCAAGGACGGCTACTTCGACGACCTCAAGCTCTGGAACGCCGAGGCTGCGAAGCGCTGATCGCTGATCATGCCCGATCCCGTCCTCACCCAGCGCGCCGACAAGTGGCTGCATCATGTGCGCGCCTTCAAAACGCGTTCCCTGGCCACGCAGGCCTGCGCGAAGGGCAATGTCATGCTAGGCGGCCAGGTGTTGAAGGCCTCGCGTGATTTGAAGGTGAACGACGTGCTGGAAATCACGCGTGGTGATCTGCGCCTCCGTTTGAAGGTCGTCGGTTTCCCGCCGCAGCGCCTCGGACCTCCCCGCGTGGCCGAATTCTGCGAGAACCTGACGCCGGAGGAGTGGTATCAAAAAGCGAGCGAGTTGCGCAAGGAGCGCGCGCTCATCACGCCGCATGCGCACGAGATGATCGCCAAGCCTGACAAGAAGCAGCTCCGCGAACTGCGGAAGTTCTGGGAAGAGCAGGACGATGCATGAGGTGATGCGGACGGCTTACTCCGCCTTCGCTTTGCCTTTGCCCTTCTTTTTGCCTTGCTGGCCGGTTTTGGTGTCCTGTGTGAAAGGCGGCAGCTCAAATGGCACCGGGTCCTGCGTCACGCGCGGATCGCCGGCGGCTTTGAGCTTCGCCATGAGCTCGGCGGCCATTTCGGCTTTCTTGGCGGCGAATGCGGGCTCGGCGGCGATGTTGATGGTGGCATCGGGGTCCTTGCTGAGGTCGTAGAGCTCCTCCTGCGGCCGTTTGGCAAACGCGTAGTCGAAGTACCACTTGTATTGCGAGTCGTTGCGATGCGCGATGAGCCAGGCTTTGGCCGGTGAGGCATCCATGTCCGGGAAGGCGACATAGGTTTCGTTCTCCATGTCTTTCATCGGCGGCGTGTTCGTGTCCGTGAGCAGTTTGTAGTCGCCCATCGGCATGCGCTCCGGCTTGAAGTTGTGAATGTAGAGCCAGCCGTCCTTGCGCAGCGCCCGCTGCGGATACGGCAGGTTTCCTTCACGGGCGATGCTCACATGACGCTCGCGCCCGGTGATGACGTAATCACGCTCCGGCTCCACCTTGCCGCTTTTGCCGCTCTTCATGAGCGAAACGATGCTTTTGCCGTTCACGCCAGGCGGAATGGCCGCGCCGCCGATTTCCATGAAGGTGGGCGCGAGGTCCATGAGGTTTACAAAGTCCTCGATGTAGCGACCGCCCGGCTGTCCGGGCCAGCGGATGGCGAGCGTCACATTCACGCCGAAGTCGTAGAGATTGCATTTGCCGCCGGGGAAGCCCGGAGCGCCGTGATCGCCGCTGATGACGATGATCGTGTTTTCCAGCTCGCCTTCTTCTTCGAGCCTTTTGACCAACACACCGACCTGCGCATCGAAAGCCTGGATCTCGCCGAGGTAACTTCCAAAATCTTCGCGGAACTCCGGCACGTCCGGCAGATGCTTTGGCAGCTTGCCCTTCAAGTCGTCCGGTTTGATGCCCCACAGCGCCTCGCCGCTGCCTTTGACCCATTTGCGATGCACATTCGTCGGTCCATGCCAGAAAAGGAACGGCGCACCCTTCGGCCGCGCTTTGAGGAAATCGTCAAAATTGCCCCGCACCTCGGCATAGAGCTCGTTTTTCGCCTCTTCGAGCGGTTTGCCCGCCGCGACCATCTTTGTCACCTCTTCGGAGAAGTTGTTGAAGCGTCCGCCTGCCTTCTGATACGCGTGTGCCTGACCACCGAACGGCGCATCGCCCGGTTCGCCGGGGCTCCACACTTTGAAGGCCTTGCCGATGTGAAAGCCCTTGTCTTTCAGCGTGAGCGCAAAACTCGGAATCGCCGGATCCCACACTGCGCCGTTCAAGATCGCGGCGCGACCGCAGTTGAAAAAATAGCGGCCGGAATTCAGCGCGCTGCGACACGGCGTGCATGATGGCGCATTCACATACGCCCGGCTGAAAAGCGCCCCCTCGCGGGCGATGCGGTCGATGTTCGGAGTTTTGACCACCTGATTCGGCGACGGGAACTTTTCATGCTTCGCATACTCGCTCGCATAACGTCCCCAATCGTCCGCGAAGCAGAAAAGGATGTTCAACGGCTTTTCCGCCGCAGTGGCGAGCGAAGCAAAAAAGAGGAGGCTGGTCAGGAATCGCATGGCCGCCCTTCAACGTCCGACTAGCGGCCAAACCTTCTCCAAAATCGGCACGAAGAATCATCTCGCCAGATACCAGGACGTCTTCATCATTCGCGGATGCTCCACGCCCTGCTCGATGCCACGCAAGTCCTCGGCACTGTCGAAATCGACGGTGTCACCCACGAAGTCTGCGCGGAAGCGGTCGCGAATCACGACCGTCGCACGAACCAGCTCACGGTGAACCTTCGTGCCTTCCTGCGCAGCGAGCAGCAGGAGCACATCGGCGAGCAAAGCCTGCCCGCATGGCTTCCCGCGCCAGAAACAACCACCGAGCATGTCGAGGCCGGCGAAGCCCATGTGGTGGCGAGCGATGTTTTCTCAAGCTGGAAACGGAAGGTAAGTGCGTTGATTCCAAGCTGAGTGTGGTGAAAGAATTTGACTAACGGTCAAAAAAAGAGATTTGATTCGGCCATGCCTTCCCCAAATCCTGCTCTCAGCCGCAAGGAGCGCGAGTTCATCGCGCGGGAGGAGCTCATTTTGAAGCATGCGCGGCGGTTGCTGCTGGAGAAGGGCTTTCAGGCCTGGAACATGGACCAGCTCGCGGAGGCCGTGGAGTATTCGAAGGGCACGCTGTATCAGCATTTCAGCTCGAAGGAGGATCTGGTGCTCGGTGTGGCCACGCAGTCGCTGCGGCAGCGGGCGGACCTTTTTGAGCAGGCGGCGACTTTTCAGGGCCGCACGCGGGAGCGCTGCCGGGCGATCGGCTTTGCCTGCTGCGAGTTCGCGATGGCGCATCCGGATTATTTCCACACGGACATGATGCTGAAGTCGTCGTCCTTCATCGAAAAAGCCAGCCAGGAGAGGCGGGAAGCTCACGCCTTCGAGGGGATGCGCTGCTGGCGAGCGGTCAACACCATCATCATTGAGGCGATGGCCCTCGGCGACCTACCCAAGGACCGCGTGACGGCCGAGCAGGCCACCTTCGCGCTCGTTTCCGTGACCGTAGGTAGTCACATCATGGGCCAGGAGCCGAATCTGAAGGTCTTCGCCGGCATCAAGGACCAGATGCAGGCCGTGCGGCTAAACCAGGACCTGATCTGCGACGGCCTTGGCTGGAAGCCGCTGCTGCACGAGCACGACTACCGCGCCACCGACTTACGCATCCTGAAGGAAATCTTCCCCTCCGCCTCGAAGTGGCTCAAGGCCGCCTGATCCCTGTCTCTTTTTTTGCCCCTGCATTGACCATTAGTCAAACAACGACCTTCATTCATGAACTTCATCGCCCTCCGCATGCTCATGGCCGACAAGGCTAAGACGACCTGGTGTGCATCTTCACTTTCTCGAATTATTCCGAGCAATGCGAGCCCTTGAAACTCGGGCTTATGCTAGAGCCGAATACTCACAAAAAACGCATCATGAGTATTCTCAATTAAGCCGCAACCTACTTCAAAATTACCGGCCAGAGATCAAAACTTGCCCAATCAAAAACATCATGAACTCATCTCACAAACTTAATCTGCTACTCGTGCTAGCCAGTCTCTTTTTTACAGCCTGCACATCAACCAAGTCAACCAGAGCTACGTCACCGCCACCGGTTCCTTTGAGCGAAACCGCATCCAATCTGAAGTCACTTTTTAATCAGCACCCAGCTCCGCTACATATTCATCTCACCAAAGTGAGTAGCGATGGCAAAGCAAAGTCGAACAATGCCTTGACCGCATTCGGACTAGGCGGAGCGACGCTTCCACTCGTGATGAATCTGACCGACCTAGACATCCAATCCTCCACTGCAACTGAGTCTGGACTGGATCTTCGCTGCAAAGTGTATGCAAAGGTCAATGGCCTTCCTCCATGGTGCCCCCGAGTGACAGGTAAGGTAGATTGGACCAGCTCAAAAACACCCGTGGTGACCTTGCCCAACTTTTACTGCAATTGGGCGGTGATCGGTAATGTCTCGATGACGCTCGAACTCAGAGTCGATAAAGTCGATCTTAAATCCAAGACCTTCAAAGGCACTTATACTGCACGCTTCATCGGGACAGGGAATGCATTCGGCAAAGGTGGCTATCAGGCGACACTCTCATCCGCAAATGACGCAAAATCGCTAAAGGACGCAAAACCATAAAACAAAGACATTCATGAACTTCATCGCCCTCCGCATGCTCATGGCCGACAAGGCGAAGTACTTCGGCCTCGTGTTCGCCTTCGCGTTCTCGACCTTTCTGCTGCAAAACCAGGTCAGCATCTTCTGCGGCATCATGAAGCGCACCGGCAGCCAGGTGCGCGATGTGACTGATGCGGAGATCTGGGTGATGGATCCGCACACCGAGTATTTCGAGCAGACGAAGGCGCTGAAGGACACCGACCTCTTCCGCGTGCGCGGCGTGGAGGGGGTGGACTACGCGGTGCGGCTCTTCAAAGGCAATCCCACTGCGAAGACGGCCGCCGGGAAATTTGCCTCTAACTTCACGCTCGGCCTCGATGACGCCACGCTGGTCGGCGCACCGCGAAAGATGCTACTCGGGACCTGGGAAAGCCTGCGCGAGGCGAACAGCATCGTCATCGACCGTGCCGGCTATGACCTGCTTTATCCCGGCGAGCCGCTGGAGCTCGGTCGCGTGCTGGAGCTGAATGATCACAAAGCCCGCATCGTGGGCATCTCGGATGCCGCCGCGCCGTTTGTGAGTTTTCCGGTCATTCATGCGCGATACAGTGAGGCGGTGCTGTTTCAGGGTCGTGAGCGAAAGATGCTCAGCTACGTGCTGGTGAGGCCGCGGGCCGGTGTCGATGCCGTGGCGCTGGCCCGGCGCATCGAGAGAGAAACCGGGCTGAAAGCCCGCACGACGGCGGAATTCGCGTGGGACTGTGTGGTGTATTATTTAAAGAACACCGGCATCCCGGTGAATTTCGGCATCACCATCGCGGTGGCCTTGATCGTGGGCCTCGCGGTGAGTGGGCAGACGTTCTACATGTTCACCGTCGAGAACCTGCGGCAGTTCGGCGCCTTGAAGGCCATTGGAGTCACGAACCTGCGCTTGGTCGGCATGGTTTTGCTGCAAGCGCTCGTCGGCGGTGCCATCGGCTATGCGCTCGGCACCGGCATGGCGGCGGTGTTTTTCAATGCCACGCTCAACCAGCTCGCCACCCGCGGCATCGTGCTGATGTGGGAAGCCGTGGTCGGCGTGGCCGTGCTCATGGCCCTCGTGGCCGCAGCCGTGAGCCTGCTGAGCGTGCGCAAGGTGCTGGTGCTGGAACCCGCGAGTGTTTTTAGATGATCATGAAGACGAACGAACCCCATGCCGTCACCTGCCGCACCGTGCGCAAGCACTTCGGCGAAGGAGAAAACCGCACCGAAGTCCTGCGTGGTGTCGATTTCCATGCGCGCCTCGGCGAGATGACCTTCCTTGTCGGCCCGAGCGGCTGTGGCAAAACCACGCTCATCTCGGTTATCGCCGGCTTGCTGGAGCCGAGCGAAGGCGAGGTCGATGTGCTCGGTCGTGCGCATGGTTCGCTGCGTGGCAAAGACCGCGTCGAGTTTCGACGTCGCGAGCTCGGCTTCGTGTTTCAACAATACAACCTGCTGCCCTCGCTCACCGCTGCAGAGAATGCCGCGGTGCCGTTGATCGCCGATGGCATGAAGCGTGACGACGCGGTGAAACGAGCCACCGCCTTGCTCGACCGTCTTGGCATTGGCGCGAAGGCTTCATCCTATCCACGCTTCCTCTCCGGCGGCCAGCAGCAGCGTGTGGCACTGGCTCGTGCGCTCGTGCATGAGCCGCGGCTCGTCATCTGCGATGAACCCACCGCGGCACTCGACCACGAGACCGGCGAGTCGGTCATGCAACTGCTCTCCAGCGCCGCCGTGGCACCGCAGCGGGCCGTTCTCGTCGTCACGCATGACAACCGCGTCTTCCACCACGCCCACCGCATCGCCCACATGAATGACGGCATCGTCACCCAAATCACCTCACCCTCATGAAACTCCCCGTTCTACCTCTCATCGCGCTCTTTTCCCTCGGCTGGGCGGTGACCTCGGTCATCAGCAAGCTGCCGCAGGAAACCGTCACCGCCCCGCCCGCACCTCCACCACGCTCCGTCTATGCCGACACCGTGGCCGCGGTGGGCTTGATCGAGCCTTCGAGCGAACTCATCACGCTGGGCAGCCATCGCAGCGGCGTGGTCGAGCAGACGCATGTCAAAGCCGGCCAGCAGGTGAAAAAGGGCGATACGCTTGTGACGCTCGACACGCGACAGCTTCGCGCCGAGCTCGCCGTCGCGAAGGCGCACGTGAACGAAGCGCAGGCCGCGCTCGCCGTTTCACAGGCCGAGGAGGCGCAGGCGCGGCGGAATGTCGAATTCGCCCGCAGCCTCACCGATGCTCGTGCGATGTCCGATGAGGAACGCACGCAGCGCGAGCTCACGCTCGGCACAGCACAAGCGAAGGTGAAATCCAATGAAGCTACAATTCTGCGAGCACGGACACAGATCGAGGTCATCGAGACTGAACTCGCCCGCAGCGTCATCACCGCGCCACGCGATGCCACCGTGCTCCAGGTGAAGGTGCGCGAGGGTGAATACATCGCCGCCACGCCGACGGAGACACCTTGGCTCGTGCTGGGCGACATGAGCGTGCTGCACGTCCGCGCCGATGTGGACGAATACGAGGCGTGGAAGGTCCGGCCGACCTCGCAAGCCACCGCGCAGGTGCGTGGCAACCCCTCTTTGGCCGCGCAGCTCGAGTTCGTGCGTTTTGAGCCGCTCGTCATTCCGAAAAAATCCCTCACTGGGGATGCCACCGAACGCGTGGACACCCGCGTGCTTCAAGTGATCTATCGTTTGCAGAAACCCGTGCCCGCCGCTCTCTTCGCAGGCCAGCAGATGGATGTATTCATCGCCACCCAGGACGCCCAGCCATGACCTCAAAAAACCTTCTTTGCCTCCCTGCCCTGCTGCTCGCCTCCTGCTCGGTGGGACCGAACTTTGCCCTCCCAGACCTCGCGCTGCCCGCGAAGTGGAAAAATGGCAAAACAGCTAGCGTGAGCGATCTGCCGATGCCGGGCGAATGGTGGCGCTTGTATGGCTCATCGGACCTCAACCGCCTCGTCGATCAGGCGATGAGCAGCAATCAGGACCTTCGCGGTGCTCTCGCCCGCGTGGAGACAGCGCGTGCTCTCATCGGCGTGCAGGCA
>Ga0315900_10002124_pt1 | contig 30970 bp, 49 predicted proteins | sample LakEriMetagenome_FD_203521 | JGI IMG/M metagenome (GOLD analysis project Ga0315900, IMG submission 203521) | Freshwater fungal communities from buoy surface, Lake Erie, Ohio, United States - Buoy 12 MA114 | ecosystem: Environmental > Aquatic > Freshwater > Lake > Lake biofilm | place: USA: Lake...
TTTCGCCGACTTGGATTCAACTTTCACCACAAGTTCGACGACGTTTGTTGACTCGTCGCCCGCTGGCCCAACCGTAACCGTCAACGTTGGGCAGTCCGGCCGCGTGTTGGTGAGTGCTTCGGCCTACATCGGGTTGAACAACACCAACATGAGCGCGTTTATAACGTTGTTCGTGAACGGTTCCGACTTGTTGGAAATCGTCGGGCTTTCGAATGCGTCCTCACAAATCGCCGCGAACGTTTCAAGTACCCGCGCAATCACCGGCCTCACACCCGGCCCGAACACTTTTCTTTTGCGTTACTTCGTCACCGCAGGCACCGGCAACTTTTCGGCCCGCTCCCTTACCGTTCAAACTTTCTAGGACACAACATGACCGACACGACCGCCGACACCTACCCGCCCGAAATCATCGACCTTCCCGACCCCGACGCGGCCGGACAAATCCCCGCAACGCCAGCACCCGAGGAACAAGCATGACAACCGCCAACGACGTTCTCGAACAAGCCCGCGCCCGCATCGGTTGGGCCGAACAACCCGGCGGCTCAAACAACGTCCCCGGAATCACCGACTGGTATGGAATGCGCGGCGCATGGTGCGCAATGTTCGTGAGCCGATGCCTTTACGACGCAGGCTTTCCCGTCCCGGCTTCAACTTCACTCGGCTTCGCGTGGGTTTCCGCGGGCTTTGACTTCACAAGGCGGCAGGGTTGGAACTTCACCGACCCAACGGCCGCGGCCGTTGGCGACCTTGTGGCGTTCGAGTACGGCGACGGCTACGCCTCAGGCGGCTATGACCACATCGAAATCGTCGAAAGCAACCGACCCGACTTGGGGGGAATCGTCACAATCGGCGGCAACGTCGGTGACCGTGTGGGCCGTTTCTTCCGTGCCTATGACGGCGACGGTATCCGCGAGTTCGCCCGCCCCCCGTATGACGGCACTACGCCAGCACCCGCACCCGTTGAACCTGGCGCCGGTGACCTCACTATTTACGGCGCAAACATAAACAACCGCGCCCCCTTCGTGCGCACAATTCAGAAACTTGTTGGCGTCACCATTGACGGGGTGTTCGGACCAAACACCGCCGCCGCCGTGAGCCATTGGCAAACCGCGCTCGGTGTCAACGCCGATGGTGTTTGGGGACCGGTCACGCAAGCCGCAACCGAACAACTTTTGCAATGGCTAGGAACACAAGGCGCAGCACCAACGCCGACCGTTCACATTGACCCCGAGTTCGCCGCCGAACTCACCGCCGCCGTTGGCACCGTCCTTCGTGTCGGTTCGAGAGGCGGGGCCGTCAAAATCGCTCAGGTCGGTTTGAACCTGAAGGGCGCCGCAATCATCGTGGACGGGGTGTTCGGCCGATTGACCGACGCCGCAACCCGCAACGTTCAAGCCGCCGCCGGAATTGCCGTGGACGGGGTTATTGGCCCCGACACTTGGCGCGTTCTCCTTTCATAACCGCCAGCGATGGAACCCGAACCGATTCTTGCCGCCGCCGTGACGGGCCTTCTAGCTCTCGCCGGTGTCGTATGGCAGGCCCGCAAAGGCCGCCGCCTGAACACCGACGAACACGAACAAAACGCCGCGAAGTTGGACCGAATAGAAGAACTCACACGCGACACGGCCGGACAAGTTCGGGCAGTTTCCGAACGCCTAGACGATCACCTGAAACTTCACGACAAACGAAAGGGCAGGTGGCGGCTATGAGCCTCGCCGACGAAGTAGCAGCACAAACCCGCAAAGGCGGCCACCGTTGTCTCACTTGCCAAATCATCACGCAACTCGGCAAGGAAGGCCCCGAACTCGTCGCGCTACTGAGCGGCCAAGAGTATTCCAACGAATCAATCGCCCGGGCATTGACGAAACGCGGGCTGCCAGTTTCGGGCAACGCGATTCGAGGACATCGGATGCGTTGTGTCACTAACTGACGAACTCGGCAACCTTGCCGACGACGCCGAGGACGACGCCGCAAACCGGCGAACCGCGAAACTACGGCGAGACAACAACCAACTCCGGCGCCAGTTAGAAACCGCCGAACTTCGAACCCTTGAACTTGAACAAGCGCTCGAGTTCCACAACGCAACCGCCGCGGCCGACCTGGCGCCGCCGCAATGGCTCACCCCCAAGAAACCCAAAAGCGGTCACCGCGCAACTCTCGTCGCGATGTTGTCGGACTGTCACTTCGACGAAGTGGTGAACCCCGACGAACTCGGCGGCTTGAACGCCTACGACCGAACCATTGCGGCGCAGCGTTTGAAACGTTGGGCCGAAGGAATCGTAAAAGTTTCCCGCCACTACCTTTCCGGCGTCACCTATGACGGCGCGGTGGTTCTACTTGGCGGCGACATTTTCACCGGCAATTTGCACGACCTCGCCGAAACCAACGAGGACACCCTGTTTGGTTCGTTGTTGTATTGGTCCGAACAAATCGCTGCGGCGCTCAACATGATTGCCGACGAGTTCGGCCGCCTGCACATCGCTTGCGTTGTCGGCAACCACGGACGGTTGACCCGCAAACCGCGAACGAAGCAACGCGCACGCGACAACTTGGACTACTTGCTGGGTCACATGCTGGCCCGTGAGTTGCGTTCGGATTCGGTCACGTTCGACATTCCCGAAAACACCGACGCGTGGGTGCCTGTTTACAACTACACGCACCTACTCACCCACGGCGACCAAACAACCGGCGGCGGCGGCGTCGGCGGTATTTGGCCGCCAATCATGCGAATGAGTGGACGAAAGGCGCAGCGCTACGCCGCCGAAGGCCGCACGTTCGACACGATCGCAATGGGCCATTGGCACCAGCAAATCATGGCCCCCGAGGCCGGGCTAATTGTCGCCGGTTCTTTGAAGGGGTACGACGAGTACGCCGCGGTAATGAACTTCAGACCCGAGCGCCCGCAAATGCCCATGTGGTTGGTCACTCCCGAGAATGGAATCACCGTCACGGCACCCATTTTGGTTGCCGACCGCCGAAAGGAAAAGTGGTGAGCAAGAAAGAAACAACCGGCGCCGTTTGGGATTCGGTCACCGCTGACGCAACGCGTTTGGTGTTCACCGACCGGGGGACCGCATACAACCACCCGGCAATAAACTTCGGCCGAACCGTTGACATTTTCCGCGCAATCACCGGCGTGGAACTCAGCGCCGAAGAGGGCGTGTTGTTTATGTTCGCCGTCAAGTTGTCGCGCATCGCCAACGGCTTAGACGAAGGACACCCGCCGGAACTTATGCGCGACGGGTGCGTTGACCTGGCGGGCTACGCCGAAACATTTTGGGGCGTTCTCACCTTCGACCCCGAAACCCTCATCGAAGAACTAGACGACGAAGAAACCGACGACGACGAGTGAGCGACGACGAATGGGCGTGGTTCCTTTTCGCCGCTGAACTCGTCGGCCTCGCCGCAATGCACCAACTTGTCGGTCGCCGCCGTCTTTGGTTCGGTTGGCTTGTCGTCGCCGGTTGCGTGTCCTTGCCGTGGATCGCGTTTTCGGTACTGGCGAAACCAACACGCTTCGGGTTCCTCGCCCTCTCGTTGTTATGGCTCAGCACCTACGCAACCAACGCCGCCCGCTGGCGCAAAGAAAGGGAAACGCAATGACACTCGCCCCGCCCCGCCCGGACTGGGACTTGGACTACCCCGAAGAAACCGACACCGACGACGACGACCTCGAGTTCGTGGACCCCGACGCCGTACCCCTCACCCCGCTACCCGAAAAGGACCGACATGTTTTCTACACAGTTTCTTCTTGACCTTGCCGAACGTGCCGCGAAGTCCGCGGCGCAAGCAACAATCCTCGCCATCGGTGCCGCCGAAGGCTTCGACCTTTTCGCCGCCGATTGGCGAAACGTTGTCGGCATCGCCGCCGGTGCCGCCGTACTGTCCGCGCTGACTTCTCTAGCTTCGGAACCGTTCGGCACGAAAGGCACCGCCTCAGCAATCGCCGTGAAGGCCGACGCCTAATGGGAACCCCGGCCAACTACCCGCTCGCGATTCGTATTGGCGACACCGAAACCGTTTCGGTCACCCTTCAAGATTCGGCAGGCGCTCCCGTGAACATCACGGGTCGCACTTACACGGCGCAGGTTCGAGCAACCGCCGACGCCGCTTCACCGTTGGCGACGTTCTCGTGTTCAGTCACTAACGGCGCGGCCGGGCAATTCGCTTGCACGTTGTCGGCCACGACAACCGCCGCCCTCAGTATCGGCACCGGTGTTTGGGATTGCCAAGAAACTTCGGGCGCCACGGTCACGACGCTACTTGCCGGGGCCGTTCGCATAGACCGCGACGTGACACGGTGAGCGACGCCGTAACAATCCGAACGGGCGTCACCGAAGTTCGAACCGGTCAGGGCGAAACCGTGACGGTCAGACAAAACGCTGCGACCATTGTTGCCGCCGGGGCGTCAGGGCCAGCGGGTCCAACCTGGGCCGGGCATTTTGGTTCGTTCTACAACACAACCGACGAAACACTCGGCGCAATCAACACGGCGCAGCCCGTCGCGTTCAACGGCACCTACACAAGTTCGGGTGTTTCCATTGTCTCGGGTTCACGAATCACACTCGCGCACGTTGGAACGTATGCGCTCACGTTTGTTGCGCAACTTTCGAACTTGGCGAACGACGTTGAAGAGGCGGTGTTTTGGTTGAAGTTGAACGGTTCGGACTATCCGAACTCAGCAACTCGCGCCGCTTCACACGCGCGCAAGTCTGCGGGCGTTCCGTTCTCTCAACTTGTCACCGTTACGTTTGTCGGCACTTCACAAGCGCCCGGCGATTACGTCCAAATCTTTTGGCTCGGCACTTCGACCCAGTTGTCTTTACAAGCCGACGCCGTTTCGGTTTCCCCTGCTTTTCCGGCGGCGCCGTCGGTTGTTTTGTCGGTTGGGCAAATCGCTTGACCGTTGGGGGCGAGTTCCCCCGGAACGAATAGGGCGCGATCCTGCCGCGCCTACTGGCAAGCCGTCGGCTTCACGCCGAACCCGCCACAACTTGAACCGTTCCGGGTGATTACGGCCCCGCCTCTCATGCCTTCGGGCGTCGGGGGCGGGGCCGTTTTTCCGTTACTGGCCCCGGTTTCCGACAACTATTGACAAACCGCCACGGCTACCCAATACTCAAGGGGTCGGGGAAACGCCCCGCACAACGAAGGGGAAACAATGAACACCGAAACAAACACCGAAACGCTTAGCCTTGAAAGCATCGCCGCCGAGTTCAACGCCGCTGGCGTCCCGGCTTACGTCGCGCAAAGCGGCGGCGGGTGCGCAACCGTTTATGTCGGCCCGTGGTATCGCGACGCCGAGGGCGACCAAATCCCCGCATGGATGGTCGGCCCCGGATGGTTTGACGGCCCGAACGAAACCCAAGCGAATTGCTGGCGCGATGAAGTTTCGTTTGGCGACGGCTTCGGCATTCTCATTCCGAACGCCCTTGTTGCACCAACCGACGACGAAACCGCCGGGGCATTCGCCCGCCGTTGTCTCGCCGCCATTGCTGAACATGGCACCGACCTTGCCGAACGTGCCGCCGATTGCGGTTGGAACTCATACAACGGGATCGGGTGAACCGATGAACTACGAAACACCCGAAGCCGCTTGCGCAGCATACGAAGAAGAATGGCCCGACCGAATCTATTTCGACGAGGACGAAAGGCCCATGACCTGCGATGACTGCCGCCGCCTTTTGTATTTCGACACCGCAACCGACCGCTACCGACACCACACCCCGCCGGGGTGCTGGCTTCACGACGAAGAAACCGACGACGAAGAATGGGAAGAACAATGAGAACCAACACCTACATGGCCGACGTACTCGCCGCATTCCACGAAGCGGGCCGGGAACTGTCATGCCTTGAGCAACTCATCACGACCGCCAGCGAATGCGAACAGCCGCAACTCGTCGGACTGCTCAGCCGCCTTGCCGAAAAATGCGAGGAGAAAATCGGCGAACTTCACAACGAACTGCGCACCGCCGGATGGTCCGACGAATGACCGCAAAGGAACAAACTTGGCTCGTCAACGTCCACGGCCCCGAAGGTGTCGCCCCGTTGCTTCAATGGCGGTGCGATTGGGTCACGGCCCTTGCCTTGTTCCTTCAAATAGCCGACAACCTGAACACCCGAGCCGACGCCCCGATCTCATTAGAGAACGAAAAGGGCCGCGAACTCATGCGATACGACAACCGAAACGGACAACAACCAAAGGGGAACCCTTGCCACAACTAACACAAGCCGACGCCGTGGATTGCGCCCACGCCGCCGCCAACATCGCCGCCGACCTGGCGGCCAACCGCCGAACCGACCTGCCGCATTCCTCAGCGTTTTACCGGGGTATCTGCGCCGGGCTACTCATGGCCGTTGAAGGAATCACCGTGGCCGAAGCATCGGAACAAACCGCCCGCCTAGTTCGGTCGGCAATGAAACGGGCGGGCCATGCCAAAGGATGACGCGACCCGTTCCCGTGAATACCGGGACCGCAAGCGAGGCGCAGCACCCCGAACCGTTCAACCTTGCGGGACCATTGCGGCCGCCCGTCGGCATTACCGGGCCGGGGAAATCCCTTGCCCGGACTGTCGAGCCGCACTTGCTCAGCGAACCCGAGAGATACGCAACGAACGTGACGAAATGGGCAAACCTTGACAAACACAAAAACACCCGCCTCAATAGAGGCGGCGACCGAAGGGGAAACAATGACCGAACAACCAACGCTGTTCGCCGAACCTACGGCGAGGCGCAGCGACCCGAAAACTTCACACAAGGCGGCGGCTTCGGCCCGTATGCGTGCCGGATCACACCGGCACCAACTACTCGCCGCGTTTACGAACCCCGCAGCAATGGACACCGGCCGGACAAGTTGGGAAGTCGGCCACGCGTCGGGCCTCGCCAGCAAGCCGGGCTGTTCGTATTGGACCCGAGTGTCCGAACTTGCCCGGGCCGGGCTAATCCAATTCACCGGCGAAACTCGAACCGTTGAAACCGGCGAGGACCAAAGGTGCTACCGAATCACCGCTGCCGGGCTTGCCGCATTGCGGGAAATGGACGGCTGAGCAGTCCGACCGCCCCCCGGCGGTCGCGAAGGATTGAGCCGCAGCGGCAACCGCCTGCCGTGAGCGCCGCAGCGTTCCCCCCAACCGCCGGGGGTTGCGGCTCAGTCCTTCGGGATTTCCGGGGCCATACCACGAAGCACCCCAACGCCGAGCGGTCCCCGATGATTGGACGGGGCGACGGAACACCCAACACAAACCAACAAGCAAGGGGAAACAATGAACACCGAACCCGTTTACTACACGGTGCGCGGAAACCTAACAGCCGAAGTGTCGGCGGGCGATTGCGGCAACGTCGGCGACCCGTCACTCGTCACCGTCAATTTTGGCGGCGTCAGTTTTTACACGCGCAACGCCGAACAACTACTCGACAACCTACGAACCGCCGCACTTGAACTCGCCCGCGTCATCGCCAAACAACGCGACACCGAAAGGGCCGACAATGAGTGACAACGCAAAAGGTGTCGCCGGGTTTCTCGGCATCGTCACGGCCCTAGCTTTCGCCAACCTGGCGGTCGAAACCCTCGCCGCCTTCGAATTACGCCACGGCCTCACCACGATTGCGGCGCTAGCAACGCTGGCCCTCATCCTTGCCGGTGTCGCCGCCGGTTTGTATTCACTCAGCAAACCAAACCCGCCAGCAATCGACCGCGCCCGCCGCTTGAACCGCCTTGAACAACAAGGGGAACTTGCGGCACTTCGCCACGAATGGGAAAAAGAAACCCACGAAAGGAACCAAAATGACCCTCGTTGAACTCATGGACGAACACTTCGGACGCGGCAACGGCAAAGCCGTTGAGGCGGTGTTGCTCAGTAGCCCGCAACTTCTCGCCGAATGGATGACCGAGCGGCGCATCATTAGCCCCGCGAATGTTTGGCGCCTGCACTTCGCGGCCGAACGCACCGGCTCACGCTTCGGGCCAAGTTCATTCCCAACGGTCAAGTACGTTTTCGACGACCCGGAAACGACACCACTAGAGGGCGTGGACCGCTTCGCGAACGTTGTTCGTTTGTTCAGCGTCGGGGGTGCGAAATGACGACCCCGAACATTGTTCAGGCACTCGCCGCCGTAGCCGACGACGTACGCCAAGTACGCAAGGACACAAAGAACACCGCCCAAAACTTTTCGTTTCGCGGTATCGATTCGGTTCTCAATGCCGTTGGCCCTGCCTTTCGGAAACACGGGGTGATCTGCGTTCCCATTACTGAACAAGTCACCTACGAACCGATGCCCTTAGCGTCGGGCAAGGTCGCGAGTCGGTGCGTTGTTCACGTTCGCTACCGGTTCCACGGCCCCGCATCCGACCACATCGACGCGGTTGTTGTCGGCGAGTCTTTCGACATGGGAGACAAAGCAACCGCGAAGGCCTACTCGGTCGCGTACCGCACTTGTCTTTTGCAAACGCTCACAATTCCAACCGACGACCCGGACCCCGACGCCGACGTGTACGAAGCGGCACCGAAACCGCGCAAAGAGCCAGCACCGAAACCGAAACCGACGGCCAAACCTGGCGCCCCATTAGCGCCACGCGAGGCCGTGGACCGATTGCAGGGAATGCTTGCCGGACTCAACGCCGACGACTTGGCATCGTATGGACAGTACCGGGCGGCCTCAGGAATCCCGAAACTATCCGAAGGCATAACCCACGACGACGCCGACAAGATTCTCGAATGGTTCAACGAGCGGGGCTTGTCGTGAAATCGTGGGCCATGACTCACGCCAAAGACCGCACCCTTGTTCAATGCCCCGACGGTAGAACCGGCCGCCTTGTTTATGTTTCGCCACGCTCGAAAGTGGCAAAGGTTGTCATCGTCGGCCGCCACTACCGTTTCAAACTTTCCGAACTAAAAGAAATCAAACCCGAAAGCGTGGACCCGCAATGAACGAACGACCCGACACCGTTTGGGAAGCCATCGCAATGTTCCTGACAATCGCCCTAGTGTTCGCGTTCGTGTTCGTGGTGCTTTCGGGCTGGCTCCCGTGATCCTTGACTTGTTCGCCGGGCCGGGCGGTTGGTCCGAAGGATTGCGCCGCCTCTCACCCGAACTACACGCAACGGAACTCGGGATAGAAACCGACGCCGCCGCCTGCGCAACCCGAAAAGCCGCCGGACACGAAACGCTCGAGGCCGACGTTGCGGCCCTCAGCTTCGACCGTTGGGAACCCGGCCAAGTTCTCGGCCTCATCGCGTCGCCCCCCTGCCAAGACTTTTCGCTTGCCGGGAAACGTGCCGGAATTGAAGGGGAACGGGGGCAACTCATTTGGGAAGTTATGCGCTACGCCCGAGAGTTGGCGCCGACGTGGATTGCGTGCGAACAGGTGCCGTTGGCGTTGCCGATTTGGCGGGACTTCGCGCGCGAACTCGAATCGCTGGGCTATTGGACGTGGTGCGGGGTGTTGAACGCCGCCGACTACGGGGTGCCACAAACGAGGCGCCGCGCCTTCCTCATCGCTTCAAAACACGGGCGGGTTGCACCGCCAGCGCCAACGCATGACGAACACCCGGCGCCGTCGTTGTTCGGCGGCGAGTTGAAACCGTGGGTGACAATGGCCGACGCGTTGGGTTGGGGCGCCCCCGAACCCTCACACACCCTATGCGCAGGAACTCACGGCGCCCCCGACCCTTTCCTCTCGGGCGGTCAGACAGTACGCGCCCGCATCATTGAAGAAATACGCGACGGGAAATGGATTGTGAACATAGGGCAAGCCTTCAAAGAAACCGGCAACCGCGACACGTCACTGAAGTTTGACCCAAACGAACGCCCCGCCCTCACCCTCACCGGCAAAAGCGGCAACCAATGGTGGCTCGAACGCCCCGCAACTTGTGTCGTCGGTTCCTTTCGCCCTGACATTCTTGCCGGGCCGGGCGTTGACTTATCGCGACCACGACAAGAACGCGAAGGCTCCGTAAAAATCACACCAACGGACGCGCTTGTTCTTCAATCGTTCCCCGCCAACTACCCGCTGCAAGGTTCAAAGACCAAACAATTTGAACAAGTAGGAAACGCCGTGCCGCCACGCCTCGCCGCCCACGTTCTCGCCGCCGTTCTCGGCATCACCTACGAACCGCAATGACCGGCGCAGCATCACGACGCCGAGGCGCCGACGCCGAACGCGCGGTCGTTCGCTACCTACGCGAAAACGGATGGCCCGACGCTCGCCGCTACCTCGCCGGGGACGGCCGCCAGCCCGGCGACATTGACGCAATCGTTGGCGTGACAATTGAAGTCAAGGACCGCGCCGCCTCAGCATGGCCCACTTGGCAACGACAAGCCGAAACCGAAGCCGGACCCGACCGAATCGCCATCGTTGTTCGCCGAACACGCGGCAACCCAAACCCCGGGCAATGGCTGGCCCGCTGGCGCAAACCTGGCGACACCGAATGGACCGCCGGAACATTTGAAACACCAATAAACCAACTAGCAAAAGGGGAAATGTGAAAACCATTACCGACAACGGGCAACCCGAATGGTTCGACCGCGCAACGTGCCGCGTTGAACAGATACCGACCGCCGTGTTTTTCTCAACACCGGCCGACGCCATCGCGATTTGTCAGCGATGCCCAACCCGTTTGAAGTGTCGTGAACTCGCCAACGTGAACGGCGAAACGCAAGGCGTTTGGGGCGGCCAACATCGCAGTTACGCGTCCGGGCATTACAAAACGGCCGAACTCGCGCGCGTAGTTGTCCGACGCCGCTTGCCGGAAAAGTCCGACGCCCGCCGCCGCCTCGCCCGCCTCACAATCCCCGAACTTTTGGTGCTGGCCGAACGAGAAGGCATGCGATGATCGCCCCTTATTACGAGGACGAGACCGTGACCCTTTACAACGGCGACTCGTTGGAAATCCTGCCGCAACTCAAACCCGGAACCGCTCACCTAGTCGCAACCGACCCCCCCTATTTTCGTGTTGTCGAAGCCGAATGGGACGACCAATGGGACGACGCCGCCGAGTTCCTAGATTGGTTGCGAAACGTACTCGCCGGAATCAACACGGCAACGGCGCAACGCGGAACCCTCGCCGTGTTCTGCTCACCCGACCTAGCGGCACGCGTTGAACTGCTCACCCGGGAAACGTGGCGGGTGTTGAATTCGATAGTTTGGCGCAAACCCGGGAGGGGGCGCTTAGGACAGTCCGACAAGTCAAGCCTGCGCCGGTTCTTCCCAACCTCGGAGCGAATCGTTGTCGCCGAGAAACAACGAAGCGACGACGACGACCCGTTTCGGTTTCTACAGTACGCCGGGCATACCGTGACCCGTGACCTTTACGCCGACCTACGGGCGCAGCTTTGCGAATGGCGCGACGCCGCAGGCCTCAGCAACTCAGACATCGACCGCCTACTGAACACAAAAGGCATGGCGTCACACTATTTCGGCGGCTCACAATGGCACCTCCCAACCCGTGAAGCATGGGAAAAAATCCGAACCGAAATGAACGCCCGCAACGTCCAACCCCCCGACTTTGACGAGTTGCGCACCGAATACGACAAACGCCGCGAAACATTCCGCGAAGAACGCGCCAAGTATGAACAACACCGACGCCCGTTCAACTCAGACAACGCAACCGACAACCTAGAACTCTTCACCGACGTTTGGACGTTCGACACCGTGCCACGACACAACCGCATCGCCAACCATCCAACACAAAAACCCGAAGCCCTAATGGCCCATTTGATCGAAACAATGAGCAGACCCGGCGACCTTATCCTTGACCCGTTCGCCGGAACCGGCACAACCCTTCACGTCGCCCGACAACTAGGCCGACGCGCTATCGGCGTAGAACTTGACGAAACCTATTGCGAAGCAATCGCCCGCCGACTTGAACAAGGAACGCTGGACATTCAATGGTGAACAAACGCGACCCCCAAGAATGGAAATGCCCGAAGTGTGAGGCCCTAGAAATCACGACAAGCGTTCACGTTATGGCGTACTCCTGCGCCCCATGCACTCGCCGCAACCGTGGCCGAACCGTATGGATGACCGAACAACGGAAGGACAACCAATGAAACCCCGAACCCTCATCGCCTACGCCGTCACCGCAACCGCACTCGCCGTCGGCGCTCTCGGACTTTACGAAATCCTGAACGACACACCCAGCATTCAAACAACGACGCCCGCAACGGCCCTCACAATCACAACCCCCGACGTTCCCGCCGCTGAAGCGGCCATCGCCGAAGCCCTCGCCAACCTGCCAACCACAACAATCACAACAACCACGGCGCCAGGTCCGAAACCACAAACCACGACACCGCCAGCAAACACCGACAACCGTTGGGACCAACTTGCCCAATGCGAAAGCGACGGCAATTGGGAAACCAACACTGGCAACGGATACGGCGGCGGCCTTCAATTCGCCCACGGCTCGAATTGGTCAACATGGCGCGCCTTCGGCGGTGAGCAGTACGCCCCGCACCCGTGGCAAGCGACCCGAGAACAACAAATCGCAGTAGCCGAAAACGTGCTGGCATCGTCAGGTTGGGGCGCGTGGCCGGGGTGTTCCCGGCGTCACGGTTGGAACTAGAAACAAGGAAACGAAATGAAACAAACACAAACCCGCAAACACCCCGCACCCGAACCAATGGCAACAACCTTCGCCCTACCGTTCGGAACTCTCGAACTCACCGGCAAAGACGGCCAAACCGGCTCCCGCATCACATACAACCCCGGCGAACCCGAACACCGCCCCTACCCGCTCAGAGCTAAGCACCGAAAGGGCAACAAGTGAGCCGCGAACTATGGGCAATGGCCCCCGTTCAGCCCTGCATCATGGACCGCCCATGCACCCGCCTAACCGGCGGCGTGTGGCATTGCCCCGGGTGCATCGGACACGGCCGCCGAATCATCGCCGAACAAGCCCTCGAGTTGATTGTTGGCACCGACCAACACGGCCGACCCTACGCCGTGGACTACCAATGGGAGAGAGAACCGAAGTGACTTGGGTGAAGATAGATGACCAATTCCCCGACCATCCGAAGATTGCCAGCGCCGGACCGTTGGCAATGGCATGGCACGTCGCCGCCCTTTGCTATTGCTCCCGACACCTAACCGACGGCCACATACCAACACGCGTCGCCCGCTCACTTATTGACCTAACCGGGTGCGCAGAAATCACCGACAACGGCAACACCTACGAAGTCAAAGCCGCGACCCTCATTGAACGGCTATGCGCCTCAGGGGCATGGCACAAAGAACCCAACGGCTACCGCTTGCACGACTTTCTCGAATACAACCCCGCCAGGTCGGCGGTGCTGGCCGAACGAGAAGCCGCCAAACAACGCATGGGCAAACGCCGCAAACCGAACAACGAAACAAGTTCGGCCGAAGTTCAGGCGAACAACTCCCGAAGTTCAACAACCCCGTCCCCGTACCCCGAAATAACAAATCAATCTTCTTCTACTAAAGAGAACGAAACCGAAACCGACCGCATAGCCCACGCACTCGAACTCATCGCAACCCGACGCCTCAGAGACGCCCCCAACGTAAAAGCGCCAGCCGCCTACCTGAAACGCATTAGGGAAACACTCACCAACGAAGAACAAGCCGAAACACGCGCGCGCGAACTCGTCAACGAATACCCCAACATCACCGCCGCACAACTAGCCGACGCCCTAAACGGCGCACCCTCAGTCCTAAGGCACCTACAAAGGGCCACACCGCCCCCAAACCACGAATAAGCGGCACACCCCCCAACCCGCACAACAAACCCGGCACAACACCACACAAACACCGGGCAGACAAAACGCCACGAAGGGAACCAAAATGAACCACACCGAACGCGCCCAACACCTTCAAACCCTCGCCCACGAAATACGGCGCGCACTAACACCCGACACCAACGGACAAACACCAATCACCCGCATGACCGACGCCCGCAACGGACAACCACGCGCCGCCCGATACGACACCGACAAAGTCACCGCCTCAGGAACAAGCGACCCAACCGCGCGCGCCGCATTACAACCCGACCCCGCCGCAACCGACCTCGCCAGGTTCGACGCCGCCCTAGAACTCTCACGAACCGCACTCACCCGAGCCGCCGACATCCTCAGACAATGGACACCACGACACCCAACCGACCTAGAACGACACCGCATGGCAACAACAAACGAACCCCATTGCGAAAGCTGCGCACGAACCGAAGCCGCAAAAGGAATCCCACGCTGGGAGCCGCCACTCACAACCGAACGAACAACCGTCGCCGGATCACTCACCGAACCCGCATGGTTGTGTCGTTGGTGCTACGACCACGCCGCACGAACCGGCCTGCGCCCAACCGTTCAAGAACTCGAACAACACCACGAAGGAAGGCGCGTGCGATGCCCACACCCCGACCGCAAGGAACAACCTTGACCTGTGGACACCCGCCCATTACGGTTCCACAAATCTTGCGGGGCGTGTCGTTGAAATGAAACGCCCCTGCATACGGTGTGGAACCCCAGCACCCGACGGCCGTTGCCCCTCATGCGGTTACGGCACGCACAAAAGTTCAAGCACTCAACGCGGCTACGGCACCGCACACCGCAACGCACGAACGCAACTAATCGCAAACCTTCCCACGCCCTGCGCCTATGGGTGCGGGCAACTACTCACCAAACCAACCGAACTCATCGCCGCACATTTGCGAGATGGAAAGGGCGGGGCATGGGTGGCCGCCTGCCGCTCATGCAACGAACGCGCGAAACGCTCGAACACAATCGGCAAACCCACGCGATGACGCCGCCGCAACGCCGCTCAGAAATAAAAGCACAAAGATTCGCGCAAACTTTTTCGGCTCAGCACCGACACCCCCCCCGCCCCCCCGTTTTTTCCGGCGGCCGCTCACATGCTGTAGACCCGCCAGCCTCTTTCGCACACCGTCGAAAGTCACGAACGGCCCTCAGACTTTCGACGTTTGCCGGTGCCGGGCGCTCAGCTTTTGGCCGGTAGGGCAACTCGTCCCGCTTGCTGGCAGGCGCTTAGGCGCCAACCTGGCGGGTGTTTTTGTTTTTGCTTTTGCATTTGCGCAGGTCGGCGGCCCGTAGCCTTTACACGGCGCCCGCTTCGGTCGGCTAGGATCGTCCCGTGCGACTTTGCGGCCATTGCTCCGAACCTTTGTCACCCCTGAAACGTGCCGACGCGCGTTGGTGCGGGGGACGTTGCGCCGTTGCGGCTCACCGGTTGCGGGCTTCGCTCCCGTTGTTGCCGCCTGCACTTACTGACGAACCCCGTTGGGTTCGCTTCGAACGCACCAAACGCCCGCTCCAACCGAACGGGCGTGCCGCTTCGTCAACGAATCCGGCAACATGGACCGACTACGAAACCGCCAGCGGTTCAACCGTTGGCGCCGGTGTCGGGTTTGTGTTGAACGGTGACGGGCTTGTCTGCCTTGACTTTGACCATTGCTATTCGGGCGCCGACCTGGCGCCGTGGGCCGCTTCAATTTTGGACCGTGTACCGCCGACGTATGTTGAACGTTCGCCCTCGGGTGACGGTCTGCACGTTTGGGGTTTCGCTTCGTTGGACTTTGCCGGGCGCCGTGTTGCGGTGCCGGGCGGCGAAGTTGAGGTCTACGGTTCGGCCCGTTACATGACGGTCACCGGTGACGCGTTGACGACAACCCGTGAACTCGGGGACTTGTCCGCGGTTATCGCTTCACTCATTCGCTAGGGGAATCCACATGGCAAGAACCGGGCGCCCGCCCGCGCCCTTAGAGGCGAAGAAAAAACGCGGCACCGCGCGCCCTGACCGGGTGCCGAACCTCGGCAACCTTGCCGCGGTCCCTGCCGCTCAACTTGAACCCGCCGAAATGGAACCGGCCGCCGCCCTTGAGGTTGTCCTTGACGCGGGGCGCGTTTGGTTGGCCGCTTCGGATTCGGTCGCGCTGGCAATGCTTCGCGAATCGTTAGAAGAACGCACCGCACTTCGCGCGGCCGTTTTCGTTTCTCAGTCACCCGACGCCCGAAAGGCATTGCGGGAACTTGACAAGCAAATCATCGGGCAGCTTTCGGCGTTGGGGTTTGACCCTGCCGCCCGGTCGCGCCTCGGACTGGCTGAAGTGAAGGCCGCGTCCACGCTTGAAAAGTTACGCGCGCAACGTGGCAACTAGCCCGAAGGGTTGGCCGCCGCGTTGGTTGTCTTTCAACACCACGGCGCGAACTCGAACACGCGGCGACGAAGCCGCCGAGTTCGTGAACACTTATGCCCGTGTCGTGAAGTCATCCGTTGGCGGTGCCGTTGGTGAGCGAATCACTTTGCGGCCGTGGCAACGGCGGCTCATTGATGGACTACTTGCCGAAGATTCGTCGGGACGGTTGCGGCATCGCGCCGCCCTTGTCGGCTTGCCCCGCAAACAAGGCAAGTCGGCGCTCGGTGCTGGCCTCGCCTTGTGGTCGCTTTTTTGTGGCGAACCTGGCGGCGAAGTTTATTCGTGCGCAGGTACTCGCGAACAGGCCCGAATTGTTTTCGCTTCGGCTAAGCGCATGGTGGAACTTGACCCGGAACTCTCGGCAATCTCGAAGGTGTACCGCGACGCCATAGAAGTTCCCGACACCGGTTCGGTGTATCGGGTACTCAGTCGCGAAGCGCCAGCCTCGGAAGGTTTGTCACCTTCGTTCGTTGTTTTCGATGAGGTTCACGTTCAACAAGACGACGAACTTTGGAACGTTATGGCGCTAGGCGCTGGCGCTCGGCTCGAGCCGATGTTGCTCGGCATCACTACCGCCGGTTCACGAACCGACAACCTCGGGCGTGACTCTCATTGTTTCAAGTTGTACGAACACGGCCGCAAGGTTGCGGCCGGTGAAATCGAAGACCCAACATTCTTTTTTGCGTGGTGGGAACCGAAGCACGGCGCGGCCGCTGACTACACGGACCCGAAAGTTTGGGCCGAAGCCAACCCGGGTTTGGGTGATCTCAATTCGCTAGAAGATTTCCGAAGCACAATCGTTCGCACACCCGAGGCCGAGTTTCGAACCAAACGCACAAACGTTTGGGTAGTTGGTTCAACCGCTGCACTACCGCACGGCGCGTGGGATCGTTTGGCCGCACCGTCGCGCACCATTGACCCAAGTGTTCCCGTTGTGCTTATGGCCGACGGGTCATGGTCGGGAGATTCAACCGGTGTCGTCGGGATCACTTGCGAAGAAACGCCGCACCTTTTTGTTGTTGACCTTTGGGAAAATCCGCACGACGGCACCGCATGGCGTGTCCCGATTGCTGACGTTGAGGAACGTTTGCGCCTCGCCGCGCGTTCCATGCCGGTTGTTGAGTTGGGTATGGACCCCTACCGCTGGCAACGTTCAATGCAAGTCCTAGAAGATGAGGGCTTGCCGCTTGTTGAATACCCGATGGGTTCCGTTGAACGCATGGTGAAAGCGTGGCAAGTTTTCTACGATTCGGTGTTGGATGGCACGTTCACTCACGACGGCGACCAGCGCCTCGCGCGTCACGTTGCTTCAATGGTTCTCAAGATTGACAACCGCGGCGCACGCCCAACGAAAGAAACGAAGAACAGCGAACGACACATCGACCTAGGTGTTTGTGCCGTTGCCGGATTAGAGCGCGCCATTTGGCACGCTACGCACGAAGCGCCAGCGAATGCGGCGCCCGCAATTATTGACCCGTGGAGTTTGCCCGATGCGTGAAGCCTTGACGACAACAACCGAAGCGCTCGGCGCGATCGCTATTTGTGTTGGCGTGGGCCTTGTGTCCATTCCCGCGGCGTTCATTGTTGGCGGCGTTCTCGCGATCTTCGGTTCGTACCTGGCGGCTCAGCGATGAGCCTTTTCTCGAAACGTTCGGCGCCTGCCCCGTTGCGCCATGATGGTTTCATGGTTGGTCCGAATTGGACCGGCGAAACCGTCACCGAAGAAACCGCGCTCGAAGTGTCAACGGTTCTCGCTTGTGTTTCGTTGCTGGCGGATTCGGTAGCGGCCCTGCCGCTCATTGCGATTCGCGACGTTGGAACACGAACCGAACGCCTTTCGTCTCCCGCATGGATTACGGACCCGGCGCCAACGGTGACCGCGTATGAACTCATGCACATGACGGTGACAAGTCTTGCCCTTCACGGCAACGCCTACTGGTGGATGGATTGGGTAGGCGGCGAGGCCGGGCAACCCGGCCAAGTTGTCCCGTTGCACCCCGACAACGTGACGGTGACGATTGTTGGAAACGTTCGAACCTACACGGTCGGCGCCGTCGCGGTCCCTGCCGAAAACATTTTGCACTTGCGTTGGTTCACACCGCCGCAAGCCGCGAAAGGTATTTCGCCAATTCACCAACAACGAACAACGTTCGGCATTGCTCTAGCTCAGGCCCGGCACTTAGCGCAGTTCTACGGCGAGGGCGCTACCCCTTCGTCGGTGTTGGAAACCGACGCGGAACTCACACCCGAAGCGGCGCGAGTTCTTCAGGCAACTTGGGAAAGTCAGCACCGCCGACACCGCAAACCCGCGGTGTTGTCGGGCGGTTTGAAATGGCGACCCGTTCAAGCCTCAGCGGCCGAAATGGAACTCACGGCGTCGCGTATCGAAACCGTCAACGAGATTGCGCGCGTGTTCAGAATCCCGCCCTACATGGTCGGCGGGTCCGGCCCTTCGAATGTTTATTCGAACACCGAAGCGCTAGGACTTCAGTTCGTGCAGTACGGCTTGTTGCCGTGGCTCAAACGAATTGAAGCGGCGGCATCGTCGCTTATGCCAACGGCTATGCGTGTTGAGTTCGACACTTCGGCGTTCCTTCGCGCCGACACAATCAACCGGTTTCGCGCTCACCAAATCGGCATCATGTCCGGCATTCTTTCGCCGAACGAAGCGCGCCAAGTTGAGAACTTGGAACCCTACGAAGGCGGCAACGATTTTGTAATGGCGCTCCCCGGGGCGCCCATGGCCGGACCTTCGGACACCCTGCCGCCCGTCGGCGTGGACAACGACCCTGCACAATGACAAACGAACTACGCGCCGCGGACAGTTACCCGCCAACCGCCGGAATGGTTGACGAAGCCGAACGCGGTTTGAACTGGCGACGCGAGTTCGGCCGCGGCGGTACTGCCGTAGGAATCGCACGCGCCCGCGACATAAGCAACCGAAAAGACTTGCCCGTTGAAACCTGGCGGCGAATCAAGGCCTACTTTGACCGCCACCAATCCGACAAAACCGGCGAAGGTTGGTCACCCGACGAGGACGGCTACCCCTCGAACGGCCGGATCGCGTGGGCCTTGTGGGGCGGCGACGCCGGTTGGAATCGCGCTCAGACAATTGTTGAAGCCGCAAACAAAGCGAGAACTCTTGCCATGACTGAACAAACACCCGAACCCTTGAACCTACGAAACGACGAAGGCGCCTACCCGCTTACGCCTCGGCAGGTTGCGCAGTACGACGCCGACGAAGCAAACGCCGAACTGTTCGGAAAGTTGAACCGCGGCAACGGCCCCGACGGCGCCCACTACGTTGAAGCCTCACCGTTCACCGCCGAAGGTTTGGTGTGTTCCTCATGCGTGTTCTTTGAAGGCGGCAACGCTTGTGAAATCGTAGAAGGCCCCATTGCCCCCGCCGGTGTTTGCAAACGTTGGATCATTCCCGCCGCCCTTGTGGTCGGTGACGCCAGCGAAGAAAACCCCGACGTTGAACCGTCGGCCGAAATCATGGACGAACTTATGACCGAAGCGCCACGCTACGCCGCCCTAGAACTTGAACGCCGCCGCATCGGCGGTCGCGATGTTGAGTTCCGAACAATCGAAGTCGGCGGCCTCGAACTACGAAACACCGACACCGAAAGCGGCAACGTTGGAACGTTCCGCGGATACGCCGCGGTGTTCAACTCACGAAGCGAACCCCTGCCGTTCATTGAAACGATTTCGCCGGGCGCTTTCAAACGTTCGCTGAACTCGGGTCGCGAAGTCCGAATGTTTATGAATCACAACCAAGACGCGGTCCTTGCTTCGACCAAATCGGGAACGTTGCGCCTCGCTGAAGATTCTCGCGGGTTGTTCGTTGAAGCCGACCTACCCGACACGACCACGGGCCGCGACCTTCGCGTGCTTATGGAACGCGGCGACGTTCATTCAATGTCGTTCGGCTTTTCAATTCCGGCGGGCGGCGAATCCGTCGGACCCGACGGCGTGCGCAATCTTTCCCAAGTGATTCTTCACGAAGTTTCCGTCGTAAGCGGTTTCCCTGCATACAAGGACACCGAAGGCGCTAGCGTTCGCAACATTGAACCGGCACCCGAAACCGCCGACACAACGCCGGGCCGTTCCGTTGAACTCGCCCGCCGCTATTTCGACCTAGCCGCAAAGCGCTAGCCGAACCGCAACCCGGAGAACCCGCCCGGCCCGCATCGCGGAAACCACCGGCGTTCCACCACTTGCACAACACAAAAAACAAACCCCCGAACCTTAGGAGTACGCAATGAGCGAACTTGTAAAGAACCTCAGCGAGCAACGCGCCCGCGCATGGGAACAAGCAAAGAACTTGCTTGACCACGCCAGCAACGAAGCCCGCGACCTCAGCGCCGAAGAGGGCGCAGAGTTTGACCGAATCAACGCCGACCTCGACGCGACCGACCAGCGAATCAAGTCCATTCTTGACGCCGAAAAGCGCAACGCGGACATTGAAGAAAGCCGCTCACGCCTCGGCGTCGCCGCTTCACTTTCTGCCCCGGAAATTGCAAACAACGAACCGACCGACGATGACACGGTGCGCCGTCTTATGTCCGGCGAGATTCGTTCGGCACGTTTTGAGAAGCGCGCAATTACGAAGAGCAGCAGCGGCGGCTCCGTTCCAACTTCGGTCTACGACCGCATTGTTGAACACCTTGTGATGGCGAACGTTGTTCGCGACGTTGCAACCGTCGTCACGACCAACGGCGGCGAAACGTTGAACGTTCCGACTTCAACCGCTTTCAGCACCGCTTCAATTGTTGGCGAAGCCGCGCAGGCTTCAACGTCTGACCCGACCCTCGCTACTCGCGCGCTCGGGGCTTACAAGTACGTGGTGCTTGTTCAGCTTTCGAACGAACTGGCGCAGGATGGTGCCGTTGACGTTGGCGGGTTCCTCGCCCGTCAGGCAGGCACCGCAATTGGTGTCGCGACACGCGGCCACATGACAACCGGCGACGGTTCAAGCAAGCCAACCGGCATCGTCACTTCGTCAACCGCTGGCGTTACTGGCGCCGCTGCAACTTCGGGCGCATTCACCGGCGACAACCTCATCGACCTTCGCTATTCGGTCGGTTCGGCTTACACGTCGCAGCCCGGTGTTGGTTGGATGATGAACAACACCGCAATGTCGGCCGCCCGCAAACTCAAGGGGTCAACCAACGACCACTACCTGTTTGCCCCGGGCTTGAACGGCGACCCCGACCAGTTGCTCGGGTTCCCCGTTTACCTGAACGATTCAATGGCTAGCCCGGCAGTCGCGGCCAAGTCGGTTCTGTTCGGCCACCTGCCGTCGTACTTCATTCGCGAGGCCTCGGGGCTGACCGTGGACGTGTCCGATGATTTCGCCTTCGACTACTCGGTGCGAACCTTCCGCGTCACCATGCGAACCGACGGCCTACTGGTTGACCAGACCGGTGCCGTGAAGCACTTTGTCGGCGGCGCCGCTTCGTAATCTGAAGCACCCTGCCAAATCCGATAGGCGCCGCACCCGTTCCCCCCTTCCGGGTGCGGCGCTTATCACCCCAAACGAAAAGGAATCACCATGCGCGTTCGGCAACTTATCGACATTTCGGGAACCATTGACGGCCAAGAATGGCCCGGCAAAGGCGCAGAAATTGAACTCGCCGACCATGTGGCCGCCGACCTAATCGCCAACGGCCACGCCGAAGCGTGCGGCAAAGCCCCCAAAATTGAAACCGCCGCCGCCGACCCGGTAACGGAAACCGCCGCGGCCGCAAAGCCTCGCCCCCGTCGGACCCCGAAAGCCTGACCCGTGGCATACCTGACCCCCGCGCAAGTACGCGCACGCGTTCCCGCCTTGTCCAACACCACGACATACACGGACGCGGAACTCACGAACCTAGTTGACGAGTTCACCGACATTGCCGAACGCTATTTGCAAACGGCCTACGAAACTCGAACCGTCACCAACGAACAACACCCACGCCCGAACACTTGGCTGCAACTGCGCAACCAACCGGTGCAAGCCGTGTCCGCGTTCACCGTTGACGGTGTGGCCGGAACCGTCGCCGACCTGACCGTTGAACAAGCAACCGGCACCGTGTACGGCGGCGCGTGGAACATGAGTGATGTAGTTCTCATTACTTACACGCACGGCGCGACTACTGCGCCCGAAGCGTTGCTGCGGGCGTGTGCCGAATACTGCCGGGCCGTAGCTTTCGCCGACCGTTCGGGACAGTCCCGCGACGTAATCGCGCAATCTTTCGACGGGTCATTCACCCGCTACTCAACACCCGACTGGAACCGCGGCCGCCCAACCGGTTTCCTCGAAGTTGACCGGTTGCTGAACTCGCTAGACAACTACCGAACGCCGGGCATCGCGTGACCGCTACCACGTCGGTTCGTTGGCAAGCAACGAAACAACTTTGCGCGTTGCTTCGTTCGGCGCCTGCACTCACCGGCGTCACCGTTGAACCTGGCTGGCCGGGCGACCGTGTACCCGCCGCGCAACTCATTTGGATCGACGAACTAGACGGCCCCATTGTTGTTCCCGTAATGACCGGCGGCCGCAAACAACGCGCCGACACTTTCACCCTTTCGCTACAAATCCGGGTGATTGGACTTGGCACACTTGACGAAACGATGTCGCGCCTTTTTGAACTTGTCGCCGTTGTCGAAAACTTGTTAGCCGACGACACAAGCCTAGGAAACTTGGACGGGGTTCTTTCCGCTGAACTCACCAACGGCCGCCAAACGTCGGCCATGTTCCCCGAAGGCCCGACCGCTTACGGCGAACTAATCCTGACCATTGAAACCCGACTCCTCTAGGAACAAGAATGAAAGTCACGAACACGACCGGCGTTGACTTGTATTGCACCGACTTTGGCGCAGTAGTCGCCGACGGCGAAACAATCGACACAACCGAAGCACTCGCCGCACAACTTGTCGCGCAGGGTTGGAAAGCAAAGCCCGAAGCGAAAACACCAAAAACCCCGAAGGCCGACGCGCCAACGATTGAAAAGGAACCGTCATGACCCGAACCGGCATCGCCGCGCAAATCGGCTACGCATTAGAAAGCACGGTCGGAACTCCCGTGACCGTCACCGCATTTGTTCCCCTTGTTTCCGAAACACTCGGGCAGGAACGCAACCGCCTTGAATCCGCGGGCATCATTGCGGGCCGTCGTGTTCTCACTTCGGACCAATGGAACGGCGGCGACATCACGGTGTCGGGTTCCGTTCAGCACGAACTCTACAACCGGGGCCTCGGCAAAATCTTTACCGCCATGTTTGGCGCAGTATCAACAACCGGCGCCGGACCGTACACCCACACCTTCACACCTGGCGACCTGACCGGCGACGCGCTCACCGTTCAAGTTGGACGGCCTGCAATCAACGGCACGGTGTTTCCGTTCACTTATGCGGGAATGAAGATCAAGAGTTGGGAACTTGCGTGCAACGCTGGCGAAATCGCAACACTTGGCGCCGACCTTGTGGGCGTTCGTGAAATCGATTACCGCCTTGTAACCGACGGCGTGACCACAAGCGGCTCCGCTTCGATTTCTTCCGCGTCGGCCGCGTTCAACGCGTCGGATGTTGGGAACCCCATTAGCGGCACCGGCATTCCGTCGGGCGCAACAATCGCGTCGGTTCAATCCGCGACGGCCGCCACGCTTTCCGCGAACGCTTCGGCTTCGGGTACTGGCGTTTCGTTCACGCTCGGGATTGCCTTAGCGTCGGCGACATACCCGGGCAGTATCAAACCGCTGAAGTTCAACCATGCCGCAATCACTCTCGGCGGCGCTTCGGTGAACGTGAAGGCGTTTACGCTTTCGGGCGACAACATGGTCGACGACGGCCGCCGGTTCCTCGGGTCGCAGTTTATTTCCGAACCGTTGGAAATGGGTTTGCGTGAATACACGGGAAGTCTTGATGTTGAGTTCACCGACCTGACCCAATACCGCCGCTTCGTTACTGGCTCAGAAGCCGCCCTTGTTGCTTCGTTCACGTCGGGCGCCGATTCGGTCACGATCACAACGAACGTTCGCATCGATGGCAGCACCCCGCAGGTTGCGGGCCGTGAGATTCTGACCCAATCCCTGCCGTTCAAGTGCGTTGCTTCGGGTGCTGACTCGTCGGCAATCACGGTCGCGTTGGTGAATAGCGACGCGACGCCGTAACAATGGCGCCCGTCGTAACCGTTCAAGGCTTGCGCGATTTTCGCGCAGCTTTGAAAGCGGCCGGAGACAACCTACCGAAAGAACTTCGGTTAGGACTCGTTGAGGTAGCCAAGATTGCCGAACGCGTTTCAATAGCCGAAGCACACCGAATGGGCGGGGTTCAATCCAAAGCCGCCCGGGCAATCAAAGGCACCGCAACGCAACGCGAAGCGCGCGTCCAAATCAACAAATCAAAAGCGAAAAGCAACCCAACCGCTTTCGCCAACATCGCTTTTTGGGGAGCGAAACGGCGAAGCGGTTGGTATGCCGCCGACAAGTACCAGCAAAGCAAAGGGCGCCAGCACCCCCCGTGGGTTGGCAACACTTGGGAAGTGTTGAACCCGACGCAAGGCCCCTACGCATTGAACGCCGCCCTCGCACGACACGAGGACGACATTATGGCCGCACTCACCGCGGCACTTGATCGCCTCATTGCGCAGGCGTTCCCCGACTAGCCGAAGTCCCGCAGGAGGACAACATGGCACAAGCACCACGGCCCGGCGTTGCGAAACGCAAAGAGGCTCAGCAACAAGCCGCGCGAGTTCTACGCGTAACCGTTGACGGCGTGACCGTTCAACTTTGCCCCGACAATCTGCCGCTTGAGCATCGCGTCGCCGTTCGGAAAGCGTGCGGCGGTTTGCCGTTGTCTGCGTTTTGGTCTGACGGCTTAGCGGTTGACGTTGATTCGTTGATGATTCTTTTTTGGTTGGGTCGCCGAGTTTCCGGCGAACCTGGCCTGTCACTTGAAACCGTGGAAAAAGAATGGCCCCACACTTTGTCGCCTGACTTGTTCGAGATTGTTCTTGTTGAACCCGACGAAACCGACGACACCGACCCGGAATCCTAAGGGCCAAACTTGTTGAAGTTTGGCCTGTTCTCTCGCGTACCTACGGCCTCAAACCGTGGGACTTGGAACGCCTCAGCTTTCCCGAAATAAACGCATACCTAGACGACCTAAACGCATTACACGACACCCGAACGAGAGGACGGTAAACAATGGCAACCGAACGCAAACTCGCCATCGTCCTGACCGGCGAGGACCGCAGCGCCTCAAAAACTTTGCGCGGTGTTTCCGACGAAGTAGAAACAACCGGCGGCAAACTCGCGAACCTCGGCTCAAAGATTTCGCCAGCACTCGCCGGGGCGGCCGCGGCCGTTGTTGCCGGTGTCGGGTTTGCAATGAAGGGCGCTTTTGATGCGGCGGTTGAATCACAAAAGATCGCACGCGAAACCGAACGAGTGATCCAAACTACCGGCGCTTCGGCGTGGACTACCGCCGACCAAATCGGCGACCTTGCCGATTCAATCTCGGGACTTACTGGCGCCGACGACGAACTGGTGCAATCAACGGCAAACCTTTTGCTCACCTTCACCAACGTTCGCAATGTTGTTGGCGAAGGTAACGACGTTTTCAACCAAGCGACCGGCTACGCGTTGGACCTGGCGGCAGTAATGGGAACCGACGCGAGTTCGGCCGCGGTCATGTTGGGAAAGGCATTGAACGACCCGCTCAAGGGAATGGGGAAACTCACCAAAGCCGGGGTCACCTTCGACGAACAACAACGCCAACAAATCAAAACAATGAGCGAATCCGGGGACATACTCGGCGCACAAAAAATCATTCTCGCGGAACTCGGCAAAGAGTTTGGCGGTGCGGCGGCCGCCGCACAAACACCGCTAGACGCGTTGAAAGTTCAACTCGGAAACCTTCAGGAACAAATTGGCGGGGCGCTCGTTCCGATTGTTTCAAAAGGTGCCGACGCCGTTTCGTTTCTTGTCACTTCGTTTTCTAATTTGCCGGGCGGTGTTCAAACGGTGGTCATTGCGGGCGCCGGTGTCGCGACTGCCGTTGCTGGCGTGACGACACTTGTTGCGAAAATGAGCGACGTGTTCGCGCCGGTGTTTTCAATTGTCGTCAAAGGTTTTCAAACCGCGCAAGAATCCATCTACGGATTCACCGCGGTTCTAACCAATTCTTCAAAGGTTGCGGCCATTGCTTCGACTGCACTAACGACCGGCCTTGTTGGCGCCCTCGGCGTCGCCGGTATTGCGTTAGCGGCGTTCTCAATTTTTCAAACAATGGCGGCCAACTCGTCCAAAGAAAATACCGAACGGGTCAAAGGTTTTGCCGACGCGTTGGGCGATTCAACGGGACGAGTTCAAGAAAAGACCGCTGCGTTTATTGCTGACGAATTAGCGACCGGCGCATGGGGAAAGGTTATGGAAAAGGGCGGCGGTTCTGCCGAGTTGCTGACCCGTTCCATTGTTGACCAAAGCGACAAAATGAAAACGTGGTCGGCGCAAACATTGGACAACAAGTACGGCCTCGAAGCATTCACCGCTGGACTAGGAACCGCAGCGGGCTTCGGCGACGAGTTCGCGTTGTCACTTCTTGACTTGCAAAAAACGCAGGGACTCACCGACCAACAAACCTATGAACTCGCGCAACAAATAGCCGAACTCAACACTGCATACGGAACGGCACAGGGGCAAGTTAGAACACAAACCGCGGTGAATGATGCGCTGGCCGCTTCAACCGGCGGCGTTTCACAAGCAACAAAAAACGCGGTCGCAGACTTGAAAGAACTTGCCGACACAATCCGCGCACAAACCGACCCGTGGTTCGCGGCATACAAAGCGCAAAAAGATTTCAACACCGCACAAACTGAACTAAACGAAACCACCCGCAAGTACGGCCAGAACTCACAACAAGCAAAAGACGCGACATTGAAAAGCGCGCAAGCCGCGCTGTCATACAAGGGGGAACTTGCCGACCTAAAAGGCGCGATGCTTGACGGTAACGGTTTCAAAGAGTTTGGCGACCAACTAAACGGGCTAGAGACTTTGGGTTTCGATCCAAACTCAGAAGCGGCAAAAGCGCTCGGCTACGACATTCTCACCGTTGGCGCAGCGGCCGAAAGCGTGGACGGCAAAAGCATTGACATTGGAATGACTTTGGACGCCCGCCAAGTCAAAGCAAAAATCGATTACCTAAAATCTCAGGTTGACCCCGCTACGGGCTGGCTACCACTTGGCGCCGTCTACGCGCTCGGCTCATTCGCAAAGGGCGGCCAAGTTCAAGACGGGCCGTTCATTGTCGGCGAGGAAGGCCCCGAACTTGGCATGAAGATTGGCAGTTCGGTTCGTATCTTTTCCAACCGTGATAGTTCGAGAATGTTAGAAGGCGCAGGTGTTGGCGGCCGCGGCGGCGATACCGTCAACGTCTACGTGAACGGTTCCAACGCTTCGGCGTATGACATAGGCCGCGAAGTTCTTTGGTCGCGAAAGGTTGCCGGGTAATGCCTACCGATTGGACTGTCACTTTTGGGGGCCTCACCATTGGCGGCGACGGCTCCCCCTATCAACTCTCACAACTCGTCGGGTTCCATGAGGCGCCCGAAGTTCGCACAAGTGACCAAATGCGTTCACGCGCTCACGGCTTATTTGCTGGCACCGACTATTTGGGGGGCCGTTCCATTGTCGCCGAAGTTGAAGTGGTCGCCCCTCACCCTTCGGAAACGGTGTGGCAAGCGTTCTCGTCGGCCCTTGTTGTTGGCGCAGAATCCGAAACGGCGCTCGGTGTTCAAATGCCGGGCCTTGCCTATGGCACCGCCGTTCAGGTTGGCGCCCGTGTTCGCAAACTTTCTATGCCTATTGAGCGCGCCTATTTCAACGGACACGGCCGCGCGGTTGTTGAGTGGTACGCCACGGACCCCCGTGTTTATTCTCAAACGCTGACAACCGAAACGGCGTCGCAGGCCACGGTTGCGGGTACTGGCGTTACGTTTCCCGTCACGTTTCCCCTCAGCTTCGGCGGGGCGGTGTCGGGCGGGCAACTTACGGCGACCAACGCCGGTGAGTTCGGCGCCCCGTGGGTCGCGACTATCTCGGGACCGATTGTGAACCCGACACTTGAGAACATCACGACGGGCGAGACCCTCGCGTTTGTTGGTTCACTTGCTACCGGGGAAACTTTGGTGGTTGATTCGCTGGCCCGTTCCGTTTTGTTGAACGGTACGGCTTCGCGTTATTCGTGGCTTGTTGTTGGTTCGCAATGGTTCACCGTTGAACCTGGCGACAATGCAATCCGTTTGGCCGGTACTTCGGGTACTGGTTCCGTTTCATTCTCTTTCCGTTCCGCGTGGATTTAAGGACTACTTATGCCAGTTCGTGCAACCCCGATTTTTATTCAAGGCAACTCACACCCGGCCGAAGAAACCCGACTCATGTTGGCGGGAATGTTGGGGAGCGTGACCGGTTCGTTTGCTGGCGGTGTCGCTTCGTCTGACCCTGCGCATGGTGTTGTTCGAGCAACCGACTTGGCGGTGACTCAAAACGGAACGCCGAACATGACGGTGAACGTTGCGGCGGGCGGTTGTTTTATTCGTGGCACGTTGTCCGCGAACCAAGGTGCCTACCACCTTTGGAACGATGGCACTTTGTCGGTGGCGATTTCAGCGGCCGACCTTACGAACCCGCGCCGTGATCTCATCATTGCGCAGGTTCGCGACGCGAACTATTCCGGCGCCGTTCGCGATGCGCAGATTGTCGTGGTGACGGGTACGCCTGCCGCCTCTCCCGCAGACCCGACCGTTCCGGCAAACTCGTTGGTGTTGGCGCGTGTCGCCGTTGCCGCGGCCGCTAGTTCAATCGTAACGGCAAACATCACCGACCTTCGGCCGGTAGCGAATCAACTTGGCAAGACCCCGACTTTCACGACCGAAGCGCTAGCAACGACGGCGCTACCTTCACCGGTTGACGGGCAGGGCTACTACCTGAACACCAACACGACGACCGAAGGCCCCCGGTATTGGAACGGCTCAGCGTTCCGGCAACCATGGAATATGCCATGGGGCTACGTTGGGCAATCCGTCACCGGCGCCAACACAAATAGCACCGCAGGAGTTTGGGCAAACGCTACGACTCTCGCTTTCACGGTTCCCGCTAACCGACGTATTCGAGTTGAAGGCGCCTGCACAATTTTCAACAATGGCGGTTCGGCAAGCGATTTCGCGGTAGGAGTTGGGCCGACCCTCGGCGCACCTCTCAACAATAACCAAGTTTATTTACCCGTCGGTTATCGCGCCGGGCTTTACGCTTCTCACACTTTCACAAGTACCGCGTCAGCGGTAACCGAACGCCTGCAATTTCAAGGCGTGCTGTCGGCTCCGCTTGTTCTAATTGGCGCAACGCTTATCGTCACCGACATCGGCCCCGCAGGCGCGCCCGCGTAACCGTGACCCAATACCGTTGCATCGCCGCCGACCTACGAACCGGCACCAAACTTGCCGAACTCCCGCTGCGTTCGCTTTCGTTCTCTCAAACATTGAACGACGCGGGCGAAGCGTCAGGCGTTCTAGCTCTCCCCGCACCAACAACCGCAGCGAACCGCACAACCGCCGCAACACTAAACGACGCGGTAGACGAAGCACGCCGTCAACTCATCATCGAACGCGAAGGCGTGGTCGTATGGTGCGGGATAATTTGGCTAGCGCCATACAACGACGACAACCAAACCCGCAGCATTCGAGCCGCCGAAGATTGGTCATACTTTCGCCGCCGCTTCATTGACTACAACGCCACATGGACCGCAACCGACCAACTCACCATTGCCCGTGCGTTAGTGGACAACGCCGAAGCATCACCCGGCGGCGACATAAACATCACGACAACCGCCACAACGTCGGGCATCACGCGCGATTTCAGTTTTGGCCGTTACGAACTCAAACCCGTTGCCGAAGCGTTCGAGGACTTGGCGAAAATGGACAACGGGTTTGACTGGGCAATTGAACCGGCGTGGTCGGGTTCAACGCTAACGAAAACGCTTCGGCTTTCTTATCCGCGACGCGGCCGAAACTTTCAACAAAGCGGCCACGTTTTCGAAGTTGGCCGCAACGTAATTTCGTTCACCTGGCCGACCGACGGAACCCGAGTGAGTAACAAGGTTTGGGTGACCGGCAACGGCGAGGGCGACGCGATGCTTATTGCATCGGCCGCCGACGCTCAGCAAATCCAACCGCTCAGCGCTGGCGGTCCCGGTTACCCGCTACTTGAAGATGTTGTTTCTTTGAAGGACGAAACGCAACAAGCGAACCTGAACGCACGCGCTCGCGCCCGTGTCACTTACACGGCAACGCCCGTCGTGTTGCCGACGCTCACGGTTCGCGCCGACATTGACCCGGTACTTGGGGCATACATCACCGGCGACGCCTGCCGCATTATTATTCCCCCGAACTTTTCGCCACGATTCCCCGACGGGTTGGACACGTTCCGAAGGATTGTCGGTTACGCCGTGGACGTGGACGACGAAGGAACCGAAGCCGTCACGTTGACACTAGGAGAAGAACCGAGTGCCTGACATTCCAACACCCGAGGACTTGGGAACGTATCTGAAGGACGTTGAGCGCCGTGTTCGTGTTTTGGAAACCGCACCGCGCGCGCAGGACACAACGCTGCCAATTACTTTCGCCGACTTGGATTCAACTTTCACCACAAGTTCGACGACGTTTGTTGACTCGTCGCCCGCTGGCCCAACCGTAACCGTCAACGTTGGGCAGTCCGGCCGCGTGTTGGTGAGTGCTTCGGCCTAGATCGGGTTGAACAACACCAAC
>Ga0315900_10002125_pt1 | contig 30954 bp, 33 predicted proteins | sample LakEriMetagenome_FD_203521 | JGI IMG/M metagenome (GOLD analysis project Ga0315900, IMG submission 203521) | Freshwater fungal communities from buoy surface, Lake Erie, Ohio, United States - Buoy 12 MA114 | ecosystem: Environmental > Aquatic > Freshwater > Lake > Lake biofilm | place: USA: Lake...
AACGCTAAACCAGAGCTCCTGCGGGAGCCCCTCTTCAAACGGGGGTGGCGTTGGGGCGTCGTGCTGCATCTGGTGCAGCCTACGGCATCAGCCCGATACGGATCGCCCTACTCGCTCCGCACCATGATGTGCTTCGCCACGGTGTAGTCCTCAAGGGCATACATCGACTGGTCCTTGCCGTAGCCGGACTGCTTGAAGCCGCCGTGCGGCATCTCGCTCGCCAGGGTGAAGTGATCGTTCACCCAGACGGTGCCGAACTGCAGCGCCTTGCTCACCTTGAAGGCTCGGGCGATATCACTCGTCCAGAGCGACGAGGCGAGGCCGAACTGGCAGTCGTTCGCCCACTCCAAAATCTGATCGTCGCTCTTGGCACGCTGCACCGAGACGACTGGTCCGAAGACCTCGTCTTGGACGATCTCAGAACTCTGCGCTGGCCCCGCAATAATCGTTGGGCGATAGAAGTGACCCTTCCCAGCAACGCTCTTGCCGCCGAGTACGACCTCCGCCTTCTTGCTCGCTCGCTGCACGAAGCCATCGACGCGCGTGCGCTGTGCGGCACTAATGAGGGGCCCCATCTCGGTCGCCTTATCGCTCGTCGGCCCAACCTTGATCGTCTTCACCTGCTTGATCAGCGCGTCAACGAGACGCTCATAGATCTTCGGACCCGCGATGATGCGGCAGGCTGCGGTGCAGTCTTGCCCCGCATTCCAGAAGCTCGCAGCGCGCATCGTGCTCGCAACAAGGTCAACATCTGCATCGTCGAATACTAGGACTGGCGCCTTGCCACCAAGCTCGAGGTGGAGTCGCTTCACTGTTGATGCACCAGCCGCCGCGATGCGCTTCCCCGTGGCGGTATCACCCGTCACCGAGACCATCGCAACGCCTGGGTGCTGCGCTAGGTAGGCACCAGCCTCGTCGCCCGTACCGGTGATGACGTTCAGTACTCCGGCTGGCAGAAACTCTTGCGCCAGAGCGCCGAGCATCAGCGCCGTGATCGGCGTGCGCGCCGATGGCTTCAAGACAACGGTGTTCCCTGTGACGAGCGCTGGACCAATCTTCCAGCCGGCCATGAGTAGCGGATAGTTCCATGGAGCGATCGAGGCGACAACGCCAACCGGATCGCGACGAATCATGCTCGTGCGCCCTGGGAGGTATTCGGCAACAGCCTTCCCCTCCATGTTGCGCCCAGCGCCAGCGAAGTAACGCAGATTGTCGACGACCGCATCAACCTCAATGCCAACGGCGCTGATCGGCTTACCAGCGTTCTCAGATTCAGCCTTCACGAACTTGCGCTTCGCGGACTCAAGGGCGTCGGCAAGCTTCAGCAGCGCGAGCGCGCGCTCGGCGGGGGTGGTGGCGCTCCATGCTGGAAAGGCCGCCGCAGCCGCAGCAACTGCAGCATCAACATCGGCGCGGCCGCTCTGTGGAACCGTTCCCAGTACCTCGCGCGTCGACGGATCTTCCACCGTGATGGTCTTCCCCGACTTCGCCGCGACCGACTTGCCGTTGATGATCTGCTTCCACGCGCGCATCTCAACCCTCCAACTGCTCTGCCCCGGGCGGGGCTCCCCCTGAGCCTACCGCCGCCGCACGGTTCGTGGGGCACCCCGTCGCGCTGGTTGCCCCTAGCGAAGCGCGGCGGCGCGCGGTACCCTCAACAAATGGCACATCAGTTCGTGGTCCAACTCGCGCATAAGCCTGGGGCACTGGCCGAGCTTTGCCGTGAACTTGAGCGCCAAGAGGTTGATCTCAAGGCCATCGGTGGCGGTGGAATCGGCGAGGTTGGCCACGTCATTCTGAAGACCGCCGACGACGCCAAGACGCGCGCGGTGCTCGAGGCTGGCTCTTACACATTCATTGAGAGCGAATCCGTACTCGCCGAAGTTGACGACCAGCCGGGTGGCATGCTCTCCGTGCTCGATCGACTCGCCGCCGCCGGCGTGAACGTCTACGGGCACCTCTTCATGGGGCGATGGGGCGAGCGAGCAACCTTCGCCTTTGTTGTTGATGATCCAGCGAAGGCACGCGCTGCACTCGGACAGGAGTACTAAGCCCGCTTAGCGACGTCCGATCCGCTGCGTTATTTCATCGACGGCAGCCTGGTACCCAAGCGTTGCAAACGGATGATGGTTGAACCCCTTTAACGTTAGATATTCAACGTTGCCGAGTTGCGCCAACGGTTTCGTCCACTCCGGTCGCACCAGTGTGTCGCCCTCACCCTGCGTCACTAGTGTCGGCACTGGAAAGCTCCCGCCAGCTGCAACAACGGCTCGCGCCGCCTTTTGTGCGCGGAAGCCTTCATCGCCAAGTCGCGTCGTGACCGCGTAGAGGTAATCAGGTGCCGTTGGATCGAGGTTCTGGAGGCGCTGTCCAGGGCTGGTATCGGCGCCGATCCCTGTTGGAATGCGCAGCATCGGAAGAACGCGCGACAAGATTGGTGCGACAACTCGCTTCCAAGTTGCAATACGTGCCTCAATTGCTGGCGCAGAGAGAACAAGATAATCGGGCATCATCAGCCCCGCAGCGGCGGCGCCGAAGGCGATGAGGCCGCCGAGGCTGTGGGAGACAACTACTACCCGCCGACCGGTGCGCTGCAGATCGCTCACCTGTTCGGCAAGGTCGAGGTGGAAGCGGCGGAACTCCTTCACATAGCCACGGGGCCCCTCGGAGCGCCCATGGCCCCGTAGATCCCACGTGGTCGTGCGCCAGCCAGCGGCGGCAAAGGCGCGTGCCGACTGAACGTAGCGGCTTGAGTTCTCCCCGATCCCGTGCCCAAGGAGGAGCTCGCCGAGCGGCTGCCCTGCGGGCTCATAGACACGGCGGAAAAGCGTCACTCCATCGCTCGTCGTGAAGGGGGCCACGCTCTCCTGCTCCATGCTCATGCGTGGGATCCTACACTTACAGGAGAGGCGCGCTGCGCCCGTATCGGAGGCCGCAATGACCAACGCAAAGAAGACTCGCACGGAGCGCGATTCGTTCGGCGAGATCGAAGTTCCGGCCGATCAGCACTGGGGCGCCCAGACGGCTCGCTCCCTGCACTTCTTCGCCATCGGCGACGACCGTATGCCCCTTGAGGTGATCCACGCCCTCGCCACCATCAAGAGCGCCGCGGCGAGCGTAAATGCCGAACTCGGACTCCTTCCCGCCGACAAGGCGAAGCTCATCGTCGAAGCCGCAAGCGTTGTGACGAGCGGCGGTGCCGACGGCGAGTTCCCCCTCTCGACCTGGCAGACCGGCTCTGGCACACAGAGCAACATGAACGTGAATGAGGTGATCGCCTCGATCGCCAACGAGCGCGCCACCGGAACGCGCGGCGGGAAGAGCCCGATTCATCCGAACGATGACGTCAACCTCTCCCAGTCATCGAACGATGCCTTCCCCAGCGCCATACATATTGCAGCGACACTTGCCGTCAGCAAGACGCTCCTCCCGTCACTGCGACACCTGCACGCCACGATCAACGCAAAGGCTGCCGCCTGGAGCGGCATCGTGAAGATTGGCCGCACCCATCTACAGGATGCGGTGCCCCTCACCCTCGGCCAGGAGTTTGGAGCGCATGCTGCAGCGCTCGCAGGCGACATCACCCGCATCGAGGCGGCGCAGAGCGAGCTCCGCGCAATCGCACTCGGCGGCACCGCCGTCGGCACCGGCTTGAACGCCCATCCTGAATTCGCCGAGCGCGCCGCTAAGGCGATCGCAAAGCTCACCGGCGAACCAATCGTCAGCGCACCGAATAAATTCGCCGCACTTGCAGGCCAGGAGGCAACACTCGCCGCATCCGCCGCGCTCCGCACCACAGCCGCAACGCTGATGAAGCTTGCCAACGATGTGCGCTGGCTCGCCTCTGGGCCACGTGCTGGCCTCGGCGAACTGCGCATCCCAGAGAACGAGCCAGGCTCTTCAATCATGCCGGGGAAGGTGAACCCAACCCAGGCCGAGGCGCTCACCATGGTCTGCGTGCAGGTCTACGGACTCGACGCGGCGATCGCCCTCGCCGCAAGCCAGGGGAACTTCCAGCTCAACGTCTTCAAGCCGCTGATTGCGCTCGACCTGCTGACGCAGATCCGTCTGCTGGGCGACGCGGCGCGCTCGTTCGCCGATCACTGCCTCGCGGGCACCGAGCCAGACGCGGCGCGCATCACCGAACTGCTCAACGATTCACTGATGCTAGTGACGGCGCTCACGCCAGTGATTGGCTACGACAAGGCGGCAGAGATCGCCAAGCGCGCTCACGCCAACGGCGGCACGCTGCGCGAGACCGCCCTCGAACTCGGCTATATCAGCGCTGAACAGTTTGACGAGATCGTTCGCCCTGACCAGATGACGGGGCCAACCCGATGAGTGGCAAGCTGAAGATTGGCGTCTTGACCGGCGGTGGTGACTGCCCAGGCCTCAACCCTGCCATTCGCGCCGTTGTACACCGCGCGACAGCGAGCGGCCATGAAGTGGTCGGCATCCTTGATGGCTGGAAGGGGCTCGCCACAGTTGGCGCACCACTCAGCCGACCGCTTGATCGCGCCGCGGTACATGGCATTCAGGCGCAGGGGGGCACGATGCTTGGCTCTAGCCGCACGAACCTGCTGAAGCGCGAGGGTGGCCTCGATGCCGCTGAGGCGAACATGCGTGCGCTCGGTCTGAACGCCCTGATCGCCATCGGTGGCGATGACACCCTCTCCGTTGCTGCAGGTCTCGCCAAGCGCGGCGCAGCGGTCAACGCCATTCCGAAGACGATGGATAACGACGTTTGGGGAACTGAAGGCTGCCTCGGCTTTGACACTGCAGCGAACATCGTTACTGAGGCGCTCGACCGGATCGCCACCACCACCGCATCGCATCACCGCGTTGCTGTTGTCGAGGTAATGGGGCGCGACGCAGGGTGGGTTGCAGCATGGGGCGGGCTCGCCGGCGGCGCGCACGCGATTCTGATCCCCGAGGTGGAGTTCACCGCCGCAGCGCTCGACGAGCTTGTCGCCAAGTTGAAGGCGCGACGGGCAATTGGCGATGGCAGTTCCATCATCGTTGTCTCCGAGGGAGTGAAGCTCCCCGCGGCAGGCGCAACCGCCACGTCGGTGCCCCTCGATGAGTTTGGTCACCCACGACTCGACAAGGTTGCCGTTGGCGATGCACTCGCCACAATCCTCGAAGAGCGCAGCGGCCTCGAGGTGCGCTGCACCCGATTGGGCCACCTGCAGCGCGGCGGGGCGCCTTCGGCTGCCGACCGCGTGCTCGGCACGCGCTACGGCGTTGCGGCAGTGGAGGCGCTCGAGGCTGGTCGCCTCGGCGTGATGGTCGCGCTGAAGGGCGGCGCGATCGTTGAGGTGCCACTCACCGAAGTCGGCGGAAAGAATCGCTCGATTGATCTGAGCTACCCACCACTCTTCCCCCACTTCGACTAGCCGATGGCACGACTGATTCTCGTTCGCCACGCGCGCACCGCCGAGACTGGCATCAAGCTGAGCGGTCGCATCAAGGGGATCCCCCTCAGCCCAGCGGGTCGCAAAGAGGCGGCGGCGCTCGCCGAGGCACTCGGCGCCGTACAGATCGCTGGTATCTCCTCATCGCCAATGCAGCGCTGCCTCGAGACTGCCGAGGCTGTGCGCTCGATGCGCGGCCCAAGCGTGAAGTCGCGGCCCGACATCGTGGTTGACGAGCGCCTCACCGAGGTGGAGTACGGCGACTGGTCAGGCAAAGAGCTGCGCAACCTCATGAAGGATCCACTCTGGAACACGGTTCAGCGTCAGCCATCCGCCATGGTCTTCCCAAACGGCGAGTCGCTCCGCGCCGCAGCGGCCCGCGCCGTTGAGGCGATTCGCGAGATTGATGCGCGATTCGACGACGACGAAACCTGGCTCTGCGCCAGCCACGGCGACATCATCAAGGCGATCGTTGCCGACGCACTCGGCACCCCACTCGACCTCTTCCAGCGCATTGCCATTGATCCGGCCAGCATCACCGTAATTCGCTACAGCGGCGAGCGCCCAACGGTCGTGCGCGTGAACCTCTCAGCAGAGGGTGCGGCCGCTGGTCTGGTCGACAAGCCGAAGCGACCATCACTCCTCGGGCGACTGCGCGGCGAAGGCTGATGGCGCGACGGATCATTCGCTTCGACCCACCCGACCAGTTCATTGCTGGCGCGATTGGTGAGCCTGGGCAACGCCTCTTTCATCTGCAGGCGATCGGCGGCGGCATCGCCGCGACAGTAATCGTTGAGAAAAGCCAGATTGCGGTGCTCTCGCGGAGGATCGTTGAGATGCTGAAAGACCTGAGCGAGGGTGGCAGCGTGCAACTACCGAGCGCACCGCTCCCCCTTCCGCGCAAGCTGCCAGCACTCGCCGAACCGTTCACCGCTGAGTTCCGCGTCGGCACCATTGCCCTCGCCTGGGATCCGCTGCTCACGCGCCTCATCCTTGAGTTCCGCGATGACATGAGCGTTGAGGATGCCGCCGCTCCCCCACCGATCAACGACGCCCCCGACGGCCCAGATGTGTTGCGCGTATCGCTCAGCATTGCCGCCGCCCTTGAGTTTGCAGAGAACTCGCTCCAGCTCGCGGCCGCGGGCCGACCGATCTGTCCGAACTGCGGCGTGCCGCTCGATCCGCGCGGCCATCGCTGCGCACGCAAGGCTGCACTTCTCAACTGAGGTGACCGGCGCCGCATCGACACCGAACTGGCGCGGTGCGCTCCCCACTACCGCAGGTCTCGTTGAGATCAATGAGGCGATTCGCTTGATGCAGCTCTCAAACGATCTCACGCCGATCGGACGCATCGCCCAGGCGAGTAACGCTAGCTTCCTCTGCGAGATCGACGGCGGACTACAGGTGATCTACAAGCCCATTCGCGGCGAACTGCCGCTCTGGGACTTCCCTGAAGGGAGCCTCGCGGTGCGCGAGGCCGCTGCGTATCTTGTAAGCGAGGCCCTAGGGCTCGGCGTTGTGCCGCCCACGATCCTGCGCGACGGCCCTGCGGGTGAGGGTGCGGTGCAACTCTGGATTGACCACGCTGGCGTGCAGCGCGCAGTCGATCTCGTCAACGCCTCAGACGAGGGGCTGCGTCGCCTCGCCCTCTTCGACGCAATCGTGAATAACGGCGACCGGAAGGGTGGGCACATCCTTCCCCTCCCTGACGGCCGCATCCTTGGTGTTGATCACGGCGTCACCTTCGCCGTGGAGCCGAAGCTACGCACCGTGCTGTGGGCGTGGCGTAGCAAGGCGTTCACCGATGAGGAGCGCGCAATCATCGCTGGCGGCGTTCAGGGTCTGACCGATAACGGAGCGTTACGCGCCCAGCTCTCACCAATCCTCGACGGTGAGGAGATTGATGCGATGGCGGCGCGCCTCAGCGACCTCGCTGCGACGGACTGCTTCCCAGAGCCGAGCCCCGACTGGCCGCCACTCCCGTGGCCGCTCGTCTAGAGGCGGTCAAGCTACGGGAGTAGCGACTCGTCGACGATATCGCTTGCCTTCAGTCCGTCGAGCACCTGCTGGCCAGGGATCGAGCGCATGAAGTTGATGGACGTCTCCCAGCCCTCAACACTGATCGCCCCGTAGCCGGCGCTCTCTTGCAGTGGGCCGGCCCAGACATCGACCGTTGCCTTCATAACAGCGAGGGAGCCGGCACGAGCCGCAGGTGTCGCTGCTACTTCAGGAACAACCTTCGCAGCCGCATCAACGCCGAGCTCTGGGTTCGCTGCGATCTGTCGCATCGCCTCGAGTGTTGCGGCGATAAAGGCCCGGATTGCATCACGCTTGCTCTCAATAGTCGTTGGCGATGAGATGAGGCCAGGCCCTGCGAATGGTGCCGCAGCCGAGGCGTAGAAGACCTCTACCTCTACCCCTGCCGCCTGCGCCTGCACCAGGTCGTTGTTGGCGTATCCGGTTGTTGCATCAGCGGCGCCGCTGATCAGCGCCTGCGTCTGCCCAAAGTCTGGGTAGAGATCAAGCGATACATCACCAATGCTGAGCGATGCCTCGTCAAGGATGCCGAGCAGCGTCAGGTACCCAGAACCGTACTGGCCTGGCGTGCCAACGCGCTTCCCCTTCAGGTCGGCTGGGCTCATGATGCCCGCATCGGTTCGCGCGATCACAACGTTTGGCAGCACACCGTAGATGGTGGCCAAATAGCGGACAGGAATTCCCTGCGAAACGGCGGGGATCATGCTGGTGCCGTCAGCGAGGGCGAGATCAAGTCCGCCGCTACCGACAAGGCTAATCAGATCAGGATCGATCTGATTTTGCAGCGTTACATCAAGGCCAGCAGCAGCATATGCGCCGCTCTGCTGCGCCAAATAGAAGGGGGCGAACTGAACCCCTGGGATGTAGCCGAGTCCGACCGTGAGCTTCACGGGGGCCACCGAAGCCGATGCTGATGGTGTCGGCGAGGCGCTCGATGTGCACCCAGCGGCAACCAGTGCGAGAGAACCGAGTAGTGCGACCAAAATCCGCTTCATGACTAACCCCCCTACGCTTGCGATCGCATTACGCGATCTTTTTTGATGATACCCGCTCAAAAAGAAGCACGAGCGCGTACGCACTCACGCCAACGATCGCGATTTGCAACAGATCGGCAAAGAGGAGTGGCGTATCGAAGAGTGACCCGCGCGCAAGATTGAGAAGCACGCCAAGTCCTGCGGTGCCGCCGAGCCACTCGCCAACGATCGCCCCGACGACCGCGAGCGTCGCGGCAACGCGTGCCCCAGCAAGGATGCCACTACGTGCCGCAGGGAGTCGCGCGTACCGAAGGCTCTGCCAGCGCGTTGCCCCGAGTGAACGCATCAGCTCAAGGGTTCCAGCATCAACGTCGCGCACGGCGACGAGCGTCGAGATGGCAACTGGGAAGAGCGTAATCAGCGCGCAGACGGCGACCTTTGCGGCGAGCCCTGGCCCGAGCCAAAGGACGAGCACCGGGCCGAGCGCAAGAATTGGCGTCGACTGTGCTGCAACAAGGTAGGGGCTAACGACACGGCGGGCCGAGCCCGAGAGCCCAAGCGTGACGCCGATCACGAGGCCGAGCGCGCCACCAAGTAGGCCACCAATCGTTACCTCGGTCACGGTGGGCACAAGATGGCGCAGCATGGTGCCGTCGGCCCACGCCTCCGCGAATCGCACCGCGATCACCGATGGAGCGGGGAGGATGAATTGCGACACAGCGAAAATGCGCACCGCAACTTCCCATGCTGAGAGCAGGAGCGCGGCGACGGCGAGCGGAGTGAGTTGACTCAGCCTACGCATGCGACACCGAATCAAGGGCGGCGTAGAGGCGCGTCTGTCGCGCGGCGCCGTCCGGCGAGAGGAGTGCGGCGCGACGTCCAGTTGCTGGTTGGCCTCGTAGGCCCGGCACCTCAAGTTGAATTGCACCATCGGAGCCAAGCACCAGTACACGGTCGGCAACGAGCAAGGCCTCTGCGACATCGTGGGTCACGAGCAACGTCGCCGCCCCTGCCACCAGCTCGGGGAGCTCGTCGTCAAGGCGGGCGCGCGTGATGGCGTCGAGCGCAGCGAAGGGTTCGTCAAGCAGCAGGAGCGACGGTCGTCGAACGAGCGCGCGGGCAAGCGCTACGCGACCACGCTCTCCCCCCGAGATCTCACCTGGACTGCGATCGAGCAGCCTACCTGCGCCAACGCGCACGAGTGCCGCTTCGGCTGTCGCGCGTGCACTCGTGAGCGACTCACCCGCCAGCTCCAGGGGGAGGGTCACATTACGAAGCACCGTGCGCCATGGAAGAAGTCGTGCCTCCTGGAAGACGATGCCGACCTCAGTTCGACCCGCTGCCGCCGCGCTACCAACGAGCGCGATCTGCCCGGCCGTTGGCGTGAGGAGTCCGGCGACCAGGCGCAGGAGCGTTGACTTTCCCGATCCGTTAGCGCCTAGAAGCGCCACCGATTCGCCCGCGTCGATGGAGAGCGAAAGGTTGCGCAGCACCTCTCGTTCGCCAAACGAGTGCGAGAGCCCGTCAACCTGAAGTATCTGCATCAGTACATCATTGCGTGCGAAGCCCGCACGCGCCAATCAGGCGCCGGTTGCGGCTCGGTCTGCAGCGGCTCGCCGCACGGGGCGCACGTAGAAGAAGAGGCCGAAGATCAGATAGGCGCCTTGCGCAAGGAGTGTCGTCAGCTCTGGGGTCGAGCTGTAGCCGACGATAGCGCGCAAGAACTGGCCGATCCCCTCCTTGTGCGGCAGGATCGCAGAGATGTCGTAGACCGGGTTGATCAGAGCTGGCAGGAGGCCGAGCTCAATGAACTCATGAACGCCATACGCGAGAAGGCCCGATGCAATCACCACGAGTGCAGCGCCCGTCACGTTAAAGAAGGCGCTCAGGTTGAGTCGTAGCCCGGCACGGAAGATCAGCACGCCGATTCCGGCGGCGATGAGGAGGCCGATAAGGGCACCCACGACGACGGAGAGCCCCTGATCGGCTGCCGCGGTGGTCTGCCCAAGCAAGAAGAGCGCTGTCTCGATGCCCTCGCGAATCACCGCGGTGAAGGCGAGCAGGCTCAGACCAAGAACCGACGTCGAGGCAACAGCGCGATCAACCCCGCTGCGCAGCTCCGCGCCAAGGGTGATGGCCTGCTTACGCATCCAGAAGAGCATGTAGGTGAGGATCACCACCGCTAGGAGTGAGGCGGAGCCAGCAAAGATCTTCTCCGCCGTTCCCTGGAGGCTTCCCAGTAGAAGGAATGCAAGGACGCCAATGGTGGCTGAAGCTGCAACTGCTGCGGCGACGCCAAGCCAGACGCTGGAGAGTCGGTCCGCGCGACCAATCTTTACGAGGTAGCTGGCAATGATGCCAACGATGAGTGCCGCCTCGACCCCTTCACGAAGTCCGGTGAGGAGACCGCCAAACGCCCAAGCGAAGAAGCTTTCCACGTGCATCCCCCTCTCGCTGATTACGCCAACGCTTAGGGAAATGGTGCCATCTTCGGCTGAATAGTGTCAACCGCACCTGTCTAATGCGACAAGTAGCCTTGTCTTTTTGTGCGAACTAGCGATCGAGAACGAAGACGGGGAGCCGATCTGGGTCGATGCCCAGCTCCTTGATCGCCGCAGCCGCGTCGGCCGGCGTGCGCTCACCACTGCGCGCCAGGGCCACCATTGCGGCGGCGGTGATGTGCTTGGCGTCAACAGAGAAGAACTCGCGGAGCGCTTCGCGGGTATCGCTCAGGCCGAAGCCGTCCGTACCAAGAACGATGTACGGCACGTCGATCCATGGGGCGAGCAGGTCGGGTAGCGCGGTTACCCAGTCGCTAGCCGCAACGATCGGCGCGCCACCCTTACCGAGCTGATCCTGCATCCACGAGGTTCGCGGTGCGCTCTCTGGGTGGCGGCGATTCCAACGCTCAACGACGAGCGCTTCGCGGCGTAGTTCTGAATATGAGGTTGCCGACCAGATCTCGGCGCGAACGCCGAACCGCTCGCGCAGCAGTTCGCGAGCCGCAAGGACTTCGCCCATGATCGCGCCCGACCCGAAGAGGCGAACGATTGGTCCGCTCGCGCTGGCATCCGCCTCAGCGAAGCGATAGAGGCCGCGATGAATCCCTTCATCGACATGCGCCCCCTCAGGGCGTGCCGGCTGCGCCTGGTTCTCGTTGTAGATCGTGAGGTAGTAGAGGATGTCTTCGCGCCCACCATGCATCCGGTCCATGCCGCGACGAATCAGCGCCGCCATCTCGTAGGCGAAGGACGGGTCGTAGGCCGCCACATGCGGATGCAGGTGCGCGATCATCTGCGAGTGGCCGTCGTCGTGCTGCAACCCTTCGCCCGCGAGCGTTGTGCGGCCGGCGGTGGCACCAATCAAGAAGCCACGACCGCGCGCATCGCCCACCTGCCAGACCTGGTCACCAACACGCTGAAAGCCGAACATGGAGTAGAAGACGTAGAACGGAATCGTTGGCACGCCGTGTGTTGCATACGCCGTAGATGCCGCCTGGAACGAGGCCATGGATCCGGCCTCGGTGATCCCCTCTTCGAGGAGCTGGCCGCTCTGCGACTCGCGGTAGCTCAAGAGCAACTCGGAGTCGACCGGCTCGTAGCGCTGACCGAATGGCGCGTAGATGCCGCTCTGCTTGAAGAGCGGATCCATGCCGAAAGTGCGCGCCTCATCTGGAACGATCGGCACAATCTGCTGGCCGATGTTCGGATCGCGCAACAGGTTGCGTAGCAGCTTAGCGAAGGCCATGGTGGTGCTTACCGGTACGGCGCTTCCAGCGGCAAACTCGGCGTCGACCGCGGCCTCTGGGGCGCTCCAGGTCACTGGGTGCACGATGCGGCTCGGGAGTGGGCCGCCCAGCGCAGCACGGCGCTCGTTGATGTACTTCACCTCGGGGCTGTTTGGCCCAGGGTGGTAGTACGGAGCCTCAGGGATCTTCTCGTCAGGGATCGGCAGACCGAGCCGATCGCGGAAGGCAAGTAGTTCCGCCTCGGAGAGCTTCTTTGCCTGGTGCGTCACATTCGTTGCCTCAACCGATGGGCCCAGCGAATAGCCCTTCACCGTCTTCGCCAAGATCACAGTCGGCGCACCCTTGTGGGCAACGGCTGAGTCGTACGCGGCGTGAATCTTTCGGTAGTCGTGACCGCCACGGCGAAGGCGAACGAGGTCATCGTCAGAGAGGTGCTTTACCAGCGCACCGAGCTCTGGTTCTGGGCCGAAGAAGTGCTCGCGGATGTAAGCGCCACCCGCAACGATGTACTTCTGGAACTCGCCGTCAACGGTCGAGTCCATCTTGCGTACGAGATGTCCGCCTCTGTCGTTGGCCAAGAGTTCATCCCACTCACGACTCCAGATCACCTTGATCACATTCCAGCCGGCGCCGCGGAAGAGGCCCTCCAACTCCTGGATGATCTTGCCGTTGCCGCGCACTGGGCCGTCGAGTCGCTGCAGGTTGCAGTTCACCACCCAGGTCAAATTGTCGAGCCCTTCGCGCGCGGCGAGGGTGAGCGCGCCAGCGGACTCGGGCTCATCCATCTCGCCATCGCCGAGGAAGGCCCAAACGCGGCTCCCCGACGTGTCGGTCAGTCCACGGTTGTGCAAGTAGCGGTTGTAGCGCGCCTGATAGATCGAACCGATGCCACCGAGGCCCATGGAGACGGTTGGGAACTCCCAGAAGTCGGGCATGAGGCGCGCATGTGGATACGAGGGCAGTCCGCCGTGTCCGGCCGTCTCTTGGCGGTAGCGGTCGAGCTGCGGCGCGTTGATGCGCCCCTCGAGGTACGCGCGCGCATAAATGCCTGGGGCGGCGTGCCCCTGATAGAAGATCTGGTCGCCGGCGCTCCCCTGCTTGCCGCGGAAGAAGTGGTTGAAACCGACCTCGTAGAGGCTCGCGGCGCTGGCGTAGGTCGCAAGGTGCCCTCCGATGCCGGCGTGCGTTTTGTTGGCGCGCAGCACCATTGCTGCGGCGTTCCAGCGAATGATGTGACGGATACGTGTCTCCATCGCCTCATCGCCAGGGAAGGTGGGCTCATCGCTCGTCTTGATGGTGTTGATGTACGGGGTGGTGGCCAGGGTGGGGAGATCGACACCAAGGTCACGGGCTCGCGCCAAGAGGCGCATCAGGAGGAGCTTGGCGCGCTCAGGACCATGGGCCGCGATGGAGCGCTCGATCTCGCCAATCAGGCGTGCCGTCTCCGTTGGGTCGGCATCAGGGATCTGCTCAAGGAAGTCGAAGGTCTGCACGATTCCCCAAGGGTAGCGCCCCGTGCGAGGATGCGGGTATGGCAAAACCACAGCGTGCCCTCCTGATCGTCGACCTGCAGGTTGACTTCGGCGACCCCTCGGGGAGCCTCTTCGTGCCCGGTGCCCCCGCCGCCCTCCCCCACGTGCTCCGCCTTGTTGAGCGCGCTCGCAGCCACGGTGAGCTCGTCGTCTGGAGCCAAGACTGGCACCCCGAGACCACGCCGCACTTTGCCCCGCAGGGCGGCATCTGGCCGGTGCACTGCATCGCTGGGAGCCCGGGCGCCGAACTCCTCCCTGAGGCGGTGCTTGCGCAACGGCCCGGCGATGTGGTGATTCGCAAAGGGGTGGCGGGTGAGGATGGCTACAGCGCCTTCTCTCTTCGCAATCCGATCACCGGCGAGGTCCGCTCCACCGAACTTGCGGCGCTCCTACGCAACGCCGGCGTTACGCTCGTAACCGTCTGTGGCCTCGCCACCGACTGGTGCGTTAAGGCCACTGCGCTCGACGCACTGACCGCTGGGTTCACCGTTGAAGTGGCCGTTGCCGCAACCGCCGGCGTTGAGCTGCGCGATGGCGACACCGCCGCAGCGCTCCAAGAGATTGAGTCTGCGGGCGGAGTGCTCTGCTGATGCTGTTGCTCTTGATCGCTGGCGTCGGTCTACTTGGCGCAATCTTCGTTGAGCTGCTGCTTGGTCGACTCATCGCCGCGGGAAGGATCCGACGACCCGAGATCAATCTAGTGATTGAAATTGCGGCACCGCGCGATACGGTGTGGGCCTACGCCTCAGACATTGCGCGTCAGCCCGAATGGATGCACGAAATGAAGCGCGTGGAGATGCTCACGCCGCCACCAGTGCAGCCCGGCTCGCGCGGTCGCGCCACCGTGCGCATCTTCGGCATCTCGACGACCGATGATGTGGTGATCACTCAGTTTGACCCGCCGAGCACCTTCGCGATTCGGCACGAAGGGAAGTTTGTGGGCGAGGGGCTCCTGTGCTTCACGGAATTTAATGCGAATAGTACGCGCATTGATTGGATGGAGTACCTGCGCCCGCCACTCTTTGCAAACATCGGGGGGTTCGTTCAGCGTCCAATCCTCGGTTCGATCTTTCGATCGGACCTGCGCCATCTGAAGCGCATCCTTGAAGAGGGCTCGACCGGGAACTAGTCCCCGCAGGTAATCGTGAGCGGGATGGGGTCGCTGCCAAAGATCTTGAGCTGACGATCGACGGTGGTGGTTGCCCCCGGCTCAATGCGCGGGGTGGAGATGATCTCGGAGAGGCCGGCGCTGCCGATCTCGCTCGTTGTGACCTGGCAGGTGGCCGACCCTGCGGTCGCCCCTGTGTTCGTGACGGTGATCACCACGGCGAGGCCGCCCGGCACTGAGTCGGGGGCGCTCATGTCAACGGTGAATGGCCCGATCCCACGTGATGAACTCCCCGCGAGCGAGGCGAGAAGGAGCACCGCCGCACCAATTCCAAGGAAGACGGTCCCGTGAGCCTGGCTGGCCGATGGCTGGGCGAGTCCGAGTGGGTTGCAGCGCTCGCAGAGGGCCGTCTGCAACGAGACGGGCGCCCCACATCGAACACATGCCTGCATCTGGGTGCGCACCTGTGGTTCGCTCATGCGTACATCATCTCAGTTTCGCCAGAAGCTGGAGCGCATCTTCAACATCACGTTCAGTGCGCACCGTCACGATGAGGCCGTCGGCGCCGCTGGCGTGCGCCGCTGCTAGTACCCCCTGCGGATCTCTGCCGAACGGCGACTCCAGAAGCGTCTCGCTCGCACGCAATTCATGCAGCAGGTGCGTTCGTACCAGTGGCTCTGTGCGACCAGCGGCACGCTCACGCTCGCGCAACTGCGCGTACCCCGCTGCGAATGTCACTGCGGGAGCCACCCACTCATCGGCATGCGACGCCGCAAGGCTGATGGAGCTCGGATGGTCGCCTGCGACAAGCAAACGCACGCGGGCACCGGGGCGCGGGGCACTCGCTGCTCCACTCAGGCTCCCTGGCGCTTCGAGTGTGATGCGCTCGCTCGGATCTCCGTTCAGCATTGAGCGCGCAACGGCAACCTGTTCGGTGAGCGCCGCGATGCGCTCACTCACCTCGCCGTAGGGCATCCCCAGCGCATCGTGCTCGGCAGCATCGCCGCCAGCGCCGATCCCAAGGGTGAATCGCCCCGGAGCGATCGCGTCGAGCGTCGCCGCAATCTTTGCGGTGAGCGCCGGGTGCCGCTTCGTGACATCGAGCACCAGTGTGCCGACATGCAGATTCGGAGTAAGCGCGAGTGCGGCGGCGGCCAACGTGGTCGCCTCTAGAACGGTGCGGTTTGGTGCACCGCGCCCCATGAGGTGATCCCAGATCCAGAGGCGATCAATCGGACCTGTTGCTAGCCGCGAAGCGGCACGCAGCCACGCATCTCCCTCGAGACCGATGGTGCCGAGGGCGACGCCCATTGGGAGCGGCGCAGTTTGCGACACGGGTGAGCGGGCTAGCGAGCGCCGAGCGTTGCGGCAGCCTTCAGCGCAGCGCCGATCGTTAGATCGATGCGCTTGATCAGCTCATCTTCAGGGAGTCGGTACCACGGCTCACTCCCCCCCTTACGCGCCTCGGCGACAACCTTCGGATCGCGAATCGTGTCGGAGACCGTAAGGATTGTTCCGGCGCGAACTGGTCGACCCTTGGCGCGCTCGCGCATCGCGAGCAAGAACATTGCGGCTGACTCCATCTCAACGCCGAGATAGCCGCGCGCGCCCCAGCGAGCGGTGCCGAGCGGATTCGGATCGTAGAAGACGTCAGAGGTGACGATCGGTCCAACGTGCGTGGTCAAGCCTTCGGCCTTCGCTGCCGCGACAAGAACATTTGTCACATCAAAGTCCGCGGTTGGCGCGGTCGGCTCGTCGAATCCGAGGATTGGGCCAATGCCGCTGCTGGCGACTGCCGCCGAAGCGACAATCACATCGCCCGTATCAAGATGCAGGAAGCCGCCGCAGGTGCCGATGCGCACGAACGTCTCAACGCCGAGATTCAGCAACTCTTCCATAACAATGCTCGTTGTTGGCGTTCCCATCCCCGTGGTCTGAACGCTGACTGGTACGCCGTTGATCGTCCCCGTATAGCCGAGGAGACCACGGTGCTCGTTGACCAGCTTCGCCTTCTCAAGTCCCCCGTCGAAGCGCGCCGCGATCCGCTTGGAGCGGTTCGGGTCGCCCGGCATGAGGACGATGGGGGCGTAGTCGCCGCTCTCGGCGTGCAGGTGAATCTGGCCCACGGGGCACCTCCACAACTTCTGAGCCCCCACTAGGACGGCGGGCTCCGTTGCGTGTAGCGTACGCCTCATGAGCCCATTAGGAATTGGAGATCCTGGGATCCGAAGGTTCCTCGACCGACCACGCTTCGGCAGCCTCGCAACCATTGATCCCGATGGCGCACCGTTTGCCGCAGTGGTCTGGTACGAGCTCGTCGGCGACCGCATCCTGGTGAACAGCGCCGAGGGGCGCCGCTGGCCGGCGAACCTCCGCCGTGACCCCCGTTGCTCCTTCATGGTTGAAGACCGCTACGACTATGTGCAGATCCTTGGGCGCGTACGAATGGACGACAACCAGGAGGTCGCCCAGGCGCAGATGGCGCGCATGGCGGCCAAGTACCTTAGTGATCCCGCTCTCTTGGCAAAAAATCTCGCAATGTTCAAGACGCAGCAGCGGATCCTGATTGAAATCATTCCTGAGCGCATCGGTGCGCACGGCAAGCCGGTTGGGGAGGAGTAACGATGAGCAAGGGTTCCGCCAAGATCGGGTACGCCGCAATGCTTGAGCAGTTCGGGCCAACCGAAGTCGTCGACTACTCCGTTGCCGCCGAGCAGGCGGGCTTCAGCGGCGTCATGGCCGCGGATCACTTCCAGCCGTGGGTGCCCGAGCAGGGCTCCGCACCATTTGTGTGGAATGTGATGACACTTCTGGCCGAACGAACGAAGGGCGATGTTGGTCCTGGTGTCACCTGCCCGGGTTGGCGCATGCATCCCGCAACGGTTGCGCAGGCGTCGGCAACACTCGAAGCGATGTACCCGGGTCGACACTGGCTCGGCCTTGGTTCAGGCGAAGCACTCAACGAGCATGTTGTTGGTGGCTATTGGCCAGAGGTTGGCGAGCGCATCGCACGCATGTTTGAGGCGATCGAAATCATTCGCAAGCTCTTCACTGGCAACGAGGTGAAGCATGCTGGTCGCTGGTATCAGCTCGAGAGCACACGCCTCTGGACGCTACCTCCTGCCCCGCCACCAATCTATGTGGCGACTGCCGGTCCAATTACTGCCAAGAAGACGGGCGAACTCTGCGACGGGATCATTACCGTGGGCGCCGCTGACGAGAAGATCCAGACAGTCTTTGACAAGTTCGCCGAGGGGGCACGCGCGGCTGGCAAGAACCCAGACACAATGCCAAAGATTCTGCAGCTGCATCTCTCATGGGCGCCGACCGATGAAGAGGCGCTCGCGAACGCAATGCGCGAATGGCCAAACGGCGGAATGAAGTTCCCGAAGCAGGATATTCGTAACCCTTCGGACTTCCAGCAAATGGCGAAGCTCGTGCGACCCGAAGACTTCGCTGGGCGCATGGTGATCTCGAGCGACCTCGAGACGCACCGTAAGACGATTCAGCGCTACCTCGACATGGGCTTCGACAAGATCTACCTGCATAACGTGGGTCGCAACCAAGCAGAATGGGCCGCCGCCTTCGGGCGCGAGGTGCTCCCCGCCCTCACGGCGTGAGCCCGCGCGTCGCACTCCTTGCAGGGGGCGTTGGCGGGGCGAAGCTCGCCCACGGCCTGCGCGCGGCACTCCCAGCTGGTGACCTCTCGATCATCGCGAACCCGGGCGACGACTTTGAGCTGCATGGGCTCACCATCTGCCCGGATCACGACACCCTGCTCTATACCCTCGCCGATCTTGGTGACCGCGAGCGCGGCTGGGGCCTCGCCGGCGAAACCTGGAACGCCCTTGAGCAGTTCGGCAAGATCGGTGCGCCCGACTGGTTCCGACTTGGCGATCGCGACCTTGCACTGCACATCCATCGCACCGCACAGCTGCGCGCTGGCAGGCGACTCACCGAGGTGAATCGCGAGATCCAGCGCAAGCTAGGACTCAGCGAAGCGCCGATCCTGATGGCGACCGACGATCTACTGCGCACGCGCCTGCGCACTCCAGACGGCTGGATGGAGTTCCAACCATGGTTTGTTGGCGCGCAAGCGAAGCCTGAGGTCCTAGAAGTGACATTCGACGGTGCCGAGGCGGCGTGCCCGACCGCCGAGACGCTCGATGCGCTCGCGACCGCTGAGCGCATCGTGATTGCACCGTCTAATCCGTTGATCTCCATCGCTCCAATCCTTGCCATCCCTGGCATCCGCGAGGCGATCGCTTCGGCACGGGCACGCGGTGCGCTTGTCGTTGGCGTCTCGCCAATTGTTGGCGGGAAGGCGTTGAAGGGTCCAGCCGATCGCATGCTCGCCGCAGCGGGACTCGACGTCTCGCCGGCGGGTGTCGCCAAGCATCTCACCGGGTTGATGGATGCCTTCGTCGTTGAAACATCAGACCTAACCCCAGCACTTGCGGCCGCACTCGCGCCGCATGTGCGCAAGAGCGTTGCTGCGCCGATTGTCATGAGTGATGATGCTGCCCGGCTCGCCGTGGCACGCGCCGTTCTCGCCGTTTCGTGAACGTCACCGCCATCCTCCCGTTCCGTTCAATCGACTCCGCGAAGTCGCGCATGTCGCCAGCCCTGAGCGAGGGGGAACGACATGAGTTCTCGGCGCGCCTCCTTGAGCGAACTCTGCTGGCGCTCGGTCGTGCCGCACGTATCAGCAACGTGATCCTGGTCTCACCTGATCCGCTCGCCCGCGCGCTTGCACGCAGCGGCGGACATGAGGCGCTCGACGACGGCGGCGTTGACCTGAATGCAGCGATCACACTCGGCATCGGGCAAGCGACAGCGAGTGGCGCAACTGCGGTGCTGATCCTGCCGGTGGATCTTGCCGAGGTCACTGCGGCAAACATTGATGCGCTTCTGAGCGGCTGGTCAGGGGTGCAGCCTGGGCTCCTCGCATCACCCGATGGCGGCACCTCTGCGCTCTTGGTGCCACTCCCGCACACCTTTACGCCGCAGTTCGGAGCGAACAGTGCAGCCGCGCACCGCATCGAGCTAAGTCGTGAAGGTGCCCAGGTTGAGACGCTCGTCTCGCCACTTACTGCGGATCTCGACACGCCGAGCGATCTGAAGGCCGCCATAGAGCGCGAGCGAACGGCCGCCACGCCAGCACCAACAGATGGACTGCTCGCACTCCCGATTGACGGACTCGGCGAGATTGAACCGGGTGACGACCTACCCGCCATGATCGCAAGCTGTGTGGCAGCGATCGCCGCAACGAGCACGATTGGCGAACTGCGTAGCGACGATGTCATCGCCGTGACCCAGAAGATTGTCTCGAAGGCAGAGGGGGCCATCGTTGAGTTGGCGACCATCACACCAAGGCCAGAGGCGGTGGAGTACGCGGCGAAGTGGAGTCGCGACGCGCGCCAGGTTGAGGTGGTGCTGCAAGAGGCGATTCGCGTGGTGCGCATGGACCGCGGCGTGATCATCACCGAGACAGCGCACGGTTTTGTGCTCGCGAACTCTGGTGTTGACGCTAGCAATGTTGGCCCGCGCAGCGGCGAGGTGGTGACACTGCTCCCACGCGATCCCGATGGTTCGGCCCGCGCCATCCGTGAGGCGATCCGGCTGCGCACTGGCGTGGCGCCCGGCGTGATCATCACCGACTCCTTCGGCCGCCCATGGCGCCTTGGCATTACCGACGTGGCGATTGGCGTGGCCGGCATCGCGGCGCTGGAAGATCTGCGCGGCAAGCCCGACGCCGATGGGCGGACGATGGCAGCGACCGTTCGAGCCGTCGCCGACCAGATCGCCGCGACGGCCGAGCTCGCCCTCGGGAAGACCGCCCGTCGCCCACTCGCGCTGATCCGCGGCGCGCACCCTGAGGTTGCTGAGGATGGGAGCGCCCGATCGAGCCTAATGCCTCCTGATTGGGACCTCTTCCGCTAAACGGCCAGCCCAGATCTGTGGGGGGCGTAGAATCGCTCCATGACGAATGCAGAGGCCCCCAAGGGATTCGGACTAACAATTGACTTCGGCGCGGCCGCACCAACAGCCGATCCTGCCGTCGCCACCAAGGCTGCCCCCTCCGCTCCGACGAAGGCACGCTTGCTGATCCTCGGCTCTGGCCCCGCTGGACTCACCGCAGCAATTTATGCCGCACGTGCCGGTCTCGCCCCTGTTGTGATCGGTGGCTACGCCCCTGGCGGCCAACTGATGCTCACCAGTGACGTTGAAAACTTCCCCGGATTTCCTGAAGGCATCGACGGCCCAGAGCTCATGGCCAATATGCGCAAACAGGCAGAGCGCTTCGGCACGATCATGGTGGACCAGGATGTTGACCGCGTTGACCTGAGTGCCGAACCGCACCGTGTCTGGAGCGCAGGTCGTGAATTCCACGCCGAAGCGATCATCGTGGCGACCGGCGCATCGGCTCTCTGGCTCGGACTCGAATCCGAAACCCGACTTCGTGGACGCGGCGTCAGCGCCTGTGCAACCTGTGATGGCTTCTTCTTCAAGGGGCAAGAGGTCGTCGTCGTTGGTGGCGGCGACACGGCCCTTGAAGAGGCACTCTTCCTGACACGCTTCGCAACCAAGGTGCACCTTGTGCATCGGCGTGACACCTTCCGCGCCAGCAAGATCATGATCTCGCGCGTTCAGGCCCATGCCTCTATTCAGCTACACATGAACCGCGAGGTGATTGAGGTGCTTGGCGAGAAGAGCACAGAGGCGGTCATGCTGCGGGACACCACCCCTGGCGCAACGAGTGCCCCAGAGCGACTCGCCGCTGGTGGACTCTTCGTTGCGATTGGTCACAAGCCGAACACGGCACTGCTCGGCGGCGCGCTCCCCGTTGACGCAGCTGGCTACCTGCAGCTTGAGAGTGAAACGACGGCGTCTCAAATCGACGGTGTCTTTATTGCTGGTGATGTGCATGATCACCGCTACCGCCAGGCGGTGACCGCCGCAGGAGATGGCTGCCGTGCCGCACTGGACGCTGAGCGCTGGTTGGCGGAGCGCGACGCCACAAAGTCGTAATGTCGCGTCACGATGAGGAGATCGCCCTCATTGACACTGCTCGCGCCGAACTGCTCTCACTCGTCACCCACGAACTACGCACACCCCTTGCCGTACTGAGCGCCTACGTCGAGCTGCTCTCAGACGCGGCCTCTGGTCAATCTCCCGCGAAACCAGCCGACCTTGCCGCCTGGCGGGAGGCGGCAATGCAGCAGGTTGGTCGCCTCAACCTGCAGATTGATTCCATCCTCACCGCTGCCCGACCCGGCTCAAGCCTTCCACTGCAGACTGCTCCGATGAACCTTGGCGCGATCACTGGTGCAGTGATTCGGGATATGGCTCCACTCCTACGTAACCACTCTCTTCGCTGGGAGCAGCCGGAGCCCGAAATCGTCGTGCTTGCCGACGAGAGTCGCTTCCGCCAAGTGCTCGGCCACCTCCTAGAGAATGAGGCGAAGTACGCCCCCGTTGGCGAACCGGTCTCCATTGGCTGCTGGTCTCGCGATGGTCGCGCTGAGCTTTATCTAACCGACGATGGGGCGGGGATCCCTCGCGAGGATTGGGAGGAGATCTTTGAAGCCTTCGTACGTCGCACGCAACGCCCCTCCGCGAGTGGCTCGGGGATCGGCCTCTACGCAGCGCGTCGTCTCATGGGGGCGATGGGTGGCGAGATTCGGATTGAACCGAACGGATTCGGCGGAAGCCGCTTCCTACTCACGCTGCCACTCGCCCCTGAAGCACACGGCATACTTCCCAGATGAGCACCGAAACACCAACCACGCCCCTGGCGATCTTGGTGGTCGACGACGACCCGGCGCTCGTTGGCGCAATCTCCGCCCTGCTGACCGCTGGCGACTACCAGGTTCATGCCGCCTATAACGGGGTCGAGGCCGTTGAGCAGTTTGATGCCACGAAGCCGGCGCTGGTCCTGCTCGATCTTGCGATGCCTGGCCGTGATGGCCTCAATGTCATTCATGAGATTCGTACCCGCAGCGCCACGCCAATCATCGTGCTGACTGGCGAAGCGGATGAAGCGGCTAAGGTTAATGCACTCGACGCTGGCGCCGATGATTACGTGACAAAGCCGTTCGGCCGCCAGGAACTCCTCGCTCGCGTCCGCGCTGCACTACGGCGCGGTGGTGAGCCAGCCGATGGCTCCGCTCGTGATCGCACCATTACTGGCGCGGCAGGCCTGCGCATTGATATCAGTCGACATGAGGTGCACGTCGGCTCGCAGCTCCTCGCTCTCACCAAAACAGAGTTCAATATCTTGGAGGCACTCGCCTCCGTGAAGGGTCGCGTTGTGACACAGCAGCGACTCCTCGCCGCCGCCTGGCCGAACAAGGCGACCCCTGATCCGCTGCTTCTGAAGCCGCACGTCGCGCGTCTGCGCAGCAAGCTCGAAGAGGCTGGCGGTCCGCTCCCTGAATCGGTTCGCGGAGTTGGCTACCGACTAGGGGCGAGCTAGCTACTCCTCGCCCACGCCAATCAGGAGTGCGCTCGCCGTGGCGAGAGGCATTGCTAGAAGAACACCAGCGGTGCCCGCGATGGCGCGCACCACTTCAACCGCAACGGTTTCCGTGCTGAGTCGACTCGCGAGACCGCCTGGGGCGATCAGGGCGGCGACCACAAGTGGGAGCGATGCGGCGAAATAGGCGAGCGGTAGCGTGTTGATCACCGCACCTACATGGGAGCGTCCGATCGCCAGCGCTCGACTCCCCACATCAAGGCTGTCAGCGCGCACATCTGCCCGGCGAATCTGCTCAACCGCCGAAACCTGTGTCGCGGCCACATCGTCGACGATCCCGAGCGTGCCGATCATTGCCGCGGCCAGACCAATGCCACGAAGATCAACGTTGCCGCCAAGAATTGGAATGAGGTTGACGAGGTCTGGATCGCCAGCAAATGGCGTAAAGGCGAGCAGGCGATCGAGAAGAATCGAGATGAGTGCGACGGCGGCAAGGCTCCCCCCGATCCCCAAGATCGTTGCAGTTGCACGCCGATTGAAACCTTCCGTGACTACAACGGAGGAGACGCCGACGACGAGGGCAATTCCCCCAGCAACGACGAGAGGTGAGGCTCCGGAGAGGAGCGCCGGAATCCCGAACCGCACCAGTACGACACCAGTAACGGTGAGCGCGAGGAGTGCGCGTGCGCCGACACCTCCCGCAATCGCTACGACCGCAGCGGCAAAGAGTGCAAGGGCGATCAGTAGCGCCCCACCTCTAGAGCGATCCGCAACGGCAAAGACCGCTCCCCCACTAGCGTCGGTGACTTCCGTGAGGAGGACCTCATCACCCTTGTTGTACGGAATCGAGCCGGCAATGTCGCTCGCCTGATCCACTGAGGCGGTGAGGCGCTCTCCAAGGCGTGGACCCTCAAGGAGCTCAACGGTTGCACTGCCCGAGGATCCCCCTTCCCCAGGGAGGGGCTGAGAGACGATGACGGCACGCACGAGTACAGGGGCGTTCGTGTCGGTTGGGAGCGTCCATGGGCTTGGCGCCACGAGGAGTACAAGGAGCAGCAGTGCCGAGCCAGCGAGGCGGGCAGCGCCGGCCAGCCACGCTCGGCTCGTGCGAGGATCTTGTCGTGTGCCGGTGCGCTTTTCTGGCATCAATACCCCCACTGATTTGCATCATCGTAGCCGCTCATCTGGCGTTTACCTGCGAACCCTAGAATCTTCCTATGCAGGAAGCAGCACAAGGGGCACCCGTCGCGATTCGTATCCTCCGCGAACAGCAACGCCTTGAGCTGGACTGGCGCGATGGTCACCAGAGCATTTATGACGCGATCCCGCTGCGATGGCTCTGCCCCTGCGCCTACTGCCGCGGTGAAGCGGGTCTCCCGGGCTGGCTCGACGCCAATCCAACCCTTAGCCCAAGCCAAACGAAACTCGAGGGTGGCGAAATGGTGGGCAGCTATGCCCTCTGCCTCTTCTGGGGCGACGGACATCGCACCGGTTACTACACTTGGTCGCTGCTACGGCAGCGCTGCTCCTGCGCCGACTGCATGAGCGGCCCGCGGTGACGCTCGGAGTAAGCCGAGAACTCTCTCTCCTCGCCTTCAATGCGCGCGTTCTGACTGAGGCCTTAAACCCGAAGCGTCCGATCCTTGATCGCTTCCGCTTTCTTGGCATCGTTGCATCCAACATCGATGAGTTCTACGGCGTACGTGTTGCCGGAATTCAAGATCAGCTGGTTGCTGGCGTACGGACTCCTGGGCCCGACGGTCGAACTCCCGACGTACAACTCGCACTGATCCGCGAGGCGACCAGCCTCCTCACCGAATCAGCGCAAGAGAGCTGGAGCGCGCTCACCAACGAGCTGCGAGACGCAGGTCTGCCACTTCGAAGATGGGCTGACCTCGATGCCGCTGAGCAGTCGGTCCTGACGGAGCGGTTCACGCGAGAGATCTTCCCTGTGCTTACCCCTCTCGCCGTTGATCAAGCTCATCCGTTTCCGCTCATCAGCTCACTCAGCCTCTCGTTGGCAATACGCCTCCGTGCACGCGCTGGCCAGGAGATCTCGCTTGCGCGTGTGAAGGTGCCGACCATCCTCGGGCGCATCGTGCAATTTGGTAACGGCGACTGGATCTTGCTCGAAGAGTTGATCTTCGCCCACCTCGAGCTCCTCTTCCCTGACACCGAGATCCTTGACGCACACCTCTTTCGCGTGACGCGCGACGCTGACCTCGACACCGTAGAGGAGGAGGCAGACGACCTCCTTGAGGCGATCGAAGAGGGGCTCCGCCAGCGGCGGTTCGGCAGCGTGGTGCGCCTCGAGGTTGACACTGAGATGCCAGGTGATCTGCTTGAGATGCTCTTGGCTGGGCTTGAGATTGGCCAGAGCGAAGTGCAAGTGATCGGGGGAACCCTTGACCTCTCTGTTGCGCTACAGGTCGCGAGCCTCCCTCACCCAGAACTGCGCGCCCCACGATGGCAACCCGTCACGCCAGCGCGCATCACTGCAAGTACGTCAGCCGATGCTCCGAACGGCGACATGTTCAAGGTGATCGCCGAAGGCGACCTACTAGTGCACCACCCGTACGACAGTTTTGAAGCCAGTGTCGACCAGCTCTTTGCGCAGGCAGCCGATGATCCCGATGTGCTCTCAATCCGCTCCACGCTCTACCGAACTGGGGCGACCTCAAGCATCCCCGCGCATCTGATCCGCGCCGCCCAGGCAGGGAAAGAGGTGGTGGTGCTCGTCGAGCTGAAGGCGCGTTTCGACGAGGCGGCCAATATTGAGTGGGCACGACGACTTGAAGAGGCGGGCGCACATGTGGTCTACGGCGTGATGGGCCTCAAGACGCACTGCAAGGCGACGCTGATTGCGCGACGAGAGGGCGCCGCGATTCGTCGCTACGTGCACCTTTCTACGGGGAACTACAACCCGAAGACGGCACGCGGCTATACCGACATCGGCCTCTTCACAACAAACGACGTGATCGGCACCGATGTGGCCAACCTCTTCAACTTCCTGACGGGTGGCGCTCGCACCTCGTCGTACACGCGCATCTTGGTGGCGCCAGACCACCTACGCAGTGAGATCAAAGGGCGCATTGAGTGCCTCACAGAGCAGGCACGAACGGGTGCCGCGACGTCGATCACCATAAAGGTGAATGCCCTAATCGATCCCGAAATGATCGCAGCTCTTGATCGAGCCGCCGAGGCGGGAGTCTCCATGGACCTGATCGTTCGTGGCATGTGTGGGCTCCTGCCAAGCCCAGAGCGCCATGGCGCTCGCCTAAGGATTCGCTCGGTGATCGGCGACTACCTTGAGCACAGTCGCATCTATCGCTTTGCGGGACCCGATGGCGTTGAACTTTTTGCCGGAAGTGCGGACCTGATGGAGCGCAACCTTGACCGACGCGTAGAGGTGCTCTTCCCACTCGAAAGCGATGAGGTTCGCCGCAAGACTGACGAGATCCTCGCCGCGCTCCTCGCCGACACGTCCAACGCCTGGGCGTTGCAGCCAGACGGAGCTTGGGAGCGACTCGCGGACATGGGCACCTCATCGTTTGAAACCTTGCGACAGGTGGCACTCGCCGCATCTCAGGCATAATCTCGCAATGGAGCGCGAGTTGAAATTTCTCCTCGAGCACGCGCACGCCCCCGCGCTTCCGAGCGGCTATCACTTGGCGCAGCCTCAGCCTACGCTCCACCTTCTTGATGAGTACCTGGACTATCGCGGCCAAATCTTGGCCGCTGGCTGGCGACTACGGCGACGCCGATCTGATGGCGAACCGTTGCGGTACACGCTCAAGTCCGAACGAGCAGAGAGCACCTCAGGCCCGCTGAGCGAGCGGAGAGAGATTGAACGCACACCAGAACCGCAGGAGGAGCTCCCAACTGAAATTGTGTCAACGCTCACCGGGGCTGGAGTCGATATGCCCCACGTGCTCAATCGCCTGCAGCCCTACCTCACACTGCGCCAGGAGCGCCAGCCGTTCGTGATCTCGACAAGCGAGGGGGCGCTCGCGCTGCTCAGCGTCGACGAGGTGCGCGCGTCGGCACCGACACCTCCAACCGAACATCGCTGGACGGAACTCGAGATTGAGTTCCTCGCCACCATTCCGTCCGAAATTCGTGACCGCGCAACAGACGAACTCGGCGCGTGGATCGCAGCGCAACCGGGCGTTACCGCCGGTGGCGAATCAAAGGTCAGTCGGGCTGCGCGACTGCTCTCACTTTCGACCTAGCGCGAGGAGCCTGCCCGAGTCTCCATGACAAGCGCTGGGAGAGCTGCGCGCCACCCATCACCCGCGCGCGCTACAGCAACAACTAAGCCTTCACGAATACCGCCGCGATCAACCGTAACCTCTCGCGCCGTCGTTCGCTGCAGTAGCGCCTCAACAATCGCAATGCCCGCTGGAAGGAGTCGCGCTCGACGCTGCGAGATTGCGAAACGCTCTGCAACCTCTTTGGCGGTGAGTGCAACGAGTCGCTCCCCCATCGCTGCGAGGTCTTCTCGCTCGATCGTGCGACTGATGAGCGTTGCCGGAACGAGCTTGAGGAGGCGCGTTGCAGTCCCACCAACCAAGATGAGACGGTGCACATCGGCGCCGGTCAGGTCGGCCAGCGCGATCTGGGCATGTCGACGCAGCTCCTGCCACTCGCGTGGGCGGGGCGGGTCCTGGTATGAGACGCGCGCCAAGAGTCGAGCAGAACCAATGGAGACTCCAATTGCGCGCGGCAACTCGCCAGGATGCAGCTCCACCGCTTCTGTTGATCCGCCACCAATGTCAACAACGAGCTGTGGCACAGAGTGGTCATGCCCGTGGTGCAGACCGAGAACAGTGAGGAGCCCCTCCTCCTCGTGGGTCAGTACGATCGGCGCGCTGAACTTTGGTCCATGAAGTGCGCGCAGCACGCTCTCTTGGTCGCGGGCGCGGCGAAATGGCTCCGTAGCGACGACAAACATCTGATCAGCGCCCAAGGTCGTAGCTCGCGCGCGAAATGTCGCGAGTGCATCGCCAATAGCCGTCGTGGCCTTTCGCCCTATGGCGCGATCTTGTTCAACCAGCCGACCGAGCTCAATGGGCATCGACTCATCGGCGATCACCTCTTGGCGCACCCCATCCGAAACGGCAACATAGAGGTGCGTTGAGTTGGAGCCGATGTCGACCACGGCGCAGACCCGAGGGACCCCAGCCTGGGAGCTTCCCACCCGGCCACGGCGGGGCTTCGGGGTCTGAGGGGCGGTAGAGAGACGCGACCTCGCCGCGTGAACACTGCGTGAACGCTTCCCTGCCACCATCCGCGCATCCTAGCCGTGAACGGAGATTCCCTCTCGGTGGGGCTGGGGCGGTAGGATGTAAACCAATGACCTGAGCAGCGCGGAGGGGATATGTCAACAGGAGACGATCAGGGCCGAGTCGAAAGCGAGATTCAGGAGATCCTCGCCCGCACCGCAACTGATGGCGCCACGGCAGCGCCGCAGGGCGCTCGCGAGCCCCTTGACCGCGAACTCCGTGCCATCAAGGAGACGGTCGTTCGCATGGGGAGCATGGCTGAGGCGGCGATCCGCGACGCCCTTGACGCGCTCGTCACCCACAACGCCGAGAAGGCAAAAGCGGTGATCATCGGCGACCGCAAGATCAACGATATGCAGCACGAGGTCATCACGGCGATCACGACCACCATCGCCACGCAGAGCCCGGTCGCCCGCGACCTACGCAACCTCCTGATGATGAATCACGTTGTCTATGAGTTGGAGCGGATCGGTGATCATGCCGCCTCCGTTGCCAAGATTGCCGTCCAGCTCGCCCCGGAGCCGGCGCTACAGCGATACCTGCACCTCCCCGAGATTGGCGAACTGGCAGCATCGCAGCTACACGGAATCCTGATGGCGCTCGTTGACGTTGACCCTGCCCGCGCCCGCGAGGTCGCGGTCAGCGATGACCAGATCGATGCCCTCTATCGGCAATCGTTCGATGAGTGCGTCCGACTGATGGAGGCTGATAAGTCCAATGTCGCCCGAGGGACGCGCCTCCTCTTCGCAGCGCATTACCTTGAGCGAATCGGTGATCGGACGACCAACATCGCCGAAGACATCGTCTACCTTGCCTCTGGAGAGGTTGAGGACCTCAATCCTTGAGTTCGGATCGTGCAACTTCGGCAAAGGAGCGCAAGCGCCTCTACATCGTTCGTCATGCCGATGCAGGTGACCCAGCGGAATGGATCGGCCCTGATGCAGAGCGCCCCCTTAGTTCAAAGGGGGTCAAGCAGGCCGCCCGACTTGCGGCGGCACTCGTTGCCGCCGGCACGAACGTCGGATCGCTCCGCACATCGCCGACTCGTCGCTGCACTGAAACCTGCGCCGTCATTGCCGCAGCGCTAGAGACCACCGCCACCATTGACGAGCACCTTGCCGACGGACCGACTGCGGCGCACGTCGCCAAGCTCCTCGCTCGACGCGGTCACGACGCCCTCCTCCTTGTTGGGCACCAGCCCCACCTCGGCAACCTGATCGCCGAGCTCACTGGCATTGACGCGATTCCGGTTGAGAAGGGGTCCATGATCCGCATTGACATCCCGGCACCGTATACGCCGGGGAGCGGCCGTCTCGTTGCGCTCGTTCCCCCCGCACACCTGCGCGCCCCGAAGAGCGAGCGCTAACGGGTCGCCGCTCGAGCGGCAGTCGCCCATTCGCCCTCAACGCAGACGGCGGTAAGTCGCAGATCACTCGCCCAAGCGGCGTTCTGCGCCTCTCGCAGCGTCCAAGCGGCAACCTCGAGCCCCGCATCACGCCAGCGGCTGATGCGCTCGTCGGTCAAGAGATCCAGCGCAACCGAGAGGCCTGGGCACCCTAGTTGCCCCGCCTGCTCCGCATCTGCCGCAGTCTCGGCGTTGAGCCAACGGGACCAGTCCGGCGCACGCTCTGCAACCACCTTGAGGACATTTGGGTGAAAGCTGGAGAAGACAACCCCCTCTGCCCCTGCACCGCGCGCAGCGATAAGGGTGGTGAAAAGCGCATCGGTTGGGCGCTCCTTTAGCTCTAGGTCAATCAGCGTTGCCGCGGGCATGGCGGCAAGAACTTCGGTGAGCGTTGGAACACCGATCTCCGCAAGCTCGATCGCCGAGAGTTCACACACACGTCGTGGTACCCCGAAGAGTCGATCGAGCGTCTCATCGTGCACGATCACCGCTACCCCATCGGCACTAAAGCGCACATCAAACTCCACGCCATCACACTGCAGCGCACCTGCGACGAGAGCGGCTACGCTGTTTTCGTGAAGCGTTCCATCGTGGGCTCCGCGATGTGCAAGGAGGACCGGCCGCTGCAGAGCCTCACGTGCGCGACCGATCGCGCTCGGGCGATGAGTCAGGAGAGGTCTCCTGCTGGTGGCAGCGTAATGGTGAACGTTGTCCCTACGCCCGTCGTTGAGGTGACGGTGATCTCGCCTCCGTGACGAAGCACAGCGTGTCGGGCAATCGCGAGTCCGAGTCCGGTCCCACCGCCGCCAACGGCCCCGGCGCCACCATCCACTCGCTCCACGGTAAAGAACCGTTCAAAGATGCGCGAGAGGTGGGCACGATCGATACCAATGCCGTGATCCACCACTGCGATCTTGGATCCGCCATCGCTCAGTCGTTCAACTTCTAGTTCAACTCGTCCCCCCTCACGGC
>Ga0315900_10002126_pt1 | contig 30954 bp, 38 predicted proteins | sample LakEriMetagenome_FD_203521 | JGI IMG/M metagenome (GOLD analysis project Ga0315900, IMG submission 203521) | Freshwater fungal communities from buoy surface, Lake Erie, Ohio, United States - Buoy 12 MA114 | ecosystem: Environmental > Aquatic > Freshwater > Lake > Lake biofilm | place: USA: Lake...
TTCTTCTACTGAAGCAAAGTTTAACTCTATAACTATTCTTTGTTTATCAACCACAACAGGAAATAGCATAGCCATAATTAAAAATATTATGGTGTGTACTATTAGGCTATGCCAGACACCAGATAAATATAAATAACCAACTGTCTGTTCTATATTGTTTAGGATGGATTGTCGTTGTTTTTTTGCCATTTGTGCCAACCGTTATGCGGTAACCAATTGTTGTTGTCATCTTTTCTTTTGGGGAAAAGAGTACCGCCCTTCTTATGTTGTCCGAAAGCTAGAATTGCTCCACAATCACTGCATCGCAACTCATAATAGTCATTTCCGTCTACGTTCCTGACGATATATCTAATGTTTGTTTTACTACACAAACCACACTTTTCTTCTCCAAAAATTTCTTGAATTAACGCCAGTTCTTTGAAGACTTCTTTTTGTCCAGAACCTTCTAATTCAAATTCTAGTTTTGAGTTTGGTTTGTATCGTAGTTTCATGGTTTACTTTCTTTGTTTCCAGTTTGGTTGATAATTCAACAAATCTGGAGATATATTATCCACATTTTGTTGAAGTTTTGTTAGTTCTTTGATGAGCAACACAGCATCATCATGAGATATATTATCTATATAATCAGATGATATTGCAAGCGTGTCCATTAAACCAATTACATTAATATTCAACCTCTTAGACATTACATCTATAAAATTAATTTGATTATTGCTAATTTTAGAGACAGAATTTTCGTCTGGATTATCTTCTATATCTTTAGCAATTTCTTCTGCGGCAACCACCTTGCGAAGTCTTAATGCTCTACGCAAAGCTCTTCCTTCGGCCCTGGTTTCTGCTACCGCTACGGGATGATTGCGATATATCTTGTCACAATTACCCCAATAAACGTCCGCAGCGCCGTCTACAGACACTTTATTTAAATGTGGCGAGTCAGATGACTCGTCGTTTAAATAATAGGATATGGTGTGAACAACCGTGGCCCTCTTTTCGTTATTTGGTTCTGGAGATTGAGCCACTTTTGTAATAGATTCAAGCACCCTACAGTTTAAAGCTTTTTCGAAAATGCGTCTCAAACCATCCGTAGTAGGATTACCGGCTATTTTCTCATCTTCTGACAATAGGCTTAATACATAGTCCGTCCACTCTATGTCATGAATAGAAGGAACCTTTTCCTTTTTGTCTGATGATTTTTCCTTGCTCATAGTGAATCCTCTATTTCTATAGTCTTTCCTTGTGTGCTTTTCATTTCTTCTATAGCGCGAATTAATTTATCATAAACGATAGTTGCCCTAGACTGAGAATAATCATGTAGTTGCTTTATTCTAATCAAAGACAAACCCTTACCTATAATCAAACCAGTCTTTTTCTTATCATATTTTTGGTTTCTAGCCAAAACGTCTTCTCCCCAAACAGGAAGAAAATGAGAAGGACCATCAACCTCTATTGCTATGTTCATTGTAGGCAGAAAGAGATCAATTTGCAACTTGGTATTTGATAGGATTTGCTCTTTATGAAACTCTACCATGAATCCGTGTGCTAATAATTCTTGTAATAGAAACTTTTCTAGCTTAGAACCTGATTTACTGCTTTTTCTCACAGCTTGATTAGCCGAAGCTATAATGTTTTCTTTTTGGTCTTCATCCATAGCTTGCCAAGCTTGTTTGCTTTTTTGTTTTCTTGCTTCTAGGGATTGTGCATCCATATTGTCCCAGGATTTCATGACAGATAATCCTATTTTACTTTTGGTAGAAGCGTCTCTAACGGAACCTTTAGTGGGATGTTTGTGTTTACCTGTTTTAAGAGCATTGGCTTGTGCTTCGCTTTTGTCTCTAATTTGTATACCTAGTTTTAGAGCATCTCTTCTAATTTTATTAGCATATGTATTATATTCGAGAGCTATATCAGCAAAACTCTTTTTATTAATCAAATATTGTTTATTGATTAAGTCTATTTTTTGTTGATCAGATAAAGAACTATATTTTGGTGATGACACTATGAAGCTCCTTTGCGTTGATATTATCTATTGTGGCAATTGGCCTAGACCAACATATATCGAGTAGGTCTGCTATAGATTCATCTTTAGCTATTAAATGTATATTATTGTTATCATAAATGCTTTTCCAAAACATAACCGGAATAGAATGATCATTAGTCCAACTAAGGTCATCTATATACAAAATTTGGTTTTTTGGCGATGGGAAGGTTTTGGTGATCATTGCGCTTTTAATATCGAAACAAATCAAGGTGCCACGAAAATATTTTGCTTGATTGATGTGTATAATAGGAAATTTTTTATTATTATCTGTTCTATCATATTGACTATTAAAAAGTATGATGTTATCATATGGATTTTGATCCACCATATCATTTAATACGGTAATTATATTATTACATTTTTCAGAATGGTCGGCTCGAATTAAATAAAATGCTAGATCCACTTTATGCCTCAATAAATTTTAGTAGGTTATTATTAATGAAATTTTGGATGGAGTATTGTTCTATATTCTCTTTTGGTTCTATTAGTGTGTTGTTTTCTATGTTTTTATGTATGTCTGGTTGCAGAGCTAGATTAGATATACCGCAAGCTTGAGCTTCTATCAGGTACGAGCCGGTTATATCCAATAGTTTATTGTATTGATTAAATAATAGGCTAATATCTGAACTATTGGCCACACCTATATTTTGAACATGTTTAAATTCTGGATTATTAATAGTTACTATTTTTAGTTTTGTATTAGGATACAAGATATTGTTTAATAACTTATGATTTATAGCGTTATCACTATGCAATATCGTTAAAATTTTATCATTTCTTTCGACATTAAGGTTATGAAATACTGTGGAATCGTATATATATTCGTATCCTAGGTTTATGTGACTGTTGATACTATTTTGTTTAATGGTTTTTATATTAAAATTGTTACAGTATTGAGCGAGATCCTTGTGTACGATGTCGCCCATAAAAATAATAATATTTACTTTATCTTTAAATGTATCTACAAATTGATGAAACTCTTGAGTATACTCATAGATTGGAAATATAATCGTGGAAGGGGTATGCTTATGATATATATCGAAAATATTTTCATGAAAAGAACCACTAATAAGATTAACGTGACTATTTAACTGTTGCAATAATGGCAAATAAATTCTATGATTACAAATATGTGCTAATATTTTATTCATACTGTTTCTTTAATTTGGTTAGAGTCTTTGATACTAGATATTTTAATAACGCTGTTATTTTTAGTTTTTACTGGCTCATACAAAACACCAGATTCTATAGACTTATTGATTAGTTCAAACAAAAACATATTTCTCATAGAGTTATTGTATATAGTCTTATACTTAGTTAACGATGTGTTGTCAATATAAATTATTTCATTCCAGACATTGTCCGTGAGATTAAAAAACATGTGCTGCACTTTGGAATTAACAATTGTAAAACCTATGGGGAAGTTAATGGTGTTGGTATTATTAAAATAATATAATTTTGGTGTGGATCTATTAGAAGTTAATAAATTATTTTTAATATCGTTGTTGAACAAGATTCCATTATTAATAATAATACATCCATCATATTTTTGCTCGTTATAGTTCTTTAAAATAAGCTCAAAAGCATATCCATGATTGGTTGATTCATATAAATCATTTTTTATGATATTAATGTTTGGATATTCTATTCTTTTTTTAATTTTATCTAAACCAAATCCCAAAATGACATATGTGTCTATATTTTTATCTTTAATATTGGCTATTTGGCAATTAATTAACTCCTTAGATTTTTTGGATTTCAATAAACCTTTTGGGCCTATAGATTTCATACCCCGAGTAATTTCGTACGATAGAATAAAACAAGCTAATTTTTTCATAATTTCTTTTGAAGCACAACTATAACATGAGTATTATCATTGTATGTTTTATGAATTTTAATACCCTCCATCTGAGAAACCAGTTCAATCATATCAGAGTCTAAAAATAATGACTGGCACTGAGAAACTATACTGGATAAAAATTGACTGCCAGCGTTACCTTTAGCTACATCTTTACAGATCTTGGTAGCATTCAAAAATTTTAAGGTTAAAAATCCAGAATTAGATAATTTTTTACATAAATTAACTATATTAGTAATTCTATCTTTGTATACATAATTATCTAGTGCTGTACAGATAATCTCAGAACAAGTACCGTTTATGACTTTATTTAGATCATCAATAGTCAGATTGTGATATCCATCAAGATTATCTGATTCTGCTACAATAATATTTATTTTGTTCATATAATATATGCCTCATTATTAGCTTTATTTATTAGATTGATAGTATTTTGTTTGAATGTTTCAAAAGGAAAATGTGATTCAAAATAATTTTTGTATTCCACCAAAGAGGATTCTAATGCTTGTTTTATACTAGTTATTAAATCCTGAACGGTTCTAGCCGTATATATATTGGGTACGCTAGCATAGTTATTCATAATCATTGGGGTGGCATATGTGACTCCTTTGCATCCACAAGCAATAGCAGTCAATAAATTAACAATATTATGATCTCCCAGGTCAACACACACAGCATATTTGTTAAATAGTTCCCTAAGTATATCTACATCAAAATGCAGTTCTGTTAAAATATCTACTTGTATATTATGACTATGTAAAAATTGTGCTAAAGGTTCTATATTAGGAGATTGCTCTAGATTAAGTAGTAGCACTCTATTGTCTCTTACGTTTTGTTCTTGATAAAATTTATCTAGCGGTATACCATAATTATATACAAGCCTATTGTTTAATCGCCAAGATTCTGCTACATCATTAGCAAAAAATACTTTCATCTCTCTTGCTAAATTTTGATCTAGCAAGACCATATCTTCTTTTTTGATTTGTTGAGGCTTATATGAATGAGTAAAAATTATACTATTAAGATGCATTGCTGCAAATTTTTTCTGTGTAGAATACCCAATAATATTATTAGTCATACCAACATTATAATTGAATAAATCAGACTGTGACCCTTCTAAGAGTGTGAGATGAGAGTTTTTAAGGCCCAAAAAGTTATATCCTTTGGAGCTAAATAAATTTATCTCACATTCTGACAAAAGCACATCAAATAAATTTCTTTGTGGCTCATATAAAATATTAATGGGCTGATTATTAAATTTGTTTAAGATATTTCCAGTGATGGTGCTTAGATACATAGTTTAGAACCTATACTTTCATAAGAAAAATTATTTAAACAAGAAATACCGTTCTCTTGTTTAGCTATGAGTTGAGGGTCTTTTTTACAATGCATATTATATACTGATCTCATTTTATCTATCAGATCATACATATCTATTTTATACCAATATTCATCAGCGTTATACAGATCAAAATCTTTTGAAAGAGTTCTATGCTCAAGAATAACTGGAGTTTTATGACTTTTCACTAAGAAGCCATTGTGCTCATTAATATAGTCTTTCATTCCTGTATTTTGGTTGACTATGGGAGTTTTACCTAGCACTAATGCTTCTGCGGCTGGTCTACAAAAGGCTTCACCATATGAAGGAGCCACAAAACAATCACAAGAATTATGTAGTCCGATAATATCTTGATATGACAATTGATTGGTTATAATAATTTCTTTTTTATATTTTTTAGAAATATTTAATTTATTTTTTAATGCTTCTATTTCTTCTTCTAATTTTTTAGATGTTTCATTTGGATGAACACCATTTTTGCTGGTTTTGATTATAAGACACACTGGTTCGGAGTAATCAAAAGCTAAATTAAAAGCCGTGACCAGATCTAGAATATTTTTTCTAAAGTTATGCTCTCCTATAAAATAGAATTTGAACATATTATCTAATATAGGATTTAATTGTAGTTTATAGTTTCTATTTTGCTCGATAAAAACTGTATCTAGAGGTTGTGATATTGTTTTTACTGTAGTGGTGACACCTGATTTTTTTAAACACTGTTCTTCTATTTTAGAAGGGACCCAAATCTCGTCCATTCTATTAATATTGGCTATACAATACGACTCTTTAATATGATTTGTTTCTAATACAAACAACCCAATATTTTTGGCATAAGATCTATTGAGAAATAAACAGTGCGGTAGTGTTTTTTGTATTACTACATCATAATTATCATATCTTGTATTTTCATAGCCTAAAATATCTGGTTCATTAAAATATGGATCCGGCGTTGCAAGATAGACGGGTCTTGTTGTGATATTTTTGTGTTGAGAAGCCAGTGCTCTTATATAAGATCTGGTGGCTAATCCCCAACCATCATTTTGACGATATGGACCTACAAAGAGGGTATTCATTTAATACTATCCTTCATGTGAGCATAATTAATATAATCTTCTGGATTTAATTTATCTAAATTATTTTTAGCCGTTTGGGCAAGATTGTGATTTCTAATAATCGTATTAAGTATATCCAGAGCTTTTTGTGTGTTGTATCCTTCTGTTGATAGTCCTTGGTTGATAAATCCATAATCTATATCCCTAATCATATTTAACATAATCATAGAAGATCCTACCTGATGATTTGGAAGATGTTTCGATACCAAGAATGTGATTAAGTCATATGGTGTGCTAATATTCTCAGGCACATCAGATATTTCTTGCATCAGCGGGAGTATCTGATCCCATTGTCCTTGTAATCCAGTTAATTGAATACTATCAAAATATTTTTCCCATTTTTTGGCTATATCATCCCAATTATAGTGTTTTTCTGTTAGTTTCCTGGTTTCGAATCTTTTTTGTTCCTTGAGAGGTTCTGGCATCTTATAAAAAGACTCTAGAATATGTATTAAATTTTCATTATCTGGAAATACTCTAATCGCTCTAGTCTCTAATTCTTTAAAATATTGACCAACTTTAATTGGATACCCATTAACCTTTCTAACAACGTCACTCATAGCGCTATAATCGATAGAAGATATTGGTACACCACACGCAGATGCTTCTACTTGTGGCATACCGAATCCTTCACATATTGCATACTGAACATAGATATCAAAAAGATTCATTACCGCCGCAAGATTTTGTGAGGATATCCCATTACTAACATTAGGCATACTACATGATTTCTGACCACATCTAGTACAAACAGCGACTGGATGCTGAAACAGAGAAGGGTAAAAATGTCCACAGCTTTTACATGAGTATGTGAATAGTACTCTGTTTCCTATTTTGTATTCCTTTAAGAGTTGTGGAATATCCCACCCAGCATCTGGATAACTAGTGTGTAAATACAGATAAAGGTTTTTGCCTAATTCATGATTGTTTGTGCGTTCGCATTTTTCTAATAGCTTTTTAATAGCATAGAATAAATCTGGAATTAATTTACGTTTTTGATTGCGCATAACAGAACCGACAATAAATAAATCTTCGCTAAGACCAAAAGCCTTGCGAAGTCCTTTGCGATCAGTTGCCGGTACAAATGTTTGTAAATCTACGCCTGGAGATGTTGTGTCTATGTAATTTATTTTATTATTGCTTTGTTTAGCAATGGTGTCTCTGCCGAAATCGGAGTATGTAAATACAGCGTCAGCATGCAAAAATGTATCTATCCATTCTTCTTGTTGTGGTTCAGAATCGACAGTGGGCATCAAAACCCAGTGGAAAAATGGTCGTAAAGGAGAGAACTGTTGGTACGAATTCATCCAGTAATCTCTAACATCGAATACCACATCCGGCTTAAAGTCCAGCAAAACCCTTTCAAATCTCCATCTACCGAACTGATTTTCTGATGATGATTGATATTCAGGATATCTTGGATCTTTTTCATCTACGGCATTCGCATAATATTTCCAGTCAATACTAACATCTTTTGGATCATTAGTTTTACCATAACACGCTAATTCAGCGATATCATATTTACCTGTAGCATGTAATCTTTTTAAGATCTCTTTGGCATAAGTTCCAAAGCCTGAACTTAAGAAACTAGCTTCTGACACCATCAAAATTTTAAGTTTTTTATTCATATGAAAATAGTTTTAAAGAAAAGAAAATAAAAATAGGGGGTTATGCACCCCCTATCTTTAGATTAACCTATCAGAATGCTACGGTCTCATTTTCTTCTGTCTTATTCTTCTTAGATAGCTTTGTGATCTTAGAAAAATTATTAACACGAACCTTTAGAGTACTATGCTTAACGCCATCCTTCTCCCACGAGTCATTTCGCAAGGAACCTTCAACTAACACGAGATCACCCTTCTTAAAAGAATCAGCTATAATCTCAGCGCCAGTATCCCACGCTTCGCAAGAGACAAATGTAGTTACCTTATCCTTGTCTCCATTAGACTTAGTATACTCGCGTGACACAGCCACCGTAAAATTAACTACAGTGGTTTGTCTGCCGCCAGTATTAACTACCCTGACTTCTGGATCACGAGCTAAGTTACCTCTTAAGATGTTAATATTCATATTCAAACTCCTTGATGTGAAAAACCAAATTACAAAGTATTATAAAAACCGTGGGTGTGGTGTCAAGATTTTGCGATGTAAGCCTTTTCTACTATCAATGAATCACCGGCTTTCGATCTGTTGCCCTTGACTATAATAACATTGCTACCAAACAATAGGTTTCTATAACTTCTGTATTGATCTGGAAAGAAGACCACAGAATCCAAAACACCCGACCCGTCAGTTAATGTAACAAATGCCATTTCAAGTCCAGGATTTTTCCCAGTTTTAGTTTTTGTAACGCTAATATTATCAACTTCACCACATAAAATAATATTGTCTTTAGATAGACTATTTTTAAATTCTTTGCATGTCATATTAGTCATACTAATATCATACATATCCACTTTAGAACATGTAATGCTACACCCTAGGGTTTCTTCTTCTGTATCAGCAATCCACTCTGGATTGTCTTCTAGAGCATATGGCGGTTTATGTAATGTATTCAACAAGTTTTGTACTACTAGTAACCTATTTTTATTTAGCTTACCAACCCTTATTAAACCAGTAAGAGCGTCATTAAGATTATTATAATTATATATATTAGTTAAGATATGAGATATTTCTTTTTTGGTCAGTTCATTAATAAGACTTAACTCAAATAACATAGCGTTTCTGGTTTTCTTTAAAAAAGACAACGCTCCGCTTTGTATAAGAGATTTGGCTGCTGTAGAATTAATATCTGTTAGGATCATAAAGGCCAACTGTATCCAGTTCACGGCATCAAGATTGATTTGCTTATTTTGTATAAGACTAACTAATTTATCATAAACAGCATTGCCAAAACCTTTAATATCGGTCAGTCCAAAATAAATTTGATTATTTTTGAGTATAAATAATTTATTTAGATGCCTAATATCTGGTGTGCTTACTGTAATATCCATTTCACTAGCATTTTGAACCAATTCTTTGATTTCTGATTTAGGATCAATTTTATCTTTAGCAAATCTTAGGTATGATGCAAAAAATATTTTTGGGAAGTGAGCTTTTGTATATGCAGATAAGTATGCATTAATAGCATAGCTGACAGCATGAGATTTATTAAAAGAATATCTTTGAGATTTCTCGATCCAGCTAAAAATTTGATCTGCCTCGTCTTCCGTGACCAAATTAAGGTTTTTAGCTCCAAATAAAAATTTGGATTTGACTTTTGCCATTTCTTCTGGTTTTTTCTTACCAATAGCTTTTCTTAACATGTCTGCTTCTTGCAAATTAAAACCAGCAATTACTTTAGCAATTTCCATTGCCTGTTCTTGATAAATCATTTCTCCATAGGTAGTCTTTAAAATTGGTTCTAGAGACGGGTGGAAGTGATCAATAGTTTCTTGTCCATTTTTTTTATCTATATAATGATTAGTAACACTTTTACCATCTCTAATAGCCTCTAAGCATCCGGGTCTAAGAATACTAATCAATGCAGATAGTTCTTCTATATTAGATGGTTTGAGTTTTTTGGCTATAGATCTGCCAAGTCTTGATTCTAATTGAAAACACCCTTTGGTATTGCCATCAGAGATCAAGTCCCAAGTTTTATAGCATTCCAAATTGATCTTTTCGATTTTAGGATCAAAAGATAGTTTCATATCATCTCCGTCTCCAGAGATAATATCAAATGAACAGCCACAAGGATACTGAAATTTCCTAGACATTAGTAGTAAAAGAATCCTTAAACTTAATTTTTTGAGCCAGATTTCTATGTAATTTTAAAAATCTAATCAATATTTCTGCACAATCCTTTACGTCTTTTAGGGCGTCGTGCGCGCCTTCTTTTGATAGGCCAACATAATCCCTAACAGAGTCCAGAGTATAGCTTTTAAGGTCATTATTGTATTCGAACCAATAAAAAATCAAATTCATTATATCTACAACATCTCTAGGGAAAAATACGCCTGATGTACCTTCTTTATTTGTGTTGCCATACTTTACGCTTAGCCTGTCTATAATTTTAAGGTCAAACCTATTAATATTATATCCTGCTGCTATTGGTGCGGTAAATTGACTTTTTTTAGATGATCTAGTATGATACATATCTAAATAATTAACAAATAATTTCCACGAGTGTTCTTGAGATGGATAGTTTTTCCACTGTGATAAAACCTCATCCTTAGAACAACTTTTTACTCTAGCGTGAAAATCTAGAATATCTGTTGTATAAACATAATTATCATCACTTGCCAATACTTCTGGTTTAAAAAATATATTAAATTCAGATTTGGGTATAATTTCTAACTTTATAGGATCTATCATAAGAGCAGCGATTTGTACAGGACTACACTGCTTTGGGTCAGATCCATCTGTTTCAAAATCAAAAACACAAATTTTGTTATAATTAATCATTAATTTCTACTTCTGTAATAGGTATAACTTGGATCTTAGTATTGGTGTCATTTACTTGTGAAGCATTATTCACATGACAGCAACTTACTCTTTCATCTGGAATTTTAACATACTCGATTCCATTAAGTGTAAATTGTTGACCTATTTGTACATCAATAAACTTTTTTAAAGACATAGTATTATTTATCTCCTAAAATATCTTGAATAGTCATAATTTTGTCTAACATTGCAACACCAAGTATATCAAACTTAATTATACCAATAGATTCTAAATCTTGCATCTCCATACCAGCGATTAATTGCTTATTTTTGGAATCATAAACCATTGGACATGCTTCGTTCAAAGGCAATGCGCTGATTGCGATACCCGCTGCGTGTTTTGACTGATTGGATTTCGTACCCTCTAATCTAATAGCCTGCTCAAAGCGTTTGGCAAGTGGTCCTTGTAGTTCATTTTTTTCATCGATAAAGCACCATTCTTTTAGCTTATCGGGATTATTCTCTAGGGCCCATCTAATAATAGAAGCTTCTCCTGTTTCTTCTTTCATTTCTTGAAGATCATCTGCTATTTTAGCTTCGTCTGGAATATTTTTTGTAATCTTATTCATTTCATCGAAAGAAATATTTCCATAAACTCTTAATACATCCTTTAAAGCACCTCGGCCTTTAATAGTATTGAAAGTAATCATTTGCGACACTTTATCGTGACCATATTTAGTCTTGATATAGTCGATAATAATCTCTCTTTTATTAATTGGTACGTCAACATCTATATCTGGCATGGAAATATGATCTTTAGAATTACGTCCAGCATTATAAAATCTATCAAACATTAGATTATATTTCATCGGATCGATACTGGTAATTCCAATCAAATAAGACACTAGGCATCCGGCAGCACTACCTCTACCTGGACCGGGAAGCCAACTGTTCTGTCTAACATAATTGACAATATCTTGTACGATCAAGAAATAACTAGAAAGACCAGCACCCTGCAAAACTTCTAATTCATATTTAATTCTATTTACGTATTGCTGTTGATCATCCTTATTAATACTATTAGCTATTTTGTCTCTCCATCCTTCTCTACATAATTGTCTAAGATATTCGTCTGGATTATAGCCGGTAGGGCATGTAAAAGGAGGAAGTCTTGGTTTACTTAAAACATTATATTCTTCACAAAGATCAGCTACCAAATTAGTATTTTCTATTTCTGCTTCTGTATGCAAGCTATTCATTTCCTCTTGAGAAAGTAAATGAAAATTATCAGAAGTAAAAAAGCATGAGAGAGGAACTTCTTCATCATGACTTATTTTTCTACTAATTTCAGGAAAAGTAGTTTTTAAATTATTACATAATAGGATTCTTTGATCATTAGCGTCTTCTTTTCGACAATAATGAGCATCTGGGGTACAAACAACTTTTGTGTTACTAAGTTTACCCAATTCTCTAATAATATCAGTTAAATCTTTTTGAATAGGAGTATTATTCATATCCATTAATTGTGCTTCCAAAAAGAAATTATCTTTACCAAATATATCTTTTAAAGAACCAATTTCTTTCAGACCTACTTTTTGCCAATCCTTAATTATAGCATTATTTTGTATTAGTTTATCAGCAAGCAGTGACCCAAGATGGCCGCATATACCTATGATATTACCATCACAAAACTTGGAAAGACTCTTGAGATCAAGTCTGGGTTTATGATAATAAAAGTCTGGCCTATTAGACTCGGAAACCAATTGAATAAGCTTATTCCACCCATTCAAATTTTTTGCTAATACCAAAAAGTGAGTAAGATCCTTATTGGTTTTATCTTGTATAACTGGATCTTTATCACACAAATAAATCTCACAACCAAGAATGGGCTTAATTCCCTTGGACTTCATTTCTGAATAAAATTTAACAGCCCCGGCTATATTGCCGTGATCTGTTAAGGCGCAAGCAGTAGCGCCTATTTCTTGACATCGTTCAGAAATTTGAGACGGTTTAGATAATCCATCCAACAAACTAAACATCGAGTGACAATGGAGAGGTATATATTTTTTCATTCAACGCTTCCTGGTGCTTTGTACTTACCTACAGTATAGCCCGGAGACGTGTATTCGTCAATAATATGATTTATACCTTTTAGCCCTATGTCATGTTTAATCTGTTCACACTTGGTCATGCACTTGTCTCTTGCTGTTACCTGGCCGTCTCTATATTCTATAATCGGTAACGTATTCGAATTCTCAAACGTGGTTTTACCAAAATGACATAATTTAGTACATTTCCATGTTTTACTTAATTTCGGAATTTGTGTATTTTTAATAGCTTCAAATTTTTTACGTAGCATTTCCTCTGTTGATAATAAATCATTTTTATCATAACATATGGTAAAAGGCCCACCGTCATTAATAAAATTGATAGAGACCATCACATGATCAATATCAGGATATAGTTGACTTACGGCATAATGATAAATTTTTAATTGAGGATCATTTTGTAACTTATCGTGGGTTTTTTCCTCTCCTGTGGCCCAATCTAATCTTTTACCGGTTTTCCAGTCTATAATCTCTATAGTATTATCATCAGCCTTTGTAATAAGATCTATAGTACCTTTAATAGCTAAATTACCCTCAATGATTTCTCCTTGATGATTGTATTTAAACTTAGCCCATTCTCTCTTTATTTCTATATCAAAATGTTGTTCTGGCTGTAAAATAATCCTGTTTCTTGGATCAAACATCCCATTATTGCTGGTCAATGCTTTATTAACCCAAGAATGGCAATCTTTATAGTCCTTTAATTCCCACTCATGATGAGTAAATTTACCAATATAATAGTTATATACTTTTTCTACAATAGTATTTAAGCTATATTTAGACACACTTACTTTACCGATCACATCGTCAATAATTTCGCTTTCTTTATTTTGTTCAGCTAATTTAATACAGGCTAGGATTTCTAATACCTTGTGTACAATGGTGCCTTTGTCTGCTTTTTTATTAGAAGGAGACCTCATACCCAAGACATACTCTAGAAAATATTGCATTTCACAAAAGGAGTGTGTTCCGTAGCTAGAGCTTCTAAGATATGTGATAATCATTTATTGTACCTCGCTACTTTTTGACATATTTGTATAAACTCTTTATCGGTCATGTGCATTTTCATGGTATTGATTTTTTTATGTACCCACTGTACATTTCCTTTCGTATATCCACCAGAGCTATCTATTCTATCTAAAGATGCCGTCATATTTGAATTTCTGAAATATGTAATTATAATGGTAATATTCCTTTATCTTGTAAAAAATTAAAAATCTGTTGATTTCTCTCTGAAAGCGTTAAATTATGATTTTGTATAACTAGACTAAATTTTGACCAATCATAGCTGTTTTGGTCTAAAGCTTTTTCTGCTTCGGTTTGAGCGGAGAATGGATCTCTGGCTAAACGAACAACAAAACCGCCCGCGTCCAGTACGCTATTTACTTCGTTAGGAAAGCGATTGTCTAATATAATAGCCAAATCCATTGCTTCTTTTTGAATTTTAATCATTGTGGCGTCTACCCAAACGTTATTTTTTAGCTTACGAAAAATGCCGGTGCCGACAACCTCCATTACTTGTCTAGCTGTCATATATTCATTTTTAGCTACTTCTTCTAGGTGTTGTTCAAAAATATCTTTTGGCAAATCTTTCCATCTAATAGATGTTAAAGTATTCTTATCATCATCGCTACCATAACACTGTTCATATGAGAGTCCTAGTAGATTCATACATATGTCTTGTTTCAAAGGATCAGCAAAACTATATAGCTTATATCTTATGCCAAGATCATATTTTTTAATCAAATCTTGAACATATTCTCCGGAAGTACTTTTGCCAGATTGTTTGCGTCCAGAGAAAGCTAAAATTCTTGTCATATAATTTTTCCTATGTAGTCAATAATTTCTGTCTTAATTTCTTCTTTTGTCATTTCTGCTATGTCAGGTTTTGATATTTGTGGTATAAATATACGATATGTATTTTGACATTTATTTTTTATTTGTTCTGCTGCTTTTTTGCCTGCTTCATCATTATCTGTTAATACTACTATATTCATTGCGCCCGAAGAGTCTAGTATAATTTTTTGTCTATCGCTTAAAGATGATCCAAACATAGCTACGCTATTATGGATATTATTTTCTTCTAATTTCCAAACATTTCCGGGACTTTCGACAATAATCACTACGCTTGAATCTAATATATGTTTTTTTGCAAACCAGAAATTATATAAATGATTTTGACTCTTGAATTCGTGGTTATGTTTCCACTTAGAATATTTCCACTTTTCTGCGTCTGAAGGACAAGTATCGTTTGGGCTGTGGTGTGATTTACATTGATCACATTTCTCAAATATGCTTCGACCAGAGCAACCTACTAAATATTTGTGTTCGTGATCATATATTGGTGCAACAGCCCTATTATACATTTCCTTACCAGCCTTACTACATATACCAACATCATACTTATCTAAAATTTCGGGAGAAAATCCACGATCAACAAAGTATTGGGCTGGGATATCTAATGATTTTCGTACAGACTCTCTGGAGACAAGTGCTGATACCAGTTGGTTATGATCGGATTTCATGTGTCCAACAAGGCTTGTGAACAATCTTTTATCTCTATCTGCTTTTGATATCTTGATAGATTTTAAGTCTTTATTCAAAAACGCTAAACAATAGTCTAGTGCTTCGTCAAAAGTACATGTAGAATCACCTTCTTTTTGCCAGCCGTATTTTTTATTAGATAAAACACCCCTCACAAAACCAATAATTGAACCCTTAAATGTTGTTTCACATCCGTGGGTTCTGCATTTCCAATTACCTCTATAGTTATCACCTTCATAATAGATGTTAAGTGCGGAACTATTATCTCCATCATGGATTGGACATGACATTGATAGCATTTTTGGTCTTAGATTATAGTCTAATTCCAAATTGTCCATCAATGACTCAATGTTATCACACAAATCGTCGCAAATGATCTTTAACTTAGCCTGATCAATTGAACGGGATTTCTTCTTCATGGGGGTTTTCATCGTCTACTATAAATCCTTGATCTGATGTTGACTTATTGTTTACAATTTCTAGTCTAGTTTTACCTTCAGTAATTTTAGCACACCATCCTTTCATATGACAATTAATATAATCATTGTCATCTAATCCTCCTCCGTGTCTGCTAATTAAAGGCAACAGTTTCCTATTTCCGTTGGTTGGTCCATCTTCTGCAATTTCCTCATCGCTTTTTCTCTTAAAAATAGTAAAATTGCTACATAGCCATATAATACGATCAGACCCGCTCGCAGAGTCTGTGCTTTCTTTTGTAATACCGTCTCTGTTTAATTGAATAAATGCTACGATAGGAACCTTATATCTTACAGCAAAATTATGTAAACTTGTCATCATAAACCCAAGCACCTGATATTCTTTCATATCTTGTGATATTCCAGCACTATCCATAAGCTTAAGGTAATCATAAAAAATAACACAATCTTTTGCTGTTCCATCATCATTCAAACCAACCTCTTTTACTAACCATCTCCTCATTATAGCTAATTGATCTTCAAACGGTTTTCCGGCAATACTTTTGTGGTACAGATTCATCTGCTTGAGTTCAGCAACAGCTTGAGATATTTTAGTCTTAGAATCGGGAGATTCTGCAAATTTACCGGTTTCTATTTTGTTTATCTCTATTTCTGTCATCATAGCTAAAATTCTATGAATATGGTCTTCTTTATTCATTTCGGTATCCATATTTAAAACAGGAATACCTAATTTTGCAATATTTTTACCCATATTATCTGATAAGAGCGTTTTTCCAGTTTTGGGTCTGGCTCCTATAACATTAATAGTACCTTTTCTTAAACCACCGCCTATAGCTTGATCATATATGGGGAATCCTGTTGGTATGCCTACTTGATCGATCTTATTTTCTTCTAAAGCCTTAATATATTCATCAATATTCGATCCAATCACCTCTGGACTACCATCAGCATCATTAAGTAATGATGTGAAATTAAAGATACTATCTTCAGCAAGTCCTATGATGGAGGATATGGGTTCACTTCCAGTAACATCTAAGATCTTTTCTTGAGCTAGTTCTAATTGCTGTCTTAATAATCTTGCTATTTCTAGTTTTCTAATTTTTGCCGCAAATCGCCTAACGTTTTCTAGACTTACAGGGAAGTCCATAACGGCTCTTAGATGTTGAGCCTCTTCTTTTTTTGCCAACACATGACTTAGATTTAATTCTTGTGCCACAGAATAAATAGAAGGAATATCTATTTTAGTTTTGGTGTCAGATTCACATAGTCTTTTTAGACACTTGAATATCAAGCCATTACTATCAATAGTGAAAGAAGATTCCTGAACTATATCCGCAACATCCAAGAAGGCATCTTCTCCATAATTGCAAATACCAGCCAAAACGGCTCTTTCAGCCGATGGGTCACTCAAAATCATAGCTTTATTTTATCCTGATGAGGCTGCACACTTGTTACACTTATATCTATCAAGAGATTCTGGCACAAGTCCAGGGCTGACTTTTTCTCTTTTCCCACAAACTCTACACACAACATTTAGCAACTTAAACGGCCTAGCCCTAGGCACTGGTGGTTGAACATTTAATTTTTTATCTACAATCACATCCTCTTTATGCATATTCTTTTCTGGCATATCAGTAAATTTATTATAATGCTCATCTCTACTGCCTCTGGTTTTTGATAGCTTATTTTTAGTTCTAGAACTACCAGTAGATTTGTTAGATTTTTTCTTTTTTACAGAAAAATCCTCACCTTCAGGTTCATCACTATCTTCATTTTTAGGCAACATATTTTGTAACATAGCTATCATTGCCTGAATTTGTTCTGATGAAAAATTATCCATGTTTTAAAGCCTTTATTTTTTGTATAGAAATTAATATGTCAGAAAGATTTTTGACGCCGTTAGCTAAATACGATAGTCTATCGCTTCTTTGTTTAGCGTATTTTTTTATTTTATTCAGAGATTGGGCTCTGTCGTTGTGTTTAATAGCTTGGTATGCTTTTTCAACGTAGCCGTAGCCTTTATAATTATTAATTTCATCAGCTATCACTTCTTTGATCGTCTCTTCTGCCCAATTATATCTGGCTAGTTCTCTATTTATAGTTCTTTGTATATGAAAAGAAAATTGACCCAATCTATACGATATTTGAGCACAGTCTTCTGGAGTTAATTTTTCCAATTCATCTCTGTTCATAGTTAAGTAATTATTTAATTCTGTTTCCGAAAGAGTTGTAGGATTATAGTTCGGTAAACCTATGCCATTTTCGTATTGGTCTAATAAAGAATCCCAGTCGTTCAGTTCTTCTTTTGTATTTTTAGTTGTCATAAGTTATTCTATTTTTCCATTGTTCAATATTTTCATCAAATGGTAGTTCTATTAAATTGATATTATTAAGTTCACACCACTCTTTTTTTTCTTTGTCTCTTTTTTGATGTTTAATAAATCCCAATAATGTATGATGATAAAATCTATTGAATGCATAGTGTTGTTCACCATGTACCTCTATACATTTTTTATTTAGGGGCAAATAAAAGTCTAAATATAAAACTTCTCCACGCCTGACATAGATCGGAATTTCTTCTAAAACTTGTAGTGTTGGAAAACACTCATGTATTAAGTCTCTGGCTTTAAGATGTAGACTAGATTTTTTAGTACATGAACCGTGTGCTATGTTTCCAATAAGCTGCCAATTATATAGATTACCATCCAAATCTTTTACTTGCATTTGATACCCATAGTATCCTTAACTTTTTGCCATAAATCCAAATATACTTCAGGATGATCAACCAGATATTGTCTGGTTTTTTCTAGACCCTGGAATTTTGGCTTATCTTCTAAACTAGTTAGAGTATACCAAGCACCACCCTTGTTAATTAAGCCCAGATCCACAGCGAGTGTTAATAATTCCATTTGCTTATCGATACCCTGTCCATATCTTAGATAACTAGTGATACTACCTCCAGGCGGTCCTAATGCCGAACATAAAACTTCCCACTCTACCTCTTGACCTATTTGTGGACTATCATCGCTCAAATTCCATTTCTTAAAAAACTTGGCTTTAAGCTTAATATCTGTTTGATATGCTATGGCTTGACCACTCTTTTCTTTCCACTCTACTGTGCCGTAACCGGGATTGCCCATAAGATGGGTAATACCTATAACTATATTTTTATTTACGGGAATAACATTAGCAACTTTACGACAAAATTTAGCTAATAATTTTGCGCCATCTGCTCTTTGCATCTTATTCATATCGGAAGTTATTTCTGCTTCTGTACATAATGCAGAGTATGAGTCTATGATCAGGACGGATCCAGGAATTTCATTAATAATACGTTCAGCAATTTGCAAATATTCCTCTGCATGTAAAATCTTACCTTCTTGAGAACCTATAATATTGAATTTTTCTAGATTTAACCCTGGTATGCCTTCTAAGTCTCGTTTTTTCAATCTACCTTCTATGTTTAGATAGAACACTTCTCGACCAGATTTGAAAGAGCCGTAGGCATACTCTGGTTTCTGTGCCGTGGCGCAGAAGTCGAGGGATGTTGTGGTTTTACCACATTTTGGTTGTCCAGTTAGAATAACAAAAGATCCTTCTGGGATACCACCGTTCAATACGATATCTAATGCTGGACTAACCGGAATTGTAAGAAGATTCTTGTCAATAATAGCATTAGCTGTTAGAAGTATATTATCTCCAAAATTCTTTTTTACGTCTTCTTTAAGACTCATTGTCTAAATCCCTCAATTTTGAAATTATGTTTTTAGTATCAGATGTTTTTTGAAAAACTACGTCGTTCTTGCGTTCTGTATTTATTTTGGTGATGACTGTGTTTTCTGTTTCCAGAATAGACATTTGCTGCTCTATCATAGCGGGAAAGTGGGGCGCTCGCAATGAATAGATTTTTTTACCCTTGTCGCTCTGTAGCGCTCTTATTATGGCTTTAGCTGGATATTGTTTTAATAATTTGTGAGCAGACCCTATTTGATTTCTATAAAAAGCTGCCCATTTTTTTTGTACCCAAAATCTATAATGTAAATCGGATTTTTCATTACCAGCTTTTCTTTCACATATTATTTCAGTAATATATTGTGCTGGGGAGACTTCTTTGCCGTTAGAGTATTTAGAGGGATATTTATCAGTCATTTTGTTTAGGATTAATCATTTCTTGACAAGTAGAAGTTAATTTTTTTTCAAATGTTTCGAAAAACTTATCGGCATATTTTGTATAGTCTTGACCAGTAATTACTGGAATATGATAATTTTTTCTAAAAACTTCTTTAACATCTTTCAAGTATCCTCTATCATCTATAGAACTAATTTCTGAGATGACAGTAATTTTTATTTCATGAGGACAATCAGTAATGTGTGTCGGAGAAACAATATCTGGATGTTTATGTGTTAAGTCTAGAGGATCATCATTATTTAAATGATCATATTTATTTTTTTCTATCTCTTTTATCTTATTAGATATTTTTTTCTCTATCTCTGATAACAGAAGTTTTTCTTCTGGCGTTAGCAAATCCTCAAGAATATCAGTTTCCATTAGGTCTATATATACCAGTATTATTTCTTACGGGTGGAGTAGACTTCTTTTTTAGATCATCATTTAGCATAGAAGATTCTTTAGTCATAATAGCGACATGTGTTTTCTTATTTGCTGTTTCTCTAATCATTAAGTTTTTTGATGGAGACGTAGCCACCGGAGAAGAAACTGTTTTAATTGGGTTTTCGGTACCAATTTTTTGAGATTTCTCTATAGTATTTTGTATTTGTTTTTCTGTTAGAGATAATTCATTAGCTATTTTAGTAATACCCCAACCCTGCGAATGTAACCATAAGGCAGCGTACGTTTGTGTTTTATTAATTCTTGACATAGTAAATTACTCCATCTCTCTTTCAGCATTATTTAGCCATGCTATATTTTTAGTGTTTAAAAACTTAAGATACCAACTAAATGTTTTTTGATTAACTTCTCTAAACTTTTTATTAGATCTACACACACGATTTAAAAAAGAGTTGTCTTGTTCTATACCATAGATAGATAATGGGTTAAATAATTTACCATTACTAGCTAATCTAACCATAAATTTAGTAGAACCGTCTTTCCTAGATATTTGTTTAGCGAATGCTTTATCGTTATTGGGATCACTCACTTGTGCTAAACCTACAGAATCTATAAAATCTTCGTGTCCTACTAGGGTAAAAAATTGTTCGTCTACATTAGAGTCTTCTGTTTTTTTATTGACAAATAGACTAGTTGGATTATATATGAAATCACTCATAGAGTTTACGTCCATTTCGTTTTGGTTTTAGGTTTGGGTAGTCTAGACATTCCACGAGGTAATTCTTTTGTGGATTGCTGTTCTTTATAATCATTATGTTTTTTCTGAAGCGCAAGTTTTTGGTCTTCAGATAGTCTATCTCTATTTCTATTGGCTAAATCACCAACCGTTTTCAGTTCGCTATCGGACTTTCTTACAGAGCCGATAATACTACTAAAGTCTTGTACATAATTTCTTTCAGTATGGTTACTGCCACAATCACAAACAGGATTGCTAATGTAATCTTGCATATGAAAAAATAATTCAAAACATGAATTACAGCTTGTACAACGATAAGAATATGTTGGCATTATAAATATGAACTAGGTAAATAAATAGACCATTCTTCGGGGATCTCTGTTCTTATCTTAAGTAGATATGTGGTCAGAGGCAAGTATTTGATACTCTTACAGGGTTCTTTTGGAAAATTTTTCAGCGGCATGTTTGCTTGTTTTGGTGTTCTACTACCCTTTTTTCTGTTGCACTCCACACAAGCTGTTACTATATTTGTCCATGTTGTTGGGGACTTATTAAAGTCTTTCCATAATGACTTTGGGATAACGTGATCGTATGTTAAGTTATTTAATTCTTTTTTGACCCCACAATATTGACAAGTATAATCATCTCGTACAAAAATATTTCTACGAGAAAAATTAACTCTTTGATTATGTAACCTAAAATATTTAGCTGTTTTTGCAACCGCAGGTATGGGGAATTTTTTGCCATTTACTCCCGCTATATAATCATTCTTATAAAAGTCTATAATTTCTATTCCAATGCTATGATCCTCTTCATGCTTAATAGACCAAACCAAGGCTCTTTTCCAGCCAATGATAGTTAAGGGTGAAAAATCAGCATTTAATACTAAACATCTACTATTTTGATATCTCATTTTGTTCAAAATTATCTAGTTGAGCTAGAATTTTACCGATTATCGGATTTCTTACGATATCAGAAAAATCTAATCTAGATATTCCTATTCCTTCTACATTGTTTAAAACATTAGTCATTGTATAAAAACCGCCCTGCATTTGTCTGTGCAGATCGGACTGACTAACATCTCCAGTTAATACCATTTTACTATCTGTACCAAGTCTGGTTAATAACATTTTAATTTGATCATAAGAAGCGTTCTGACACTCATCTGCAACAATAAAAGCATTGTGAAAGTTACGACCTCTCATTAAACCAAGAGGCACTATTTCTATTTTATTATTAAGTTTAAGACTAGCGAATTGAGCAGAAGAGATAAAGTAGTTTACCTCATCCAGTAAAGGAAGTAGATATGGATGTAGTTTTTCCTCTGCTGTTCCTGGTAAGTATCCAATTTTTTCTCCTGACTCAACAACTGGTCTGGTGATAATAATTTTTTTAACCTTTTCGTCCAACAGATATTCTAAAGCCATACCTATCGCTATGTGTGTTTTACCGCTACCAGCAACACCATGACAAAACGTAATACAGTTTTCAGCTATGGTTCTAATATAATCTTTTTGATTTTCACTCCTTGGTTTTAATCTATTTCGGTATGTTGAAGCAACTTGAATTGGTTCATTTGTTAAATCTATAACTTTAGACCTTTTCTTAGAATTTTTATTTTTTCTCAAGTTTTACCCTTTTATGAATAAGTTAAATTAGACAAGCGCCACCAGCGCAACTAATTTCTTCTATTCCCGTCGTATTATCTTCTGTTTCCGATAGTTGCGTATAATCAACCTTGGAAAAACTATTGAACAAATCGCAATAGAGTTTCCAATTATAGACATCTTTCATACAATATGTTAGTCTCCTAACATCACCGTCAAAATATTTGCCAGCAAAATTTTTCATTTTTGTAACAAACTTGAGTTTTGCTTCATCGTGATCTTTATGTGCTTGGTTAAGAATAACATAGTCACAAGCCGCCCATAGATTATTCTCAAATGCATTTAGTGCTAGTTCAATTAATCCTGAGCACCATAGTGCCGCATCTCCGTATTCTTTAACTATTTCACGACTTGTATATACTGTAGTAAATGGAGCTTGAGGATAGTCTTTATCTCCACTTTGAGGTATCAGAGATATCCCAGCAAAATATTTACGATTATCATAAATATACTTAGTAACATCGTCCCACTCATCTGATTTGACTGTGACGGTATTACTAACATTATGACTTAAATAGTCTTGTGTACATAATGATCTATTTTTGCCAGAATGAACCCAATTTTTTTGAGTTTCTTTTACAATAGCTAACATTTCTACTGCTGGTAATTGATTTTTTAATTTAGCACCATCCTGTACTTCTATCGGGAACTTTATTACTTCGTCAGTATCATTGGCAGACCAAGATGACTTCTCGCAAGCCTGCGGGTTTGATTTCTTGAAGTGTTGGTAAGGTGCTTCTAAAACATTGGCCTGTACATGCCTTATATATCGTTTAGCGTGATGTGGGTGGATACCTGAGCTGGTTCCTAACATACTACTACTAGTGCCTTCCGGCTTTAAACAGGTGACTCTTGCCGCTTGATTAATTTTGATTTTTTCGGCTATTTTCTTATTGGTTTCGACTGCAATTTTAGCACCTCTGGTTAAAACCTTTTCTGTAAGAACTAAATCATGTTTTTCCATGGTTCCTGTAAGAGACACACCCAATAAGGCTTCCCTTTCAAAAATCTTTTCACTGATTGGTCCTAAATATTCTAGTTTGGTAAAACCAGCCTGTAGTGTGCCAATAATTGCTGCTGCTTTGCATCTTTCATAGAAATCATCCTCATCAACAACGCTTGAACAATTAATAGTAGATAGGTTGCATCCCTGCCATCCGCTTTTGCCACTTTCTTCATCAACGGGCCACATACCTATTTCTACACATGGATTGAAAATCATTTCTGTAGATTCACTCCAAATGAATCCTGGTTCACCAAATTCTTTAACTGATTGCATAAGAACCTGAAACTGCTCGAATGTTGTTTCATTTTTTAATAGAAGTGCAGAATTATTGCTTCTTGCTCTTTGTGGATTTTCTACATACCAATTACCAGTCTTAGCTTTAGCCATATCTTCATCATCTGGACTAAACAATGCTAGACTAGCAGAACGCCTAACGCCGCCACTTAAAACGGCATCGCTACTATGCATCACAATATCGTATGCGTCTATTGGTCTTAATTTTTTTTGTCCATTCGCAATACAACGATCCAGTAATGCTCTGATCTTTTCCAATCCTTTTTGTAAAGGCTCAAAACCTGGAGCTTTTCCAACGCCAGAACTTAATGAGGATCCTTTGTGACGAATGTTCGAATAATCAAAAATTACATGACAATTTTTGTAGTTTTTGAATTCCTCGATTGGTTTACTAAAGTAAGAACTAAGTAGTACTCCAAGAGCATTTGCCCAGCCCTCGATACTGTCATCTACTACGTATTTGACACCAACACCTTCTTCTACATTGTGTTCAAAAGTTGGCAACTTAGCAACATGTTGTTTTTGAACGCTGAATCCAGTACCACTACCGCATAATAATAGCCAAAAACACTCTTGAAAAAACCTAAGCCTATCGCAGTATGAACTGGTGCAATTATATATTTTTGCGTGTCTTTTAAGAATTGGATCTCCACCAAACTGCAATGCTCTTTGACTACCGAGCACTTTTTTCTTGTACATCATATCATATGCCCAATCTATATCCTGGGCTATGCCATAGTCAGCGTATTTTGTATGCATCATTTGCTTCACTCTTTCAACCGCTTCTTTCCAAGTCTCTCGTCTGTTTTTGTCTTCCATCCAGCGAGCATATTTACTAACGAAGGTATAATTTTGAAGCTCTTGCAATGCTGACATAATAAATTTTATCTCCTAGATGTTGTAAATATACACTATTATAGTTGGTTAATATCAAAATTTAAATTAGGAAAATCTGACCTAAGAGAACGATTGACTACATTATCAAGTTCAACCGAAATAATTTTTGTAGGCCGATTTAAAAAATTTCTTATAATATTTGCTAAGTCATATTTGGAATATGTGGTGTTACCAAACAAATAATATAATCCATTACTATTGTTTTGAATAAGTTTTTTTGTTTCATGAGCGACTTGTTTCGCTGTGAGTCCATTCCAGTAATAGTTACTATAACCTGTAAATTCTTCTACGCAAGAAAGTTTTTGTACAAGCTGACTTCTTATATCTAAAAATGATGTTCGTATAACTAGAATATTTGATTCTCTTAATAAGTATTTGGAGGCTATGCTTTTACTTAGTCCATACTCATCTGTGGGATCATGAGGATCTTTTTTTGTATATTGTAGACCAATGGTTTTATCCCCAGAAAAGACAGCATCTGTGCAAAAATGTATTAATTGTTTGGTGTTTTCTTTCAAAAAACAAGGCAAGTCAATATTAATTGTTTTATTTCCTTGTTTGTCTACTATACAATTAATGATTGTACGATACTGTTTATTGATAATAAGATTGACAAATTCTTCTGATGGAAATCTGAATAATGTTGTATCGCAATCAATGATAGACTGTATTCTTTTACCCAAAATACCATTATGGCCTAATAGTAATGGTTTCATATCAGGTATAATTTTTTTAAGTATTTAAATAGTTCGTCTTTGGATATAACGTGGTCTTTACTGGAGTACGTTTTAAAAACTGCTGGCTTATCTGATATCTTATTAGGACTAATCAATATATAGTTATCCTTAATAGTTGTTCTTGGCGACTCTTCGCTACCTATCATAAGTTCATGAATTTTTTCGCCCACTCTTGGATGAGAAGTAATATATTCTAAGCCATGATGTTCTTTATATATATCAAATAAATCTTTAACCAAAAAAGATTTTAATTGTGGAACCACAACAGCATTAGAAGCATTAAGTAAACTATATTGAACTAAATCAACTGCTTCCGATTCCGTAATCATAAACCTAGTCATAGTATCAGAATAAAGAGTGAGTACGTTTTTATTAGCTATGCTATGTTTTATTAGTGGAATAATAGACCCTGTCGAGTTAGTTACATTGCCATATCTACAAGCAGACAACATAACGTCCGAAGTATTAACTATAAAAGATTGTTCAGCCGTGTATTTGCATGATCCGTATATCGTTGTGGCCTCGCAGGCTTTGTCTGTAGATATAAAGCATGCAGATTCAAAATTATTATCTTCTGCCGCAATCCTAGAATTGATAGATCCAATACATATAGTATTAATGGCTTCTATAGGATTTTCATCACAAGCAGAAATTTGTTTAAGACTTGCTGTAAAAATTCCCATATTGTGATTTTTGGTAGATCTTATTAGTCTATCTTTATCTGTGATAGTTCCTACTATGCAATTAATATTTGGATACTCTTTTTTAAGAAAGTAGTGTTTAGCTTCGTCTCTACTATAAATTGTGATATCATTATAGTTATATAAATTTTTAATTAGAGCTTTTCCTAAAAAACCAGCCCCACCAGTGATAAATATTTTTTTATTTATGATCATATAATTTTAATTTCTGGCAATGGTATTATCCATTTACAATTTAGAGAGGAGTGTTTATTGTAGATTTCATTAAAAAAAGTATAAGCTAAACACAAAATATAGTCTGGTTGAGATTCATATAAAAAGCTTGAGGGCTTAATAGGAATCAACCCGCTGGATGTATATTTACCTATTTTAAGAGGAGAGTCGTCTACTATATATGAAATTTTGTCATTATCTAGTTCATATAGAGACAAAAAAGTTTGCGCTTGACCAGATGCTCCGTAAGCAACTATGGTTTGATTATTAGATAAAATATTTTTTATAGTAAGATTAATAGTTTCTTTCATACTATATATTGTTTTAGTAAAATTAATAAAAGTTTCAAAATTATATAATTCTAAATTTTCTTCTGCGTATCTTAATAAGAGCACAGATTTGTCTATTGATCTGGCTCCTTTTTTACAACAATAGTATCGTATACTACCTCCATGAGTAGATATGTGTTCTACTTTAAAAATTTCTATATTATATAATTCTAATAAATAAGATAAACTTTTATAGGAATAATAAAATACATGTTCATGATAAATGAATGGAAATTGTAGGTCTTTAATTAGGGTGCCTAGCCAATGTACCTCAGTAATAAAAATAGATTCCTTAGATGTTAATAAAAAAGAAATACCTTCTACAATATCTTTTATTGTGGGGATGTGAGCGAAACAATTGCTTGCATAAATAATTTCAATATTTTTATATTTTTCAACAATTTGTTTAGCTAAATTTGCACTAAAAAAAGTATTATAGAGTTCTATATTGGAATGTTCTTTGGTTGCTTTCAGGGCTACATCGCTTGGGTCTACACCAATTGTATTTTTGTTAGCGAAATTTTTTAGAAACGTACCATCATTACAACCAATCTCTAAAATTGTATTGAAAGTATAGTGTTGTTGTAAATTTTGTGAGAAGTTTTCAAAGTGGTTTTTAAGAGTACTAATAGTTCCTGTTTTATACATGTAATTATCAAATAATACATGGGGGTCTATTTCTTCTTCGACTTGAACAAGAGTACATCGGTCACAGAAACATAAAGATAAAGGATATGATATAGCATTGTCCTTTTTTTCTGCTAAGAACAATCCAGCTAATGGCATGTGAAAACGTAAGAATGGTTTTATTGTATTGTTACAACTTTTACACGAAGCCATTATTGTTTTATCTCCATTCATATACATATAATCATTAACAACTAATATAATGATTAGCTAGTTAGTTTTTAATAATAAAACAACCAGGAGGTAGCCCCGTCTCGTCGTGTGTATACCTCTCCCCTATTTGTAAAATACTATTTGTCACAGGATGATAAACAGACAAGGGTAAATTGCGCTCTGTAAAAAATGTTTTTATAGCATCAACGGTTTCTCTGAGTCCAGAATCGTCAAATACAATATATCCACCAGATACTACTTTGTCATATAAATTATTTAATACTTCTAATACTGCCGAATAAGAGTCAACATCGATCCTGAGTAAAGATATTGTATTTATATTAATATTGGGTGTTGAATCCCTAACAAAACCTTTAATGATAGAAATTCTTCCTGATTGTATATCAGATTCTAGTCCGTATCTATGAAAGTTGTGTACAACAATATCATATGGCACAGCTATTTGACCAACCATATTGTGAGTGAAGCTTGGAACATGTCTCTCTAGTCCACCATATTCGTAATGAGCGTCTTTGATATCTTGAAACCCTTCAAAAGAATCCAAAACCCATATTTTTTTATGCGGAAAAAGTTTTGATAGAAAAATAGAGAAGCCCCCTCGCCAGCATCCGCACTCTATAACATCCCCCTCTATCTTGTCTAAAGTGTCTTTATGTGTTAATATAGTGGTAAAGTTGTCTTTATGCACCATAGAGACTGTGTTTGATATAATATCTTCTACTAAATCATTAATATTCATGATACGACATCTCCTATTTTTATTATTTTTTGTCTAAATTCAGCTAGAGACACGCCATATAACCGAGCAAAGTTATCCTGATTATGATTAGTTTGTCTATATTCTATTGGTAATTTATTATTAGTATAACTAGATAAATGTAGCACAACGGACTTTGCAGACATTATGAATTTATATTGTTTACAAGAATTTTTCCATAGCTCATAGGGAAATGCGTCATCTCTGCCGTATCCGCTCAAAAAATTCATATTCCAATTTCCAGCATATCCGCCAACAGAAAGCACATCCTTAGACTTACATAATATTGGATGATTATATCCATATGTTAAAGATTGACGAGCATATTTTTGTTCGTTGTATCTTGTTAGGAAAAGATCAATAGTTTCATTATTAAAGGTGTTTAGATCAGCGTCAACAATGACAGAAGGATTATTGGAATTGAAATACTCTACTAAGCCACAAGAAGCTGTGGCAGGATAGTGGGATTCTATAATAGATATTAGATCATCCAAAAAACCTGGATGAAAAATCATATCATCATTAGTATTCATAAAATAATCACTACGCTCAATATATCCTTTTAGAAAATCTATAGCCAACGGTCCAGAATTTTCAGGATTATATATAAAAGGAATATTAAGTTTATGTAAATAATCTATAGATTCTCTGTCTCCTTCATTCAAAACAACAGCAATTCTATCTTTAGTAGTGTCAATTGATTTGATAAGAGAAGAAACACACCATTTTAATAATTGTGGATTATTCCAAGAACATAGGCCAATAAGGGTTCTACAGTAAGATATGGATATTGGGTGTTTTTTAGGCTTAGGTTTTTCAGTCTGTTTATTTGTAAATGTCTCATAATATTGGTTTTGAGCGCGCTGCCTTTCAATATCCTTATGATGTATAATAGCCAATAATTCATCTTCAACTATCGTACCATAATTAATATTCCCTTCTATTCTCTCGTGAACATCTCCAGCCCATTTTATTTTATCATTATTTTTATACAATCTAGGTTGAAAATCGGGCCAATTTACCCATCCCTTGTCGTTGATTTTCCAAGACCATCTCTGAATATCTTCGTCTGTTAATCCACTGACGGTATTAACTCTAGGAAATAAATATAGATCTAAATTAGATTCATTAATAATTTGTCTAATAAGAGGAAAAGCTTCTTTTCTCATATTCTCATCAGCATCAAGATTGAAAATATATGTTTTTGTTGCTAACGAGTTCATGTGGTTTTTCAGATTACTGAAATTACCATCAAAATGATATAGGTGTTCAGGTATGTTTTTAGATCTTAGATAATCATTAATATCTTTGTACCATTGCTGTTCTTTTTCTATAGGGTCTTTATAAGTTTGTATAACCACAATTTCTTCATCATCTGTTTTTACTGAAACTAGATTATCTATTAAGTTTTTAATATAATCAATCTCATTATATACGGTTATACAATATGAAATCATAAAGCTCTTTCTATCCAGGATAGGTCTGGTTGTAGGTAAGTAATCTGCATACCGCTCATTTTGATAAAAACATTAAATCTTTCTTGGTTTTCTGTGTCAAATAGATGTGTTCCGTGTCCTTCGGTCATATATACTTTTGTCACGCCTTCTTGCCACAGAGCCATTATGCAATCATTACAGCACTGTCCGGTTACATAAGCTATTCCATTGTCTGGTCTAATAACACAATTTGATAAAGCATTTCTTTCTGCATGAATCATCCAAGGATACTTTTCTGGCCGAGTATTTGGTAATAATTTATCATCTAGTCCTTTGGGGAATCCATTATATCCAACACCAAGAATTCTGTGTTGAGTATCTGTGATAATACATCCGTGCTGAGTTTGTATATCATGGCTACGCAAAGATACTATGCGAGCTAACCCCAGAAAATATTCATGCCAAGATGGTCTATTCATGGCTTATTATATAAATAAACAGAGACTTGGCAAGGTTCTTTTTTAACAACCGCAGCCACTACATGAGCCAGTTACTATTCCATAGTTACATGATGATTCATCGAACACCGCATCTCCATTCACGGTTCCATAGTTGTAAGAACCGTTTGTAAATAAAGCATTGCCATTAACAGTGCCATAATAATTATATGACGAGTCAAATGATGCTCCGTTACTTACTGTACCATAATTAATAGACCCATTAGCAAAAGAACCACTATTAAGCACAGAAGCGTAATTGGATGCTCCGTCATTAAAAAATGCACTCTCTGATACAGTTCCGTTATTTACGGAGTAATAGCCAACAAACGTTCCTGTGCCGCCAATATTTCCTTGATTGTCACTATCGTTAAAGTGTCCATTAGCACTAA
>Ga0315900_10002127_pt1 | contig 30951 bp, 17 predicted proteins | sample LakEriMetagenome_FD_203521 | JGI IMG/M metagenome (GOLD analysis project Ga0315900, IMG submission 203521) | Freshwater fungal communities from buoy surface, Lake Erie, Ohio, United States - Buoy 12 MA114 | ecosystem: Environmental > Aquatic > Freshwater > Lake > Lake biofilm | place: USA: Lake...
GGTCCGGATCCGGTTCAGCAGGTTGGCGCGCCTGCGGGTGGTTTCCTGGGATTGCTTGCGGATGTGGATGTCCATCTGCGTTCCAATCATCCGCAGGGGTCTGCCATCCTTGGAGCATGACACGATGCGGCCCACGTCCTGAACCCACTTCCAGGAGCCATCCTTGCAGCGCAGGCGGTGCTCGCAGATGTAGTCAGGGGTCTCCCCGGAAAGGCAGCGGTTCATGGCCTCCATCACAGACGGCATGTCGTCCGGATGAACGCGTGAGCTCCAGCTGTCCACATGCTGCGGCCACTCACCCGCCTCGTATCCCAGCATCTGCTGCAGACGGTCTGTGTAAAGGACCGCGCCCGACTGCACGTTCCAGTCCCAGACACCCAGCCCGTTGTTTTGAAGGGCGAACTGCCAGCGCTCCTCCATCTGATGCAGCTCCTGCTGGACGGCCACGACTTCGGTGATGTCGAGCACGGTTCCCAGAAGAAGATCAGAGGCTCCTTCCGCCGCAGGCAGCATTTCAGCGCGGGTTCGCAGGTGGCGTGTCTCTCCGTCAGGGCGGACAATCCGATACGTCATGTGCATCGCCTCGCCCGTTTCGACCGAATGCTGGATGGCGTCCATCACCTTGGAGACATCCTCCGGGTGAATGGCTTTGCGGCAGAACTCCAGGTCCACCTTCACGCTCCCAGGTTCGTGACCGTAGATGCGGAACTTTTCATCCGACCATTCAATCTTCCCTGTTATGACATGGTAGCTCCAGTTGCCTAGGCCGGCAATCCGCTGGCCTGTTTTCATGGCCTGCTGGCTTTTTCGAAGGGCATCCTCGGCATCAAGCCTTTCAAGCAGCAGCCCGGTCTGTGCGGAGATGTGCTGCAGCGTCTGGAACAGATCGTCATCCGGAGGATCAAGATGGACGCTGTGAAACTCCACCACGCCACGGAGGATGCCCCTTACATACACCGGCAGCGCGAGTCCGGAAAGGGGAGGGGAACCCTTGCTGCCATCCGGCGGTGGAGACAATTCCTGCGCCGGCGGTTTCTCCCCCCACACGGTTTTTCCTTCCGCCCAGGCCCGGCCGGGAAGCTCCTGACCTTTTCGCAGCTCCGGACTCCGCCCTCCATCCAAGGACGCCATGTGACTCAAGTGCGAGCCATGCCAGGTGTTCGCGAGAAACAGGCCGTCGCCGGACTCATTCATCTGCCACCATGCGGCATGCGGCCATTCCAGCTCCGTGGCGATGTTGGTCAGCAGGGCTGGAATCACATCCGCCGGCTTGCTGGCGGTTGCCAGCACATGAGCGGAGGCGGTTTCCAGTCGGCGACGCATCTCCTGGCGCTTCTTTTCTGAGATGTCCGCCTCCAGCGCCATGAACTGCAGCACCCTGCCATCCTGGCTGGTGATCGCCTGGACTTCGATGTCCACCCAGTAGGGGCTTTCATCCTTCCGATAATTGAGGATCTCCGTGCGAAAGCCCTCCTTGCTCAGCAGACCCTCGCGCATGCGCTCGACGGCGGCCCTGTCCGTCCTCGGCCCCTGGAGGAACGAACCCGGCTTGAGACCCTTGACCTCGGAGAGCGACCAGCCGGTCATTCTTTCGAAGGCGGCGTTCACCCACTCGATCTTGCCGTCGATGCTGGCCAGGATCACCGCGTTGTCCGTGCGTTCCGCGACAAGCGCAAGCTTCCTCGCCTCGCCCTCCTTCTCCTGAAGCCGGGCCTGGTTTTCCTTCAGCCTGGCATTCAGCTCGAGCAGCTCACGGTTTGTGATGCGCTGGGCCTGGACCACATGCAGAAGGTCCTGGGCTGCATCATGCGGTGCGAAGTCGGCCAGATTGAGGCCCAGTTTGTCCAGATCGCCGGGACTGCTGACCCATGGGGCGCCCATGAACACGCCGCAGGCGGGCTCATCAAGCGCCAGCACCTGGCCGCGCATCATCATCCCGCTGCCCTCATGCCGGACCAGCATCAGCGTGCCAGGATGACTGCCCAGCCAGGCTGCATCCATCTTTCCCACCGGCCTGACCAGGCTGAAAAAACTGTCCAGCGGATGTCCGCACAGCTTTGAGCCGCAGATCCTCTGGAGAGACCTGCCGACCCGGGTGATGTTGGAATCCTGATCCCAGGCCAGCAGAAACGGAAACGCCTCCTCAAGCCTCCCCAGGCTGATCACTGGCTGCTGCTCAAAGGGCATTGTCGGACGGGGGGTTCCAGGCAACGTGGAAGACATGATAGGTGTCTTCGCCTTCGTTGACTGCTTCATTGCTGATTTCCACAGGCGTTGAGAACATTTCACCCAGGCCCTTCAGCAGCCCGGTGACGAAAGGCGCGAGACCTTTCCGATGGCTCCGATAGTGCAGGTTGAGGCTGCCCGGCAGAATGTCCGTGCAGGCAAACTCGGGCGGCCTCAGGCCCGGGTACATCATCACGAGCCTGGTGTGAAAGTTTGGCAGGTTGACCAGAAATTCGGGCAGGTTGCGCCCGGCCGCCTTCAAGAGATGGCCATAGCCCTGCTGGGCGGTCTGCAGCACCCACCAGCGGCCAAGCCGCTCAAGGATCTGTGTGGACGGGAGCCCGAGAACTTCAGAGGCGGCACCGACCAGCTGATAGGTGATTTCATCCGGATAAGGTTCCGTTGACACGAACATCTCATCCTGCACCCCGGCCATCTGGCGGATCTGCAGCCACTGGGTCTCCCCGAACTCATGGGTGATGAGTTCCTGGACTGCCTTGTTCACCATTCCGTACATGATTCTGGGGTAGCGGTTTGTAAGGTGCAAGGGGTAACCCAAGTGCCGCCTGAACTGCAAGAAATCTGGGTGGGTTATTTGGGTTAACCCATTTCAGGAATTCCGGGATTCCGCCTTCAGCCTATGAGTGAGTTAACCCTTCAAGCCATTTTTCCGACACAATTCCATGTTAGAGTTCTATTCTGCGAGCACACGGATGGTCAACACCCGCCATGCCATCCAGGAATGCCTGGAGACGGCCCTGGGATCCGGAAACCAGTGCGATCTCGTTCTGCTGCATGCCTCCATCGGGCATGATTATCACGCCCTTCTGGACGAAACCCGGCGGCTGATGCCCGGCGCCAGGGTTCTGGGAGCCTCCTGCTGCGGCATTGTCGGCACCGAAGGCGTCAGCGAGTCCATGAAGGACCTGGCGGTCATGGCGGTGAAGGGGCGCGAGTTCGCCGTGGCCCATGTGGACGGCATCAACGGCCGCAACTCCTTTGAAAAATGCCTGGAGCTTGCGCGGCAGCTGAAGTCACAGCAGGAGAACATCAGCATGGTGCACTTCCTGGCCTCGGGAATCGACATCGCCAATGACTGCTGCATCGAAGGGATTGAGGCGGTGCTGGGTCCTGACGTGACCATCTTTGGCGCCACTTCATCCGACAACATGAAGGGTGTCGCCAGCTACCAGATGGTGGACGACCAGGTCTTTGAGCACGCGGCATGGGCGGTCGGATATGCGGACCCCACCCTGGAGGTGGACACGCAGGCGACACATGGCTTCCTGGCGGTTGGTGAGCCCATGATCGTCACGAGGGCGGAGGGCTCCCGGATCATGGAGCTCAACGGCAGGCCCGCCTGGGAGGAGTATGCCGGCCGGCTCGGCCTCGACCCCAGGACGGCCACCTGCGGCGACTCGATTCCCGTCGGGGCGCTGGCGGAGAAGCTTCCGGAGGAGCTTGCCGCAGAGTATGGCAATCCCCACATCCTGCGCGTGGTGACCCGTCGTGAGGAGGATGGGACGATGCACTATGCAACGGAAGTTCGTGAAGGCTGCCCTCTGTGGCTGACCATCCGGGATGAGGAGAGGATCTTCAAGGATCTCGACCAGATGATGCAACAGATGACCGGCCGGTCCGGGGGGCGCAGGCCTGTGGCCGTCTTCCATGCCGACTGCCTGGCGCGTGGACGCTATCTGTTCAACAGGGTCATGAAGGAGGAGCTCGTGGGAAGGATGCAGTTCCCCCTGAGCGTGGGGGGAGTTGTGCCGCCATGGCTTGGCATGTACGGCTTTGGCGAGTACGCCCGCCTCGGCGGAGCCAACACCTACCATAACTACACAACCGCGATCTACGCCTTGTACCGTCGCGAGGGCTCTGCATAGGCGGAACATGGAGGAGCCTGCCGACATTTCCGGTTACGACAGCCTGAAGCTCCGATACGATCAGCTTCAGAGGCATGTCACCCGCTTCTCCGTCGTCGAGCAGGAGCTGATCGACACGCGCAACCGGCTGGATGCCGAGCTGGACCGCTTCGCGCGCATCAACGCCTTTTATTCGAGGGCGATCAACGCGCCTTCAGAGGCGGAGTTTGAGCGCATGGTGGCGGATGCGCTGATTGATGTGTTTGAGCTGGAAATCGGGCTGTTCTGGCGCGTGGACCGTGACGGGAGGCTGGAGCCGACGGCCGCCGCCTCTTCAGGCGTCCGCGAAGTGCATCCGTCCATGCTGCCCCTCGGTCCCTGGATCCAGGAGCATTTGCATCAGCTAGGGGAGCCTGGCTGCGTGTTCACAGGCGGGCAGCTGCGGAATCAGCCGGCCGAGCTCAACTTCACGCATCTGCTGGCAGGCTGCTGCCGGGATCAGCATGGCAGGCCGCTGGCGGTTCTTGTCACGGGCATCACCACGGAGGCCGCCAGCTTTCATGAGGTGATCGGCAGCCGGCAGCTGCAGGTGTTTGAGGTTTTCATCAAGCAGGTGGCCGCCCTCTACGTCAATCGTGCCAACACCGCGATCATCCGCAGCCAGGTGCTCGCCCTTCGCGAGTCGGAGGAAAGGCTGAAGCTTGCCATTGAGGGCAGCGAGGTGGGTTTCTGGGACTGGAACCTGGCCACGGGACAGACTGTGTATTCGCCCGGTTGGAAGGCAATGATCGGCTGCAAAGCTTCGGACATTCCCGATCTGCGCGGCGAGTGGAGGGCGCGTGTTCATCCGGACGACCTGGAGCACAGCATGAAGCTGGTGGCCGATCATCTCGCCGGCAGGTCGGAGGTGTATGAAAATCTCCACCGCCTCCAGCACAAGAATGGCCACTATGTCTGGATCATGGCCAAGGGACGGGCCCTGAGGGACGAACACGGCCAGGTGCACCGGTTTGTCGGCATTCTCATCGACATGAGCCGGCAGAAGGCCCTGGAGGAGCGCCTTCGTGAGGCTGAGGACCTGCAGCGCGTGGCGCGAGAGCAGGCCGAGGCCGCCAGCAGGGCCAAAAGCATCTTTGTGGCCAGCATGAGCCACGAGATCCGCACCCCCATGAACGGTGTCCTTGGCATGCTTCAGCTGCTCAGGGAAACGGAGCTCTCGACGTCCCAGGCGGCTCTCGTTGCCACGGCTGAAAAATCCGCCTGTGCCTTGCTCGACATCATCGGTGACATCCTGGACCTTTCCAAGGTCGAGGCTGGCAAGGTTGAACTGAAGAATCAGGCCTTTAACCTGCAGTCCCTGCTGAACGGCATTTTGGAACTGATGCGCATCCGCGCCGACATGAAGGGCATCGGGCTTGACCTGGTAATCCAGGGGCGGATTCCCGGACATTTGCTGGGAGACCCTGGCCGGCTTCGACAGGTGCTCGTCAACCTGATCGGCAATGCCATCAAATTCACCGAGCAGGGCGGCGTCAGCCTCGCGGTCAGCATCAGCGCTGCAGAAGCTGTCGCGGGCCAAGAGCAGGCAAGGCTCACCTTCTCGGTCAATGACACCGGCATCGGCATTTCCCAGGATGTTCTGGAGGAAATCTTCGAGCCGTTCAACCAGGGCCAGGTGCATCTGCAGAGGAACACCCATGGCGGCACCGGGCTTGGCCTTGCCATCTCCCGCTCGCTGGTTCGCCTGATGGGGGGTGAAATCACGGCCAGAAGCACCCAGGGACAGGGCTCGGAATTCGCCTTCACCCTCTGCATGCCGACCGCCCAGCCCACCGCTTTGCCTGAGGATGTGAAGCCGATGCCGAAGCCTGCCGATGTGCATGTCACAGGCAGTGTCCTGGTGGTGGACGACAGCCGGACTGGACGCATGGTCGCGCGGATGATGCTGGAGTCCACGGGCGTTTGGGTGGACGAGGCCCAGGATGGCAGGCAGGCTCTCGAGATGGCCGCCGAACACGATTACAAGGTCATCTTCATGGACTGCCAGATGCCGGTCATGGATGGTTACGACTCGACGCGTCAGATACGAGGCATCGACGGCCCCCGCTCCTCGGTTCCCATTATCGCCCTCACGGCCAACGTTCAGGCGGAGGACGTGGCCAGATGCCTTGAATGCGGCATGAATGACTATCTGCCCAAGCCGGTGAACAAGTCGCAGCTTGTGGAAAAGCTCATCGCCTGCGCTGAATCAGGAACGGGCGGTCGTCATGAGCAACTGGGATCAGGGGGCGATCATGGCGGCAAGCTTCAGAAACGCCTCTGAGTACCGATCACAGTATTTGTAAAACTTGTCATCCCCCCTTTTTTTAAGTCTTGCAGAAAGCCTAGAAGCTTTGTCTGCATAGCCACGCAGGCTGCAGGCCGCGATCTGCAGATTGAATTCATGGGCCACGTCTTGGCTGAGCTGCGTCGTTGGTTTTGTGATTCGCATGGCAGTTTTGTTGCTGGAGTGGTGATGATTGATGACTTCTGAAGTTCAGATGGTCAGGCTAGCCATAACTAGTGAGTTAGTTGTGACGTTCTTAATTTTTAAAATAATTTGTATTTTTTACAAAAGTTTAGAAGGGTTAACCTGAAACCGCTCGGGCCGGGAGTCAGTTGCACAAAGGCAACTGCGATGAAAATCAAGGTCTTGCCATCATGTCCTGATGCCGGCCGCCTGTTTAAAAAAAGCGGCCGCAGCGGCGCTGCGACGCGCATCGCGTGTCCTTGGAAAGGTTAACCCATATGAATCAGGGACTTGGCTGCGCTTGTCTGCATCAATCAGAACTGCTCGACAAAGAATTGATTCTGCATTTTCCAGACATGCCGACACTTGCAACAACGCACGCCGCCTTTCCACCTGTTCAACTTCAGATGATCGGAAGGTGTGTGAACCTGAATTCATCCAGGGAGACTTACCGGCTGCGTTTTCAATGGCGGACGGGTGCGGAGCGTGTCATCCCCATGAATCGTCACTCCATCAGCGTTGGCAGGCATCCATTGAATGATGTCGTGGTCAATGAGCCGTCCGTCGCCGCGTTTCATGCCGAGTTTCAGGCGGTGCAAAACGGCGATGAACTCCGCGTCGTGGATGTCTCCGCTGAGCACCGGCTCTGGATGGGAATGGATTCCATCCGCATGCGCCTGCTTTATGATGGCGACGCGGTGCGCCTGTGTGAAAATGTGCAGGTGCGGATCGAGTGCTGCAGCCTGAGCAGCCTGCGTGTGCCGTCCTGCGTGGAACTGCTGCGCATTGCGGCCGCCGCCGTTTGAATGTCTCTGCACGTCCTGTGCTGATGCTGTCAAAAACCGGGTGGATGCCGAGGGATGAACCCGTCATGGCTGCGGCTCTGCGTACGCCAGCGAGGCCCCTGGGCGGTGGCGCCGCCGCTGGTGTCCAGCCTGAGGCCGCAAAGAGTCATGAACACATGATGACCGGGTTTCACCCAGAGCGTGATGAACCTTCCTGGGCCGGGCTCGCCAAAATCGGCGAACTGCCGGGAGGTCAGCGTCCTGTCGAGAAGCCCGGCCTTGATCAGAACATAGGAAACGGCGCTCGAACAATCATACGCAAAGTCCTCGACGTTGCGATGGCCCGCACCCAGGACATAGGGGCTTGTCTGAAGGTGATTGGCTGCGCTGACCGCGTACATGACCTGCAAAGGAAGCCAGTTTGCACAGGCCGCGCGTCCGTTGACGAGGCTGATCCATGGCAGCGCCCGTCCCGGAGCGTGGGTCAGGTTGGCTGAACGCGACGCCATGAACGCGGCAAGCTGCTGATGATACAGACGAAGCCTCTCGTGATATTCACGAAGCTCGGCGTAATAGGCATTCCATTCCTCCCGGGTTGACTCCTGCGAAGCGGGCTGGGCGCGGAGACCCGCCGGTCCGGACAACGCGAGTAATGCTAGTGCAATAATGGTTAGGCGAGCAAGACGCACGCCGACGCAGTTAGCTGACTCGAGTGGCGATGGTAAGCGGCCGCTTGGAGTAACTCAATTCCGTGAAGCACACGGCATTTGGGTTACCTCATGTAAGTGCCCGCGGAAACTTCAAATCAGGGTTAACACATGAATGTTATGATGAGCATCCACGTCCACAGCGAATCAAGATCTTCTGACACCGACGGGAACACGGCCCTTGAAAAACCGCTTCAACAGCCGCAGCCAGACTGCCAGGAGGCTCGTGCCGCCAGGATGGGATGGCATCGCCTGCTGAACCTGAGGGCTCCAGTTCTGGCGTGGCTGCTGGCTGTGACCGTTTTGATGCCGGGCATGGCATCAGCCGGCATCAATGATGCGCCGATCATCAACAACCCGGGCTCCCAGACAACAAACGAGGACTCCACCTTCTCGTTGAACGGAAAGTTCACGGTCACGGAGACGGCGCCAGCCAGCAACCTTTTGCGGGCGACTGTGTCGATCGTCACTGGCGGCGCCAACCTGGCTCTTACCAACGGCATCGTCACGGCCCCGTCAATCGTGGTGGACGGACAGATTGTGGACGTGAACCAGTTCCTCAATTCCCTGAGCATCATTCCGGCGGCACACTGGAACGGCTCCGGCTCTTTCAGAATCAGGATCACCTCCGACAGGACGAACCAGACGGCCTCCAACACAGTGACGATCGATGTGCCGCTGACAGTGGCGGCGGTCAACGACGCGCCTGTTGCGAGCGGGTCGGCGACCTTGACGGCCGTGGATGAGGATTCCGCCGCCCCCGCCGGCGCGGAAGTGAGCGGTCTTTTCGGATCCAGCTTCAGTGACTCCACGGACAACGTCAGCGGCGGATCGTCGGCAAACACCCTGGCAGGAGTCGCGGTAGTCGGCTACACGGTGAACGCCGCACAGGGCCAGTGGCAGTATTACAATGGCAGCAGCTGGAGCAATGTGGGAAGCCGCAGCGCCGCCTCGGCCCTTGTGGTGGCAGGTTCGGGAAAGCTGCGGTTCCTGCCGGCGGCCAACTGGTTTGGAACACCCTCATCCCTCAGTCTCAGGCTGGTGGACAATTCGGGTGGCGCCTTGACCTCCGGCACGGTCGTCAATGCCTCCTCTGCAGGGGGCACGACGGTTTACTCCTTGGCCACGGTGTCGCTCTCCACCTCGGTGACCGCCGTCAACGACGCACCCACGACGACGAATCAAACCCTGAGCGCAACCAAGAACGCAACCTCCACGTTTTCGCTGAGCTCCACCGAGGTGGACACCGGCAGCTCCGCCACGATTGACGCCCTCGTCACGGGCTACAAGATCACCTCGCTTCCCAGCCAGGGCACGATCAAGACCAGCGCAAACGGCACGATCAGCGTCAATGATGTGCTCACGGTCGCCCAGGCGACGAACATGAAATACACGCCGACCACAAATTATGTCGGCAGCGACACGTTTGCCTTCCTGGCGGTGGATGCCGCGGGTGCGGAAAGCAACGGCAGCAGCGTGAACATCACCGTGGCGCCTTTCAATGAGCCGCCCTCCACCTCCATGCCATCTGCCGTGACAGTGGCCGAGGACAGCACCGGCAACGTTCTTGGCAGCCCCTCGGTGGCTGACAGCGATGCCGGCAGCGCCACGGTGAAGGTCACCCTCTCCGTTCTGCATGGTTCGGTCACGCTGTCCGGCCTTGCTGGCCTTGCAGACGCCGCCTCGGGAGGCGCGGCGCTTTCGGCCGACACCTTTGCCAGCCAGACCTTTTATGGAACCATGTCGGCGATCAACACCGCCCTGACAGGCCTGAAGTATGCGCCATCGGCCAACTATTACGGTTCTGACACCCTGACCCTGGTGGTTGATGACCTTGGCAACGCCACTCCGCCGGCCAAGACAGCCACGGGGACTCAGACCATCACCATCACCAACGTCCCGGATGCGCCGGTGACAGGCACGGCCACCCTGGCGGCCATCAACGAGGATCCGGTCGCCGTCACTGGAGCGGTCATTTCGGCCCTTCTGACAGGTTACACAGATGCTGACAGCAACAGTCTGGCGGGCATCGCCGTCAGCAGCAATGCCGCCAGCTCATCCACCGAGGGGGCCTGGCAGTACTCCCTGAACAATGGTGCGAGCTGGAACGGCATCGGCACGGTGAGCGCCGCCTCCGCGCTGCTGCTCCCTTCGACGGCTCGACTGCGTTTTGTTCCGGTGGCGAACTTCTATGGTGCTCCTGAGGGCCTCGCCATTCACGCCGTGGACAACAGTGTCGGCAGGACATTCACCAGCAATCCAGCGAGCCGTCAGACATTGAATGTCAGCGCTGCCGGTGGGGATTATGACAGCACGGGAACGACTCTGGGAACGACCGTCAACGGTGTGAATGACGCGTTTCAGATCGTCAACGACCAGGATTATGTCGTGTCGGAGGGGGGAACGGTGGTTCTCTCGTCGAGCGTCCTGCTCATCACGGACGTGGAGGCTTCCGCTTCACAGGTCGTTTACACCATCCTGAGCGCGGGCACGGTGCTGAGCGAGGGCCTGCTTCAGAAGGACACCAGCGGCTCCGGCACCTGGACGAACCTTGCAGCAACGGACACCTTCACCCAGGCGGACATCAACAACGGCCGCATTCGTTATGTGCATGGAGGCGGCGAACCCACCGCCGCCCAGTCGCTCGCCTACACCGTGACCGACCAGGTGGCAGGTGCGGGAGGGACGACAGAGACGCGTGCCCTGGACATTCCCGTCAGTCCGGTGAATGACGCCCCGTTGGTCTATCTGCCGGGAGATGTGGTGCCTGGAACCCCGCCGGTGACACTTGTGGGCTCCGTGGAGGTTGGGACCACCCTCATCTTCAGCACGTCCAACATCACGGTGTTGGATCCGGATAACACGGCTGAACAGCTCGTCTTCCGCATTGAAAGCCTGCCGTCCAACGGTTCCCTGCAGTTGAATGGCAACGATCTGGGGGTGAACTCGACGTTCAACTTCGCTGAGATTGAGACGAACGCCAGCTTCAGCTACACGCCCTCCGCCGGCGTGGGGACGGACAGCTTTACGGTCAGTCTGCGAGATGGTGCCGGTGGTGTTCTGGGTGCGGCGGGCGGAACGCCTTCCACGCCGCTTCAGGTCAATCTTCAGATCATCCCGAGAAACTTCTCCCCCGTCATCGTTTCCGAAACCTACTCCATGCTGGAGCTGGAGCAGAACGTGAACCTTCAGCTGGACGTCAGCGACACCGAGGACAGCGATGCCAACCTCACCATTGAGGTGGTTGAGCTGCCCGCCGCCGGTGAGGCCGTGCTGAAGTTCAACGGCACCGCCATCTCCGCGACCGGCTACACCTTCAACGGCAGCCAGGCGAACCTGCTGACGATCACGCACACGTCCGCCGACCGTGTCAATCCGCCGGACGTCTCCTTCAAGCTGAAGATCACCGACCGTGGCAATCCGGTGGGCACCAATGCCAAATCCACCACGAGCACCTTCAATCTGGAGGTTCGCGAGGTCGATGATGATCCGACGCTCGATGTGACCAACTTCACCCTTTCCGCGCAGGGCGCCACTTACACCATCAACAAGGAGCCGGCCTTGATGCCTGACGTCATCCTTGATGGAAATGACGTGGACACGGCGGATTCCAAACTGCTCTACAGGGTCACCCGCATCCCTGCCAGCGGCTTCCTGCTTCTGAATAACAAGCCGCTGGGCGTCGGCGGCACGTTCACCCAGAGCGACGTTGACGGTGGCAAGTTGAAGTATCAGCACAATGGCTACGGCTCCACCTCGGACTACTTCAAGGTGACGCTGCGAGACCAGGGCTTCAACATCCGCTACAACCGCCCGGGCGGTGTCTATCCAAACAATCTCAGCACGGCACTCCTAACTGAGAAGACTGTCAACATCACGATTCCCTCGGGTGGAAGCGGCCCTGGAAGCGGCACCACGGGAGTAGTGGGTGACGGAGGCGTCGCCGTTGGCGTCTATGGCGACATTCTTTACACCAACAAGAACATCACGCTTAACACACCGAAGGCGGACCTGCTGGCCAATGACGGTGGATGGCTTCCCCTTGACATCACCAGCGTCACGATGACGGGTGGCAATGGCAGCGTCAGCATTGTGGGCAGCGATGTTGTGTTCGTCCCGGACCATGGTTTTTATGGCGTCACCAGCTTCGACTACACGATTCAAGATGGAGGTGGTCGAACTTCGACGGGTTCAGTGACCGTCTATGTGTTCTATGTGGACTACCCGCCAGTGATCGCGACAAACACAGGCGGCACTCCCAAGGAAGGCCGGGAGTTTGCACTGACGCAGGCCATGCTCGAGGCCGAGGATGAGGAGCAGGCTCCATCAGAGCTTCTGTATGTGCTTGACGCTCTTCCTGACAACGGCGTGTTGTACCTGGATGCCACGCCGCTGAACAGTGTGGCGGACGCCCAGATCTTGGAGACCGATGACAGTTTCACCCAGGACGACATCAACAACGGGCGGGTCAAGTTCGTCCATGACGGGGGTGAGAAGTTCTCCTCGAGCTTCACCTTCCAGGTTGAGGACGGTTCCAACCCTGCGGTGCCTGTCGGCTCCGTGGCGACCTTTACGCTGAACACGACTCCGGTGAACGACTCCCCGGATGTCCTGACCGTCGGCTTCTCCACCTATGAAGGACTGTCGCAGGTGCTGGCCACCAGCAATTTTTCCGCGACGGATGCAGATGGAGTTTCGAGTGACAAGAGCACGGGTTATGCAGCGGTCAACACGCTGACTTACAGCCTGAAGTCCGCCGGGCTGCCGGTGAACGGCGTGATTCAAAAGGATGTCTCCGGCACCTGGACGACCCTGGTGGCCAATGACACCTTCACCCAGGCCGACGTGGATGCCGGTCGCCTGCGCTACCTCCACGGTGGCACTGAAACCAAGACGGACCTGGTCACAATCACCGTGAATGACGGCATGTCAGCGTCGCCGGTCTGGTCGGCGGGAGCCACCAACCGGGCCTGGACGGCGATCGCTTCAAGCGGGCAGGGCAACCTGCTGGTGGCGGCTGTTTCAGGAGGCCTTTACTCCTCCGTGGATGCCGGAGCCACCTGGGGCGCTTTCGCCGGGACGCTGCCTGCGGTGAACTGGAAGGGCGTCGCCCTGAGTGAGGATGGCTCCAGCGTTCTGGCTGTTGCCACGGGAGAGCCGATCCGCCTGAGTGAGGACGGAGGCGCGAACTGGACCACCAAGGAGTCGGCGCGCTCCTGGACGGCGGTCGCGATGAGCGAAAGCGGCGGCATCATGGCGGCGGCTGCAGACGCAGGTCAGATTTACGTGTCCACGGACGCAGGTGACACCTGGGCCGCGACAGGCACGAGCCAGGCGTGGAACAGCCTTTCTGTCTCCAGCAACGGTTTCAAGATGGTGGCGAGCGCCGCCAATGGCAGCGTCTATGTCACCGACAACGCCGGTGTCGAATGGACGGAGGCCGTGACCGCCGGTCAGCGTGACTGGAAGTCCGTGGCCATCGCCGGTGATGGCAGCCGCCTGGTGGCCGTGGCGAATAATGAGCAGGTTTTTGTTTCAACGAACATGGGCATCAGCTGGACCCCCGAGGGGCAGGAGCGCGCCTGGCGGCATGTGAGCTTTTCTGAAGATGGCATGACGGTTCTCGCGACGGCTTCCGACAACCTGTATCTCTCCAGGGATGGTGGTGAGACCTGGGCCGCCCAGGACAGCACGCGGGACTGGGGCCTGACGGCACAGTCGGCGAATGCCGACACCCTGGTGGCCACCGTCAACTCCGGACAGATTTACCGCGGCCCTCCTGAGCAAGGCGCATCCGTGGTCGAGGCCAGCATCCGGATCAAGGTGATCCCGGTCAATGACGACCCCCGCTTCACCGCCAATGTCGGGCTGACTGTTGATGAAGCTGGCACCGGCCTGATTCCAGGCTCGGTGGGAACGGGCGCCCCCACGGTCCTGCTCCTGGGTGCTGACGAGGACAACACAGACACACAGGTGCAGTTCCGGCTTGTCACCGCTCCTGCGCACGGATCCCTCAAGCTGGATGGTGTTGTGCTCGGGGTTGGAAGCCGCATCACGCTGGCGGAGCTGAAGGCCAACAAGCTTTCCTACACTCATGACGGCAGCGAGACGACGTCGGACAGCTTTGACGCCAAGATCTCCGACTCCGGCGGCGGCGCGGAGGAGCAGCAGACCTTTGTCATCACGATCACGCCGGAAAACGACGCGCCTATCAACGTGGTTCCCGCCGGGCTGACCGTCGTTGAACAGACGGCGACCACGATCACGGGTCTTTCCGTGCAGGATCCCGACAGCGTGGATGCGGTCACGAGCCTCGTGGACCCGAACTTTGGTCCCCTGCGCGTCACCCTGAGCGCAGCCGCAGGCGTTCTGAACCTGCCGCCCTCGCTGGTGGTGAGCGGCAATGGGACCTCGACGGTTGTCCTCCAGGGCAAGATTGGCGAACTGAACACCGCGCTGGCCTCGGCCACGTACACTTCCGGCGTGGTCTCGGGAGTCGCGAGCAGCGACACCATCACGATGGTGGTCAATGACCTTGGCAACTCCGGCTCGGGCGGAGCCAAGTCCGACACGGACACCTTTGCCGTGACCATCGAGGGCATGAACGAAGGTCCGGTCCTTGCCGTTCCGGGTGCGCAAACCCTCAACGAAGACGGCAGCCTCGTCTTCTCGACGGCGAACAGCACCACGCTCAGCTTCACCGACGGTGACCTTGGCTCGGCCAGCGCCAGCTTCAGCGTCAGCGTGACGCGGGGCAGCCTCACCCTCGCCTCCACCACGGGACTGACCGGTGTGTCCGGCAACGGCACGGGCACCATCACCTTCAGCGGCAGCAGGACGAACATCCTGGCCGCCATCAACGGCCTGACCTATGCACCGACCGCCAACTATTTCGGTTCCGACACCCTGACCGTGGTCGTGAATGACAACGGCAATTCCGGCACCTACAACACGCCGCAGTCCGACACGGAAACGGTGGCGATCACCGTCAATCCCGTGAACGACCTGCCGACGGTCGCCAACCTTTCCACCTCGGTGGCTGAAGACGGCACGGCGACCTTCTCATTGTCCTCGAGCGACGTGGACAGCGGCACTTCATCCACGACGGACGCCCGGGTGACTCATTACTACATCAAGATTTACGCCGACAACAGTCCGACGACCGCCGGGCTCCTGGGCACGCTGAAGACCAGCGACAACCAGACGCTGACAGCGGCGGGTTCTGTCGCCCCTGCCAGCTATCTGGGCCTTGGTGCCGGTGAGCATGTGATCACCGCAGCTCAGGCGACCAGCATGACCTACACGCCGCCTGCCAACTACAACACCGCCCTGGCCGTGACGGGAACCGACTGGCGCAGCAAGTTTGAGTTCAGGGCGATTGACATCGTCAGCACCGGTCTGGGCACGGCTTCGCTGAGCACCGCGACCGCCACGGAGACCATCACGGTCAACGCGGTCAATGATGCTCCGGCCCTTTCCGGAACAAGCGACAAGGTTTACTTCACCGAGGGCGTGGGGCCGCAGGCTGTGGGAACCTCCGTTGTCCTGGATGCGGATGGCGACACAACGCTCGCCGACATGGAGCTGGTCACCCAGGGGGTGGACAACTACAACGGCACCACGCTGACGGTTCGCCGCACAGGCTCGGCGGTCGCTGTGGACCGCTTTGGGGTCAGCAACGTCGGCAGTGTCACGGTTTCGGGAACCACCGTTTCCTATGGAGGCACTGCGGTGGGCTCCATCACGAACAACAGCAGCAGCGGCACGCTGATTGTGACCTTCAACGGCAGCGCCACGCTGGCGGCCGTGCAGGACGTGATGCGCAGCGTCAGTTACAACAACGTGGATGATGACCTCACGGGCGACATCGGCGTGCAGATGGTCTTCAGTGACGACAACGTCGCCAGCGCCCAGGGCTCCGGTGGTGCCCTGTCAAGCAACGCCCTCGCGTTCACGGTCAACGTGACCAACACCAATGACGCCCCGACCCTGAGCGGTGGTGCCTCCATCAGCGTCAATGAGGACAACACAGCGCCCTCGGGGGCCACGGTGAACAGCCTTCTGGCGTCGAGGTTTGTCGACCTCGACCCCAGCGGCGCAGGGGCGCAGTTTGTCGGAATCGCCATCACGGGCGACGCCAGCGACGCCGTCACGCAGGGCAAATGGCAGTATTCGTCGAACGGCACTGACTGGGCGGACGTGAGTTCGACGGCCGTCAGCGGGACCAGCGCGCTGCTTCTCGAAAAGACCGCGCAGCTGAGGTTCGTCCCCGTCTCTGACTACAACGGACGCTTCAACCAGGGCAACATCAGCCCGGGTTCGCTGACCGTGATTGCGATTGATGGCAGCGGCAGCCGGACCTGGTCCACCCATGCCGCGCGAAGCGTGGTGGACACGGTGACTGGCTGGACGGGCAGCTCCGACATCGGGGCCGCCGCAAGCGCCGTCATCGCCGTCTCCGTGTCGCAGGTCAATGATGCCCCGGTCATCAGTGACCTGGCCGATGACAGCCTCTTCACGGAAGCCTTCGGCATCAATGTCGCCGGTCCGTCGATCGTGCTGGATGACAAGACCGGGCTGCGGCAGCCGGCCACCCTCAGCGATGTTGAGCTGACGGTCCGCAAGGAGACCACGTTCAACGGGTCGAAACTGGTCGTGCGTGCAGGCACCCTGGCCCAGGGTGACACGGCTCTGGATCCCAAGGATTATTTCCTTCCTCAGACGGCGGGCGGCATCGCCATCGTCGGATCCTTGAGCGAGGTGGGGCCGGGTGTTGAGGTTTTCGACAACGGCTCGGTCATTCAGTATGGCGGTGTCGTGGTCGGCACCATCACGCAGAACAGCGTGGGAACCGGCAAGCTGGTCATCACCTTCAACAGCAGCGCCAACAAGGCCTCCCTGGATGAACTGCTGCAAAACATGGCCTACTCCAACGGCGATCCCAAGCTCGCCTCCGGCACCAAGCCCATCACGTTCATCTTCTATGACGGCAACGGCAACGTCGGCAACTCCCAGGGCTCGGGGGGTGAGCTCTCCGGCCATGCCACGGTCAGCATGGACATCCTCGCCCGAAACGATGCGCCCTTGTTCTCGCAGGGGGCGATGCTGACGGCGGACGAAGGCGCCACCACAACCGCTTCCTCCTTCAGCACCCTTCTCGGAGCCTACTACTCGGATCCGGATGACATCTCACCCAATCCGCTTGCCGCGGTCGCGCTGTCAGGCTTTGACAATGCGGGCAAAGGGCACTGGCAGGTCTCCTTGAACGGAACCACCTGGAAGAACCTGGTGGATGTCGGGCATGACATTGCCAACGGAGGCATCAGTCCTTCCAACGCCCTGCTGCTGGCCACTTCGGCCCAGGTGCGCTTTGTGCCCTTTGATGAAGCCAACACGGACGCCGGTGGGGTGAAGCCGTCCGTCACCGTGCATGCGGTTGAGACCACCGTGCCTGCAGGTTCCGCCCTCATGCGTTCGCCATTGCCGACCGGCCTCGCTTATGACGGCAGCAACAATCTGACCGGCACCATCACGCTTACCACGGACATCGCTCTTCCGGTGGCCTATGACATGTATGTGGATCCGCTGAATTCGACGGCCGTGCAGGAACGTCAGGATTCGCTGTTCTCGGTGGAAGGTGTCCTGGTGCAGGTGACCCTGGCTCCTCTGAATGACAATCCCGTGATTGCAGGTGCCGGACTGCCCGCCACCTGGGATCCGCGGGAACGCTCGCGTGCCTGGGCCTCGATCGCCTCCAGCGCTGACGGGATGGAGATCGTCTCCGCCGTCGCCTCAAACGGCTATGTCTACACCTCAAGCGACCGAGGCAGCACCTGGACAGAACAGACGGCTGCGGGCAGCAGGAACTGGCGTGCGGTCGCATCGAGCGCCGACGGGGTGCATCTGGTGGCGGCTGCTGACAATGATCATATCTATGTCTCCTCCGATTCCGGAACCACCTGGACGGCTGTGGCGACGGTGCAGAACTGGACAGGCATCACGAGCAGCGCCGACGGTCGTTACCTGGCTGCGGTTGCAGACAATGACTTCATTTATGTGTCCACGGACAGCGGCGCAAGCTGGCAGGCCCGTGAGTCCTCCCGCAACTGGGTCAGCATCACCAGCAGTGAGGATGGTTCCGTGATGGTCGCCGCTGACAATGGAGGCAAGATTCACGTGTCCACCGATCGTGGCGCCACCTGGACGGACCGTGCTTCGAACAGTGCATGGACGTCCGTGGCGGTCAATGGCAGCGGTGCGGTCATGATTGCCACCATGACGGGAGGTCAGATCCAGGTTTCGAACGATGCCGGGGCGACCTGGACGGCGGTGGAAACCATCCGGAACTGGACATCAGCGGCCATCAGCCGTGACGGCCGCCGGATGTTTGCCGTGGCTGACAATGAACAGATCTACCATTCCTTCGACAGCGGTGTCACCTGGCAGGCTTCCGAAACCAGCCGCCCCTGGACCGACATCGCCTGCAGTGCGGATGGTTCCCGGATCATGGCGGCTGCCAGCATCGGCTTCATCTACAGAACTGCCCTTGAACGACCGGCTGCCTTCTCAGGTGTCCTGGTCAAGAAGAGCGTGGCGGATGGTGGAGGCACCTCCTACAAGAAGCTGTTGACGAGTTTCTCCCTGGGTGATCTTGACACCGCAACCACCAGCGACCTCGCCAGCGAGGTCTTCGGTGCGGGAACGGTTGAAATTGCATTCGCCACATTTGATGCCGATGACGAATTCAGCATTGAGGATGCAGGAAGCGGCGCGGGCCAGATCGGCATCACAGGATCCACGGTAAATTACGAGGGGCAGGGCTTCGGCACCTTTGCAGGAGGCCTTGGCAGCAGCCTGGTGGTGACTCTGGATCCGGAGGCCACCTATGTTCAGGTGGAGGCTCTCGTCCGTGCGCTGCGTTACCGGAGCACCTCCATGACACCGCCCACGGGCAGCAGGACCTACACGCTGACCATTTCGGACGGTGACAACACCGATTCAGACGGCGACACCGCCGGGGGGCCGGGGTCGCTGGCAACCACCATCTCGGCCAAGGGATCGCTGGTCATTGCCGAACAGTTCATCAAATTTGGCGCCCCCGGGGCAGATCCCACTCTGGGCCTGCTGGACTCCTCCATCATTCCCAACACCACCACGACGCCGGTGCTCTACTCCAACGTCTGCGAAAACCGGTTCGACGTTAAGCTTTCAACCCGGAACCTGGCCGGCAACGGCTTTGTTACCATTGGCGGTGAGGCCGGCTGGCTGATCAACGGCAGCGACAACGGCGCTGTTGGAACGGTGACCTTCCGCTTTTATGAACCTGGCACCAGCACGTTGAAGCCTCTAGACTTCATCTTCTTCAGCATTGAGGACGCGGAGCAGGGCGAGCAGTTTGTGGACTTCAGCTACTGGGATGCCGCAGGCGACCAGGTGTATCCGTCCGTGACGGATGCCTCCATCTTCAGCTACAGCAGCACTCCCATCACAAGTGCTGGCACGGTGGAGAACGGAGCTGCGCTTGTCGGCAAGCTGCAGACAGGCAAGTGGATGCGGGTTGACCTGAGGGGCACGCCCATCACAGGCTTCCAGTTTGGTTATCGGAAGCGCTTCAGCGAAGCTGGATCCGTGGTGGTGACTCACCTCGGCGGATACCCCGTTGGCAGCACGCCCAATGCGCTTGACTTTGGCGGCAACTTCACGCCGATGATCATCAAGGCGAACGGCCAGGGACTGGGCACCCTTCCAGACTACACGGTGCAGGCGACCATGGATCCTTTGGTTACCGGCGTGGTTACCCAGACTCCTGAACCAGGAACATCACTTGCCTTGGGAGCTCACCGAGTTGCCTTGAATCTCGAAGCCTCCGATGGCCAGACTTCCTACCTCGGATTTGATGTCACCGTCATTGCCTCCCAGCCACCTGTGGTGACCGTGACGAGCCCGGCAGCGGCAGGGGTCAGTGGCAAGTCGCCTTATCAAGTGAAGGGCAGGATCACCGACAACGAGGGTGCGGGCATCAACTGGGTGAAGGTGGCTCTCAACGGCGGTGCGCCGGTGGCGGCGACGGTGGGGACTCCGAATGCGGCGGGGGTTTCGGAATGGAGCCTGGACGTGACGCCGGTGGCGGGCAGCAACACGATTGCGGTGACTGCGGAGGACAACAACGGGGTCTCCGGCAACACGGTGACACGCACGTTCACGTTTACCCGCCGATACGGGCTGGAGGTGGCACGAGCTGCGCCTGTGGGCATCGGCCTGGACACGGCTGGCACGGTGACGCTGACGTCCCTCAGCTCGACCACGCTGACACCGACGACGGCGAATGCCAACCCGCGCACCTCCGAGGTGACGCCTGGCGCGGCGGTGAAGCTGACGGCGGCGCCGAAGACGGGCTACATGTTCAGTCACTGGACGGGAGCACCTGCGGGTGCCGTGGTGAGCGGGGCGGTGATGACGTTCACGATGCCGTCGGCGGACGTGGCGGCAATCACGGCGCACTTCGTGTCGCGCGCCTCGTTCCTGGCGCCAACGGGCCAGGGCAATGTGTTCTACGGGCTGATCCAGCCGGTGAACGCTGCGGACAGGAGCAATGCGTCGGTGGGCTTCCTGACGGGGACGCTGACGGGCACGACGGGAGCGTTCACGGGCAAGGTGCTCGTGGGAGGAGCCAGCCAGGCTTTTGCGGCGACGTTCTTCGGCGATGGCAGCAGCCTGTTTTCGGTGGGCACATCGAAGCTGTCCACCCTGAGCTTCAGCGGCTACAGCCTGACGCTGAGCTACTCAGCTGGAGCTGTGCAGGCGACGCTGACGAAGTCTGGCGTGGTGAGCAATGGCACGGCAAAGCGAGTGATCTACACGACGGCGAACAAGGTGCGAGCGGACCTGCTGAACGCGGGAGCGACCGCCGGGTTGTACAACGTGGCGGTGACGTCGAAGGCGCAGACGCCAGCGGCGCTCCTGGGCACGTATCCGCAGGGAGACGGCGTGGGCACGGTGACGCTGAGCAACGTGGGCCTGGTGACGTTTGCGGGCACGCTTGCGGATGGAACGGCCTACACGGCATCGAGCGGGCTGGTGAGCGGGGATGAGTCACCGGTGTTTGCGCAGCTGCTGACGCCGGGATCGACAACGCAGAAGGGCGGCAGCCTGGGAGGCGTGCTGGCATTTGATGAGACGGCGACGGACAGCGATGTGACAGCGACGGACCTCGTGTGGATCCGGCCTGCGGTGACGGAGCTGACGGGAACGACGGTGAACGCGCGTGCGACGCAGCTTTACACGGACGGCTGGCCGTCGGGCATCGTGGTGGACGCGGTGGGAGCGCTGTATGACAAGAGCGTGAAGGTGCAGGTGTCGCTGGATCTTGCGACGGTGGCGTCCGGGGTGAAGAACGCGCTGCTCGAGTTCGACGAAGGGAAGCTGACGGGAGTGGTGAGCCAGGACGGGCTGAGGATCGTGGACAACGTGGTGGCCAAGGTGCCAACGACGAATGCCGCGTTCACGCTGACGGTGGTGCCGACCACGGGGATGTTCAGCGGGACGTTCACGCCGAACTGGACGAGCGCGGCGACGGCGAAGCCTGCGTTCAGGGGAGTGATCCTGCAGAAGGGCACTTCGAAGGGGGGTTATGGTTACTTCATCAGCAACCGCACCTCGGACACCGATCCTGAATCCGGCCGCGTCACCCTAGGCAAACCCTGAGGCTAGTGATCAGGAGCCGTTCCCAAAAAGCTGACTTGGGGCGTTGAGAGCAACTCTGTTGCCTCAGCGACTGCCTCCGGAGATTTTCCTCATCTGCTGCAAGAGGGGCTATGCTGCGACGGAGTTCCTGCTTTCAGTGAGGCCAGATCCTGCCTGCCGCCCTGCAGGCAAGCCTGGCATATCATGGCTGGGTGACATGGCGCTCGCTCCTCCCGTTCCACGCGTGTCAAAACACCTCGCGAAGTGGAGGACGCTTTGTTGATGAGCGCGTCCAGGTTTCCTCATCGCAGGCATGCTGATGGGTCGGCCTGTCTGTCGTCAGCAAGCTCCGGAGGCTCAGAGGCATGAAGCTGGAGAGCGCCATGCTTTTGCAGGGGAGGAGACCTGGACCCAACGGCAGGGTCTGCAAAAGGCCCGCCAGCGAGTCAACAAACCTTGAAACATGGGTTAACCCTGCCTGCGGCAAATGAAAAAGTCCCTGGCCTCGTTTTTTTACGATGTTCTGGATCAAGGCGAAGCTGGTGTTCTATCCCTATTTAAACTCCGTGGATGGAGAATGGATCATGGTGTGGCGGAGGCAGCAGCTCTTTCTTGTCCTGACTTATGACCTCAGATCCGACCATGTGGCGCTTGTTGAGCTTGAAAAGGACAGCATTGAGCCCCAGGAGGAAGCGGCCTACACCCGCTTTGCCTGCAAGGGTGAGAGCTTGAGAGTGGGTGGTCCTGCCGGGGCTGCGCTCAGCATCGCGGACAGGCGTGAATTTGAAGAGCAGATGCCCATGTTTGCAACATGATGCCATGCACCGGCAGGCCGGTGAGAGATGTCACGAACTGACCTGCCGCTGAGCCCAGGCTGCTTCGATGATGACAATGCCGTCCAATGGGGCTTCCTCAAAGAGTTTGGCTGGCACGCGGGCTCTCCCCGCAATCAGGGGTGCTGAACCCTGGGGCGAGATGACATGCGGTCCTGGCGGCTGCTGGAAGAGCCCCTTCACAAACCCTGCGCGAAAACGCGTCATGGAATGAAGGATATTGACTTCGGCAGCCGCTTCATCCAAGCGTGCTGCCCTGCTTGCGGCAAGGGTGTGCATAAGTCAACGATTGCACGCCGCACGGACGACAGGCCAGCTTCACACGGGGTTAACCAATGATAGTTCATGGTTTCCATGCCTTGTTAAAAGACATGAAGGTCAACGCCCCGAGGCTTTGGCAGCCCTGGCCGGAGGGTCACGAAAAGCGGCTGGAGAACGAGTCTCCAGCCGTCTTGAGTCTGGATTCAGGATGCCGCCGGGCTCAGTTCACGCTGATGCGTCGCGGCTGTGTCGCGGGCTTGAGCGGCAGAGTCAGGGTGAGCACGCCGTCTTCAAGGGCGGCGGCCAGCCTGTCTTCGTCCACCAGGTCATCCAGCTTTTGCATAGACACAGCACCTGCATCGCCACCCTCAAGGCATGCCGGGAACCGCATGTGAGGCGCGATGACTCCCTGCGGTGATTCACCCCCTCGACAAACACACCAGGTTTGATAAAATCAACCCATCATGACAAAAGTCGCCATTCAACTCCCAGACGAACTCAACCAGTTTGTAAAGCAGTCGGTTCAATCCGGCGGTTTTCACAGTGCGGATGAATTCTTCATCAGCGTTGTCTCGATGTATAAAGACCAGGTCGAGGAAGGCCTCAATGAAGCTGACCAGGCCAAACTCGCCAGCCTTCGTCGTGACATTCAGGCAGGCATTAACCAGCTCGACCGTGGCGAAGGCAGCGAGATGAACTGGGATCAGTTTTTTGCCGAGCGGCATCGCGCCCATGCGGAGCGTCAAACCGCCGCATAGACCATGGCCAGAGTCGTCTATTCGAATGCCGCCAAGGCTGACCTCATTGAGATCTGGGATTACATCTCTGCAGACAGCGTGCTCCAGGCTGACCGGCTCATTGGTAAATTCCGTGCCAAGCTGTAGCATTTGGCCAGGTGGAACACCCTCGGACGACCACGTCCGGAATTAGGCAAGGACTGCCGCAGCTACCCCTTTGGCAAATACTGCTTTTTCTTCCGGCCCATTGCCCCTGGGATTGAAGTGATACGCGTCATCCATTCCTCCCGTGACCTCGATCAAATCGACTTCCCCGAGTAACAAGCGTCGTGGAATCTAGCTGCCAGCGAGGATGGCGCCAGCAAAGTGGCCATCTCGCTCCGTCGAGATGAGCGGGGTGTCTGGCGGGCTCAGGCGTTCACGATCCTTCCAGATGTCCTGCATTCCGGCGAAAGCCTGCCGCGCCTCACGCCGCAGCGTGATGCATGGCAAGCTCCGGCTTTCGCAGACACCGGCCTGACAAAAAAACGGCTGGAGAACGAGTCTCCAGCCGTCTTGAGTCTGGATTCAGGATGCCGCCGGGCTCAGTTCACGCTGATGCGGCGCGGCTGCGTTGCGGGCTTGAGCGGCAGCGTCAGGGTGAGCACGCCGTCCTCAAGGGCGGCTGTCAGCCTGTCTTCGTCCACCAGGGCGTTGATGCGCAGGTGGAGCTGGTAGCCCTGGGCGGGGAGCTCCTGGTGCAGGGGCTTCCAGGTGGACGGCGCCTCGGCGCCGCGTTCGCCGCGGATGCTGAGCACGTCGTCGTGGAACTCGATGCTCACGCCGGTCTTCGCCACGCCGGGCATGTCCACGCGGATGACAAAGGCGTCATCCTTGCGGGCCACGGCATAGCGGGGCTTCTGCAGGCTTTCGGAAACGCCGGCGGCCGGCGAGGAGGCGGCGGGGTTGCATTGGGTGGTCATGATGAATGGCAGGTTGGGATTGGATGTGCGGGGTTCAGTTCACGGAGATGAGGCGCGGCTTGCGCTGCTCCTGCTTCGGCAGGGTCACGGTGAGAATGCCGTCCTCCAGCCTGGCGCTGATCGCGTCATCCTGGACGCTGTCAGGCAGGGAGATGGAACGGCTGAGGGTGAAGGTGGATTCGGTGTCGCCATCCTTTTCACGCCGTTCGGCGGAGACGGACAGCACGCCTTCACGCACCTCGACCTTGACGCCGTCCTTCTTCACGCCGGGAACCTCGAAGCGGGCATAGAAGTTGTCCGGGTCCTCGTGAAGGTCCAGGGCGAGCCGGCTCACGGGGGCCGTGGCTGCGGGGAAGAAGTCCTCGAACAGCTGCGCCATGGCCGGCAGTCCCGCGAAGGGCTGACGAAGCCAGGGGCCGAAGTCGGCGACACGTCCAAGGTTCAGGGATGGGGTGTAACGGGCGAGTTTCATGGTGTTTGGTTTGTGGGGTTGTCAGTTTTTTGACGGAACCATGATCCTGCATGCGGCGTGCCAGGCCCCGGCATGGATGCGCACGAGGTTCAAAATGAATGATATGCATCCGGATCGCCTACCCAAAAGGGTTTCAAAAAGTGTCATCCTGGCTTTTTTGTCACCCCCGGGCGCGGGCAAAAAATGCGCATTCTGGCACTTGGTCCAGACCTTGCCTGTCGGACCGCGTTCGGGTCGCATCGTTTGTTTGGATAAAGCCGCCGTCCCAGGGCCGTAGGTGGCACATGTCCTCGATCCTCCAGCCTCCCTCCCAGCTGCGTTGCGCCGGTCCGCTTTCGCGCCGCGGCTTCATGCAGTTCGGCCTCGCCGGCATGGCGACGCTGAGCTGGCCCGCGCTGCTGAGGCTGCAGGCGGCGAACGCCCAGAAGCCGAAGGGCGAGCGCAAGTCCATCATCATGGTCTGGCTTCCTGGCGGTCAGTCGCACATCGACACCTATGATCCGAAGCCGGACGCGAGCAGCGAGTACCGCGGCCCCTTCAAGACCATCTCGACGAAGGTGCCGGGCACGATGTTCACCGAGCTGCTGCCGATGAACGCGAAGATCGCCGACAAGTTCACGGTGCTGCGCTCCATGAACCAGACGGCGGGCGGGCATCCGGCCGGCACGATGCAGATGTTTTCAGGCGACAAGGACACGCGCGACAAGCCGAAGCCGAGGCTGCCCGACTGGATGTCGGTGGCGCATTACCTGCGCGCGAAGGAGGCCGGACGGAACAATCCGCTGCCCAACTACATCGGCGTGCCGCCCGCCTCCCCGGAGTATTCCAGCCCGGCCTACCTGGGTGACGCCTACGCGCCGTTCTCGGTCAGCGACGACCCGAACCGGCCGAGCTTCCAGGTGCCTAACATTGGATTGGAAGACGAGGCCGAGACGCGCCGCCTGAGCGACCGAATCGCGCTGCGCCGCCGCCTGGACCGCATGGAGAGAGCCTTCGACCGCGAGGGTGAGCTGGGGGCGCTGGACGAGTTTGAGGCGCAGGCAGCCACGCTGCTCACGAATCCGAACACGCGCGACGCCTTTGATCTGGGCAAGGAGGACGCCGCCACGCGAGACCGCTACGGCCGCAACCGCTGGGGCCAGCAGCTGCTTCTCGCCAGACGCCTGGTCGAGGCCGGGGTGGAGATCGTCACCAGCAGCCTCAGCGGCCCGCTGTGCGGCCGTGTGCAGAACTGGGACGACCATGCCGTGAACCAGCATCAGTTTGAGGCGCTGCGCTTCCGCATGCCGACCTATGACCGCGCTGTGTCGGCCCTCATTGAGGACGTCTATGCACGCGGGCTCGACAAGAAGGTGCTGGTTGTGGTCACCGGTGAGTTTGGCCGCACGCCGAAGATCAGCTTTGACCGCAGCACGGGCGCCGGGGATGCCAGCGCCCCCGCTGGAACGCTGCAGCCGGGCCGCGACCACTGGCCGCGCGCCTTCACCAACATCTGGGCCGGCGGCGGCATCCAGACCGGCGGTGTCATCGGCGCCAGCGACAAGCGCGGCGAGGACGTGGTGGAGCGCCCCTGCAACGCCAGCGACTTCCTGGCGACGATCTACCACCATCTCGGCATCGACTACTCGAAGATCACCCTCGACGACCTCAACGGCCGCCCTGTCCACATTGTGGAGAACGGCCGTGCGATCCCGGAGCTGATTTCGTAAAACAAGTTAGGCCTCTCACTTCAGGCGCCAGTGCGCCTGGCGCAGGACGGCCAGCTTCGGCTCCGCCATGGTTTCATACCAGACGGTGAGCAGGCTGCCGTCGGCCAGTTCCACCGTGCTCGGATAACCGAGGTCGCCGCCCTTGCCGTCGCCGGAGATCACCATGGCCTCGCTCCAGGTGCGGCCGTTGTCGCTGCTGATGCGCGCCTGGCTGCCGAAGGGCGGTCGGCGGTGGCCGTAGGTCATGAGCAGGCGGTTGTCACGCAGCCGCAGCAGGTGGGAGGGCAGGCCGTAGCAGATGGGACGCGGCTCGCTCCAGGTCCGGCCGCCGTCGCGGGAGTCCGACTGCAGGGTCCAGCCGGCGTTCTCCTTGTTGTGGTTGCGGATCTGCGCGATGAGGGTGCCGTCGGCCGCCTCCACGGCGTGCAGCTCGTGATAGCTGGCCACGGGGTCGTCACCCTTGCGGGCCGGGATTTCCGCCAACCAATTCCATGTCAGGCCGTCGTCCTTGGATTCACAGACGCCGATCTTCTTTTCGCCTGTCCAGAGCTGCTTGCCGGCATAGAGCAGCCGTCCGTCCTTGAGCTGGATGGGGCCGTGCGGGCTGTTGACGATCGTGGGGATGCGGGGTGACCAGGTGAGGCCTCCGTTGGTGGAGCGCAGCGTCCATTCACCAAGCTCGGCCTTGCGGCCTGCGGCGTCGAGGCGTGCATGGGCGGCCTTCCAGCGGGCGAGCTGCTCCGGCTTCATCGCCTTGGTTTCCCAGCCTTTCGGCTTGAGCTCGGCAAAGGAGGCCTGCTTCTCCAGATAGGGCTCATAGGCCAGGGAGGTGAAGGTGGTGACGAGCAGCGTGCCCTTCGCGGTTTCCAGCACTCCGGAGTCGCGGTCATCAATGGCGCTGTCGAGCAGCACACGAGGGAAGGTCCAGGTTTTGCCATCGTCACGCGAGGTCATGCCATGCACCTGGCCGAAGGGACAGACGTGGGCTTCACGGCCTCCCGACCAGGTGACCCAGAGTTCGCCGCTGGCCCTGCGGGCGAGCGTGGACCAGCCGTGATAGTATTCGGGCTGCCGGGAGATGACCTTCGTTTCCAGGACCTCGAAGGCCGGAGGTTCGGCGGCGGGAAGAAGGGCGGCGGCGAACAGGAGGGCGGGGAGCAGCGGTCGGTGCATGAACAGATTACGCGGAGTCCGGTGAAGCTTTGCGTTGTCACGGCAGGAGACCACGCTCCTGTCCGGCTCATGGCCGCACACGCAGACAGCTTCTCCCTCCAGACCCGGGGCAAGGGCACCTATGAAATCACGGAGCATTGCGCCCGGGTCGTCCGTGACTCCGGCATCCGCACGGGCATGGCGACGGTGTTTGTCCGGCACACGAGCTGCAGCCTGGTGATCTTTGAAAACGCCGACCCCTCGGCGCGCACGGACCTGCATGCCTTCTTCGACCGTCTGGTGCCCGAGGACACGCCCTACTTTGTTCACACCTATGAAGGCGCGGATGACATGCCAAGCCATGTGCGCATGGCCCTGACCCGCACCAGCGAGGTGATTCCGGTGGTGGACGGACGCCTGGCGCTCGGCACCTGGCAGGGCGTCTTCCTCTTTGAGCACCGCCGCGCCGCGCACACGCGCAGCATCGTCGTCAGCGTGGTGGGTGAGTGAACCGGATTGCCGGCGCGATGAATGCTCGGGCCCCGGCGGACCGTAGGTAGAAGGAAGAACCCCCGCCTGTCATCGTGAAGCACGCCGCCCTCCTCGCCTTCGCCAGCCTTGTCGCGCCCCTGGCCGCAGCCGACCTGGACTACTACAAGGACATCTACCCGTTCCTGAAGACGAACTGCATCTCCTGCCACAACAAGACCACCACCAAGGCGGACCTGAACATGGAGACGCCGGAGCTGATGATCAAGGGGGGCGAGTCCGGCCCGTCCATCGTTCCGGGAAAAAGCGGCGAAAGCCTGGTCGTGCTCGCCTCGCTGCACAAGCAGGACATGGAGATGCCGCCGCCTAACAACAAGTCGGGCGCCGTGGACCTCAGCCCGGCCGAGGTCGCCCTGCTGAAGCAGTGGATCGACCAGGGGGCGAAGGGCTCCGTGCAGCAGGAGCGCGCCGTGGTGCTTCAGGCCTTCGCCGCCAGCGTGGACCCGATCTACTGCGTGGCGATGTCGAAGGACGGCCGTTACGCGGCCTGCGGACGCTCGAACCGGATCTATCTCTATGATCTCGCCACGCGTTCGCTGGTGACCCAGTTCAGCGATCCGGCGGAGAAGAACGGCGCCGCGCACCGCGCCCTGGTGCAGTCGCTGGACTTCAGCCCTGACGGCACGCATCTCGCCAGCGGCAGCTACAAGGAGGTCAAGCTGTGGCGCCTGGACACGCGCCATGGCGGCGCGCAGCTCGCCGCGGCAAGGCCGGTGGACGCCGCCCTGGTGGAGAAGCTGGCCGCCGCCGGCAAGGTGGCGGTGCTCGCCAGCGCCGCCTCCGCCGACGGGCGGCAGGTGGTCACGGCCGGCGCGGACGGCGTGGTGCGCGTCTGGGACGCGGCCACCGCCAAACCCACGATGGAACTGCGCGGCACGCTGGCCGCCAGGGACCAGGCGGCCGCGCTGGAGAAGACCGTTGCCGCACAGGCCCTGGAGCAGTCGTTCCAAAAGGCCGAGATCGCCCGCATGGACGCGCAGGACAAGGCGCTCGACGTGCTGCTGGGCAAGGCGAAGGAGGCCATCACGGCGATGAGCAAGGTGCTGCCGGAGAAGCAGAAGGCCGTGCCGCCCACCACTGAGGCGAAGTCGGCGGCGCAGAAGGCCGTGGATGAAATCCAGGCCAGGATTGCCGCGACTCCCGGGGGCAAGTCTGACGCGGCCCTGGTCAAGGAGCTCAAGACCGCCCAGGACAAGCTGATCACGGCGAAGATGAGCGAAGTGTCCGCGCTGGCGGCCGTGACCGCCGCCGAGAGCAACGTCAAGGATGCCGAGGACGACGTGAAGCGCATCACCGAGGCCAAGGCGAAGAACGCCCGGGACATTGCCGCCGCGAACAAGGCCGCTGAGGCGGCGAAGGCGGTGCAGGACAAGGCCGCAGCCGACCTCGCGGCGTTGAAGCAGGCCCTGGCCAAGCCGGGTGCGAAACCGCTGGCGGTGGCTTTTTCCAGCGATGCCCAGCGTGTGGCGGCCTGCTTTGAAGGCGGCGTCCTGCGGGTCTGGGCCGCGGCCACGGGGATTGTGATCGACGAGTCCAGCGCGCCCCAGGCGACGACCACATTGCATCCTGCCGCCGACGGCAGCTTTGTGGTGACGCAGATGATGAGCCTGACGGCGGGCAGCCAGCCAGCCTGGACGCTGGAACGCAAGCTCGCGGGGGCCGGCCTGTTCCAGGACCGCGTCAATGCCGTGCGATTCAGCCCCGACGGCAAAACCCTGGCCACAGGCGGTGGCGAGCTCTCGCGTTCCGGCGACATCGTGCTGTTCGATGTGGCCAGCGGCAAACCGGTGAAGACCTGGAAGGAGCATCACAGCGACAGCGTGCTGTGCCTGGACTTTTCGCCCGATGGCAAACGTCTCGCCTCCGGGGCGGCGGACAAGATCGCCCGCATCGCCGACGTCGCCACCGGCAAGGTGCTGAACACGTTTGAAGGCCACACACATCACGTCATGGGCGTCGCCTTCCGTGCCGACGGCCGCGTGCTGGCGACGGCGGGGGCTGACGGCGTGGTGTCGTCATGGGACCTTCTCATCGGCGAGCGGAAAAAGAAGATCGAAGGCTGGACGAAGGAGGTCACCTCGCTGCAGTTCGTTGGCGCCACCAACCAGATCGTCACCTCCGCCGGCGACAACCGCGTGCGTGTGGTCACGGATGACGGCGCTGAGGTCCGCAGCATCGCCAGTCTGCCCGACTACATGCAGGCCAGCGCCAGCACGCCAAACGGCGGCCTCATCATCGCCGGTGGCGAGGACAGCCTGCTGCGGGTCTGGGATGCCAGCAACGGCAAGGAGCTCGCCGCCTTTGGCGCGAAGTAAAAGGGCGGCGGCTCATTTGAAGACCACGTCCACGCCCATCGCGCTTTTGGAGGCGAAGCCGGGGATGAGGTCGGGTTTGCGGGCGGAGATCAGGCGGTAGATCAAGGAGAGGCCGTTGAGGATGACCAGGTGGTCGATCACGCGATAGCCGCGCTGACGTCGCAGGAGAAACGCCGCCGCCCAGGC
>Ga0315900_10002130_pt1 | contig 30948 bp, 30 predicted proteins | sample LakEriMetagenome_FD_203521 | JGI IMG/M metagenome (GOLD analysis project Ga0315900, IMG submission 203521) | Freshwater fungal communities from buoy surface, Lake Erie, Ohio, United States - Buoy 12 MA114 | ecosystem: Environmental > Aquatic > Freshwater > Lake > Lake biofilm | place: USA: Lake...
AGGCCCACCAGGCCGGCGCCGAGCTGAGCTGGATGGCCTACGACGGCGAGGAGGCGGAGCGGGCCCTGCCGGCCTTGATGCACAACCTGGCGGCCTGCGACTACCGGGGTGACTGGGGCCGCTGCTGGGTGGATCTGGGCACCAGCGACGCCCTCGGCCTGGACGTGCTGATCAACGCGCTCGCCCAGCTGGATCGCGACGTGGTGGAGATCGCTGAACTGGTGATCGGCGGTGTGAACGAGGACTGGCCCGTGGAGGAGCGGGAGGATGCCCTCTTCCCGGCGCTGGGCGATGCCGGCGCCGGCTGAGGCCCGGGGCGATGGCGCGGGAACTGCGGCGGTTGCTGGTCGCGCCGGCCCGGCTGGCGGCCCCGCTGGCGCAGGCGGGTTCGCCCCTGCGGCTGGAGCTCGAGCCGGCTGAACGCCACTATCTCGCCCGGGTGCTGCGGCTGCGCGGCGGCGATCGCTTCGCGATCGGCGACGGAGCCGGCCGGCTGTGGACCGCCCGGCTGCTGGAGAGTGCGGCCCAGCTGGAGCAGCCCCTCGATCGGCCCCTGGAGGTGGGCGCTCCCCCCCAGCCCCGGCTCACCCTGGAGGCGGCGCTGCCACGGCTGGATGCGGAGGTGCTGGTGCGCATGGCCTGCGAGCTGGGCATCGACGCCCTCCAGCTCCTGCAGGCCGAGCGCAGCGGCGGTGGCCAGGGGCCGCGGCCCGGCAGGCTGGAGGCGATCGTGCGCGAGGCGGCGGAGCAGTGTGAGCGGCTGTGGCTGCCGGAATTGCTGGCGCCACGCCCCGTCCGGGAGCTCTTCGCCGCTCCCGCCGACGGCCCGCGCCTGCTGGCCTGCAGCCGGGGCGAGGGGTTGCCGCTGCTCGATCAGGCGCTGGTGGCGCTGGCGGTGGGGGCAGTCCCGATCGGGGTGACGCTGGCGGTGGGGCCCGAGGGGGGCTGGAGCCCGGCCGAGCAGGCGGCCGCGAGCGCGGCGGGCTGGCAATCCATAAGCCTGGGCCCCACGATCCTGCGGGTGAGCACTGCGGCGGTGGCGGGAGCCGCCATCCTCAGCCGCTGGCGGCTGGGACTCCCGTGCCCGTCATGCTCCGGGCCATCGCCTTGAAACCGGAGAGGTTGGCCCCGGCCCGGCGCCGCGGCAGCGGCACGGCGTTGCCGGGGTTGAGGGCGTCGGCGGCGAAGGTGCTCAGGCTGGGGGCCGGCCGCGCCGCCTGGGCCGCCCGCAGCTCGGCGGCGATGGCCTCAGCGGTGGTGAGCACCGGGCCGCTGGCGGTGGGCGCTGGCGCTGCCGGCTCGGGGGCGCTGGCGGCCTGCGCGGGGGCCACGGCGGGCACTGGATCCGGAACGTTGGCTGCAGGCGGGGCCACAGCTGTGGCGACGCGGACCGGTGCGCGGCTCACCCCGGAGCCGGCGGCGTCCTGCCCGCCGAGGTCGAGGAAGAACGACTCCTTGCGCTTGAACACCATGGCAGTCGCGGGTCCGCGGGCGAAGAGCTTGCCGGATTATCCGTTGCCCCACGGGCGCCGATGGCGGATTGGCACCGGCTGCGCAACGCGGTGCAACAGAGTTGGTCCGCCGCTGGGCGATCGCCACCGTGCCCCTCCCCCTCGCCACCGCACCGTCGTGGCTGCCCGACCAGAGCCCACCCCAGTGGCTGCTGGCGCTGCTGCTGAACGGCGGATTGATCGCCCTCGCCCAGCGCACCCCCCTGCTCACGGCCGCGGGCTGGGCCCATGCCGCTGCCCTGGGCAGCCTGCTCTGGGGCTGCCTGGGCTGGCGGGGCTGGCTGGCGGTGGTGCTCTATCTGCTGCTGGGCTCGCTTGTGACGCGGCTGGGGCTGCGCATCAAGGAGGAGCGGGGGCTGGCGGAGGCGCGCGGCGGCCGCCGCGGACCGGCGAATGTGTGGGGTTCGGCCGCAACCGGCGCGGCCCTGGCCCTGCTGGCGGCGCTCTGGCCCCCGTTCTCCCCCCGCCTGCTGGTGGGTTTCGCCGCCAGTTTCAGCGCCAAGCTGGCGGACACCTGCGGCAGTGAGATCGGCAAGCGCTGGGGCGGCACCACCCTGCTGATCACCACCCTGCGACCGGTTCCCCCCGGCACCGAAGGGGCGATCAGCGCCGCAGGCACGGCCGCCAGCCTCGGCGGCGGCGCCGTGATGGCGACCCTGATGCTGGCGCTCGGGCTGATCCAGGGCGGGAGCACCTGGCTGCTGGTCACCCTGGTGGCCCTGGCCGCCACGCTGATCGAGAGCGGCATCGGCGCCGGCCTGCAGCGCCGCTGGCACTGGCTCAGCAACGAACTCGTGAACGCTCTCCAGACCACCATCGCCGCCCTGCTGGCGATGGCGCTGTGGCGGGGCGGCGCCTAGGTGGCGGCCGGGTCCTCCCACCATTCCGGATGCTCCACCAGTCCCTCCGAGGCGGTGTCGGCCGCCTCCCAGGCCAGCCCGTCCAGACTCTGCACACGCATCAGTTCCCAGGCCCTCTGGGCCTCCTGGAGGCGTTCGGCCGTCGTGTCCAGGGCCGCGGCCAGCTGCTCGCCGCGCAGGGGCGGCAGGCCGGCCTTCAGGCGCCGGTTCTGGAGGCTGACGCTCCGCTGCTGGAGTTCCATCAACCGCCGCGGCACCTTGAGCGGATTCCAGTGATCCCGGAGCTGCTGCCGGATCGCCCCCATGATGTAAGGAACCGCGTAGCTGCTGAAGCGGTGCCCCTGGCTGGGATCGAAGCGATCGACACAGCGCACCAGCCCCATGCAGGCGATGGCGTGCACGTCCTCCGGGGTGGCGCCGCCCCGGCAGCCCGAGCTCTTCAGGAAGCGCTCGGCCACGTGGTGGGCCAGGCCGAGGTGGCGCACCACTTCCTCGTTGCGGCGTCGGATGCGCCCTTCCCTCTCGGCCGTGCAGCCGGATGCGGGGCTGTGGTCTTCCGGGGGGGGCGTCATTGTCGGAGCCTCAGGGTGCTGTGTCACTCTGGCCAGCAAGGCTGAATCGGGCAACTTCTGTTACCAGGGTTTGCTCCACCGGACTTGCTTCACCGGATTTGCTTCACCGGATTTGCTTCAGAGGCTTGCTTCGGCGGTCTGCTTCTTGCTTCGGCCTCGGATCGGCGACGGCGTTCAGCGCAGGGCGGTGGCGGTGAGGATCGGCTCCAACCCCGCCCAGGCGAGCAGGGCCGGCCAGCCGCGCACCCGCTCGTACACCTGACGGTGCCCGTCAGCGTTGAGATGCAGACCGTCGCTGCACAGCAGATGGGACCAGTGGGGATCGGCGAGCAGGCTCTCCAGCAGCGGCAGGAAGGCCACGTCCGCCCCCAGGCAGGCCTCCTCCACGAGGGCCTCGTAGCGGCGCGCCTCCTCCAGCCCGTACCAGAGCAGGCCGGCGAACGGCATCTGCTCCTCCAGTACCGGTGTGAGGCCCACCACATGCACCGGCGCGAGCGTGCGCGCGTCCTCCAGCAGCTGGCGCAGCCCGAAGAGAAAGGCGTCCGGGGCGAGCTGGTGGCGTCCATCCGGCCGCCCCACCCGGGCCAGGTCGTTGAGGCCGATGCCGATCAGGATCCCCTGGGGCACCTGACGGCGCAGTTCGCCGCGCCGGATCACCTCGCTGCGCAGCCGTGCCGCCAGGCGCTCCAGGCCATCACCCCGCACACCGAGGTTGTAAAGCACCGGGCCACCCGGCAGCTCCATCCAGTGCCGGCGCAGCCGTTCGCACCAGCCCCCCTGGTCGGGATCACCCCAGCCGTAGACGCCGCTGTCCCCCAGGGCCACCAGCTTGCGGGGAACGACGGGCTGGTCACACGGGAAGGGCATCGGTGGGTGCGGTGGGCGCCGTGGGGCCGGGATCGCTGCCAGCCAGCAGGCGGCGGCGCAGCCGATCGCTCAGATCCTCCCCCAGCAGGGTGAGGGTGGCGTACACCAGCACCAGGGCGGCGATCTGGTCCCAGGCGAAGGAACTGAGGGCCTCGAGCAGCTGGCTGCCGAGGCCCGTGGCGCCCACCAGGCCCACCACCACCGACTCGCGCAGGATCACATCGGCCCGGTAGGCCCCGTAGGCCAGATAGCCGCTCGCCACGGGGCTGAAGCGCCCGTAGAGCAGGGCCAGGCGGGGGCCGCTGCCGCAGGCTTCCAGGGCCTGTTCGGCCGGCAGGCGGCCGCTGCGGTCGGCGCCGGCCTCGCTGGCCTCCAGCAGCAGCCGGCCCAGGATGCCCAGGTTGTGGAAGGCCAGGGCGAGGGCGCCGGTGAGCACGCCGGGCTGCAGCAGGAACAGCAGCAGCAGGGCGGTGAGCGGCGGCGGCCACAGGCGCCCCAGGGCCCAGAGCAGCTGCACCGCCACCTGGCCCCAGCCCCAGGGCCGCACCGCCAGCAGCAGCAGCGGCGCGCCGCCCACGGCCAGGGCAGCGGCGCCGAGGGTGAGCAGCAGGGTGTTGCCGATCAGCAACGCCCAGGGCAGCCCCGCCAGGGCCGCCCAGTCCACCGGCGCCGCCGGTGGCAGGGGGCGGGGTTCGAACAGGGCCGCCGGATTCACCTCCAGGGCATGGGCCACCAGCGCCAGCAGCGGCAGCAGTGCGGCTCCGGCCAGCAGCAGCTCCCGGCCGCGCCGTCCCACACCACCGCCGCCGGCGAGACCGAAGCGCTGGGGCATCGCCCAGCGGCGGCGCAGCCCGCCCAGCAGGGTCTCGAGGCTGAGCATCACCGCCAGCAGCAGCCACAGGCCGGTCCAGAGCTCGCGGAAGTTGAGGGACTGGAGCGTGAGCCGCAGTTCCGCCCCCAGACCCCCCAGCCCGAACACACCCAGCAGGGTGGCACTGCGGAGGGCGCACTCCAGGCGGTAGCCGCCGTAGCTGATCAGCTGGGGCAGCAGCGGCGGCCCCAGGGCCGTGAGCAGGGCCCCCAGCGCGCCGGCCCCCGCCGCCCGCAGGGCCTCCAGCTGGCGGGTGGGCAGGGCATCGAGCAGGTCGCCGGTCATCCGCGCCACCAGGGCGCCGTAGGGAATCGCGATCGCGGCGATGGCCACCGCCGGCCGCAGTCCGAACACGGCCAGCAGCAGCAGGCCCCAGAGCAGTTCATGGATCGAACGGGGCAGCGCCAGCAGCCGCCGGATCAGCTCGGCCGGCCAGCCCTGGCCACTGAGGGTGTGCCAGACGGTGCGGGAACTCAGCAGTCCCAGCACCACCCCGAGCAGCAGGCTGGCGGCCCAGCCCAGCAGCGCGATCCCCACGGTCACCCCGAGTCCCTGCAGGGCCGAGGCGAGCACCAGCGGATCCAGGGAGGGGGTGAGCGCGGCCCAGGCGAACTGGCCGATCAGCTCCCAGCCCCCCCCATGGAACAGCGCCGGCAGCAGGGCCAGCACCGGCAGCAGCACCAGCGCCGGCGCCAGCATCGCCAGCGGCGCGGCCAGCCGTGGCAGCGAGAGGGGGGCGCTCAAGCGGCCATGCCGTTGCCGGCGTAGAGCGCCGCCAGCTCAGCCGGATCGAAGCTGCCGGGCGGGCCATCGAGCACCAGCCGGCCGGCGCGCAGGCCCACCACCCGATCGAAGCCGCCGAGCAGGTCCGGCCGGTGCAGGCTGAGCAACAGTCCCCGTGGCGTCTGCCCCTCCGCCAGCAGCAGGTCGAGCAGGTCGGTGGCGAGCCGCGGGTCGAGGCTGGCCAGGGGTTCATCGGCCAGCAGCAGCAGCGGCTCCTGCCGCAGCAGCCGGGCCAGGGCCACCCGCTGGCGCTGGCCGCCCGAAAGGGCCGCCACCGGCTGGGTCAGCAGCCCGGCATCGAGATCCAGGCGCACGAGCAAGGCGGAACAGGCCTCGGTGTCCACCGGCCGCAGCAGGTTGAGCAGGGCCTTCGGCCAGCCCCAGCCGGCCAGCTTGGCGGCGTTGATGTTCTGCTGCACGCTGAGCTCCTCGATCAGGCGCAGGTCCTGCCAGAGCGTGCCGATGCGGGCCTGCTGGCGCCGGCGCCGGCGGCTGCCGGGGCGGGCCGGGGCCTCCCCGCACCAGCGCACCATGCCCCGGTCCGGGGCGATCAGGCCGTTGGCCACGGCCAGCAGGGTGCTCTTGCCGGCGCCACTGGCGCCGATCAGCGCCAGCCGCTCGCCCGCCTGCAGCCTCAGGCTCACATCCTCCAGCCGCGGTGCCCCCCGCCCGGCCACCTGGATGGCCTCCAGCTCCAGTACCGCGGGCTGGGCCACCGCTCTAGCGGATCTTGCCGATCTGGCGGCCCACCTGCTCGATCTTGGCGTAACCCGACGGATTCACGTTCGTGAATTGCTGGGCGCCGAACAGGCCGAGGATCGTCTTCTGCTCGGGATCACTGGGTCGCCAGCCCACGATCGCCTTCTGCACCCGGGCGGTGAAGCCTGGGCCGAAGCGGCGGTCGAGGTCGGGCTGGGCCAGCCAGAGGTAGTCGGGATAGGGCGGCGTGCGCCAGATCTGGAACACCTTGCTGCGGTTGGCCCTGCCGCTGCGCAGATTGGCTTTCCACACCTGCTCGTTGACGGCGCCGGCGGCGTAAGCACCGCTCTGCACCAGGGCGATGGTGGCGTCGTGGCTGCCGCTGAAACCGGGCGCGCCACCGGCGAAATCCTTCAACCGCACGCCCGCCTTGCCCAGGAAGTACTGGGGCATCAGCCGGCCCGAGGTGGAGCTCTCCGATCCGAAGGTGAAACGCTTGCCCTTCAGCACGGTGAGCTGGTCGATCGAGCGGATCGGCTGAAGGCCACTTTTCGGATTGGCGATGAACACCGTGTAGAACTGGGCGTCGATGTCGCGCTGGGCGAGGATGCGGGCGCCGGGCTTCTGCAGGCTGGCCTGCACACCGGTGAGCCCGCCGAACCAGACAAGATCGAGATCGCCGGTGCGAAAGGCGCTCACGGCGGCGGCGTAGTCGGTGACCGGCACGTACTTCACCGCCACGCCCAGCTGCTGGGAGAGTTTGCTGGCCACCAGGCCGTAGAGCCGGTTCAGCTTCTCGGGGTTCTGGTCGGGAATGGCGCCGATCCGCAGCACCGGCAGCGCGCGCTGCTGGGGGGCGCTCCGGGTCTGGGCCCGGGCGGAGGGGGGCATCAGAGGCGGGACCGCCGCGCCCAGGGCCAGGGCAAGGCCCGCCAGGCCGGCGGTCAGACGTTCTCGAACGGGCATGGAGGCAAAGGGGATCACAACGCGGCCAGGAAGCGCCGCAGTCGCTCCAGGCCGTCGTCAATCGTGGCAGGTGAGGCGGCGCAGGACAGGCGGATGCAGCGGTCGTCGCCGAAGGCCATCCCCGGGACCACGGCCAGCCCCACGTCGTCCAGGAGGCGGTTGCAGAGGTCCATCGAGGCGAGGCCGTAGGCGCTCACATCCGGGAAGGCGTAGAAGGCACCCTCCGGTGGCCGGAGGGTGATGCCGGGGATCGACTCCAGACCCTTGCTGAGGTGGACGCGGCGCTGATCGAAGCTGGCGGACATCGCCCGCACGCAGTCGCGGGGCCCTGCCACCGCCGCGAGGGCGCCGTACTGGGCGAAGGTGCACACATTGCTGGTGCTCTGGCTCTGGAGGGCGCTCGCGGCCCGGATCACCTCCGGGTTGCCCGCCAGCCAGCCGACGCGCCAGCCGGTCATCGCCCAGCCCTTGGCGCAACCGCCCACGATGAAGGTCCGCTCGGCCAGGTCGGGTGCCAGGGCGGCCAGGCTGTGGTGGCTGTGCCCCGGGGCGGTGAGGTACTCGTAGATCTCGTCGCATACCACCGCCAGCCGCGGATGGCGGCGCAGCATGGCCGCGAGGGCCTCGAGCTCGGCGCGGCTGAGCACGGCTCCGGTGGGATTGGCGGGGCTGTTGAGGACCAGCAGCCTGCAGTTGGGGGTGATGGCCGCCTCCAGGGCGGCAGGATCGGGATGGAAGCCCCGTTCGGCGCTGCTGGGCACAGAGACCGTGGCGGCGCCGGCCAGGGCGGCGATCTCCGGGTAGCTGAGCCAGTAGGGGGAGGGCAGCAACACGCAGTCGCCCGGGTCCAGCAGCACCTGGAAGAGGTTGTAGAGCGCCTGTTTGCCGCCGTTGGTGACGAGCACCTGGTGGCTGCTGGCGGATACCCCGTTCTCCCGCTCGAGCTTGGCCGCGATCGCCGCGCGCAAGGCAGGTTCGCCGGCCGCCGGACCGTAACGGGTGTGGCCCTCGGCCAGGGCGCGCACGGCCGCCTCGCGGATGAACGCTGGCGTATCAAAATCAGGCTCGCCGGCACTGAGGCTGCAGATGTCGTGCCCCTGGTCCCTGAGGGCCCGGGCCTTGGCTGCGATCGCGAGGGTGAGGGAGGGCTGCAGCGCCTGGGCGCGGGCAGAGAGCATCGCAGCGGCCATCTGCGGGCGACCGGGCCATCCTGCCCTACGCCAGTGCCTGGAATGGTTCCGCCGCTGGCGGCCGCCCACCGGTTCGGGGATGATGCCCCATTCCCTCCCCTTCCTGCGGGCGGCCAGGCCATGAACCAGGGCAACCTCTTCCCGGCGGCTTCCCCTGGAGCGGCGGCCCCAACAGCCTCACTGCCGGGGGCAGGGCCGGCCGGGGCCGCGCTGGGCCGGCTCGCGGCTGCCTGCGCCGGCTGCCGGCGCTGCGGCCTCGCCCTCAGCCGCACGCAGGTGGTGGTGAGCCGCGGCGATCCCGCCGCCCGGCTGATGGTGATCGGCGAGGGCCCCGGCGCCCAGGAGGACGCCAGCGGCCTGCCCTTCGTGGGGCGGGCGGGCCAGCTGCTGGATCAGATGCTGGCGAGCGTGGGGATCGACTCCAACCAGGACGCCTACATCTGCAATGTGCTGAAGTGCCGTCCGCCCGACAACCGCAAGCCCACGGCCGGGGAGATGGCGGCCTGCCGGCCCTGGCTGCTCGACCAGATCGCCCTGGTGAATCCGGCGGTGATCCTGCTGGCCGGCGCCACCGCCATGGAGGGGGTGTTGGGGGTGAAGGGGGGCATCACCCGGCTGCGGGGGCAGTGGCGCCAGGGCGGGGGCGTGGGGCTGGAGGGACGCTGGCTGATGCCGGTCTTCCATCCCTCCTATCTGCTGCGGAACCCTTCGCGTGAACGGGGCGGTGCCAAGTGGCTCACCTGGCAGGACCTGCTGGACGTGCGCCGCCGGCTCGACCAGCTCAGCGCCGGCGGCTCCCCGCAACGCTGAGCCAGCCGTTGCGCGATCAGGTATGCCAAGGTTTGGCCCATCCCAGCTCCGCCCTGCCGCGATGACCGCCGTTCCGGCCCGCACTGATGCCGCCCCGGCCGCCATCCCCGACTGGGCCCGGAATCCCCGCTACGACACCACGATCCGGCGCCGCAAAACCCGCAGCGTGCGCGTCGGGGACGTGTGGATGGGCAGCGACCACCCGGTGGTCGTGCAGTCGATGATCAATGAGGACACCCTCGACATCGAGGGCGCCACGGCGGGAATCCGCCGCCTGCACGAGGCCGGCTGCGAGATCGTGCGCGTCACCGTGCCGTCTCTGGCCCACGCCAAGGCCATGGCTGAGATCCGCCGCCGCCTGGAGACCACCTACCGGCCGGTGCCGCTGGTGGCGGATGTGCACCACAACGGCATGAAGATCGCCCTGGAGGTGGCCCAGCACGTCGACAAGGTGCGCATCAACCCTGGGCTGTACGTGTTCGACAAGCCCAACCCGAACCGCACCGAATTCAGCGAGGAGGAATTCGCCGCCATCGGCGATCGCATCGCCGAAACCCTGGAGCCCCTGGTGAGCCTGCTCAAGGCCCAGGACAAGACCCTGCGCATCGGGGTGAACCACGGCTCCCTGGCCGAGCGGATGCTGTTCACCTACGGCGACACGCCGCTGGGGATGGTGCAGTCGGCGCTGGAGTTCATCCGCATCTGTGACCGCCTCGACTTCCACAACATCGTGGTGTCGATGAAGGCGTCGCGGGCGCCGGTGATGCTGGCCGCCTACCGGATGATGGCCGACCGCCTGGATGCCGAGGGCTACCACTACCCCCTGCACCTTGGCGTCACCGAAGCCGGCGACGGCGACTACGGCCGGATCAAGAGCACCGCCGGCATCGCCACCCTGCTGGCCGAGGGGATCGGCGACACGATCCGGGTTTCGCTCACCGAGGCTCCCGAGAAGGAGATCCCGGTCTGCTACGCGATCCTGCAGGCCCTGGGGCTGCGCAAGACGATGGTGGAGTACGTGGCCTGCCCCAGCTGCGGCCGCACCCTGTTCAACCTGGAGGAGGTGCTGCACAGGGTGCGGGCCGCCACCGCCCACCTCACCGGCCTCGACATCGCCGTGATGGGCTGCATCGTCAACGGGCCCGGCGAGATGGCCGATGCCGACTACGGCTATGTGGGCAAGACGCCTGGCACCATCTCCCTCTACCGAGGCCGGGAGGAGATCCGGCGCGTGCCCGAGGCGGAGGGCGTCGAGGCCCTGATCGCCCTGATCCGTGAGGACGGTCGCTGGGTCGACCCCTGAATCCACCCCGACCAGGACGACGGTTAGCCACCCCACGGATGAGAGCGATCCCTGTGGCTAGCGTGGGGAGAATTCCATGCAAAGAACGGGGGCTTCCCGACGATGGTCAGGGCACGTGTCGGCCTGATCGCCCTGGTGACGGTGGGTTCCTGCGCCGCCACAGCGGTGCTGGCCCGGGAGATCGTCACCCCTCCCGGCGGCGCCGCCCGGATCAGCGACAGCCCCAAGGAGGTGATGGACCAGGCCTGGCAGATCGTCTTTCGCGACTACCTGGACATCAACGGCAAGTTCGCGCCCGAGCGCTGGCGCGGTCTGCGGCGCGACGTGCTGGCCAAGAGCTACTCCGGTCCGAAGGAGGCCTATGAGGCGATCCGGGGCATGCTCGCCACCCTCGACGATCCCTACACCCGCTTCCTGGATCCCCGCGAATTCAAGGAGATGCAGATCGACACCTCCGGTGAGCTCACCGGGGTGGGAATCCAGCTCAGCCTCGACAAGGAGACCAAGAATCTGGTGGTGGTGAGTCCGATCGACGATTCCCCCGCCTCCCGGGCCGGCGTGATGCCGAAGGACGTGATCACCGCCATCGACGGCAAGAGCACCAAGGGGATGAGCATCGAGGACGCGGTGCGCCTGATCCGCGGCCAGGCGGGAACGTCGGTGACCCTCAACATCTCCCGCAAGGGCCAGCCGATCGAACTGAAGCTGGTGCGGGAGCGGATCGAGCTGCATGCGGTGAATCACCAGCTCAACACCGGTCCCGATGGCTTCAAGGTGGGTTATATCCGCCTCAAACAGTTCAACGCCACGGCCGCCAAGGACATGCGCAAGGCGGTGAGGGATCTCGAGGCCAAGGGTGCCCAGGGCTACGTGCTCGACCTGCGCAGCAATCCCGGCGGCCTGCTGATGGCCAGTGTTGAGATCGCCCGGCAGTGGCTCAACGAGGGTACGATCGTCTCCACCAAAACCCGCGACGGCATCACCGACGTGAAGCGGGCCACCGGCCGTGCCCTCACCACCAAGCCGATGGTCGTGCTGGTCAACGAGGGTTCGGCCAGTGCCAGCGAGATCCTCTCCGGAGCTCTGCAGGACAACAACCGGGCTGTGCTGGTGGGGCAGAAGACCTTCGGCAAGGGCCTGGTGCAGTCGGTGCGCGGCCTCTCCGATGGCTCCGGCATGACCGTGACCATCGCCAAGTACCTCACCCCCAGCGGCCGGGACATCCACAAGCACGGCATCGACCCCAACGTGCGCGTGAAGATGGGTCAGCAGGAGGCCCAGCGGCTCCGGCTGGAAGACATCGGCACCAACAAGGACAGCCAATACCGCACCGCCGAGACCACCCTCCTGAAGCTGGTGCGCGCCGCCGGCAGCGTCCAGAAGGCCTACAAGCCCGCAACCGCGAACCTGTCGGCGCCCCCTGCTCCTGAGGCCGCCACGACTCCGGCCACCACTCCCACTCCTGCCACCCCCTAGGCCCCTGGACCCCGCCCCTCAGGGCCAGGGTTCGAGCAGGCCGCTCGCCGCATGGCAGCGGCCGATTTCGAGCGGCGTCGGCCGGCTCGCAGCTCCGGGGAACTCCCCATCCGGCCACCAGCGCAGGCGCACCGCCTGGGGAGTGCCCCAGCTGCGCTGTGCCATCAGCGCCAGTTCCAGCCGGCTGCTGGCGGTGCACTCCAGCAGCCAGAGGGCCTGTCCAGCGCCCGCCGGCGGCAGCATGGTGGCGCGATGGGGCTGTGGCGGCGGCGGGTCGCCCTGACCGGGGCGACCCTCGCTCACCAGCACCACCGACTCAATGCCGTCGCTGCCGTGGCGCACCACCACCCGCCGGCGCCGATCGCCGTGCACCAGGCAGAGCTCACTCACCCAGGGCCAGGGGCCGATGCGGTCGGGACCGAGGCTCCAGTGCCCCTGCGGCTGAATCTGCATCTCCGCCGGCGGTTCGGCGAACTCCATCGTGCGTACGGAACCGGTGCGGCCGTTGGTGAGACTGGCCACCACGAGTGCGTCGCGCTCCTGCACCTCCAGCGAACTGGGGAACCGTTCCACCTCCAGCCCTGTGGCATCAAGGCGGATGAAGGTGCCCTCCCATACGCCCGCGTTGTGCCGCAGCAGGGTGGCGCGGCGGGAGAATGACTCGGGGATCACGGGTTGAACGTGGCAGAGGAGAACACGATCTGGCAGCACAAACCCTGGTGGTGCCAGCCCTGGAGCATCGTGCTCAGCGGCGTTGCCGCGGTGGCGGGCAGTTGGCTGCTCCTGCATCTCTGGTGGATCAGTGCAGCTGTCGCCGCCGTGGTGCTGGTGTGGTGGTGGCTGTTTCTGGTGCTGGTGCCGGCGGCTTACCAGCGCGGTGAGCTGGACGGCTGAAGCTCGCTCTGCTCCCGGCCCAGCGCAGGCATCCGATCAGGCAACGGGCTGCATCAGGCCGCCGCCGGGGTTGGAGTCGTCGTCGTCGTTTTCCTGGCTGTCCTGGGTGAGGGCGTAGATCCCCAGCGCCAGGGCACTGAACAGGGCCGGGAGCAGCGCGGAAAACCCTTCAAGGCCCGATCCAAGATCGATCACCTCTCCCATGACGACTGATTGCGTTGTGTTGCGGTCAGTGTAACGAACTTTTGCTGGTTTTCTGAGGGTGGCGCCGGCGGTGGCCGCCGGGTCCGTGGCCTGGCCGCAGGGCTTCCCGGTTCAGACGGTGATCACCGCCGCGTTCCCGGTCGCCAGCCCGTCCTCGCGGCCCTCCTCACCAGGACCAGCGGCGCCTGTGATCTGCTCGGCCATCGGCTTCAGCCAGCCCATCAGCTCCTCCAGCTGCCGCTCGGGTGGCAGCACTCCCAGGCCGCGGGCCAGCACCCTGGCGCCGCTGCCGCCGCCGGCCTGATACACCAGCCGGCCCTGGAGGTGCTGGGGCAAGCCCTGGCGCAACCGCCGGAACGCCGGTTCCTCCATCGGTGTTTCCAGGGCGATGTTGGGCTTCTCCGGCCTGATGCGCGAGAAGCCGCAGCGCCTGGCCAGCAGCTTGAGCTCCAGCAGCTTCAGCAGCGACACCACCGGCGCGGGCAGGGGCCCGTAGCGGTCCAGCCAGGCCGCCGCCAGCTCCACCAGCGCCTCCTCGCCGCCGCAGTCGGCAGCGGCGCGGTAGGCCGCCATCTTCTCGTCGTTGTCGGGGATCCAGTCGCCGGGGATGAAGGCCGTGATCGGCAGGTCGATCTGGGTGTCGTCCACCTTGGGGATGTCCTGGCCCTGGATCTCGGCCAGGCACTCCTGCAGCATCTCCATGTAGAGGTCGAAGCCGATGGCCTCCATCTGGCCGCTCTGCTCCACCCCCAGCAGGTTGCCCACGCCGCGGATCTCCATGTCGCGCATGGCCAGCTGGTAGCCGCTGCCGAGCTGGGTGAACTCCTGGATCGCCCGCAACCGCTGCCGCGCCGCCTCGCTCAGGGAGGCATCGCCGGGATAGAACAGCCAGGCATGGGCCTGGACGCCGCTGCGCCCCACCCGGCCCCGCAGCTGATACAGCTGGGCCAGGCCGAAGCGGTGGGCGTCCTCAATCAGGATCGTGTTCACCCGCGGGATGTCGAGGCCGCTCTCCACGATCGTGGTGCAGAGCATCACCTCCGCCTCGCCGGCGTTGAACGCCACCATGGCGCTCTCCAGCTCCCCCTCCGGCATCTGGCCGTGGGCCACCAGCAGCCGCAGGCCGGGGAGCATCGCCCGCAGCTGGGTGGCCACCTCCTCGATGCCCTCCACCCGCGGCACCACATAGAACACCTGGCCACCGCGGTCGAGTTCCTGGCGGATGGCGCTGCGCACCGCCTCCTCATCCAGGGCGGCCAGGTGGGTCTTGATCGGCCGCCGCAGCGGCGGTGGCGTGGTGATCAGGCTCATCTCGCGCACGCCCGAGAGGCTCATGTACAGGGTGCGGGGGATCGGCGTGGCACTCAGGGTGAGCACGTCCACGTCCTTGCGCAGCGCCTTGATCTTTTCTTTCTGGTTCACCCCGAAGCGCTGTTCCTCGTCCACCACCAGCAGGCCCAGTTGCCTGAACACCGTGCCCTTCCCCAGCAGCTGGTGGGTTCCCACCACCACGTCCACCGTGCCGGCGGCCAGGCCGTCGCTGATCGCCTTGCGCTCCGCGGCGGTGCGGAAGCGGTTGAGCAGGCTCACCTTCACCGGATAGGGGGCGAACCGTTCCGAGAGGGAGCGCCAGTGCTGCTGGGCCAGCACCGTGGTGGGGGCCAGCAGCGCCACCTGCTTGCCGGCCGTCACGGCCTTGAAGATGGCGCGGATCGCCACCTCGGTCTTGCCGAAGCCCACATCGCCGCACACCAGCCGGTCCATCGGCTGGGGGCTCTGCATGTCGCGCTTCACCTCCGTGATCGCCCTGAGCTGGTCGGGGGTGGGCTCGTACGGGAACGACTCCTCCAGTTCGTTCTGCCAGGGGCCGTCGGGGGGAAAGGCGAAGCCGGGGGTCCGGTGACGCTCGGCGTAGAGCTTCACCAGGTCGATCGCCACCCGCCGGATCGCCTTGCGGGCCCGCTCCTTGGCCTTGGCCCAGGCCGTGCCGCCCATGCGGTTGAGATCGGGCGGCGTGTCGCCGGTGGCGCGGTAGCGGCCGAGGCTGCCCAGCTGGTCGGCGGCCACGCGCAGCAGGCCGTCGGCGTACTGCACCACCAGGTAGTCGCGCGATTCACCGCCGAGGGCCAGCTTCTCGAGCCTCAGGAAGCGGCCGATGCCGTGGCTGCGGTGCACCACGAAGTCGCCGGGCCGCATCTTGTTGGGATCCACCGTGCGGCTGGCGGCCCGGCGGCGGCGGCGCACGTAGCCGCTGGCAGCCAGGGCGTGCTGGCCGAAGAACTCCCGGTCGGTCACCAGCACCAGCCGCCAGGCCGGCAGCTGCAGACCCTCCAGTTCGGCCGTGCCCCTGAGCTTCAGGGCCACGGGGCTGCCCTGCTCCACCAGCCGCTCGATCGCCGGGAGGTCGGCAGGGTTGGGCACGAAGCGAGCCGGGCAGTCGTGCTCCTCCAGCAGGGCCACAGCCCGGCTGGGCTGGGCGGAGACCAGCCACACCGAGGCCTTCTCGGCCTGGCAGGCCTTGATCACGGACGCCATGCGGCCGAAGGCGTTGGGGTGGGCCGGCACCGACCGGCTGGCCAGGTGGAAGCCGTTGGGGTGGCTGTCCGTTTCGTGCAGTTCCGCCAGGTCGAGGCCGGCGAGGGCCTCCACAGCCTCCAGGGCCGCCTCCGGGCTGCGCTGCAGGCGGGGGGGCAGCAGCTGCTCCCCCGCGGCGGGGGCGATCCCCAGCTCCGCCAGCACCTCCAGCCGATGCTGGGTCGCATGGTCGAGCCACTGGCGGGCGTGGGCGAGGCACTGGCGCCGTTCATCCACCGCCACCAGGGTGTCGGCGGGCAGGTAGTCGAGCAGGCAGGCGGGTTCGCGCCAGGCCAGCCCCATCAGGCGGCGCATCCCCTCAGGGGTGCCTCCCTCGAGCAGCTGCTCCAGCGCCGCCGCACCGAGCAGGCGTTCCAGGCCGTCAGGCATCGACTCGCGCAGGGCCTGCGCCACCAGCGGGCCGTAGCCCGTCGGCGTCAGCCGCATCACCTCCACGGTGTCGAGGGAGCGCTGGCTGGCCGGGTCGAATTCCCGCAGCTTCTCCAGTTCCTCCCCGAAGAACTCCAGCCGCACCGGCAACTCGGCGCTCACCGGGAACACGTCGACGATGTCGCCCCGGCGGCTCCAGCTGCCTTCCTGCTCCACCGTGGCCACGCGCTCATAGCCCAGCCGGCTGAGGGTTGCCGCCAGTGACTCCAGCTCCACCCGCTCGCCCCTGCGCAGGCTGAGGCAGCGCTTCCTCAGGGCGGCGGGAGGTGGCAGGTGGGGCTGCAGAGCCCGCTCACTGGCCACGATCGCCAGCCCCCGCCCAGCGGCGCCGCCATCGAGCAGCTCGCTCAGCACCTGCAGCTGTCCCCAGGTGATCTCACTGGTGGGATCGAAGGGTTCGTAGGGGCTGCCTTCGCTGGTGGGATAGAGGTGGCAGCTGTTCCAGCCCATCAGATCGAGCAAGGCCGCCCAGCGGCCGGCCTCCTCCAGGGTGGGCACCACCACCAGCAGGGGCTGGGATCCCGAGGCCGCCAGGGCGCTGCTCACCAGGGCCCGGGCGGCGCGGCCGGCGCCGCTCAGGCGCAGCCGCTCGGGGCGCGCAAGGCGTGCGCGCAGCTCTCCGGTGAGGGGCGCCTGCCGCAGCTGGCGCACCAGGGGGGAGAGGGGCATCGCCGGGCCAATCAGGAAGGCAACGATTGTGCCAACCGGTCCCGGACTGCCGGGGAGCCAGAGCGGTGCCTACCCAGCGGCCACCGCTGCATCGGCCCCTCGTCCGGGCTCTGCGTCGCCTCGGCGACGGGCTGGCCCGCCTCCGCGGCAAACCGGCCCAGGATCTCCGGGGCGGCCGGCTGGGCCCCGCTGCAGCGGCGGATCCGCATCCGGCCGGGGCTGCTGGAGCAGGGCGGCCAGGCGCTGGCGGGGAGGTTGAACCACGGGCCCACCAGAAGCGGCTCGGGCTCGCTGCGGGTCTGGTGCGGCGGCCCTGCGGGCCGGCTCAGGGCGCCTCGCCCACCTTGCGTTCACCGGCCTGCCGATCGCTGCAGGCCAGGCCCTCGCCGATGGGGCAGGGCTGGCTCTCCTGAGGGGCCGGAATCCGCACGCCCCGCTGCCTGAGCTGGAGATGGCTGCCGATCGCAAGGGCCACCAGGGCGAGCACCGCGATCACGGCGGGCCAGGCCGCCGGAGTGTCGTTTGCGTTGGACCCCACGGCGCTGGTGCGTTGGGCCCCACGGCGCTGGCGGTTGATCCGCTGCTGTGTGCCTGAATCCTGCCCTGGGAGAAGACGGGGGCGCCGTGCCTGCGGCGCCCGCTCCGCGGAGGTCCGGTCGGTGTGAGGAGTGCCGGGCGCGCGGACTCAACTCCTAGCCGGGATTCGCCCCTGGTCATCCTGATGTTGCGGGATGTTGCCGATGGTCGTCCTCGCCGGCGATCCCGGCGGCGCGCCACGGCGAACTCACACCCCGATCAGCTCCCCCTCCAGGAGCATGTTGAACTGCAGCAGCTGCGTGTCGCTGAGCTGCTGACGGCTGCTCACCTCGAACTGTCGCTCGAGGAACTGCCTCCCCTGGCTGGCATCCCAGCCCAGCTGGCGGAGCAGCACCTCGCACTGCTCCAGCAGGTCGCGGCGCCGCAGGGGAACGGCCACGCTGGCCGGGTCGCTGCCCGCCTCGAGCTTCTGGAGAGCCTGCAGGTAGGTCTGCAGGTCGGCGTAGGTGGTGAGCCGGTTGCGGCTGGGGTGGTGAAAGGCCCTCTCCAGGTAGGTGCTCTCCTCGGAACGTTGCCAGCCCAGCCGCCGCAGCTGCAGATCGATCTGGGCCAGCTCGCCGCTCCAGTCCTCCGGATCGGCGGGCGGTTCCTGGCCCGACTCCGGCCGGGGCGCCGGCGCCGCCGGTTCAGCCGCTGGGGGCCCGGGATTCACCGCCTCGGTGAGCTGCGGCGCTGGCGAGCCTTCCTCCGTGGCCGCAGCTGCCGGCCCGCCTCCGGGCGTTGTGGACCTCTCCTGCCTCGGGCTCGCCAGCCGGCTGGGCTCCGGTTCACTGAGGGCGAGCGGGGCCTGGTTCCCCAGCCGAGCCCGCAGCCGGGTCGCCGCCCGGTCCTCGGCCTCCTCGGCGGTGGCGGCCTCGCCCAGGGCACTGCCCAGGAGGCCCTCGGCTCCATGGGCGGACACCTCCACCACGCGACAGCCGGGCTCGGCGTGCACCAGACGGGCCTGCAGCTGCATCGTCCTGGCCTCGAAGGGCCGTTTCTAGAGTGGTTCCTTCGGGGATTGTGATGGAAGCCCACTCGATTGAGTCCCTCTCACCGCTGATCCAGAGCGCCGATCAGTGGGGCGAGGTGCTGTTGCTGCTGCCGCTGCTGATCGCGCTGGAGGCCGTGCTCTCCGCCGACAACGCCATCGCCCTGGCGGCGATCTCGCGGCGGCTGCACGACCGCCACCGCCAGGAGACCGCCCTCAACCTGGGGCTGCTGCTGGCCCTGCTGTTCCGCATGGCCCTGATCGTGGCGGCCCGGTGGGTGCTGGCGTTCTGGCCGTTGCAGCTTGCGGCCTCCGCCTACCTGCTGTGGTTGTGCGGGCGCCATCTGGCCACACTCTCGGCCGCAGGGGCGGACGCTGAAGAGGCGCAGGATGCCGGGGCCGACACCCGGACGGCCCCGCCGGGCCACCCCGAGGCGGCGTCGCTCGCCGGCGTGGTGGCCACCCTGGCGGTGACCGATCTGGCGTTCTCGATCGACAGCGTGGCGGCCGCGGTTGCCGTGAGTGACCGTCTGGTGCTGGTGATGGCCGGCGGGGTGATCGGGGTGATCGCCCTGCGGCTCACCGCCGAACTGTTCATCCGCTGGCTGGAGCTCTACCGCCATCTCGAGACGGCCGGCTATCTGGCGGTGGGCTTTGTCGGCATCCGGTTGCTGGCGCGGGTGCTGCTGCCCGGGGTGCAGGTGCCCGAGTGGGCCCTGCTGACCCTCGTGGCCAGCCTGTTCGTGTGGGGCTTCTCGGTGCGCAATCCCGCCGGCCCGCTCACGGCCGATTCCGATTGATGCGGGTGGAGGTGAGGGCCATCGACAGCGACCGGCTGCTGGAGCACCTGGAGGTGGAGAGCCTTGAGGCGGTACCCCATCCCGGCCGCTGGCTGGTGTGCGGCGAGCGCAGCTTCCTGGTGCTGCAGCGGCGCCATCGCTACCGGTTGCGCAGCGGGCGCTATGAACTGTGGTCTGTGGCCCTGCAGGTGAAACCCCAGCGCCAGCCGGCCGACGCCCGGCCCTGGCGGCAGGGATGGGTGATCGGCGATCCCAGCTGCCGCTTCAATGCCCGCAGCCCCCTGCTCCGCTGCGCCGTGCTGCCGGAGGGGCCCTGCGAGCGCTGCGTGCACTACTCCCCACAGATGGGCTGAGGGTTCTGGCCGTGCCGGGCCTCCAGCACGCCCAGCCACGCTCGGCCGGTCCTGCCGGCATGGGCCGCACCCGGCCCCGCCCGTAGGGTGAGTTCGCCCGCAATGCGTCCCCATCCCAGCTTCCCCTTCCCCCTCCCCGATCCGGCGCCGCCGAGCGGCCTCGCCGGCTGCCGCCGCCACGACTGCCGCTGCCAGCGCCGCTGCGGGCGCGCTGAGCGGTGCCGGTGGCAACCGCCCGGCCCGGCTCCCTCCCCCGGATCCGGGCCAGCTCGAGGCCGCGCGCCCCTTCGCCGAGCTGGGCCTTGGCCTGCCGATTGTGCAGGCGGTGGCGCGCAAGGGCTACCGCACGCCCTCAGCGATCCAGCAGCAGTGCCTGCCCGCCGTGCTCGCGGGTCGCGACGTGATGGCGGCCGCCCAGACCGGCAGCGGCAAGACCGCCGGCTTCACCCTGCCGATCCTGGAACGGTTGCGCCATGGCCCCCATGCCCGCGGCGGCGTGGTGCGCGCCCTCGTGCTCACCCCCACACGCGAGCTGGCGGCCCAGGTGGGCGAGAACGTGGAGGCCTACGGCTGCTACCTGGATCTGCGCAGCGCCGTCGTGTTTGGCGGCGTGAAGATCAATCCGCAGATCTCCCGGCTCCAGGGCGGCGCTGACGTACTGGTGGCCACACCGGGCCGCTTGCTCGATCTGCAGCAGCAGGGCGCCCTGCGGCTCGATCGCGTCGAGATCCTCGTGCTCGATGAGGCCGACCGCATGCTCGACATGGGCTTCATCCGCGACATCCGCAAGCTGATGGCCCTGCTGCCGCCGCGCCGCCAGACCCTGCTGTTCTCGGCCACCTTCAGCCCCGAGATCCGCACGCTCGCCCAGGGACTGCTGCATCAGCCGGTGCTGCTCCAGGCCACCCCGGAGAACCGTGCGGCGCCCACCGTGGAGCATCGACTCCATCCCTGTGACCTGGCGCGCAAGCCGGAGCTGCTCTGCCACCTGATCACCAGCCGGGACTGGCGGCAGGTGCTGGTGTTCGCCCGCACCAAGCACGGCGCCAACCGCATGGCCGAAAAGCTCTGCCAGGCCGGTCTGGTGGCGGCCGCCATCCATGGCAACAAGAGCCAGGGTGCCCGCACCCGGGCCCTGGCGGGCTTCAAGAGCGGGGAGGTACGGGTGCTGGTGGCCACGGATCTGGCGGCCCGCGGCATCGACATCCACCAGCTCCCCCACGTGATCAATCTCGATCTGCCCAACCAGGCCGAGGACTACGTGCATCGCATCGGCCGCACCGGACGGGCCGGCCACCCCGGCCAGGCGATCTCGCTGGTGGCGGCCGAGGAGAGCGAACTGCTGCGCGCGATCGAGCGCCTGATCGGCAGCCGCCTGCCCCGCGAGGAGGTGCCGGGCTTCGAGCCCACCGTGCTCTCGGCTCCTCCTCTCAACCTCAGCGGTGGTCGTGCTCGCGGCGGTGGACGGCCGTCGTCTGCCCGAAGCCGGGCAGCGGGCCCGGGCCGACGCCCCCCCGCGGGGCGGCGTTGAAGCCGCGGCCCGCGCCACTGGTGCCGGTTGCTACAGGGTATGGGCCCGGCCTGCGCTGCGATGGCCTGGCCACTCCCGTTGCCAGCGCGCACCCGTATGCCCTACGAGCCCGGATCCCCCGAGTGTCGAGTGCTGATCGACTGCAAGACCCAGATCGAATCGATGCTGCTCAGCCTCGAGCGCATCGAGAACAGCGGCCACATCCGCGACCAGCTCAGATCAGTGCACAACCAGCTGGAGGGGCTGCACGCCCTGCATCGCCGCCAGCCCGAGTGAGGAGTGCCTCGAACTGCCGGCAGGTGGCGTAGGCCCCCGCCAGGGTGGCGATGTTGCGCCGGGCCTGGGCCCGGTCGTGGTGCTCCACCACGTAGCTGCCGGTGAGGGTCCGCAGGATGCGACAGCCGCTTGGCGTTTCCGTCACTACCGTGAGATGTTCGGCCATGGCGGGTGGTGATGGAGGAGCTTCCATCGGTGTAGCCGCACCCGCTGGTGATGCCCTGTGTTGAGCCCAACACAACACACACCTTCACGGAAGCCGTTTCCGCCCGTCACAGCGCCCCGCTGCGTCACCATCAGGAGGGTCAACCGAGGCGGTCGCCGACGCGGCATCCCAGCTGCTGGACCAGCGGGTCACCGGCCGCGACCCGGCGACCCTGGAGCTGTGCCTCCCGCAACAGCAGCGGGCAGCCGCCCGTGGCCACCACCAGTCCGAGCCGCGGCTGCACCGCCAGCACCTCCCCCGGCCGGCCCGGGGGCGGCGAGCCGCCCTCCTGCTCCTGCCCCCAGCGTTCCGCCAGGGCGGCAGCCTCGGGGCTGAGTGCCCCGCGCAGGCGCCGCACGAGGGGTTCGGTGGCCAGCAGCTTGAGCCGCTGGCCACGCCACTGTGTGTGCGAACCCGGATAGAGCCCCATCACCCGCCGATGGATCGGGAGGGCCGGCTGACCCCAGTCGATTTCGTAGTCGTCCTTGGTGAGCAGCCGGGCGACGCTGAGGCCCAGCGTGCCCTGGGGGCGAACCCCCAGCCGTTCGAGCCGCACGGCCTCCGGCCCCGGGCCCACGGCCTCGATCAGCGGCAGCGCCTCCACCAGCAGCTCGGCGGTGAGCGCAGCCAGCCTGGAGCCAAGCTGGACGGAATTCTCGAGCAGGCCGATCGCCAGGCGCCGCTCCAGCAGCACAGGGCCGGTGTCGAGCCCCTCCTCCATCGCCATGATGCCCACGCCGGTCTCGCCGTCGCCCTCCAGCAGGCTCCACTGGATCGGCGCCGCGCCGCGCCAGCGCGGCAGCAGCGAAGCGTGGCCGTTCCAGCAGCCCAGCGGCGGCTGAGCCAGCACCGCCGGCGGCAGGATCTGCCCGAACGCCACCACCACCGACACCTCGGCCCCGAGGATGGCCAGGTGCTGCTGGAGAGCCAGGTCGCGGCGGATGCGCTCCGGGGTGAACACCGGCAACCCGAGCTCCGTGGCCCTGGCCTTCACCGGGCTCGGCAGCCGCTCGCTGCCCCTGCCGCGACGACGGTCGGGCTGGCTCACCACGCCCACCAGATGGTGCCCCGCCGCCAGGAGAGCGTCGAGACTGGGCACGGCGTAGGCCGGGGTGCCCCAGAACAGGATCCTCATCGGCGCGGCCTCACCAAGGCCGGCTCAGGCCTCCCCGGTGACGGAGAGCCCCTCCACCCACACCAGCGGGCAGAGTCCGTCGGGGGTCACCCTGGGCTCGCCCTCAAAGCCCACGATCGCGTTCAGCACGCTGCGGATGTCGCCGGCCACGGTGGCCGACTCAATCGAGATGGCCTCGCCGTCGCGCATGAGCCAGCCGGCGAAGGGCAGGGAGAAGCTGCCCTGGCTGGCCTTCACGCCGGCGTGAAGGGCCGAGAGGGAATCGATCCACACCACCGGCTCGTCGGCCCGAAAGCGATCGAGCCCCTGTTGGCCCCCGCTGCTGCCGGGGCTGGGACCGATCTCGAACCAGTCGGGAGCCACGGACACCTTGGCCCCGAGACCGGCATGGCCGGTGGGGGCCACCCCGAACGCCCTGGCGGTGGCCTCCGAGTGCAGGAACCGGCGCAGGATGCCGTCCTCCACCAGGGTGAGGCGGCGGGTGGGCGTGCCTTCGCCATCGAAGCTGGAGGCGCCGATGTTGCCGGGGTGCAGACCGTTGTCGTGAATCGCCAGGAAGGGCACGGCCAGGGGTTGGCCCAGCGATTCGCGGCTGCTCAGGCTGACGCCGTCGAGGACGGCACGGGCACTGAACAGACTGCTGAAAGCGCCGATCAGGTCGAGGAAGGCCTCGGGGCTGAACACGCAGGTGTAGCGCCCGGTTTCGATCGGGGCATAGGCGAGATGGCTGATCGTGCGTTCGGCGGCCTCGTCGATGCAGCCGGCGATGTCGAGATCGCCGGCGCCGTAGGCCAGCCGCACCGCGCCGGCACTGCGCGGCTTGCGGCCGGCCTCCTCGGCCCGGGCGTACAGGTAGAGGCTGGCGGTGGTGAGCTGCTGCTGGCGGCAGGCTCCGGCGCTGTTCAGGTAGAGGCGCTCGCTGCTGCGTTCGGCCAGGCCGTTGTAGGGCACCGTGCCGATGGCCCCGTGGCGGCCCAGCAGGTCGGCCTCCGCTTCCTTGAGCGTGTCGAGCAGCTGCAGGATGCCCACGGGCCGGTGCAGCGGCTGGTCGCGTTCGTCCAGCGGCGCCAGGGCCAGGGGCGAGAACCGGGGAGTGTCGTCGGGGTTGCCGAAGGCGCTGGCGGCATGGGCACCGGCCAGGGCGCGCTCCAGGCCGCTTTCCGACAGGTCGGAGGTGCTGGTGACCCCCACCAGCCCGTCGCCGTTCCAGACCCGCACGGTGATCGCGCTGCGCTGGGCGCCCTTCATCTGCTTGGCCTCGCCCCGATCGACCTGCACGGAGCTGTCGGTGCTGCAGGCGGCACCGAGATCCCATTGGTGGATGCCCTGGGCCGCGGCGAGGCGCTCGAGGGTCTGCCGCAGTCGGTCGGCGTCGAGCACGGCGGGGATGGTGGCGCTGGTCATGGTCAGCGACCCCCCACGGTGATCGAATCCACCTTGATGTGGGGCTGGCCCACGGTCACGTAGACGCTGCCGCTCACCGATCCACAGAAGCCGGCCGCCAGCTCCAGATCGTTGGCGCACATCGAGATGCGGGGCATCACCTCCCTGGCCTCGCCGATCAGGGTGGCACCCTTGACGGGCCTGGTGAGACGGCCGTTCTCGATCAGGTAGGCCTCCTCCACGGCGAAGTTGAACTGGCCCGTCGGGCCCACCGAGCCCCCACCCATCGCCTTGCAGTAGAGCCCCCGCTCCACGGAGGCGATCAGGTCGTCGGGCGTGTGCGGACCGGCGGCGATGTAGGTGTTGCGCATGCGGCTGGCGGCCGCGAAGGTGTGACTCTGACGGCGGCCGCTGCCCGTGCGTCCATGGCCGGTGCGCAGCGCGCCGGCCCTGTCGCTGAGGAAGCGGCGCAGCACGCCGCCCTCGATCAGCACCGTGCGCTCGGGCTCCATGCCCTCATCGTCCATGCACAGGGAGCCGAAGGCGCCGTCGCTGACTCCCTCGTCGATGGCTGTGACAGCCGGGTGGGCGATCGGCTCCCCCAGCTTGTCGGCGAAGGGAGTGGTGCCCCGCTCCACCTGGGTGGTTTCGAGCAGGTGGCCGCAGGCTTCATGGAAGATCACCCCGCCGAAGCGGTTGGCCAGCACGGCCGGCATCTGGCCGGCCTCCACGTACTCCGCGTACAGCATGGTGCCGGCGCTTTCGCACACCTCCTGGGCCGCCTGCCCGGCATCCCACTGGCGCAGGTCGTCCGGACGACCCGAGGTGCCGTAGCGGCGGCCGACGCTGGAGCGGTGCTCACCGTCGGCGGCCAGCACGTTCAGGCCCACGGACTGATGCAGGCGGATGTCGCGGCCGAAGGTTCCGTCGCTGGCGGCCACCAGCACCTCCTGCCAGTCGCGGGCATAGCTGCCCCGACGCACCTGCAGCTGGCGGCCGTGGCGCTCCAGCAGGCTGGTGCCCAGCAGCAAGCGCTGGGTGGCCTCCTGCAGGTCGGGGCAGCGCTCCAGCCAGTCGGCCTTGCCGGCGCCGAAGTCGAGCAGCGCGGGCAGTCCCTCGAAGCCGCCGCGGCTGGGAGCGGCGGCTTCGAGCCCGAGCATGCCCAGCGCCTGATCCAGGGCGCGCTGCAGGCCGGCGGCCGAGAGGTCGTTGGTGCTCACGAAGCCGTCCCGTTCGCCCCGGAACACCCGGATGCCGGCACCGGCCCCGAAGGAGGGGCTGACACTGGTGATGGCGTCCTGTTCAGCCAGCACCCCGAGGTGATCGGTGCGTTCCAGGAACACCTCCACCAGGTCGGCCCCGGCGGCCCGACCCCGATCCAGCAGGGATTCCAGGCTGGTGCGCCAGCTGGCGTCGAACCTCTCCGGGCGCGGGAGCGTGCCGGCGGTGCCGGGGCTGGGCGAGACGACCACGGGCGTCGGGGCAGGAGGGACTGGTCCTAGCAAGAGGGCCCCGGCCCTGTGGACCGGGGCCCTGGGATGGGGCCGCTGGCGCGGCGGTGGCCCAGGGGTGGCGGCTCAGCGCACGGCGGGTTGAAGCTGCTCGCTGCGCACCGGCTTCATCAGAAACAGCCGGGCCATCTCGGCGGCATTCGCCAGCCAGAACGGCAGCTTGCGCAGGGTGCGAAGGGGGGCCGGTGCGTCGCTGCGATCGGCGGCGCTGAGGGCGGCGTTGTTGCTGACCAGGTTTTCGAGGCGCTCCCAGAAGCGGGGATTCTTCACGTCGAGCACCACCGGGAATACCCGCGCCGAGGTCTCGTTGGTCTTGTCGATCACATAGCGGTCGTAGGCGCGGGCATCGAGTCCGAGCGCTTCGTAGAACTCCTTGCGAGCCACGTCGCGCACGTACATGGTGGCGAACACCGCCAGCAGGAAGAAGCGGCACCAGAGGCGGGCACGCAGGCCGCGCACGGTGTCGGGTTGGGCCTTCATCAGGGCATCGAAGAAGTCGCCATGGCGATTTTCGTCCTGACACCAGTTCTCAAAGAAGTTGAAGATCGGGAAGATCTTGCTTTCGGGATGCTTCTGCAGGTGGCGGTAGATGGCGATGTAACGCCAGTAGCCGATCTTTTCGCTGAGGTAAGTGGCATAAAAGATAAACTTCGGCTTGAAGAACGTGTAGGCCTTGTTGGCGGTGAGGAAGCCTAGATCGAGCTGAAGCCCGAAATCGCCCATCGCCTTGTTGAGAAAGCCGGCATGGCGGGCTTCATCGCGGGCCATGTGGGCGAAGCACTCGGCCAGCAGAGGATTCTTGTCTTTGATGCGGCGGCTGAGCTCCTTGTAGAGCAGGAATCCGGAAAACTCTGAGGTGCAGCTCTGCTCCAGGAACTCGATGAACACCCGGCGGGTTTCGGGATCGAGCTTGTCGGCGGCGCCCTCGAATTCCTCGTTGCGCACGAAATGATGGCGGTTGTAATCCTTACGGAATTCCTCGCAGATCGCCTCCAGCTCGCCCTCGTTCGGCCGCAGGTCCATCGCCGCCATGGCGTCGAAGTCGGTCGTGTAAAAGCGTGGCGTCAGGATCGTGTCCTTCACCGGGTCTTTGATCGCCGGGGACTCCGGGGTGCCGATCCGCGGGGATGGGGCTCCGGATCTGAGGTCCGTACCGGCAGCAGGGGCGGTGCCGGTGGCGGAGGCGGACGCGGTGGCGGAGGCGGGTGGCACCATCGTGCGGCTCGTCGTCAGAGAGGTGACCATCGTACGAGTCCCATCCGGCCGCGCGCCCGGATGTGAACTAGTTCGGCCCCAGCCATTTCTGGCCATTGAGGCGCTGCACAAGTCGGGAAACCAGCAGGGCCAGGGTGGTCTTCCGTTCGTCGATCAGAAACGACTCCAGCAGGCTCGGTTCGGCGCCCGCCTCCGCTACCGCGATCGTCTTGGGGGCGCTGATGTCGGCGGCGGTGAAGCAGAGCCAGAAGCGGCGGCCGCCGGGCAGGCTGCCCCGCACCAAGGCGCAGTCTGTACCCACCACGGGCATCGCGCCCCGCTCGAAGTTCAGTTGCGGCTCCGGGCCGCCATAGCTCTGGATCTCCCGGGCGAGGGCCGGCAGGAGCAGCTCGGGCACGAACTCGGCGAAGGGTCTGTCCTCGGGGGCCGGAGTCTTGGCTTTGGCGGCCGGCCTGGCGGCAGCCTGCGGGGCTGCTGCGGCCTGGTTGGCGGTGTCGCTGTCCGGCACGGCGGGGGTGTGCTGAGGCCCTGACTGTAGGGAGTGTCGATGGCCAGGGGGGCGGCCCGACCAGCCATCACCAGTCTTCGGAGTCGCCGTCGCTCCAGCCATCGCCCACGGCGCTCGCCACCGGAGCGGGCCCGGGTTCCCGCGCCGCCGGCGCTCCGGCCCCACTTCCCCGGCGGATCACCCGGAAGGGAACCTCCACCGTCGGTGGCGGATCCCCGGGGGGGCGCTGGGGCGAGGACGGGGCGGCCGGCGGCTCCCAACTGCCGGCGGGGCGGCCCTTCTCCCCCCAGGCTGAGCTCTGCGGCTGGCGCACCCGGCGCCGCAACGGCGTGGGGCTCTGGAGGCCCGCCGTGGTGGCGGCCGCACTCAGCAGGCCACCCCCTCCCACCGCCAGGGCCAGCCAGCTGCCGATCGGCAGGGCTGGACTGGTCCAGGTGAGCAGCCGCAGGGCCACAGCCGGGCGCGGATTCAGCAGCGCCAGCACGAGGGCTCCCACCAGGGGCGCCAGCAGCAGCGGCAACAGCAGGCGACGGACCACGCCATTCATCCTCTCTGCGTCAGGGGACCCTGCCAACGGCGCAGATCCCCGAGCTCGTAGCCCAGCAGATCGAGGATGCGGATCACCAGGAAATCCACCATCTCCTCGATGCTGACGGGACGGTGGTACCAGGCCGGCACCGGCGGGGCGATGCGCGCCCCCGCCTCGGCCAGGCGGGTGAGGTTGCGCAGCTGCACCAGATTCCAGGGCAGTTCACGCGGGCAGATCACCAGCGGCCGGCCCTCCTTGAGATGCACATCCGCGCAGCGCTCCAGCAGGTCGGTGGCCACGCCGGCGGCGATCCGCCCCACCGCTCCCATCGACGCGGGCAGGATCACCATGCCACGGGTGCGCACGCTGCCGCTGGCGATCGCCGCCGCCTGGTCGCCCCAGCGATGGCAGTGGAGGGTGCCGCCGTCGGTGCCGGTTCGCTCGCGCCAGAACAGCTCCTGGGCGTCCGGTTCCGGGGGCACCCGCACCCCGAGCTCTGCCTGCCACACGGTGATGGCACCACGGCTGGTGATCAGCTCCACGGTCTCCCCAGCCTCGAGCAGCAGCTGCAGGGCCCGTTCGGCGAGGGGCTGGCCGGAGGCACCGGACACCGCCAGCACCACCGGTCCCGGCTCCGCCCCTGCCATCGCTCAATCCTCGTCGACGCCGGGGGCAGCGGCGCCGGCGTCTGGTGCGGCTTCGGGCTCGCCAGGCTCAGCCTCGGGGGCATAGCCCTCGGGAAGCACCACCGCCAAGTCGATCTGATGCCGCAGGGCATCCACCTTCTCGATCACCACCTCCACCGGGTCGCCCAGCATGTAGCTGCGCCGGTTCTTGCGGCCCACCAGCCGGTTCTGACGGGAGCGGTATTCGTACCAGTCGTCCTTGAGGGAGCTCACGTGCACCAGCCCCTCCACGTTGGAGGGGGGCACCTCCACGAAGAAGCCATAGCTCTGCACCCCGCTGATCACCCCGGGCAGGGTCTGACCCACCAGCGGTTCGGCCTGCCGCGCCTGGGCCATCGCCAGCACGTCGGCCTGCAGCTCCGCCTGAAAGCGCCGGCGGCTGTTCAGCCGCTGCACCAATCCCTGGGCGAGGGCATCGCGGATCGGCTGGAGCACGCTGGGGGCCAGCAGGGGCCAGTCGATGGCGCCGTGGCAGGCGTCCGAGCTCAGGTCGACGCAGGTCTTGTGACGCACGCTTGGCCGCTCCTTCCCTTCCGTGAGCAGCAGCACCAGCAGGTGCTGGTTCCAGACATCGACGTAGTGGAGGGTGGGACAGCAGAGCGGAGCCACGCCCCCCGCCTCGGCATCGAGCTGGCCCGCCAGGGCATGGGGTCCCGGGACCTCGCTGAGCAGGATGGGTCGCACCACGGCCCGCAGCTGCTGCTGCAGGGCGCGGCTGCGGTCGGTGCCGGCGAAGGCGGCCGCCAGCTGGGCGGCGCTGGCATCCCCCTCCTCACCCAGCTCCAGGGGGATCTCGAGGGCGAGGGCGGCGCGGGCCACCTCATGAAGGTCGGTGGGATCGGCGGGGGGATTGATCGCGAAGATCGCCGGCAGTTCGAGGCTGCGGAAATGGTGGCCCGCCGCCCGGTCGGCCAGCAGGAGCGCCTCCCGCAGGAGGGCCATCGGATGGCCGGGAGCCAGCTCCTGGAACCAACCGTCCAGGGCGGCCTCCGGAGCGGCCTGCCCCAGGTCGCCCAGGCTGTCGATCGGCGGCAGCGGCAGGTTCAGATCGAGGGATCCGCCCTGCAGCCGCCGCTGGCGCAGCAGCGCGCTGACCTGGCCCAGGGCCTCGAGTTGGGGCAGATGGTCCTTGAGCGGCTTGAGGGCGGCGGGGGTGGAGCGGGCCCGGGGCTTGCGATCGGCCAGGGCGGCGAGGGCGGCAGCATCGAGCGCGGCCACGGGCCTGATCTGGCTGCGGCAGAACCGGAAGTGCTCCAGCTCCCCGGCGGCATCCAGCTCCAGCGCCACCGACACGGCCGCCTGGCTCTCGCCCACCCGGAAGGAGCTCGCCCGGGCCAGGGCCTCGCTCAGCAGCGGCAGCCAGCGCCGACCCAGGCAGAGCGCATCGCCCTGCTGGCGCAGCCACAGATCCATACCGCCGCCCGCCGTGAGCCGTTCGGCCACCGCCGGAGCATGCACCCAGAGGGTCCAGCCGCCATCCCGCTCGCACAGGGTGAGCGCGGGGAGGCCAGGGGCCTCCTTGCCGTTCCAGAGGGCCACGAGCAGGGCCGGGAGGGCCGTGAGATCGACCCGGTCCTTCTCGGGCAAGGCCCTGAGGCTGGTCCGGGGGCAGGTGGGCCGCTGGCTGAGGCGGTGCTTGGCCAGCAACAACTCCAGATCGGCGCCCTCACCGCCATGCACCGGGAGGCTGCGGGCCACGTGGCCCTGTGGGGCGAACTGCCCCACCGGGTAGCGGTCGATCGCCACCTCCACCACCGAATCCTGCTCCGGATCGAGGTAGGTGGCATCCCCGGCGGGCAGCTCCACCACCGTCAGCAGCCGGTCGTCGAGAGGGGTGGCCACCGTCCGCTCACCCTGCTGCTCCATCTGGGCCAGCAGGGTGGTGGTGTTGCGCTCAAGGATGCACTGCACCCCCCCTTCGGGCGAGCGGCGGCGCCCTCCCTCGCGGGTGAGCCTCACCAGCACCCGGTCGCCGTTCCAGGCGTGGTTGAGCTGGTTGTCGCGGATGTAGATGTCCTCGCCGCCATCCTCGCGCAGGGCAAAGCAGAACCCTTTGCTCGAGCAGCGCAGCCGGGCCGGGATCAGCTCGGGATCGTCGCGGCGCAGCAGGCCCGCCTCCGTGCTGTCGAGCAGGCCGAGGCGGGCGAGGCCATCCACCCCGATCCGCAGCAACTCCTTCTCGGATTTGGTGGTGAGGCCCAGCCCCTTCTCAAGCTTGGTGACCGGAACGGCCTGGTGGGCTGGAAGCTGGTCGAGCAGATCGGCGACCGTGAACTTCATCGGCGGGGGCGGCTTGGGCAGGGTGGGATGCGGCGGTCACCGCCGCAGGCCCCCGGGGGGCGTGGGACGGTGGATCGGTGCAGGGGCGGGATCGGGCCCGGGACCGGAGCGAAGTCCCGTGCGGCTGAATCGATCAAACGCACTTTAGGAGTTTGCTGAAAAACCCAGCCTGCGCGAACATGGGCCAACTGCCCAGCCCAGATGCGAGGTCACCGGGAGCGCAGCGGCTCCCTGTTCTCCTACGTGTCGATTGAGGAGCGGATTCCGGCC